>Ga0265798_10012024_pt1 | contig 10484 bp, 6 predicted proteins | sample P3T30metagenome_FD_192430 | JGI IMG/M metagenome (GOLD analysis project Ga0265798, IMG submission 192430) | Plant litter microbial communities from East Loma Ridge, Irvine, California - P3 T30 | ecosystem: Environmental > Terrestrial > Plant litter > Unclassified | place: USA: California... | reverse complement strand
ACAGGGATGTACGAAACAGGAGGGTTGGTCAGGGTCGGATATACGACCTCTTTGTAGACGTTCGCTAGAGTGGAGCAGCCTTCGACTTTCGCAACAAAATCGCGACGCTGTTCCAAGGTGGAACGCGGATAGTACACTCTCAGATGCGTCGTTAGATGTGAGGGTACTATCGCATACTGGCATCCTATACATATCAGGATCTTGTGCTTGCTGTTAATCCTAAAAAAGTGGTCGAAATCCATTGTTGAAGTAGTTGATCAAACAGCAACAAAGCTTGAAGTACGTCGCGCTGCATTCATCTTTGTTCTTGAATATGCTTTGGAGGGGAAAAGGAAAGGTAGGAGCACGCTCTTACTTATGCATCGCATCTTGAAGTAACGTACGCTCTATTGATTGCACTGCATGTGATGGTAGGTAGGCGTGCTTGCGTGCTGCTAGGCAGTGATCATTCATTAGTAGTCGCTAACGTTTGTTGCAGGGAGATTCCCAAATCTGTCGCTAGCTGCGTTTTTGGCATGAACGTCACTTCCTGATCGTGTCACACTAACAGCTGGCTATGCAAACCGTTTGGAATGCTGACGCCACTCTATAGTGTTGTGAAACGGCTGACGCAGTGTATATGTATCGATTCCTACCTATCTACTATCTTTATATTGTATTATCGGGAACCCTACCGGTTATCTGGACCTTCTACGATAAATGTCTTCGTTATCGTCTCTCCGTTCTGATGATTCTACTAATTTGACCAACTGGACGAAACTCCTACTAACGTTGCCTCGCTACGGCCTGCCTACCGATTTCTGGTTTAGAGCAGGTAGCTTGTAAGTTAGAATCCAAGTAGGAGTTTCCGTATATTCTAATAACCCTAGGTATATTACTATCTAGTCGAGATTCCTTGAAAAAGGTAAATGAACTAAGGAGAAGGGCCGCTAACCGTAGCTAGCTAGCCGCAATTAGGACACTCAAGTCTAACACTACTGACAAGTAGAGATACCCGAAAGAAAAGGAAACCAAGGAAAAGAGAGATGCTCGGCTGCACTCGGCCAGCTGTTGTTGGCTCGCCTAAGCCCGATACTACTACGAAAGGAAAGAAAGGTAAGAGAAAGTAGCCCTGAGCCTATAAGCTCCACAGAGTTCAAGTGCCACGCAAAAGTTGGGCGGCCTTGATCATTTCGCGCAAGTCCTCGTGGCCTGAGCAACGCTGGTCCCATGTCGACTCCGTACCAGCCGGCACTCTGACTTCGGCAGTAGGGTTGCCCTGCTGGTGCATCCCCTCAGCATTGATGTGGTGGGTGCAGGAAGCCCAGATACCGGCCGCGAGACAGTTGGTGCAGCCCTGATCGGTGTACCACTTCTGAGTCTCACTCTTGTCGGTGCCGATGGAAGTCTCCTTGAAGTGTAGGGTGACGAGCTTTGGGGCCCTAAAGAGCGCAACGTTGTCCACTATAGCGTTCCAGAGCATGAGGGCGAACCGCGCTGCAGGTCCGTCGGACTTGTCGGTAGCGCGGCTTGTGAAGTAGGTCGAGAACATGCACTTGTGCTGCTTGGTGATGTTGGTAGGGTCCCAGTTAGGGAGGGTGCGATCGCAAACCGTCAAATTGGTGCCACCGATGCCGGCCTGGAAGAGGATTGCTATAGCCACGCGCGTCTCGAGCTCCTGACCGGGTCTGGCAGAGATGGACCAGGCTACGTTGAGAGGGAGCCTGACGGGGAACTGCGGATCGCTGAGGTGCATGATGTCTCGAATGCGTACGATCTCGGAATTGACCTGAGCAGAATTAGCACGAGCTGCGCGCGAATCGTCGATAGGGAGCGCCAAACCATGGTTTTGTTCGGAAGCACGAACGTCCTGCCATTGTCTTCGTAGAAGGCCACCAGGCGGTTCTCGTCAGAGCTGGGTCTGTTCCGCGGGATTTCGCGCTCGATTGCCGTCGGAGGCTTGGTCTGAGAAGGGTGGGCCATGTTGTTGTGTTCTGAGAGTGTTAGTCAGGATGCAAGGCCGAGGGTAAGGCTGAGGGGTACGTACAGGTATTGTTCGGGGTTGTTGGTGTTGTTGTTGTGGAAAGAGGCGGCAGGAAGGAGGGTCTGGGAAGGTGATGGATAGTGTTGTTGCTGTAGAAGGAAGCAGTAGGAAGGAGGTGGATGTTGGTGTTTGTGTCAAGGTCAAGAACAGCGGGAGGCAACGTCTCTTATGCCTTCGCGTGCGCGCATTCACATGCTTGCTCAAACAGTGTGACCTGGCACTAGGCAGCAGCGAGCCAGTCAATGCTGCGCCGCTCCTTCACATGAATGAGCCAGTGAATGCAGCCGCCTATCCTCTGAAATGAGCGAGATGCTGCCACCTTCACCTTCACATGAGCGAGCCAGTGAACGCAACCACCTTCTCGTGCCTTCCTTGCACCTTTCGAACCCCCACCTCGACATTCCAAGCCTTTTATACCCTCCTCATACGAAGGCTTCCGTTCCTCCCTCCTCTCACCCGCCCACCAACATACGAACGAAGCCGACCAGCATCCGTCTCGCACCCACCTCACACACTCTGCCACAATCGCTACGACTTCGCCTGTCCGCACTCTCTCCCGTACGTGTGGTCGCGCCTTTCTACTTCGTAGCTGACCTCGACATGTACTGACTATGAAATTCGGTAGTAGCCACATTCTCGACCTCACCGCCATGCAGTCCACAGACGACGCTACGGCCGTCGGTGCAGCGCCGCAGCCTGCTACGCAACTCACCCTCGCACGTACCCGCCTGACTGCATCTGACGAGAGAATGCCCGAGACCGTCTGGCGGGCCTACCGTCGCGAAATCCGAGAGACGTCGCGAGTGCTCGAACAAAGCATGGGTGGACACCTGACAGAAGAAGGAGTGGAGATCAAAGATGACTTTGATGGCCTCCGAAGATTGATCAATGATACCTCCGACCTTGAGCACGTCATCGAAGCTCACGAGCGTATGGCCTGGGAGCTGTACGAGCGAGCTATCGAATACTTGGCTAGTCACACCCGAGCTACTCGCGCTCAATACGACGAAGGAGAGCAAGCCGGGCCTAGAAGCGAGAGACGAGCGCTATCTCGAGACTTGAGAGCGCGCAAAAGGTCGATAGAGACGAGCCGGGATTTCCTTGGAAGGCTTGTCGAGGATGTCAAGGAGTTGAGGGAGCAGAGGCGAGATCTTCTTGTGGCAGAGATTTGATAGAAGTCGGCGAAGCCCTAAGATCATCATACTCGGAGGCAGGAGTGAGCACACGCAGGCACTGGACTGCACCACGCCGGATGCGAGTGGGTGCCACTACCACTGCCACCGCGGTGAAAGGAGTGTGTGCTATGTTGCGAAGACCCCGAACCATATGTCGTAAGGAAAAGGATGTAGAAGCTAGCAATTCCAAATTTTGACTTTGTAATTACAATGTTCACAAAGCTCTCGATCCGCTCGCCCTCCAGTGATACGTAGCACGTGTTGCACTGTGGCGGTCGGTGGCGTGACTGGCGTGAGACTGCCTGACGCACCCCATCACATCCCATCACGTCCGCAGGCGGCCTACTGCAGCTCCAAGCCGAGCGACCGACTGTGTCAGAAATGAGAGTGACCCGATGGCAAGTCGCGTTTCATCCAACTTCATATGCTCCGCCTGCCTTCCCACCCGCAGCTTTCATAGTGACCTCCCTGTCAAATTCTGTCATCTTTCGAATGTCGTCGCTTGCGGAGACGCCGACGCATCGACAGACCAGCTCAGGGCGGTATTCCTGCGCTGCCTGTGATGGCGCAGGCTTCGTCGACGAGCATCGATACCGCGAGTTGACCGAGACCCCGGGGCCGCTGTTCATATCCGCGTCCCAGCGTGCTCCGTTGCAGGAGGCGGCGACCGCTCCGTACGTCTTGACAGTCACGAACGAGAACCGCAAGCGGGAATTGGAGCGTACGCGACGGCAGGCCGCCGAGGAAGCACCCGACAGCAGACGGAAACGATCGAAAGACTCTCACCGCATCATCGCCGACTCGGACGACGAAGAGTGTGAGGTGTGTGCCGAGGACGAAGATAGCGGCGAGGATCCCAAGCTTCCGGACGATGATACTCGCGACAGTCGTGACGGCTATCTCCCCTCTGCCGACGTCGTCTCCACTCTCCAACAGGCAGTCTCTCGGCCTCCTTCGGAACGCGTAGCCACGCCTTCGCCATCGCCTTCGCCCGGCCTGACTGCACCCGTCAGACCTGTGGCGACGCCGACCGTACACACTCTAATCAAGGATGTAGCCGAAGAAATCGTGGAACCTGGTCGAGTGGAAGCAGCGGCCACCCTGAGATCAGGCTTGGGCAAGAGATCGCTGACTTCGCAAGGGGCATCGGACGCGATCTTGGACGCTGTCTTTGCTGTTGCTGGTCCGATTGCGATGCAAGATCTCTTGGGGCTCTGTCGGAAGTGGCGAGAGGGCTTGATTTACCACACGAGGCAGGCTGTCGAGGACAAGATGGCTGCTCTACGGGCTGACTGGGAAAGTCGCCTCCCCGAAAGTGATCAGAAGCCGGCTATTATCGATATCCATGTGGCCGCGTACTGGGCTTCGGCGGACGATGCTGACGACTTTGTCCGTGCCATCATACGTCGAGGACGTCTCGCCGACTTTTGGGAAGCATTCCAATCACTCTTACGACCTTGCATCAAGCCCAACCCTGGCTGGAAGAAGAAATTCAGTGAAGTGAAGAGGTCGCGGCTCTTGGAAGCCAATCAAGATCTGGATCCGAACGGGAAAGAATACGAGAAGAAGGCGAGACACTTCGAACGTCAACTACAGTATGGAGAGCGCTGGGCACGTCTCCGCCACGAGTTTCGCCCTGGCATTTTTGCGCTCTTACCTAGCGCAGTGGTGACGAACCGCTGGATAGAGCAGGAGCTTTCCGTCACGCAGTTTGACGCATGGCTCAGCGTCTTACGCCGTCACAACCCTCCGGATCCGTTGATTGTCGAGCGAGCCTGGTACCTAGTGGAGGAAGCTCTAAGCGGGCGGCCTCCGCCCGAGCGATTGCGGTTAGAGGATGCATCTTCTGCCGACCTCGGACGTGACTGTCGTGACCCAAGCATCCTCCTCCCCCTGGTAGATGTGCGAGATGGTGACGAGGACGAGTCGTTCGACAAAGACGGTGCTTTCCTCGAGGAAGGAGACGTCACGTGACTATGTACCATCTGACGGGGTGAAATGGCTCGCGTCAGCCTTTTCCTTTTCTTTGCGATACGTCTCATCATGCTTTCCACGCATCTTCTGTCAATATCAGGGACCATTTCTTGTCTGAGGTCGATCGGTGATTCCTGTGATTGCCGTGATGACAATGGGCTGATGTCCACAGTTAGCCGCACGCCACGCCTGCACCACCGTAAATACAAACTTTGATCCCGAGTCCGATGACACGATATACGTTTCCACGCCTGCAAGATGTATGCACGTCGTCTCGGCGCTGCGGCTGCATGTACTGTGACAGTGGCTGGTCATGTAGGCTCTGAAACGATATCACATCCGACTTTCATTCTCGGTACTAGTCCTGGATTCCGGGATCTCGACTGTACTTTATATAACGGAGCCTCCTCGACTTGCGAGTCTCTTTCTTCTCCCTCAGGCTTTCCTCCTCATAGCCCGTCCATCTCCCTCCTTGACTTTGACGTTACCCCGATCCTTCAATGTCCGTCTCCCGCGCTTTTGCACCGCGCCCATCCAGAAAAGCCTCATCTGTCAGCCCAGAAGGCGGTCTGGCGTTGGTAGCTGACCGATTGCATGGTAGGTACGGCTCCTACTTGGCATGCAAGAGCTGTACATCCTCGGGGAGAGACCGGAAAGGCAACTACAACAAGAACCTGGCTGGCAAACGTGACGGAGAGGAAAGGTACTATCGCCGGTGGTGTTGTACGACCAACGGCAAGTTCAGCTGCCCGAGTCTGAGCAACACAGCATACATCGATTGGGCCAAAACGCAGCTCTCGCGCGACTCCTTCCGTGCCGTCGTCGAAACTATCCGTGGTGGCTTCGAGGACAAAGGACCAGAGCATTGCCGGCTCGGACTGCTCCTCCAAGAGGGTCCCTCTCCGTCCACGGGAGATACCTCACTTAAACGTAAAGCAGGCACTGCACAGGTAACCCCGCCACCGACCAAGCGTCGGCTAAACTTCTTCACATCGAGGGGAGTCGTGCCTGCTGCTACCAGTGTGACATCGTGTCGGGAAGACGGGGAAGCCTATGTGACACCGGCATCGTCCACACTCGACGACGGGAAAGTCGATCTCACCCACTCTCCTCGTCCAGGGCTGGTCGCTGGTCTGACCGAAATACAAGCCCAGCTGAGCCGGCTCATCGCTGTTTACGGTGAGGAGGACACTAGGGGCCAGCAAGAGGAAAAGCAAGTAGACTGTGACAAGACGCGGGAGAACAGTCTCTCACCCGAGGAATACTTGGGCATCCACGACGCAAAAGACCTGGCTCTGCGGGCGACTGTCAGACCGATCACGCCTCCAGATCAGTCGTCGCCCCCCCTTCGCCCACTGACGTCTACCGGGACATCCGTCGAACTCTTGCCATCGAGCGCTGACGAGTTTGACGCTCCTCAGCCGAACGTCGAAGAAGAAAGCCCGCCGGCCATCAGCCTGGCTGCCATTTTGGCGGCTGCCTTCCACTCAGCCGACGCTTCCGAGAAGAAGGAGATCCGCAAACGGGCCAAACGGGAGAATGTCGTTGCGGCCTTCGAGGAAGAAATCCGCAGGATTGGTATCCTCGCCAGAACGCTCACCTAGGATTGGCTACGTCAACGTTAACGGCTTGGACCAGCTGAAGTGGGAGAGCTGCCTCAGACTCCTTCATCCATCTTTCGACTTCCTCTTCCTCGCCGAAACCTGGTTCGTTGGTCATGCCAAGTACGTCCGTGATCGACGCTTCGTCTCTTCCACCCCTCTACCTTCGCCTTCGCTCCAGCGTACCCGTAACGGCGGTGGGCTGTACCTTCTGGCCTCGGCTTCCGCGAGGGGCAAACTGCTAGACGATGTCAAAGTGACGCCCTCGACGATCACATTCGACATCAATGGTCTCTCGGTCTCTGGCATCTACTTGCAGCCTAGCATGTCCTGTGAAGACGTCGTCGCGACTCTTCGGTCCGTCGCTGCCTCTACCGTCGTGATTGGCGACGTCAATGCCCGCCTGCCGTGGTTGGAGACACAGTCCGGAAAACCAGGCCCACCGGAGAGGGTCGAGGCCTTGTCTGACTTTGTTCGCTGCCACGCATTCACCGCCGTTCAGCCTCACACATCGCCATGTACTCCATCATCGTTTGGGCTTCCTGCGAAGGCAAGTCTGGCCAAGTCGCTAACCGTGGATCACTGCTTCGTCAAGATGGGCCGTTTCTCGCATGCAAGGCTGCTACTGTTAGAAAATGTCTCTATCGGTCTGTCCACCGACCACATCCATACCCTACACCTGCAACTGGAAATCTCCAGGTCAGCCTCTGCTACTACGGATGACTACTCTCCGCCTTCGAGTCTTCGCTTTTACTTGAGCAAATTATCTGACGAACGGGTGAGGAAGGACATGTGCGACGCTTTCGACGTTGGAGTGAAGTCGCGTGGTCTGATGTCCGGAGCTATCGTCGATCCCAGCTCTCTGGATCGCCGTTTGGTGTCCTTGGTCCAGTCGATATGTCGACGCTTCTTGGGCCAGAGAAAGTCGTCAGGGCTGACTACTAGGACTCGTAGAGAGATCCCCGTTGGTCATCAGGATCCAGCCATTAGCACTTTGCTCTACAAGTCCGCTGCCGTCGACTCTCGTGAAAACGGAGACATTCTGCCTTCGGAGGGTGGGCGGGCGAAAGGGCTATCAGCGTTACAGGAGGTCTCTGCGTCGCTCGCTACACGATACGCTGGACGACCGTCGGAGGACAGCCAGCCAGCCCTAAGCTCCAGTCACTCTTTCATCGCTCTATCCGAAGAAGATATAGCGCGAGAGATCGGTAGGCAAGACGCAAACAAGACCTGTGGCTTGGACGGCATCCATATGCGTGTCATTAAGGCTCTACTGCCCTCTTCTTACCTAGCCGTCCTCCGACGTCTGTTCAACCTCTGTTTATCGACAGGGAGTAGCCCCTCGGCATGGAACTCGACCGAGATACACATGGTGACTAAGGATGTCAATCGAACCCGAGACGCAGACAATGTCAGACCTATCACTCTGATATGTATGCACCGCAAGTTGTTCGAGAGACTCTTGCTGGTACACTCTTTCGATAGAACTGGCTGGGCAAAATTACACCCTACCCAGGCTGGCTTTCGTGGCGACTACTCAACCTTGACAAATGCTGCTGTCGTGCACCACCTCCTCTCGACAGCCACCATCCGTTACGCTGCTTTCATCGATCTCGAAAAGGCGTTTGACATGGTCGACCACACTCGTCTTTCTGATCTGCTCGCCTCACGTCGTTGCCCTGATCGTGTTCATCGTCTGATTCGGAGCTTGACATTCCAAGGACTGCGCTCCCGTGTTCTCGTCAATAATCAATCGTCTGGCTGGTTCTCTCGCACTCGTGGTGTCTTACAAGGATCTCCTCTCTCGCCTTACCTGTTCAACATCTATATTGATGAGCTGATCTCTGAACTAAACGGAGGCTCAACCGGCATTCCACAGTGTCTGTTCTATGCTGATGACGGCGTTCTCTTGGCTCGAGACCTCGATAGTCTCCGCTCTCTTGCGGACATTCTGACGGAATGGAGCACTCGGGCTCATATAGCCGTGAACGTCAAAAAATGCGGAATAATCGTCGGCCGTGCAGCCTCCTTGGACGGAGTCGCCGGTTCCATCTACGTCTCTGGAAGGACACTACTAGTTGTCGAAGTCTACAACTACCTCGGCTTCCCCGTCAAGCCACGAGGTATAGATTTCTACGAATACCTTAGCAAGCGTTTCTCGCAAGCTAACGGTCGCGCCTCTTTCCTTCGTCTATACTCTGATGCCTGGGGCCCCACCCATCGCCTGCGTATTTATGGCAGGTATCTCGCACCTATGTTCGAGTATGGCGCGCCGCTCGTCTTTGCTTGGGCCTGTCAGAATGAAGCAAACATGAAGGCATTCCACTCCGGGACTGAAGGCTGGAAAGGCCTTGTCGGCTGGATCCTCGACTGCAGCCCTGATGGTTCTGCAGTCGGTGCTAACCTCTGCGGTGTCCTTGAACCTGCCATTCGTTTCCGACATCTACACACTTCCTTCCAACGCCTGCTTTCGCTCGGCACACCTGAGAGCCCACTGAGCGCTTGCCTCGCGTCTAGAGCTCTCCTTCCTCGTGGGGACTGTGGCAAGCCTTTCCTCGATAGCCTGCGTGAAGCACCCGAGTGGGCTGCGATTGCATGTGAGACCGCTTCGTCATCCTGCTCTCGTCGCCTTCTGCGCCTTTACCTCCGTCGATCGCGGTGCTCTGCAATACTCCTCTCGTGTTCGTTGAGACATCTTTCTCGATTGACTGCAGAATCCCGTTCTACGACGGCATTGTTGGGTGCAGACTGCGTCTTTCTGGCTCCTCTAGAGTATCAGCAGAATTTCGTTCGGTACCGCATGGGTCGCTTCCAGCTCGGCAAAACCTGCGTCTGTGACCCAAATGTTATGTTTCGACGTGGTCACGAAAGATGCAGGTATCTACCGCGACTCATCCAATTGTCTGGCTCAGAGAAGCGTCAGAAAGCCGAGATGGCGAAGCGACTCGGCATCGACACTTTTGCAAGTTTCACTGACATCGATTTTCTCCTAAACCTTCGCCAATATCGTCGTGTTGGTGGCGCGCTTGCTGCTATCCGCAAAGTCCTCCGTGACGTCTATTCTGAGCGTATGGCGGCCTGCGATGATTTGAGTCTTGATGAAGCAATCTGATCCACTTCGTACAAGTCTTTCAATCAATCCAAACAATACATCCGATGACGGACTGACTTTGTCATGACCTGAGGATGTTGAGGTGCTGTTGTGTTGATGTTAATTCGACATAGCTGACCCTCGCGTGGCGTTACTGGTGGATTCCAGGTGCCGTCTGCTAGAAGGATGGATGGACGACGCGTGCCGAACCTGTTGCTGGTGGACTCTAGACAGTTTCGGTAGGTGGCGACATTGCTGGTGGACTCCAGGTGTTTGTGGCCGAGTGCCGGTGGACTCTGGCTCGGTATCGCCTATTCGTTCTTCTAGTGGATGCTCCCAGAAGTGAGCGCGGCTATCTTTCTCGGGGTGGTACCTCGTAGCGTCTGGTCATATGATCCTTCGCATACCTGGCATAGGTCTGCCATTCTAGGGTGAGGTTCTCTTTGGTTTGCGTTGTGGATTCAACACTCCCATTCCAGGACCCACTCACACTCGGCTGGCTGTGGCCGCGTAGTAGGGTGGGAGAGTCGGCGTGCGTGCTGCGTGCGTCCGACCTGTCATCACGAGGCGTGCACATTCCCCCGGAAGTGAGGTGTCGACCGGGTCAAGGGAGGCGAGCG
>Ga0265798_10012023_pt1 | contig 10484 bp, 11 predicted proteins | sample P3T30metagenome_FD_192430 | JGI IMG/M metagenome (GOLD analysis project Ga0265798, IMG submission 192430) | Plant litter microbial communities from East Loma Ridge, Irvine, California - P3 T30 | ecosystem: Environmental > Terrestrial > Plant litter > Unclassified | place: USA: California... | reverse complement strand
GTTCGATCAAGTCGATCACCGACTTCGGCGTGTTCATCGGCCTGCCGGGCAACATCGACGGCCTGGTGCACCTGTCGGACCTGTCCTGGACCGAAGCCGGCGAAGAAGCCGTGCGTCGCTTCAAGAAAGGCGACGAACTGGAAGCCGTGGTCCTGGCAATCGACGTCGAGCGCGAGCGTGTCTCGCTGGGCGTGAAGCAGCTGGAAGGCGACCCGTTCAACAACTTCGCTTCGCTGAACGACAAGGGCACCCTGGTCACCGGCACCGTGAAATCGGTGGAGCCGAAAGGCGCCGTGATCGCGCTGAACGAAGAAGTCGAAGGCTACCTGCGCGCTTCGGAAATCGCCCGCGACCGCGTGGAAGATGCCGGCACCCACCTGAAGGTGGGCGACAAGGTCGAAGCCCTGGTCATCAACGTCGACCGCAAGGCACGCAGCATCCAGCTGTCGATCAAGGCCAAGGACAACGCCGATACCAACGAAGCCATGCAGAAACTGGCTTCGGACAACAGCGCTGCTACCGGCACCACCAGCCTGGGCGCACTGCTGAAGGCCAAGTTCGATAACAAGAACTAAGCAAAAGGTTCATTCACCTGGAAACGAGCAGATGACCAAGTCCGAGCTGATCAACCGCCTTGCTGAGCGTTATTCGCAGCTGGTGGCCAAAGATGCCGAGTTTGCCGTCAAGACCATCCTCGATGCGATGACCAACGCCCTGGCGACGGGCCAGCGCATCGAGATCCGCGGTTTTGGCAGCTTCGCGCTGAACAGCCGGCCGCCCCGCATCGGTCGCAATCCGAAGTCCGGCGACAAGGTGATGGTGCCCGAAAAACGGGTGCCCCACTTCAAGCCGGGCAAACAGTTGCGCGAGCGGGTCGACGCGATGGTCGGGCAGCCGATCATCGAAGACTGAAGTCCTCTGCCCGCTGCACAGCCTGCTTCAGGCAGGAAAGAACGGCGTCCCCTCGGGGATGCCGTTTTTTTTTCGTCGTTTGGCCACGCACATCCGCACGTCGCCCCTGCGTCTGAACCGTCGCCCCTGCGAAGGCAGGGGCCCAAGCTGGCCTGGGTGGCGACGGCCGCCGATGTGGCCTGCACACAAATTAGACCCCTGCCTTCGCAGGGGCGACGTGTTGATGCTGCAGGCCAAGCGCTTTCACCTGCGAATGGCCGCGCCCACGTATAATCACGTCGCCTCGGTGATACCGAAGCTGTTTTTGATAAACCGTTTCAGTTATGCGACACTGCGCTTTTGTAGTCTTTCCTGACAGGACCTGCTGATGAAACTCGTCTCCACCATCGTTGGATGCATCCTGTTCGTCCTGTTCTTCTTCTTCGCCCTGAAGAATACGCACCCGGTCGACCTGAATTTTTTCCTGGGCTATGAATTGCGCGGGCCGCTGGTGCTGATGCTGCTGGCCTTCTTCGTCGCCGGCGCCTTCCTCGGCATCCTGGCGGTGACGCCGACCGTGTTCCGCCATCGCCGCGAGAGCTCGCAGCACAAGGACACGATCCAGGCCCTGCAGAGCGCCGCCGGCACCGCCGTCACTGCGCCGCAGCCGGATGCCGTGTCCACCCGCAACTGAACGCCCAACCTTCGCACACAGAATAAAAACACATGGAATTTGAAATCTGGTGGCTGCTCGGCATCCCCGTCTTTTTCGCGCTCGGCTGGATCGCCGCCCGCGTCGACATCAAGCAACTGGTCTCGGAATCGCGTAGCCTGCCGCGCGGCTATTTCAAGGGCCTGAATTTCCTGCTCAACGAGCAGCCCGACAAGGCCATCGACGCCTTCATCGAGATCGTCAAGCTCGACCCCGAAACCGCCGACATGCACTTCGCGCTCGGTAACCTGTTCCGCCGCCGCGGCGAGACCGAACGCGCCATCCGCGTCCACCAGAACCTGCTGTCGCGCCCGGACCTGCCGCTCGAGCAGAAGACCCACGCCCAGTACGAGCTGGGCATGGATTACCTGAAGGCCGGCCTGCTGGACCGCGCGGAAGAGACCTTCAACCTGCTGGTCGACACCCAGTACGGCGTGCAGGCCCGGCGCGCGCTGCTGGAGATCTTCCAGCGCGAAAAGGAATGGCGCCGCGCCATCACCGCCGCCGAAGGCCTGCAGGCTTCCGGCGCCGGCGCCCAGCACAAGGAAATCGCCCAGTTCTATTGCGAACTGGCGCAGGATGCGCTGGTGCAGCTGCAGCCGGACGAAGCCAAGGCCCTGCTCGACAAGGCCCTGCAGGCCGACCGCAAGAGCGTGCGCGCCACCATGCTGTACGGCGACGCCCAGGTGGCCCAGGACGACATCGAAGGCGCCCTCAAGAGCTGGCGCCGCGTCGAGCAGCAGAGCGTGCCGCACGTGGCCCTGGTGGCCAACCGCCTGATGGACGGCTACCGCAAGGTCGGGCGCCAGCAGGAAGGCGTCAACCTGCTGCGCTCCTATCTCGAGGAAGCCTCGTCGATCGACCTGATCGAGGTGGTGTTCAAGGCCGTCATCGAAATCGACGGCGTGGAAGCCGCCAAGCAGCTGGTGGTGGAAGAGCTGCGCCGCAATCCGACCCTGCTGGGCCTGGACAAGCTGCTCGAAGCGCGCATGATGGATGCGCCGGCAAACGTCTGGGAAGAGCTGTCGATGGTAAAGAACCTGGTGCACGGCTACACCCAGAAACTGGCGCGCTACCAGTGCAGCCACTGCGGTTTCAAGGCGCGCCAGTACTACTGGCACTGCCCGGGGTGCAACAAGTGGGAAACCTACCCGCCGCGCCGCACCGAAGAACTGAATGTGATGAACTAAGGCTGTGAACTGAACCCATGAAGATTACGATTATCGGCACCGGCTACGTCGGCCTGGTGACTGGCGCCTGCCTGGCGGAACTCGGCAACGACGTGTTCTGCCTCGACGTCGACCAGGACAAGATCGACCTGCTCAACAACGGCGGCATCCCGATCCACGAACCGGGCCTGGCAGAGGTCGTGGCGCGCAACCGCGCCGCGGGCCGCCTGCAATTCTCGACCGACGTCGCGGCCTCGGTCGCGCACGGCCAGCTGCAATTCATCGCGGTCGGCACGCCGCCGGACGAGGACGGCTCGGCCGACCTGCAGTACGTGCTGGCCGCCGCCCGCAACATCGGCCGCCACATGGATGGCTACAAGGTCATCGTCGACAAGTCGACGGTGCCGGTCGGTACCGCCGACCGCGTCGCCGCGGCCCTGCGCGAGGAACTGCGCACGCGCGGCGAGGCGGTGGCGAACGCCGACTTCGCGGTGGTGTCGAACCCGGAATTCCTCAAGGAAGGCGCGGCGGTCGAGGACTTCATGCGTCCCGACCGCATCGTCATCGGCCACGACGACACGCCGGTCGGCCAGCGCGCGCGCGACCTGATGCGCCTGCTGTACGCGCCGTTCAACCGCAACCACGAGCGCGTGTACTGGATGGACGTGCGCTCGGCCGAGTTCACGAAGTATGCGGCCAACGCGATGCTGGCGACCCGTATCTCGTTCATGAACGAGATGGCCAACCTGGCCGACCGGGTCGGCGCCGACATCGAGGCGGTACGCCACGGCATCGGCTCGGATCCGCGCATCGGCACCAGCTTCCTGTACGCCGGCGCCGGCTACGGCGGCTCCTGCTTCCCGAAGGACGTGCAGGCGCTGGAACGCACCGCGCGCCAGTACGACCAGGACCTGCTGATCCTGCGCGCCGTGGAAGCCGTCAACGAGCGCCAGAAGCTGGTGCTGGGCAGCAAGGTGACCGCGCGCTTCGGCGAAGACCTGTCCGGCATGCGCTTCGCGGTCTGGGGCCTGGCCTTCAAGCCGAACACCGACGACATGCGCGAAGCGCCGTCGCGCGTGCTGCTGGCCGAACTGCTGGCGCGCGGCGCCAGCGTGGCCGTGCACGACCCGGTGGCGATGGACGAAGCCAGGCGCGTGCTGGCGCTGGACCTGGGCGCCGACCAGCTGGCGCGCATCGACTTCAAGGCCACGCCGATGGACGCGCTGGACGGCGCCGAGGCGCTCCTGATCGTCACCGAATGGAAAGCCTTCCGCAGCCCCGATTTCGACCAGATCAAGGCGCGCCTGAAGAACCCGGTGATCATCGATGGACGCAACCTGTTCGAGCCGCCGCTGATGACCGGCATGGGCATCGAATACCACGGCATCGGCCGTTCCGTCCTGACAGGCAAGTGAGGCAGCGATGAACAAACCCGATAGCAAGGATGTCCCCAGCCGCCTGCTGCAGGCCGACAGCTTCCGCCAGGCCGAGGCGCCGCAGCTCGAAGCGGTGCGCCTGCTGGTGGTCGGCGACGTCATGCTCGACCGCTACTGGTTCGGCGACGTCTCGCGCATCTCGCCGGAAGCCCCGGTGCCGGTGGTGCGCATCGAGCGCCGCGAGGAACGCCTGGGCGGCGCCGCCAACGTGGCGCGCAACGCCGCCGCCCTCGGCACCCATTGCGCGCTGCTGGGCGTGGTCGGCAACGACGAAGCCGGCGACCATGTGGAACGCATCCTGCACGAATCGAGCATCCAGAGCTTCCTCAAGCGCGACGAAGCCATCTCCACCATCATCAAGCTGCGCGTCATCGGGCGCCAGCAGCAGATGGTGCGCATCGACTTCGAGGATGCGCCGACCGCCACCGTCCTGCGCGACAAGCTCACCCAGTTCAAGGCCCTGCTGCCGGACTACGACGTGATCGTCCTGTCCGACTACAACAAGGGCGGCCTGGTCAACGTGGCCGAGATGATCGCCGCCGCGCGCGCCGCCGGCAAGACCGTGATGGTCGACCCGAAGGGCGACGACTTCACGCCCTACCGCGGGGCCACCATGCTGACCCCGAACAAGTCGGAACTCAAGCGCGTCGTCGGCAGCTGGAACAGCGAGGAACAGCTGACGGAAAAAGCCCAGAAGCTGCGCGAGGAACTCGGCCTGCAGGCGCTGCTGCTGACCCGCTCGGAAGAGGGCATGAGCCTGTACACCGCCGGCGAAGTGCTGCACGTGAACGCCGAAGCGCGCGAAGTGTTCGACGTGTCCGGCGCGGGCGACACCGTGATCGCGACCATGGCCGCCATGCTCGGCGCCGGCGCGCCGCTGCAGGAAGCGCTGGCCACCGCCAACCGCGCCGGCGGCATCGTGGTCGGCAAGCTCGGCACCGCCACCGTCACCCGCGACGAACTGTTCGCCCAGCGCCGCCGCAGCGACGACGGCAGCATGGCCTGATCCTTCCTGGTTTGACCTCGGACAACAGTCCGGGGTCAACGCCGGCATTCCTTTCTCCGTTATCGGCGCTGGCGGCAAGCCTGCCGCCGGCTTCCCAACGATTACGGAGAAAACCAGATGATCAAACAACTGATGCTTGCCGTCGCCATGCTGGCGGCGTCGACCGGTCTTGCGTTCGCCCAGGTGGACGTCAACAAGGCGGATGCGGCGGCCCTCGACGGCATCAAGGGCGTCGGCCCGAGCATGTCCAAGACCATCCTGGACGAGCGCAGCAAGGCCGGTCCGTACAAGGACTGGGGCGACTTCCAGAAACGCATCAAGGGCATGGGCGACAAGCGCGCCGCCAAGCTGTCCGCCGCCGGCCTGCAGGTGAATGGCCAGGCCAGGGAAGGCGCCGCCGCCAAGACCGCGGACAAGGCCGCCAAGCCTGCGGCCACGGCCAAGCCGGAAAGCGCCAAGGCCGCCGGCTGAGCCTCCCAAAGGGCTTGCGCGGATCGTGAACGACCCCGCCACGGCGGGGTTTTTTGCTCGTAAGTACTGCGTGGCGCCCATCATGCATGAGAAGATGGGGTGCTCCGCGGTGAGCATCATGAAAACTACCACGATCCCAAGGAAAACATGGCGCTGCATTTCCCTTTCCCACCACGTCCTTCCACCTCCCGTCTCGCCTGCCTGCTGCCCGGCGTCTTCGCCGTGCTGGCCGGCGCCGCGCATGCCGCGCCGGCGGACATGGATGCCGCTCCGGCGCTGGACCGCCACCAGCCGCAGGTCGACCAGATCGTCGCCGCCATCTCGCCACAGCGCATCGAAGCCACGATCCGCAAGCTGGTCGGCTTCCAGACCCGCCACACGATGTCGGACACGACTTCCGACAAGACCGGCATCGGCGCCGCGCGGCGCTGGATCAAGAGCGAGCTGGAGCGCTGCGGCGCCGGCACCCGCCTGCAGGTGGCCTTCGACAGCCACGTGGCGCCGGTCTCGGCGCGCATCTCGCGTCCCACCGAGATCGTCAACGTGGTGGCGACCCTGCCGGGCAGCCAGGCCGCGTCGAAGGCGCGCATGTACGTGGTCAGCGGCCACTACGACACCCGCGTCAACGACGTGATGGACACCACCACCTTCCAGCCCGGCGCCAACGACGACGCGTCCGGCACGGCGGCGGTGATGGAAATGGCCTGCGTGATGGCCAAGTACGATTTCGACGCCACCCTGGTCTTCATGACGGTGGCGGCGGAAGAGCAGGGCTTGCTGGGCGCCGGCCACTGGGCCGAGCAGGCCAGGCAGAAGAACCTCGACATCGCCGGCATGTTCACCAACGACATCATCGGCAGCTCGCGTGCCGAGGACGGCCGCGTGGACGACACGCAAGTGCGCCTGTTCGCCGAAGGCGTGCCGGCCACCAAGGAGATGAGCGAAGCCAACCGCACCCTGGTGCGCACCGGCGGCGAGAACGATTCGATCACGCGCCAGCTGGCGCGCCACGTGAAGGAACAGGGCGAGCGCTACGTGCCGGGCTTCAAGGTGACGGTGATCCAGCGCGCCGACCGCTACCTGCGCGGCGGCGACCACATGCCCTTCCTGCAGCAGGGCTACGCGGCGCTGCGCTTCACCGAGCCGGCCGAGGACTTCGACCACCAGCACCAGGTGGTGCGCAAGGAAAACGGCAAGCAGATCGGCGACCTGCCGGAATTCGTCGACTTCGACTACACCGCCAAGGTGGCGCGCGTGAACGCCGCCGCGCTGGCGACGCTGGCGCTCGGCCCGGCCGCGCCGCGCGAGGTCAAGATGCTCACCGCCAGGCTGGAAAACGATTCGACCATGCGCTGGGCGCCGAACCCCGAACCGGACATCGCCGGCTACCGCATCGTCTGGCGCGACACCGGCGCTGCGCAGTGGCAGGGATCGCAGTGGGTCGGCAAGGCGCTTGAAGCAACGGTCAAGCTGTCGAAGGACAATGTGTTCTTCGGGGTGCAGGCGGTGGACAAGGACGGCAACGTCAGCGTGGCGACTTATCCGTCGCCGCAGCGCTGATCGCCTTTCGAGGCCGGATACGGATTCCCAGAATCCGCCCCGGCCCAATACGCCCACCCCCATCCCGGTTTAGAATGGTGTTTTTCGCGTTCTCAAAGAGTGAGCAATGGCATACAAGACCATCGAAGACACGATCGGCAATACCCCGCTGGTGCAGTTGCTGCGCATTCCCGGGGCCGATGCTGTCGCCCGCAATAACGTCATCCTCGGCAAGCTCGAAGGGAACAACCCGGCGGGTTCGGTCAAGGACCGCGCCGCCATGTCGATGCTGCGCGGCGCCGAGGCGCGCGGGCAGATCAAGCCGGGCGATACGCTGATCGAGGCGACCAGCGGCAACACCGGCATCGCGCTGGCGATGGCGGCGGCGATCCGCGGCTACAAGATGGTGCTGGTCATGCCCGACAACCTGTCGATCGAGCGCCGCCAGAGCATGGCCGCGTATGGCGCCCAGATCATCCTGACGCCCAAGACCGGCGGCATGGAATACGCGCGCGACCTGGCCGAGCAGATGCAGAAGGACGGCCAGGGCATCATCCTCGACCAGTTCGGCAACCAGGACAATCCGCGCGCCCACTACGAGACCACCGGCCCCGAGATCTGGCGCGACACCGACGGCCGCGTCACCCACTTCGTCAGCGCCATGGGCACCACCGGCACCATCATGGGCGTGTCGCACTACCTGAAGGAACGCAACGAAGCGATCCAGATCGTCGGCGCACAGCCGGAAGAAGGGTCCTCGATCCCCGGCATCCGCAAGTGGCCGGAAGCCTACCTGCCGAAGATCTTCGACAAGGCGCGCGTCGACCAGGTCGAGAACGTGACCCAGGCCGCGGCCGAGCAGATGGCGCGCCGGATGGCGGCCGAGGAGGGCATCTTCTGCGGTATTTCGGCGGCCGGCGCCTGCGAGATCGCGCTGCGCATTTCGCAGACCGTGGAGAATGCGACGATCGTGTTCGTGGTGTGTGACCGCGGTGATCGCTACCTGTCGACGGGCGTGTTTCCCGCCTGATGCGGTGGATGCCGGCGCTGCCTGGCGGCGCTTGGCGGTGTCGTCACGGGCGCAAGCCCGGTCTTGAAGCGGTCCCGGCAATGGGACGCATGAGGGAAGATACAGGACGCCGAGGCGGCATGCGGATGCCGCCTTCCGGTCCGGGGGCCACGATTATTCGGCGCCGGAGCCTGCAGCGTTGCTGTCCTTGTCCTTCGGCTTGAACTGCTTGTCGCTGATACGGAACTTGGCGCGGCGGTCGCCCATCAGGTAGCGCAGGTCGCGGATCGACAGGTCCGAGACTTCGTGCATGCGGATCAGCAGCGACGCGCCGACCGGCAGGCGGTGGTGGCGGATCTTCGAGATCACGGGCGGCGCGACTTCCAGCGCGCGCGACAGGGCCGCATCGTTTTTCAGGCGCAGGTTCTCGATCAGGGTGTCGAGCAGACGGTTCGGGTTGTATTGCAGCAATTCGTCATTTTCCGAATCGCTGTTCATGTCAATGCCGACTTGGTTGGTCATGATTCACTTTCCTAAGTTAATTACGGGAGCTTGCGAGCTTTTCGAAGCTTGTAACAAAAGGTTTCGAAAATTTCTACTAAATTATACAACTAATTTCTAATTTAGTACTCAAGAGCAATACGTTCAAGAACACTCGGCCAAATTGTTGTCTTATCGCAACAATAGCCTCAATGCAATTCTCTCACAAACTCACTAAAAAAATAATTGTTTTTTATTTAAACTTAAGTGTAAAGCAATTATCGATGCACCGCCGCACGCGAAGGAATTGAGTGACGGAATAACAACTTGTGAGGGGGTATCAAGAATTTCGTCCTGTTTCCTAGGAGAACTGTTTCATAGAAATGGACATACACCCGGGGGGTATAAGCTTGTCAGTACTACATGAACTCGGTAGTTATGATAGCAAATTCGTTACAAACTGATACAAAGATTTTAAGTCGGCAAGCTCAGATTCCACGCGACAGCCGGATTGCCCGTCCCAGTTCGACAACCGACATGGCATAGAAATAACTTCGATTGTACTTTGTGATTGCAAAGAAGTTAGCATTTGCCACCCAATACTCGGTCGCTTCGGCGCCGTTCTGCAAATCGACCAGTCCATACAAACGGTCGTCTGCCAGGGCCGCATGGGCGGCGACGCCGGCCTCGGCCAGCTCGGCGGGGCGGTAGCGCGGACTCAGGCCGCCCAGCAGCGGCTGCCAGGCCTGGCTGGGCGCGACGTCGGCCTCGATGACTGGCGGACCGCCGAAGTTACGGTCCCAGCCGTGGTCGACGAGGAAGTTGGCCACGCTGCCGATCGCGTCCTCGGCGGAATTGCGCAGGTCGACGATGCCGTCGCCATCGAAATCCACCCCATACTTCAAGATATTGCTCGGCATGAACTGCGGCATGCCGACGGCGCCCGCGAACGATCCCAGCAGCGAGAAGGGGTCGATGTTTTCCTTGCGCGCCAGCAGCAGGGTGTGTTCCAGCTCGGCGCGGAAGAAGGCCATGCGGGCCTCGCGGTTGGGGGCTTCCGGATAGGCGAAGGCGAGGGTGGCCAGCACGTCGACGATGCGGAAGCGCCCGGTATCGCGGCCGTAGATGGTTTCCACGCCGATGATGCCGACGATGATCTCGGCCGGCACGCCATAGGTGGCCTCGGCGCGCGCCAGCGCCGCGGCGTTCTCGTTCCAGAAGCGCACGCCGGCATTGATGCGGATCGGCTCGATGAAGCGCCCGCTATACGCCTGCCAGTTCTTCGGCTTGCCGGGCGGCGCCGGTTTCACCAGCTGGACCGCCGAATCGATGAAGCGCGCCTGCTTGACCAGGCCCTGCAGCGCCGCGCGGTCGAAGCCGTTGCGCACCACCATTTCATCCTCGAAGTCGCGCACCGCCTGCCATTCGCTGAAATTGACCTGCTCGCCGTCGTAGTCGATGCGCGGGCGCGCCGCTGCTGCTGCGGCGGCAACCGCGGCCACCTTGGCGGCCTTGCCCTTGGCGCTTTTGGCAGTCCTGGCGGTTTTGGAGGCCTTGGCGGCGGCCCTGGCCGGCGCGGCCTTTCTGGCGGTGGCGCCGTGCGCCGGCTGGTGCGTGGAGGAAGCGGCGAAGGCATCGGCCGCCAGCCCGGCGCCGATGGCCAGGACGAGCAGCAGCGGGAAGAAGGATTTCATCGAACTCTGGACAGCAAATCTTTGAGGATCGGTAGCAGGGAAGCGCCCGCGTCCGGCGGACCGTAGCGCCAGGCGCT
>Ga0265798_10012021_pt1 | contig 10486 bp, 11 predicted proteins | sample P3T30metagenome_FD_192430 | JGI IMG/M metagenome (GOLD analysis project Ga0265798, IMG submission 192430) | Plant litter microbial communities from East Loma Ridge, Irvine, California - P3 T30 | ecosystem: Environmental > Terrestrial > Plant litter > Unclassified | place: USA: California... | reverse complement strand
GCACTTCTCCCCGCTCGGCAGCCCCGTGGCGCCCGCACGGGCGACGCTCACGGTGACGCAGACGCGCTCGCCCTCGCCCGGCGCGTCGACGACGTAGTCCGCGGCGGTCTGCTGGCTCGTGCCCTCCCCGGCGGCGATGACGTAGGCGTCGCCCGGTCTCAGCCCGGGGTCGCTCCAGCTGAAGCGCACGCTGTCGTCGGTCAGCTCGGCGTCGACCGCCCCCACGCGCGGGATCTCGGTCGAGGTCGCCCGCACGAGCACCAACGTGGCCGTCGCGCCGAGCGCGATCACGACGACGGAGGCCGCCACGAGCGCCCAGACGAGCGCGGTGACCCCCCGTCGGCGCGGGCGTTCCCGCGTCGCGGTGCCCCGCGGCACGGCGCGGCTCTGGCCCAGCGCCGACGCCTGCACGGCGGAGGCCTGCGCCTCCGTGACCCGGCGACGTCGACGACGACGCCGCGTCGAGGTGACGGCGGCGGAGCCCCGCAGGCGCGTGGCGTCCTCGAGGTCGGCGACCGTCGCCAGGGCCCAGTCGTCGACGGCGACCTCGATCGGCGTCTGCCCGGCACCGATCTCGGTCTCGACCTGCTGCAGCTCGCGGATGAGCTCGAGAACGCTCGCCTGACGGTGGTCGGGGCGACGCGACATGCTGCGGGCCAGGATGCGCTCGAGCCCGGGCGGGACGTCGGTGCGCCCGGTGGGCGGCAGCTTGCCCCGGTCGATGCGCCCGATGAGGTCGGAGGCGCCGTTCTTCTCTCCCCCGAGCACCTCGAAGGGGCTGCGGCCCGCCAGGAGCGAGTAGATGGTGGCCCCGAGCGAGTAGACCTCGGACTCGACGCTGCCGGCGGTCTCGTCGATGAGCACCTCGGGTGCCGACCACGGGATCGACATGCCCACGACCTCGGTCGGCTCGCCACCGCCGAGCGACGCCGCGATGCCGAAGTCGGAGAGCACGGGGTGGCCGTAGGCCGTCATGAGGATGTTCGAGGGCTTGATGTCGCGGTGCAGGACCCCCTGCCGGTGCGCCGTCTCGACGGCGCTGCCGATCTTGACGCCGATGCGCAGCACGTCGGCGACCGGGATGCGCTCGCGACGGTACCGCTCGCTGAGGGAGGCCGAGCAGAGCTCCATGACGAGGTAAGGGCGGCCGTCGGCCGACACGCTCGCCTGGAACACCGTGAGGATCGACGGGTGCCCGCTCAGCTGGGCCATGAGGTTGGCCTCGGCCTGGAACATCTGCCGGACCTGGTCGTCGACCACCTCGCTCAGGAGGACCTTGACGGCCACCTGGCGCCGCGGCATGTTCTGCTCGTAGAGGAAGACGTCGGCGAACCCTCCGGAGCCCAGGACGTGCACGTACGAGAAGCCGGGCAGGACGGGAGGCTGGGACGGGAGCCTGCGTGCCACGTCGCCTCCTTGCTCGTTCCGGGGGTCACGGTCTGCGGGCGTCGGCGGTGCCGACGCGGGGAAGTCTACGGCCGCGCTCCGGTCGCTCCCTCACGGTGCGCCGACCTGTGGACGGATCGGTCGCCGCCACGTCGGAGGTGGAGCGGACCGACGCACGCCGGAGGGGCGTGGGGACGGTCAGCCCGCCGTGGGCGAGGCCCGCCGGACGTCGACGACCACGGCCGTGACGTTGTCGCGTCCCCCTGCGTCGACGGCCGCGTCGACGAGGGTGCGCGCCGCGTCGTCGGCGCCCTCGACGGCCGCGAGCACCGCGGCGAGGTGCCGGGCGGAGAGCTCCTTGGTGAGGCCGTCGGAGCAGATCAGGAGGCGCAGGCCCGGCCGCAGCGGCAGGTGCCAGTAGTCGGGGCGCGGATCGGGGTCGAAGCCGACGGCGCGCGTGATGACGTTGCTGTCGGGGTGCCGCTCCGCGTCGTCGGGGTGCAGGATGCCCGCGTCGACCATCTCCTGGACGACGCTGTGGTCGACGGTCACCTGGGTGAGGACGTCGTCGGCGAAGGCGTAGACGCGGGAGTCGCCCACGTTGAAGACGCTGAAGCGCAGCTCTCCGTCGTCGCCCCGCGAGAGGAAGGCACCCGTCGCCGTCGTGCCGACGCCCAGCTCGGTCCCCTCGGCGGCCACGGCGATGTCCTCCGTGGCGCGCTGCAGGGCCGCCTCGACGGCGGCCTCCGTGACCGCGGGCTGATCGGCGAGCTCGTGCAGGCGGTCGACGACCGCTGCGCTGGCCACGTCGCCCGCGCTGTGGCCGCCCATGCCGTCGGCCACGACGAAGAGGGGCACCTCGGCGAGGTAGCTGTCCTCGTTGTGCGCACGCCGACGGCCGACGTCGGTGCGCCCCGCCCAGTCGAGGGCGAGCTCGCCCTCGGTCGACGCGAGGGCGTGCGCGGTCGTCGGGCGTCCGATCTGGGTCACGGCTGGGGTCCGTCCTTGAGGGTGAGGCGCTGCGGGGGGAGGATCTCGAGCAGGACCGCGTCGCCGAGGTCGATGGTGGTGCCGGCGAGCACCGTCAGGGACTCGCCCTGGCGGAGCTGCACGGCGGGGCGACCGGGCTGCGCCACGCGCGTGCCGTTGGTCGACCGGAGGTCGGTGACGACGACGACGTCGCCCTCCTGCCGCACGTCGAGGTGGCTGCCGGACACGACGCCGCCGTCGGACGCGACCGTCACGAGGCGCGGCGTCGCGCCGCGGAGCACACGGGGCGGAGAGGGGCGTCGACCGATGACGACGGGCACGTCGAGGGGGTGCACCTGGTGGCCCACGCGCACGGAGTGGGTCCTCGCGGGGCGGACCGCACCCGGACCTCCTGAGCGGCCCGGGACCGGGGCGGGGCCGCCGGCACCGCCGGGGGGCCGGACCGAGAGCACGGTGTCGTCCACGTCCGTGCCGGTGCCCCGTCGCTCGTCCTCCGACCCGGTCGCCCACGACGTCGGGCGCACGACGGTGTCGGCGAGATCCTCCGGGTGGTCGGTCACGACGACCACGCTACCCGGCAGCAGCGACGCGCACGACCACTCCTGCACAGGACGACCGCGCCCGCTGCCGCGAGCTCGCCCTCGTGGAGGCGGCCCCGCGACCCCCGCCGAGCCCCTACGGTCCCCTCATGTGCCCGCTCGACCTCGTCCCGCCGCTGCCGCCCGACCCGTCGCGCGAGCCGATCGCCTTCGTCCGGTTCCGTTCGCCGGTGGGCCGCATCGAGGTCGTCGCCCGGGACGGCGCCGTCGAGCGGCTGCACGTGGAGCGCGACGGACGGCTCCCCCACGACGACGACGAGGACGACCTGCCCGACGACCTGCTGCGCAGCGCCCAGCGACAGATCAGCGACTACTTCGCGGGCGTGCGCCGCAGCTTCGACCTGCCCCTGCGACCGCTGGGCACGCCCTTCCAGCAGTCCGTGTGGGCAGCCCTGGAGTCCGTGCCCTGGGGCGGCACGACGACCTACGGCGCGCTGGGCGCACGAGTGGGCAAGCCGCAGGCGGGTCGCGCCGTCGGGCGGGCGGTCGCGTCGAACCCGTTGCCGCTCCTGGTGCCCTGCCACCGCGTCCTCGGGCGCACCGGTGGCCTGACGGGGTACACGGTCGGTGGGGGCATCAGCACGAAGGCGTGGCTCCTGGGCCACGAGGGCATCACCTACCGTCTCGGGCCCGTCCCCGTCGACTGAGGGCACCGGCACCGGCCACCGGCCTAGGCCGCGTCGCGGTCGAGCAGGGAGTCCGCGACGAGGACGAGCTCGGCGCCGGGTCCGGAGCCGGGCTCGAGCCCGATGCCGCGGGCCCCGGCCCAGTCGTGCAGGTCGTCCGGGGACGTGAGCGCAGGGCGGTCCTGCACCAGTGCGGCGACGAGGAGGCCCTTGGCCTTCTTGTTGAAGTGGTTCAGCGCGCGACGCCGACCGCCCGCGTCCGAGACCACGCGCACGAACGCCGACCGGCTCGCAGGAGCGGGCCCCAGGCCGACGTAGCCCTCCGAGCGCAGGTCGACGACGAACTCCCCCGACTCGGCGAGGGCCGTGGACACGGGCTCGCGCCAACGGCGCTTGAGGGTGGCACCGGGCAGGCGCGAGTCGTGCGAGAGCCGGTAGGCCGGGATGGGGTCGGCGGCCCCGACGAGCCCGAACAGGGCCGAGTGCACGACGACGTGCTCCGTGGCCCACGACCACTGCTCGTGCGTCAGCGTCCGGGCGCGGATCGGGTCGTAGAGCACGCCCGTGTAGCGCTCGAGCGCGCGGAGGATCGGACTGCTCTCCACCAGCACGTTGCGCTCGACCTCGTCCACGGAGCGCGGACCGAGCTTGAGCGCCGCCGACGAGGCCTCGCGATCGCTCGACAGCACGGCGAGGTCGACGAGGGCCTCGCGTCGCGGGCGTCCGAGCGCAGGCCAGCTGAGCGCGTCGAGGTCGAGGCGCGAACCGACGCTGCCCCCGCCGAGCTTGGACTCGGACGGGGGCAGCAGGAACAGCACGGTGGAACGGTGACGCTCGGCTCAGGCGAGCTGCGCGTCGCGGGCGACGACCGCCACGATGTCGTTGTCGACCGAGAGGAAGCCGTCGGCTGCCTCTGCGGTGACGGTGGAACCGTCGGTCAGTCGCACCCGCACCTGACCGGTGGCCAGGATGGCGAGCAGCGGCTCGTGACCGGGGAGGATGCCGATCTCACCCTCCGAGGTGCGAGCGACGATCGAGGCCGCCTCGCCCGACCAGACCTCCTGGTCGGCCGAGACGAGGCTCACGGTGAGAGCAGCCACGATCAGCCGTTCTCCTTCTGGATCTGGGCCCACTTCTGCTCGACGTCGTCGATGCCACCGACGTTGAAGAAGGCCTGCGTCGCCACGTGGTCGAACTCGCCGTCCGCGATGGCCGAGAAGGACTCGATGGTGTCCTTGAGCGGCACGGTCGAACCCTCGACGCCCGTGAACTTCTTGGCCATGTAGGTGTTCTGCGAGAGGAACTGCTGGATGCGACGGGCGCGCGCGACCGTGATCTTGTCCTCTTCGGAGAGCTCGTCGACACCGAGGATCGCGATGATCTCCTGGAGCTCCTTGTTCTTCTGCAGGATCGCCTTGACGCGGATCGCCGTGTTGTAGTGGGCGTCGCCCAGGTACCGCGGGTCGAGGATGCGGCTCGTCGAGGTCAGCGGGTCGATGGCCGGGTAGAGGCCCTGCGAGGCGATCTCGCGGGAGAGCTCCGTCGTCGCGTCGAGGTGCGCGAACGTCGTGGCCGGTGCCGGGTCGGTGTAGTCGTCGGCGGGCACGTAGATCGCCTGCAGCGAGGTGATCGAGTGACCACGCGTCGACGTGATGCGCTCCTGGAGGACGCCCATCTCGTCGGCGAGGTTCGGCTGGTAGCCGACCGCGGAGGGCATGCGGCCGAGCAGCGTCGAGACCTCGGAGCCGGCCTGCGTGAAGCGGAAGATGTTGTCGATGAAGAGCAGGACGTCCTGCTTCTGCACGTCGCGGAAGTACTCCGCCATCGTCAGGGCCGACAGGGCCACGCGGAGGCGCGTTCCCGGCGGCTCGTCCATCTGGCCGAACACGAGGGCGGTCTTGTCGAAGACGCCCGCCTCCTCCATCTCGGCGATGAGGTCGTTGCCCTCACGGGTGCGCTCACCCACGCCGGCGAACACGGAGACACCACCGTGGTCCTGTGCGACGCGCTGGATCATCTCCTGGATGAGGACCGTCTTGCCGACGCCCGCACCACCGAAGAGGCCGATCTTGCCGCCCTGCACGTAGGGGGTGAGGAGGTCGATCGACTTGATGCCGGTCTCGAAGAGCTGCGTCTTCGACTCGAGCTGGTCGAACTGCGGGGCCTTGCGGTGGATCGGCCAGCGCTCCGTGATCTCGATCTTCTCGTCACCCTCGAGGTTGAGGATGTCGCCCGTGACGTTGAACACCTTGCCCTTGGTGACGTCGCCGACCGGCACCGAGATCGGGGCGCCGGTGTCGGTGACCTCCTGGCCGCGGACGAGGCCGTCGGTCGGCTTGAGCGCGATGGCCCGGACGAGGTCGTCGCCGAGGTGCTGGGCGACCTCGAGGGTCAGCACCGAGGTGCTCTCGCCCATCGTGATCGTCGTGGTGAGGGCGTTGTAGACGCCGGGGATGGCGTCGTGCGGGAACTCGATGTCGACGACGGGGCCCGTCACGCGGGCGACGCGTCCGACCCCGGGAGCCGACGCGGTCGCGACCGGCGCGGTTGCGGTGTCAGTCATGGCTTCTCTCTCTCGGATGATTGTCTACTTGGCCGAGCTCAGGGCGTCTGCGCCGCCCACGATCTCGGAGATCTGCTGGGTGATCTCGGCCTGGCGCGCGTTGTTGGCGAGGCGCGTGAAGTCGCGGATGAGGGTGTCGGCGTTGTCGCTGGCCGCCTTCATCGCCTTCTGGCGGGCAGCGTGCTCGGACGCCGCCGACTGCAGCATCGCGTTGAAGATGCGGCTCTCGATGTACACCGGCAGCAGCGAATCGAGCACCTCGACGGGGTCCGGCTCGAACTCGTAGAGCGGGAGCACCTCCCCCTCGGTGGGCTCCTCGACGCCCTCGACGACCTCGAGCGGCAGGAGCCGCACGACCTCGGGGACCTGGCTGACCATGTTCACGAAGCGGTTGTAGACGATGTGGATCTCGTCCACGCCGCCCTCCCCCGCGTCCTGCAGGAACTTGGCCACGACCGCGTCGCCGATCTCCTTCGCCGTGGAGAACTCGGGCTGGTCCGTGCCGCCGGTCCAGATGCGCTCCGAGTCCCGGCGACGGAAGGCGAAGTACCCCTGGGCCTTGCGGCCGACGAGGTAAAAGACGACGTCCTTGCCCTCGCTGCGGAGCAGGGTGGCGAGCTGCTCGCCCTCCTTCAGCACGTTCGAGCTGAACGCGCCGTTGAGTCCGCGGTCGGACGTGAACAGCACGACCGCGGCTCGCTCGACCTTCGCGGGCTCGGTGGTCAGCACGTGGTCGACGTCCGAGAACGTCGCCACGGCCGACACGGCCCGCGTGATGGCACGCGAGTACGGTGCCGAGGCCTTCATCCGGGCCTGCGCCTTCTGGATGCGCGAGGCCGAGATGAGCTCCATCGCGCGCGTGACCTTCTTGGTCGTCTTCGCGGAGCGGATCCTCTGGCGATAGACCCGTAGCTGGGCTCCCATGGCTCTCCTGTTGTCTCGTCAGTCGTGATCGTCGGGCGGCGCGTCAGCGCTTGGCCTTGACGATCCGTTCCTGGTTGACGTCGTCGGCGGCGATCGCCGTGAACTCCTCGCGCCCGACGGAGGCGAGCGGCTTGCCCTCGCCCGTCTGGAACTCCTGCTTGAAGGCGTCGATGCCCGAGTCGAGCGCCGACACGACGTCGTCGCTGAGCACGTTGGTCTCGCGCAGCGTCGTGAGCACGTCGGTGTTGCGGCCCATGTAGTCGAGCAGCTCGCGCTCGAAGCGCAGGATGTCGGGCACGGGGACCTCGTCGAGCTTGCCGTTCGTGCCGGCCCAGATCGAGACGACCTGCTCCTCGACGGGGTACGGCGAGTACTGGGGCTGCTTGAGCAGCTCCGTGAGGCGGGCACCACGGGCGAGCTGACGGCGGCTCGCGGCGTCGAGGTCGGACGCGAACATCGCGAACGCCTCGAGCGACCGGTACTGCGCCAGCTCGAGCTTCAGCGTGCCCGAGACCTTCTTGATCGACTTCACCTGGGCGTCGCCACCCACGCGGGAGACCGAGATGCCCACGTCGACCGCGGGACGCTGGTTCGCGTTGAAGAGGTCGGACTGCAGGAAGATCTGGCCGTCGGTGATCGAGATCACGTTGGTCGGGATGTACGCCGAGACGTCGTTGGCCTTCGTCTCGATGATCGGGAGGCCCGTCATCGATCCGGCACCGAGCTCGTCGGAGAGCTTGGCGCAACGCTCCAGCAGGCGCGAGTGCAGGTAGAACACGTCGCCGGGGTACGCCTCGCGTCCCGGCGGGCGACGCAGGAGGAGCGACACGGCACGGTAGGCCTCGGCCTGCTTCGACAGGTCGTCGAAGATGATGAGGACGTGCTTGCCGCCGTACATCCAGTGCTGGCCGATGGCCGAGCCGGTGTAGGGGGCGAGGTACTTGAAGCCGGCCGGGTCGGACGCGGGGGCCGCGATGATGGTCGTGTACTCCATGGCGCCGGCCTCTTCGAGCGCACCCTTGACGGAGGCGATCGTGGAGCCCTTCTGGCCGATGGCGACGTAGACGCAGCGGACCTGCTTCGAGACGTCGCCCGACTCCCAGTTGGCCTTCTGGTTGATGATCGTGTCGATCGCGATCGCGGTCTTGCCGGTCTGGCGGTCGCCGATGATCAGCTGACGCTGGCCGCGACCGATCGGGATCATGGCGTCGATGGCCTTGATGCCGGTCTGCATCGGCTCGTGCACCGACTTGCGCGCCATGACGCCGGGCGCCTGGAGCTCGAGGGCACGGCGGCCCTCGGTCGCGATCTCGCCGAGGCCGTCGATCGGGCTGCCCAGCGGGTCGACGACGCGACCCAGGTAGCCGTCGCCCGTGCGGGTGACCTCCATGCCCTCCTCGATGCCGGAGAACTCACCGAGCACGATCGTGCCGATCTCGTTCTCGTCGAGGTTCTGCGCCAGGCCGAGCGTGCCGTCCGCGAAGCGGATGAGCTCGTTCGCCATGACGCCGGGGAGGCCCTCGACGTGCGCGATGCCGTCGGCCGCGTCCACGACGTGGCCGACCTCGGCCGTGGAGGCCTTCGAGGGGTCGTAGGACGAGACGAAGTCCTTGAGCGCGTCGCGGATCTCATCGGGGCTGATCTTGATGTCTGCCATTGTGGTTCCTGTTCGGTAGCGAGGCATCAGGAGGCCTCGAGTCTGTCGGGAGGAGAGCGCCTAGCCGGCGAGCTGCAGGCGGAGCTGGCTGAGCTTGGTGGCGACCGTGCCGTCGGTGACCTCGTCGCCCACCTGGACGCGGAGGCCCCCGATGATGCCGGCGTCGACGACCTCGTTCACGCGGACGGAGCGGCCGTACTGGCGCGCGAGGCCCTGCTCGAGGCGGGTGCGGTGGTCGGTGCCCAGCGGCGCAGCCGTGGTGACCGTGGCCACCAGCTGGTCCGACTGGTCCGCCACGACCGACGCGGCGTGCCGGAGGAGCTGCCCGATGCGTCGACCCCGGGGCTGGCGCACGAGGTGCCCGACGATCGCGACCGTCTGCTGGGACGCCCTGCCCTGGAGGAGGCGCTCCACGAGAGCCGCCTTCGCGGCGTCGTCGCTGAGCTTCGTGCCGAGCGCGAGCTCCAGCCGCGAGTCGCCCCGGATGGTCTCGTCGAACGAGAACAGCTCGTCGACGATGGTGCCCTCGTCGCCGCTCGCAGCGACGACGCGGACGCCGATCTCCTCGATGCCCGCGAGCAGGTCCCGAGGCGACGACCAGCGCCCGGCGACGACCGACAGGAGCAGTGCCCGCGTCGGCTCACCGAAGGCGCCGAAGAGCCGGTCGAGCATCTGCTTCTTGACCTCGCCACCGATCGCGGGGTCGCCCAGGTAGGACTGCAGCTGCACGGACCCGCCGATGACACGGCCGGCGTCGAGCAGCTGCTCGCCCGTCGTCAGGTCGGCAGCGGGACCGAGGTCGGCGAGCACCGCACGCGACGCGTGCAGGGCCTCTCGCGACATGGAGCCCATCGTCAGTCGCCCGCCTTCGCGTTCTGGTCGGCCTCGAGGTCGGCCAGGAAGCGGTCCACGACCGCCGACGCACGAGCGTCGTCGGAGAGGGACTCCCCGATGACGCCGGAGGCGAGGTCGATGGCCAGCGAGCCCACCTCGGCACGGAGCGAGGCGACGGCCGCCTGGCGCTCGGCCTCGATCTGCGCGTGCGCCGACGCGGTGATGCGGTCGGCGTCGTCCTGGGCCTGCTGCTTCATCTCGGCGAGGATCACGGTGCCCTCGGCGCGAGCGGCCTCACGGATGCGGCCGGCCTCGGCGCGGGCGTCGGCCAGCTGCTTCTTGTACTCGTCGAGCGCCTCGGCGGCCTCGGCCTGGGCGGCCTCCGCACGGGCGACGCCACCCTCGATGCGCTCGGCGCGCTCGTCGAGGATCTTGCGGAACCTCGGGATCGCGAAGAGCGCGAAGAACAGCGCGATGACCACGAAGACGACGAGGGACCAGAGGATGTCGTAGTCGGCGGGGAAGAAGACCGCAGCACCTTCCGGTGCCGAGCCCTCCGCCGCGAGGATCGTCTCGATCATCGAATGTCGTCCTTACTGATCAGGAGAAGATGAAGCCGGCTGCGAGGCCGATGAAGCCGAGGAGCTCGGTGAAGGCGATGCCCAGGAACATGGTGACCTGGAGGCGACCGGCCAGCTCGGGCTGGCGGGCCATGGCCTCGACCGTCTTGCCCGCGACGATGCCGATGCCGATGCCGGGGCCGATCGCGGCGAGGCCGTAACCGACGGTCGCGATGTTGCCGTTGATCTCAGCGAGGATCGTGGTGGTGTCCACTTGTGTTTCCTTCCGGTAGGGCGGTGCCGTCGGGCGACGGGACCGTCGACGTGGTGCTTAGTGTTCTTCGGCA
>Ga0265798_10012020_pt1 | contig 10486 bp, 7 predicted proteins | sample P3T30metagenome_FD_192430 | JGI IMG/M metagenome (GOLD analysis project Ga0265798, IMG submission 192430) | Plant litter microbial communities from East Loma Ridge, Irvine, California - P3 T30 | ecosystem: Environmental > Terrestrial > Plant litter > Unclassified | place: USA: California... | reverse complement strand
ATCAGGCCGACAGCGGCATCTTCTCGATCAGCTTGTCGAGCGTGATCGGATACTCGCGCACCCGCACCCCGGTGGCGTTGTAGATCGCATTCGCGACCGCCGCCCCGACCCCGCAGATACCGAGCTCGCCGACGCCCTTGGCCTTCATGGGCGACGACAGCTCGTCTTCTTCCTTGAGGAAGATGACTTCCTGGTGAGGGATGTCGGCATGCACCGGCACCTCGTAGGTGGCAAGATCGTGGTTGGCGAAGAAGCCGAGGCGCTTGTCGACCACCAGGTGCTCCATCAGCGCGGCGCCGACCCCCATCGTCATGGCGCCGATCACCTGGCTGCGCGCCTGCTTGGGATTGAGGATGCGGCCCGCCGCGCACACGGCCAGCATGCGCCGCACCCGGACTTCACCGGTGACGGCATCGACCGCGACCTCGACGAAGTGGCTGCCGAAGGTCGACAGCTGGTTCTTCTTGTCCAGGCCACCGGAAAATTCGATCGAGTCCTCGGCCACCAGCTCGCCGCCGGCCGCGGCCCTGGCGAGCGGCAGGTCGCGCCCGCCGGCACGCACGGCGCCGTCCACGAACTCGGCCTCGCTTTCCTTGACGCCGAGCTTCGCGGCGACCTGTTCGCGCAGCTTGGCGCAGGCGGCGTACACGCCCGAGGTCGAGCTGTTCGCGCCCCACTGGCCACCGGAACCGGCCGAGGTCGGGAAGCTGGAGTCGCCCAGGCGCACCTCGACCCGCTCGAGCGGCACGCCCAGCATCTCGGCCGCGGTCTGGCCGATGATGGTGTAGCTGCCGGTGCCGATATCGGTCATGTCGGTTTCGACGATCACCTTGCCTTCGCCGGTGAGCCGCACCCGCGCCGCCGATTTCATCACCGGACTGTTGCGGAAGGCCGAAGCCACGCCGTAGCCGATCAGCCAGCGGCCGTCGCGGGTCTGGCCCGGCTTCGGATTGCGCTTGTTCCAGCAGAAGCGGCGTTCGGAGAAGGGACGGCTCGGCTTTTCGGGATCGACCTTGGTGTCGTTGAGGATGCGGAACTGCACCGGGTCGATATTGAGCTTTTCGGCCATTTCGTCGATCGCGATTTCGAGCGCCATCATGCCCGGCGCCTCGCCCGGAGCGCGCATCGCATTCCCTTCCGGCAGATCGAGCATGGCGACCCGGGTCGTGGTCATGCGGTCGGCCCCTGCGTACAGCAGGCGGGTCTGCTGGGTCGCGACCTCCGAACTGCCCTTGGGCAGGTTGCCGTTCCAGGACTCGTGGCCGATGGCCGTGATGCGGCCGTCGCGGCCGGCGCCGATGCGGATGCGCTGGATGGTGGCCGGGCGGTGGGTAGTGTTGTTGAAGATGAGATGGCGGTGCAGCGCTACCTTGACCGGGCGCTTGGCCGCGCGCGCCCCGAGGGACGCCAGCAGGGCGTCGGCGCGCAGGAACAGCTTGGAGCCGAAGCCGCCGCCGACGTAGGGCGAGATCACGCGCACCTTTTCCTTCGGCATGTTCAGCGTCTTGGACAGGTCCTGGACGCACCAGTTGATCATCTGGTTCGAGGTCCACACCGTCAGCTTGTCGCCCTCCCAGACGGCGGTGGAGGCATGCGGCTCCATCATCGCGTGCGACTGGTCCGGGGTGGTGTAGGTGGCGTCGAGTTTTACGGGCGCGGTATCGAAGCCGCGCTGGAAGTTGCCGGCCTTGGAGTCGGCCGGGTCGTCCTCCCAGTCGGGCTTGACGGCATTGCCCTTTTCGGCGGCCAGGTCGAATTTGCCTTTCTCTTCGACGTATTTCACACGCACCAGGTGGGAGGCGGCGCGCGCCTGCTCGAAGGTTTCGGCCACCACCAGGGCCACGGCCTGGTGGTAGTGTTCGATTTTTGGTCCGGCCAGGAGGTGGGCGACGTTCTTGTCGCCTTTACCGAGTTTACCGGCATTGGCGGCCGTGACAACGGCCAGCACGCCGGGCGCGCGCCGCGCCGCCTCGATCTCGATCGAGGCGATGCGGCCCTTGGCGATGCTGGAACCGACCACGAAGCCGTGGGCGGCGTTCGGAACTTCCTTGTGGTGCTCGTAGGCATAGGGCGCCGTGCCGGTGCACTTGAGCGGGCCATCGATGCGGTCGAGCGGCTGGCCGACGTAGCGCTGGCGGTCGATGGGATTGGTAGTGGCTGCAGTCGTGAATTTCATGGGATCAGCCTTTCTTCGCTGCTGAGATGGCCTCGGCCAGGGTGCGGTGCACCAGGGCCACCTTGAAGGCATTGTCGTCGGTGGTGCGGGCGCCGGCCATCAGGCGGTCCGCTACCGCCTTGGCGCCTTGCGTCATCTGTTGTTCGGCTTCTTCGACCCGCCACGGCTTGTGCGCCACGCCGCCGACCGCCACGCGGCCGCTGCCGTCGGGCAGGATCACGGTGGCGACCGACACCAGCGCAAACGCATAGGACGCGCGGTCGCGTACCTTGCGGTAGGCGTGCACGCCGCCCAGCGGCTTCGGCAATTTGACGGAAGTGATCAATTCGCCCGGTTCGAGGACGGTCTCGATGTGCGGGGTGTTGCCCGGCAGGCGGTGGAAGTCGGCGATCGGGATGCTGCGCATGCTGCCGTCGGCCTTCACGGTTTCCACCTCGGCGTCGAGCAGGCGCATGGCGATCGCCATATCGCTCGGGTGCACGGCGATGCATGCTTCGCTGGTGCCGACCACGGCGTGGTGGCGGGTAAAGCCGCCGATGGCGGCGCAGCCGCTGCCCGGCTGGCGCTTGTTGCACTTCTGCGCGGTGTCGTAGAAGTAGGGGCAGCGGGTACGCTGCAGCAGGTTGCCCGAGGTGGTCGCCTTGGTGCGCAGCTGGGTCGAGGCGCCGGCCAGCAGCGCGCGCGACAGCACAGCGTAATCCTTGCGCACGCGCGGGTCGGCCGCCAGGTCGGTGTTGCGCACCAGGGCGCCCACGCGCAGGCCACCGTCAGGCGTTGGCTCGATCTGGTCGAAGCCCAGGCCATTGACGTCGACCAGGGCGGTCGGGGTCTCGATCTCGAGTTTCATGAGGTCGAGCAGATTGGTGCCGCCGGCGATGAAGCGGGCGTTCGGAGTACGGGCGACGAGCTGGGCGGCCTGGGCCGGAGAGGTGGCGCGCTGATAGGTAAATGCTTTCATGCCTTGACCCCTCCCACTTCGGTGATCGCATCGATGATGTTCGAGTAGGCGCCGCAGCGGCAGATATTGCCGCTCATGCGTTCGCGGATCTCTTCCACCGAGAGCAGGGGCTTGGCAGTCAGGTCGGCAGTCACGTGGCTCGGGATGCCCTGGCGGATTTCCTCGATCACGGACACGCTGGCACAGATCTGCCCGGGAGTACAGTAGCCGCACTGGTAGCCATCGTGCTTGATGAAGGCGGCCTGCATCGGGTGCAGCTTGTCCGGCGTGCCGAGGCCCTCGATGGTGGTGATATTGGCGCCTTCGTGCATGACCGCCAGCGACAGGCAGGAATTGATGCGGCGGCCGTCCATGATGACGGTGCAGGCGCCGCACTGGCCCTGGTCGCAACCCTTCTTGGAACCGGTCAGTTGCAGGTGCTCGCGCAGCGCGTCGAGCAGGCTGGTGCGCGTGTCCAGCTCCAGGGTGACCTGCTTGCCGTTGACGGTGAAGGTAACGCCGGTGGTGACCGGCTCGGGAGTGGTGGTCGCGGCAGCAGTAGGTGCGGCCTGCTGGGCCTGCGCGCCCGGTACGGCTGCGGTCGATACCGACAGGGCGCCGGCGATCAACAGGTCGCGCCGGGTGAGCTTGACGTCGCTGAATTGGTCCATGCTTGTGGCTTCCTTAACTAGAGTGCGTTGCCCACGCCTGTGCTCGGCGTACATACTGCAGCGCCGACAGGTGTGGAAGGACTTGCGGAGTTGTCGAATTGATTCTAAGTCAGCTGCCGGGAAGGCCGCGTTCCCTTGAAACTTGAAGTTTCTGGTGCGCTGTAAATATCACTTCGGCAGCAAGAGGTGCACGGACGCGTGTGGGGAAACGAGGCGTTAAGCATGTCAGCGCGCTAGCACAGGCGACGTCATGCGAGTCAGCACGCCGCCCGCATCGCTGGCCGACGGCGGGCCGCGGGCGCTGCAGGCGAACGCGGTGGTGGAGCCGATGGAAGAGGCGCGCTTATTGCTGAAGGACGTAGTCGCCCGGCGCGGGCGCGGTGTCCGGGATGGGTGCAGGCGGGGGCACATGCTTGCCGGCATGCCGAGACAGCCATTGATCCCAGGCAGGCCACCAACTGCCTTCGAGCTGGGGCACGCGCGCCAGCCAGCGGTCGGGATCGATATACGGGTCATCGTGGCGGTGCACGGCGACCTGGTAGCTGCGGTTCGGGCTACCCGGCGGCGCAACCACGCCTGCATTGTGGCCGCCGCTGGTGAGAATGAAGGTAATCTCGGTGTCGGTGAGCGGAATGATCTTGTACACCGAACGCCATGGCGCGACGTGGTCGGTGAGTGTGCCAACCGCGCAAATGGGCGCGTCGATATCGCTCAAGGACACGGGATGCCCGCCGGCCTGGTAGCGCGAACCGGCCAGGCTGTTGCGCAGGAACAGGCGGTGCAGGTATTCGGCGTGCATGCGGTAGGGCATGCGGGTGGCGTCGGCGTTCCAGGACATGAGGTCGGTCTCTTGCTCGGGCAGGTCGAGCAGGTAGTGGCGCAAGCGCCGTGACCAGATCAGGTCGTTGGAACGCAGCAGCTGGAAAGCGCCGGCCATCTGGCGCGTGTCGAGGTAGCCCTGCTGCCACATAGCGGCCTCCAGGAAGCTCACCTGGCTGTCGTCGATGAACAGCGACAGTTCGCCCGGCTCGGTAAAGTCGACCTGGGCGGCCAGCAGCGAGATGCTGGCCAGGCGCAAGTCGTGGTCGCGCGCCATGGCGGCGGCGGCGATCGCGAGCAGGGTGCCGCCCAGGCAATAGCCGGCGGCATTGACTTTGCTGGCGCCGGTCTGGGCCACGATGGCGTCGAGCGCGGCCGTGATGCCCAGCTGGCGGTAGTCGTCCATGGTGAGGTCGCGGTCGTCGGCCAGTGGATTCTTCCACGACACCATGTACACGGTATGGCCGCGCTCGACCAGGTAGCGCACCAGGGAATTGCGTGGCGACAGGTCGAGGATGTAGTACTTCATGATCCAGGCCGGCACGATCAGCAGTGGTACTTCGTGCACGGCGGGCCCGACCGGATCGTAGCGCAGCAGCTCGATCAACCGGTTCTGCATCACCACCTTGCCCGGCGTGATGGCCACTTCGCGCCCGGGCCGGTAGTTAACTTCGCGCGGCTTGCTCGCAAGCAGGCCCTGGGCGTCGCGCCAGGCGCGCATGGCGCCGTTGGCCAGGTTCATCCCGCCGCTGGCCAGCACGGCGCGCTGCACGACCGGATTGGTGGTGACGAAGTTGGACGGCGCCACGCAGTCGAGCATCTGGCGCGCGACGAAGGTGACGACGTCGGCGTGGTGGGGTGCGACCCCGCGCACGGTGGAGGTGGCGCGGTGCCACCACTGCTGGCTGAGCAGGAAGCCCTGGCTCAGCTGGTGCCAGGGCGAGGTGTTCCAGGCCGGATCGACGAACCGTTTATCCTGGGCCAATGGCCGCACCGGATCGGCCGCGTCGCCCGGCGGCGTGGCGAGATATTGCAGCCAGCGCTGCCAGCCAAGTACGGCGTCGGACGCCAGCTCGTGCTGCTTGTCGGGCGACATCATGAGGTGGCTGGCCCAGTCGAACCACGCCATGCCGAGCGCGGCCGGCGACAGGTTGCCGGTCATGCGCCCGAGCCAGGCCCACAGCACCAGGTCGGCATGGACTTGCCCGCCGCCGGCGATTCGCGCATGGCGATGGGTGCCGCCGAGCCAGGCGCTGCCTTCGAGCTTGCGCGCGCTGCCGGCGGCGTCGGGACGGGTATCGGGCGCCATATCGAGGGCTCGCGGCATGCCTTGTGCTCAGTGCGCGATCAGCAGGGGCGTCGTGCTGCCCGCCAGCAGCGCACGGGTAACGCCGCCGAGGACGAACTCGCGGTAGCGGCTGTGGCCGAAAGCACCCGTGACCAGCAGGCCGGCATCGTGCTCGCGCGCGACCTTCAGCAGCGCCTCGCCAGTGCTGCTGCGCGTGGTCTCGAGCACGACATCGACCTTGACCCCATGGCGCGCCAGGTGCAGCGCCATGTCGGCGCCCGGTTCTTCGCCATGCATCTCGGCCATGGCGCCCGGATTGACCAGCGTGAGCTTGACGGCGTCGGCCTGGCGCAGCAGGGGCAGGGCGGCGGAGATCGCGCGGATCGCCTGCATGCTGCCGTCCCAGCCGACAATGGCGGTGCCGGGCAAAGCCCGAGATTTCCAGCCGGGCGGCACCACCAGCACGGGACGCGCCCCGTGCAGTGCGATGTATTCGGGCAGGCCGCGCGCCTGTGCTGGAATGCCTGGCAAGACGATCGGTTCGGCATCGCGGCTGACGATCACGAGGTCGGCATAGCGCGATTCGAGCAGCAGGGAGTAGCGGGCATCGTCTTCGAGCATGCGGGTTTCGAAACTGGCCACGCCCTGGCGCTGGACCGCGGTGCTGAATGCTTCCAGGCGCGCCTCGACCGCCTCGCGCACCCCGTTGAAATCGGATTCGGGCATCATCGGCGCGCCCATCGAGCCGACCAGCAGGGAGTAGTCGAACCAGGAAATGCCGGTGGCGGCGCTGCCCACGAGGTGGGCGTCGAAGGCATTGGCCAGCAGCGCGCCGGCGCGCAGGCGCGCCTCTTGCTCGGGACTGCCGTCGACATGAACCACGATGGTCTTGTACATGCTCGTTCCTTTCTTCTCGGTAAAAGCGGACTCGGGCGCATGGGCATGCCGGTATCCGCCACGGGAGCGAACCATGGACGGCATCGGGCCTATACGCTTGGATTACTTGAAGTCCACTTTATTCCCGGATCGGACGTATGTCAGGAACGTGGTTGATGTGAATCAAAAAAGCTGAGAAAGAAGGGGAATTGAATGCCGTTGAGCATTGTCATCAGTGCGTACGACTGCTCTGACGCAAGGACGCGGTAGCGATTACCTCTTATGGGCCTTGTGACTATGCGGGTTGGCCGCATACTTAAGTCATTACCGGCGATGTGGTCGGTTCTCTTGTGTCTCCATCTCGGCCCTGCCGAGGACTCGGCCGTTGCCCGCTTCGTGCGGCAACGGCCTTTTTTTATCTTGCGGTGTTCAGCTTGGGACGCGTGGGGTGCGCGCGGCGGCCAGGTCGGGCGCAGCGACAGGTTGCGGCTTGGCGGGCGCCGGCTTGGCGGCGTGGGCGCTCGGGTCGCCGGGTTCAAGCATTTCCCAATTCGTGCTGACCAGGTCGAGGACCATTTCCTCGCGCCGGCCGCAGCAGGCGCAGGTGCGCAGCTCACGTGCTGCGTTGTATTGCCAGGAATGGGTCGTCGTCAGCGCGCCTACGATGGCTGAAAAGACCGATTTTGATGCCGAGAAAAATCCCATGATGCCCACCAGAAGTTAACTTGATCAGCGTATTACGGAACTTGTAACGACGCAAGATGCTGAACGGGTAGAGGGATCTATCTTTTGCGGTTGGCTGCTCGAGTGTTGCGAAATAGATGAATGGACGAGCGAACCCAGGCGAGACGGTACTCCGGCTCGCCGATGATTTCGCACCCTGTCGCATGAGGGTTAGAGCAAACTCAGGCGACCTCGAATGTTGTGCTCATCACACCGACCAGCGCTACCATCTCGGCCGAATCGGCCAACGCAAGCAGTACATCGCCACGATCGACCTGGCCATTGCCCAGCAGGGCAGTCCACTCCGACAGTTCGATCGCTGTCGCTTCGCGTTCGAGCGCCACCTGGTACAGCCTGGCGACGAAGGCCTGGTCGTCCAGCCCGCTGGTCGTCTCATCGGCATCGACGAAGTTGTCGGCGATATCGGCCAGCGAGATGCCCGCTTCAGAGCGGCCGATCCAGTAGTTAAGGCCATCCGCGTCGGGCCGGCGGTCGTACAGCGCGTCGTACAGGCGAATCAGTACGCCAAGGTCGGTGGCGCCGATCGCCACGTCGTGGGACGCCACCGTCTGCAATTTTTCGTCAGAGTCGACAAGTGCGAGCGCCAGCTCGGCGCGGCTGACGTCGCCGTTGGTCAGGCTTGCCGTCCAGTAAGCCAGGCCGCCGGCATCGACGGTGCGGCCCAGTACCTGGTCGTACAGCCAGGCCACATAAGCGCCGTTCGCCTGCGGCACCGTGCCCGCCAGTTCGGTTGAGCCGAGGATTGCCTGGCTCACGCCTTCGAGCGCGCCATCGCCGGCTAGCTGCCGCATCCAGTAATCGAGGCCGCCGGCATCGGGGGCGCGATCGAGCAGGCTTTCGTACAGCCGCGTGACGCTGCCGCGTTCCGAGGTATCGGCGCTGGCCTTGGAGAAATGCAGGGCCTCGATATTGCTTAGCTGGTAACCAATATTGAGGCGGTCGACCGGGCCGATACTGAGCGTGGCGTTTCCGTCGGATTGGCGCACGGCATAGAAGGTATAGCCGTCACGGCCGGCGCCAGGAAGTTGCACAGTGTCGTAGCCTGCTCCGCCGTCCAGTGTATTGAACGTGATGTGGCCGATTGAGTCTGCAATGCCTTCGCCGATGATGATCCGGTCGTCTCCGCCTCCGGCGTTGACACGGTCCTGGCCACCGTCCACGATGATGGTCTGGCTGGCGCTGTCGGCGATGATATTAGCGCGACCCGGGATCTGTTCGAACGTTCCGGCACCGGTGATGAGCGCGACGTTGACGGCGCTTAGACCGATACGCACTGCATCGCCCAGGCCGTTGGTGTCGATCAGCACGGCGCTCAATGTCGGCCACGCAGTGCTGTCCAGCTGCAGGATCGCGTCCGGTGCGACGTCGTTACCGATTGTCGGGGTAATTGTCGACAGCAGGACCGGGGTATCGACATTCCAATATAACGGCGAGGTGAGGGCGCCGACCATCTGAGCATGGTCGGCCGCAGGGGCGCGCGCTGCAATCTGCGCTATCAGCATCTCCAGAGCACGGGTACCCAGCTGTGCATCCTGTGGGCCCACCAACTGCAAGCCATATCCGGTCGGCAGGTGCGCCGTGAGGGCTGGGGCGCCGCTTGGCAGTGTCATCAGCGGGATGTCGGCAGTGTCATTGCCGTTCTGGTCCTGGCGCGCGGACGAGATGACCGGTACGGCCACGGTACGGATGACGTTGCCATTGGCATCGGTCTCGGTGGTGATGCGGACCTCGACGCCATCGATGTTGACGGTGGATGAATTGGTGGCCATGGCGGTTCCTTGCGGTTGAGCATATCGAGCTGTCTAATGTAAATGCAACGGCGCGTGGGCGGGCGAAAAACGCGTGCTGGAGCGGCGATACTCAATGTGCATAGTCGGGGCGAGCGCACAGGTCATGAGGTAGCGGTTGCAGCATGGGCGGCAGGACGCGTACGGCGGTGCGCCAGCCGCGACGCGAAGGGGCTTGCTGCGTGATTGTGTTGTTGCGAAACGAACGTTGCCTCAAGGACTGCGGCGGAAGAGGCTGCACAACAGAAACGGTGTCAGATCAGACATTTAGACACGGTCTCATCAATATCGCCGTCGCAACGGCGCCGACAAGTGTCGATGAGGCGAACTTGCTTACCGCCGCGCGAAAGCCACAAAGATAGTAGACGCCGACGATGGTCAGGAAAATTGTGCGCCAGTGGCATGACAAACTGGTCGAGCCAACGAGCTAAGAAGGGGGAGTGAGGTTATGCCGAAGGACGCGCAGTTTGCGGGAAAACGGAAAGCCTAAAACTAAACGGGTACCGACCTGAAAACCCGCGTATATCCATGGTGCCCGGAGCCGGAATCGAACCGGCACGCCATTGCTGGCAGCAGATTTTAAGTCTGCGGTGTCTACCAGTTTCACCATCCGGGCAGCGCCGGACATTCTAGCACAAGCGTGCTCAATTCGGAGCAGTTTGGCAACTTTATCCTCCCTTTAAGCCCCTGGGCGCGGCATGATCTCCCGCCCATCTCTCTCCAACGGTCTCTTGCATCTTTGGAACCCCCGCCCGGATGGTGTAGCATGCCAAACGGCGCCGCTCAAGCAGGCGCTACCTCTGGCAAGACCACGCAAGGAATAGAATTGGACATCAAGATCAACGACGAACTGCGGTCCTTCGTCGACCCGCTTACCGACATCGAATACGCCGCGCTCGAGCGCAGCCTGCAAGCCGAGGGCTGCCGCGACGCCCTGGTGCTCTGGCGCGACACACTGATCGACGGCCATAACCGCTACGAGATCTGCACCAAGCACAACATCCCGTTTCGCACCGTCCACAACAACAACTTTGCCTCGCTCGAAGACGTGATGCTGTGGATGATCGACAACCACCTGGCGCGGCGCAGCGTGTCGGACTTCCAGCGCGGCGTGCTCGCCCTGCGCAAGAAGGAAATCGTCGCCCAGCGCATGGCCGAACGCCCGCCGGAGCCGGAAGTGGAGGGCGA
>Ga0265798_10012019_pt1 | contig 10486 bp, 10 predicted proteins | sample P3T30metagenome_FD_192430 | JGI IMG/M metagenome (GOLD analysis project Ga0265798, IMG submission 192430) | Plant litter microbial communities from East Loma Ridge, Irvine, California - P3 T30 | ecosystem: Environmental > Terrestrial > Plant litter > Unclassified | place: USA: California... | reverse complement strand
CGACTATATCGAGATGTTCTACAATCCAAAGCGCCGGCACAGCTTCAGCAATGACATGTCGCCGGCTGAGTATGAAAAACAGTATTTCCAGCGGCTCTCGAGTGTCTAGAAAAGCCGTGGCGATTCAGATCGTGCAGTCGAAGGTGCTCGATACCTGCCGCCGTCAGCACACGATCAAAAGCGTCTCGTGGGCTGTAGATCGGCTTGCTTGGGTCGCGCTTCGAGGGGAATAACCATGGGCGCCCATCGCTGCGCGGCAGTGCTTTCAAAAGGATCTGCGCTTCACTGTTCAACTGTACATATCTCCCTCGCCCCGATTTTGTCTGCGGCAGAAACCATACGCCGTTTTCCAGATCGACGTGCTCCCACCTTGCCTTTAAGGCTTCCTCCCTCCTCGCACCGGTTAGCAGGAGAAACTTCAACGCGGCGACCGCAGTCGTGTTGGGTTCGCTCTCCATCGCCTTGTACATCCTCTGTATTTCTTCCGGCGTTAAGAAGCGCTGCCGCTGGTTGTTTTCCTTGAATTTAGAGATGCCAATGCATGGGTTGCGCTCGACGCTCCCCCATTGCACCGCCAGCTTGTACATCCTGGAGATCAGCGACAGGTGACGGTTCGCCGTTGCAGCGCAGTGCGACTCCTTCATGTCAGCGTGAAACTGCTGAATTTCCCTTGTTTGAATTTCATTCATCTTGCGAGTCCCGAATCGTGGATAGATCTGGACGCGTAGGCGACACTCGTCATCATGTGCACTCCTTTTGGTTTGCTGCGCAAAAGGCATGTACTCATTCTTGCCGAACGCCTCGAACGTCAGAACTGTGCCAGGACTGCTGTCGCTCTGCTGCGGATTAATGCCACGGTCCACCTTCGCCCGCATTTCCAGCGCCAGGGTCCGTGCCTCCGCTACTTCCAGCGCTGGGAACTCACCAAGTTTCGCGGCTCGCTTCTGCCCATCGAAGACGAAGCGGAAGTAGAAATACTTGCGCCCTTGCTTGTTGACCAGTACGCGTAGGCCGATCACGTCCGCGTCGCTGTACTCTGCCGAGCGCGACGGCGAGCTGGCCTCGTGCGCAGGCAACTGACTCAAAGCCCGATTAGTGAACCTGAACTTGTTCTTTTTCATTACGTTTCCTTGATGTCGATTTGCGTAGATGGGCTATCCCCTCCTTTCCGTAACACCGTCTTCTAAGTCCGTTGTCCGCCGCGACAGCTTGCGTAGACAGTTGTGCATAGCCCTGCTGGCGCCTCGGCTAATGTGTTTGGGGTGGCGACAAGGCGCCGCAGGCCAACCGTTTCCGGTCTCGTTCCGGTAGTTCGCGCGTGCTTCGTGGCGGGAATGGACTAGTCAAACTGCGCATTGGATATGCCCGACCCGTCCAACTTCGGACGGTATATCTAGCAAGAATGGGTCAATAGTCCGACGGCAAAAGTAGTGTTGTTACCGAGCGGTCCGCCTCCGTAATAATCCAGATCTTTTCATTTCCCGCGATGCTGTACACGGAGAGCAACCGGCGGCCGAATTTCAGTGCATCTTGATTTGCTTTGGCGTCATCGGAAGGTACGTTCCCCCAATCGCCAGCAGCGTGTCGCTTAAGCAGGGTCAGTGGTGCAACGCCGTGCTGCTCCAAGAGGGCCAAGGCGTTAGGCGTGGCGACTACACGGCCCAGATTAAACATAGCAACGGCCGAGATAGCGTCCGGTAGCATAAGATTTCCTTTCACTTCGAAAAGTCCGGGCGTGCTGCCGCTCGCTTGCCAAGTAAGTTGGCTTGGTAGTTGGCCTCCCGGAATATGGTTGGTGAGATGCGCTCTCGCCGATCTGAACTTTGGGCGGAGCATGAAGAGGGTTGTGACGCCTACAAATGAGGTGCTGCGCGTAAAGAAGATTCCTGCTGCTTTGTCCGATCAATAAACAAACCCGTAGTCGCCGAACTCGCTGCGCAGAGCCGAGATTGCGACCAAGTTTGGGTTTGGCGAAGCCATGATGTCCGCGACGCGCAAGTAAATCCGGTCCCACTGCCCGGCAGCATCAAACCGGTACTCGCCTGATGCTCGCAGACCATCGTGCTCGATGCCGAGAATGACCGGGTCGATGGGCAAATACACCTCAACGAAATGCTGGGGATCGCATTCCTCCAATTGCACACCGAGGCCCTGCAGGCAGAACACGACACCATCCGTTAGCAGTTCGTCGACTGGTATCCGTTCAGCGAAGGCGTCTTCCGGATCTTCACCATCGATCACAGCCATCCGTACTAGGTAGGCCTGGTGGACATTCTGGTAATACACAGCGTTGCGATGAAATTCGCTCACCGTCAGCGGAGACCAGTACTTGAGGATGCCGGCATAGTCGTGAGGCAGATGAGCGGCTCCACCATAGACCACACCGCGCAAGTCATCGGGAGCCGTCATGATCTGATGGTAGGCATCGCCCTGCTCGGGTGTCAGCGAAAGAGCAATACTGGCATCGGCTGGCAGCTGCGCGATACGAAGAGCGGCAGTGTTGAGAAAGTATCCTGGAGCGCTGGTAAGGTCCTGCCCAGTTTCATCGCTCAGGGTGACGCGTTCATAGTAGTCGAGCGGCCGAATGACCTCTAGAGTTTGGAGGGCCTCCGGTCGCACAAAAATGGTTGCTTGCATAGGGTTGGTTCCTGTGGTTGTCATGGATCGTGAAGCCTCGCCGTACTAGCTTGATGCGATGGCGTGCTTCGATTGTTGGTCGGTTTGCGCTGAACAGCGTGAGGTCGCGGGGAGTGTCAACGGCGGTCGCCTGCTTCCTTTGAAGAGCCTGCCGAATCGACGTCTCGCCGAGCTGGTTATCAAAGTAAAAGCGGCCGTTGCTGTAGCCCACGCGATCAATGTCGTACTGCGCAGATAGGATGAATCGCCGTGCGTCCTCGCTCGTGTTGAGCAGGACAAGGTGGATTGATTTGCCAGCTCGGTTGGACTTGCCCAGGTAGTAGCGCGGATAGCTTGCTGCCCCTTCCGAGACTTCTCTGAACTGATAACCAAATCGTTCTTGCAATGGGCGCAAGGCGGCTATATCAGTTGCCACAAGATCGATGTCTGTGAACTCGCTGTGCACGGTCGCGCTCAGCATGTGCTTGACCGTGCCACCGAAGATATGAATCCGTGGGTCCTGCATCAGATCTTCGAACAGCTTTTGATGGTCGAGCAGAATCTCGTGACCGCTCCATTCTTGCGTCGCCAGATACCGCCCGGTCAGGCACAAGGACTTTGGGACGAAAACGATGCCTCGATGCCCCACAGACAATCGACTGAAGTCCAGGGCGTAAAGCGAGTTGAGGTTCTCGCGCAAGACAAGACGGCGACCCAGCCGACGATGCAACGCCGTGTACTGTGGCATCAATGGCTGGAGCTGCTCGGTTGGGAGAGGTGGGAGGACGAGAGAATACTCGACATCCATCCCCGTCCACTCGTGCTGATAGCGCGGCAATTCCGCCAATACTTCCGTGTCCAGCGAGATTGAGAAGCGATCAACCATGCCGCTGAGCTTGGCGACGTGTTGCACTTCACGGGTGACGACTCGTGTTCGGAGCCGGTGGTCCCTAATGACGCCGGTCATGGCGAGGAGGTTCGGCAGATTCTCGTTCAACCGGTATAGCGGCTCGGCTCCGCCGCTGATGGAGACCGTGCTTTTCCGGCACGACGCGATGAATGCCGCCACCTGTTGGGAGGACTGCGCTTGGTAAGGCAGTCCGCCCCACCCTCGCCAGTTGCAATAGTCGCAGGCTTTAGCGCAGCCAAAGCCACAGGGGCTTTGCTTACCGACGCCCCAGTTGACCAAGATGGTGTAGTTAGGATGTTGATCATACATGTGAGCTCGAAATCATTTAGTAGGGTTGACAGGCTTCTGCGGCTTAGCTGCAACCACCTTGTTATTCGCTGGGCTACCCAGTGCATCGGTTGATTGCGCAGACGGAGCACATGTTTTTTCCCCTGTCGCTTTCAAAGCCAGTGCGGAGGCTTTCCATTTGGTCCAGCCGTCGGTGCAGACGTGTTTGGTGTCGCTGTCGGCGTCGCGCGATAGCAGGTTTTCCGCATGAAGAATGGAGGCCAAAAAACCGGCGTTGTTGCTACTCTTGCCCGTGAAGGCGGGCTTGAGCAGCTTTGACGGGAAGCCCGCTTGGTCGAGCTTAGCGAGCAGTTCCTCTATGCGAGCGACAGGAACGTATTCCCGACTGAAGTACCCGCCGCTGGAGTTGTCTGTGATTGCGAGGAAGAGTGCTGTTCGGCCCATGTCGCAAGCCACCTTGTAGCTAATGGTGCCGTCAGCGTGCTTCCCGAGTTTGGGGGCGATAGCGTTTTTCAGCGTGATGTACTGTGGGCCGGATGCTTCCGGCGCTTCATTGGTTGCGGTTTCGTTTTTCATTGGTAATTCCAGAAGTTGTTAAGCCCGCCGACGCGAGCGCGAATACGAAAAAAGGCCCATGACACCGGAGTGTCATGGGCCTTTCAGGCCGCGGCAGTATCTACCGCAAGAGGATGGCGTTGCAGCTAGCGACGGTATTTGAATTCGAAGGACACATCGAGACTGCGGGGTAGCAGCGTTTGCCTGATATTCATTGGACCCGCGTTGACAGTAATCGGCAAGCGGCCGTTGGAACCTGCGACGCGACTTTGCCCTGACAGCTGCCATGTTGGACGAGCGGTAACTTTTATCATTGATGCATTCCTAAATTAAATTTGGAAATAGAAACGCCCAAAGATTTTTACATCTCTGAGCGCAAATAGTCGAATTAGACCATCAAAATTATATATTCCGCAAGACATCACTAATTCGCAAACCCCACACTATTTATGACCGATTGTGGCTTACCATATTCCGCTATTGAACTCCTCTTGCGCTCTTAGCTTGTTCAAATACCTCCTTATATACCTCTTCCCAGGCGAGCCCTTGACAGCCGCTCTCTTCCAGAGACATGATAATCCCAACTTGCAATGAAGCTTCTATTTCTGGGCGGCGATACCAGTCAGTAAGCTGAGCTTGCTCATCAATTAAGGTGGCGATCTTTTTCGATAGCGATATTAGGGCCTCATCTGATAAGTCCAACTTATTCTTATCAGCAATCGAGCGTAAAATATCGTAGATAGCAGCCTGCTCTTCATTCATCCCCGTATGATGAACACTATTTTGCTCGGCCGATATCTCTTTGCACAACTCAAGAAACTCCGTAAGAAAACTGCTTGCCCCCTCCGCCGACAACTGTACTTCTTCATGTGCCTTGTTGTATCTATTTACGAGAGACTCTAATCTAGCAGCGAATGAGAACGACTTAATTCGATTCTTCTTTTCTAAACTTGCGATTGCCCGCCCGATAATTCCTTGTACGATTCTTGTTTTCGTATTCGAGAGACGCGAATCGTCAATCTTCCCGAATATTCCGTCATCAATCAACGATATGTCGGCCACATCCTCATGCCCGACCCCCATTATCATATCAATATTATCTAACTTAAGCGCGCCATTCACCATCTCACGCACTTTAACGTTCATTTGCTCTAGATCTGGTGCGTCACCCTTAGTTAACTTAAACAGGATCGAACGAACCGCCACGTAGAAATGTATCCTACTCCGCTGTGCAAAGCTAAATTCATCGTTTCCGGAACATATTTCAAAAGCCGAGTTTAGCGCCTTGACCGTAGCCATAAATTCACGCTCAAAACTCGTTGTTCGTTGCACAAACTCTGCTGCGTCTCGCAAACAATAAAGCCTATCAACAACCACCTTGCTGTGGTAACGACTCGCATCGAACCCAACAAACATGACGTCTAAGGCTAAGAGATATTCTTTTACTATCCTTAGTAGATCCGCAACCTCTTCGATTTCAACCACATTTCCTTCAGCAAACTGCTTCAAGGCAATATTTAGTTGAGGGCGGATTCCGATATAATCGACAACTAACCCCTTTTCTTTCCCTGCAAATTTTCTATTAACTCGAGAAATCGTCTGTATCAGGTTGTGGCGCTCGATCGGCTTATCAATATAAATCGTATCTAGAGAAGGTACGTCAAACCCAGTCGACCACATGTCGACCACGATCGCAATTTTAAAGTTGCTATCTTCCGCCTTGAACAGTCTGTCTAACTCGCGCTTGTAATCTTTACCGCCCAAAAGCTCATATAGCTTCGCATCGTCGTCCTGATTACGAGTCATTACCATTCTGATGCGTTCGATCGGCTTCGCTTCCTTTTTGGCCTTATGTGCCTGACCGCTTGGAACAGCGGCTTCCGCCCATGAAGGACGTAAAGAAATGATTTCGTTATACAACTGGTAAGCAATAGCTCGATCACTGCTAACAAAGATTGCTTTTCCGGCTACTGTCGCGCCCTCGTTTAATCGACGTTCATAATGGTCAATAAAGTCTTTCGCCACCATCTTTATTCGGTTTTTATCGCCGAGTATCACATCTATTTTCGTGCTAGCATACTTACTTTCTTCAACAGCGTGGATATTAGCACCCATATCCACAGACGTTTCATAATATTTTTCGATCTGGCCTAATTTTGTTTTATCGAGAGTCACCTTTGCAAATCGGCGCTCGTACGCTAATGGCACAGTGATCTCATCTTGAACCGACTCAACCATAGTGTAGGTGTCGACAACACCTCCAAAAACCTCAATAGTGGCGTCAATCGGTGTACCTGTAAATCCTACGAAGGTTGCCTCTGGCAGTGATTCGTGCAAATGGCTCGCGAAGCCATAGCTGTAATCGATCCCGTCCTCATACACATGAATCTTTGGACTAATATTAGTTTGACTTCTATGCGCTTCGTCTGAGATACAGACGATGTTATTACGTTCCGTCAAACGTTTTGCATCCTCAGAAAATTTCTGAATTGTAGTGAGGAAAACGCCACCGCTAACTTGACTTGCCAGCCGTTCTCTGAGTTCCTCGCGACTTTCCACGCTAACAATTTGATCGTCACCTAAAAACGTCTTCCCTGCGGTGAACTGCGCAGCGAGCTGATTGTCCAAATCCGTTCTGTCAGTAATAAGGATCAGCGTTGGACTCGCGAAAGAGGAGGACTTCATTAGAAGTCTCGACAGGAAGAGCATCGTATAGCTTTTACCACACCCAGTTGCCCCGAAGTACGTCCCGCCTCTTCCGTCGCCTTGCGGCTTACGATTCTTTACTATACTGGAATATAAACGCGTAGCTGCATAATATTGCGGATAACGACACACGATCTTTTCGTCGACCCTTGGGTTGTCAGGGAAGAAAATAAAGTTATGTATAACATCGCGCAGCCGATTTTTATTGAATAGCCCCCTGATCATAGTGAGCAAAGAGTCAATCCCGTCTTTTCCGACAGATTCTGTGCCGTCGATCTTCCGCCATGCGTAGAAGTGTTCATATGACGAGAAAAGCGAGCCAATCTTATTATTAACCCCGTCACTTATCACACAGAAGGCATTGTACTTTAACAACTCTGGCACATCGCGTCGGTACCGCACGGTAAGCTGAACGAACGCGTCGTGAATAGTGGCCTTTTCACGCACCGCACTTTTAAATTCGAAGACTACCAGAGGGATGCCATTAATATAAAGAATGCCATCAGGAATGCGTTTTTCGTAACCCTCAATTTCGAGTTGATTAACTATCTTGTAGATGTTATTTTTATCTTTGGAATAATCAATGAAATGGATCAAAAGATCCTTCTTTGATGAATCCTCACGCCTAAAAATGAAACCGTCTGAAACCCAAGAAATAAACTGCTTATTACTTCCATAAAGATCGGAGCCGGGCAACAGTTCGAGCTTTCTAATAATAAGCTCTACTTCGCTGCTGGTTAGTCCTTCTGCAGCATACTGTATCTTTAGGAATGTACGCAGGTCATCCTTAATCAAAACCTCATTGGGAGAACGTTCTATTTTCTCGCCGAGGACGTGCGGGTAGCCCTCTTCTCCTAGCAGCTCGATGATTGCCTGTTCTAGCCGGGCTTCAGTAAATTTCATTTATGTCTCGGTCGGGTTGATTGCCTCAATCAGCTCAAGCTTTTTCTCCACGAGCTCCTCTTGCTTCTCAAACAACGCGCGAAGGCAGATAAGAGCTTGCGTCTTTTTTTCTGGAACTGGCACATCTAGATCGCAAAATGACTCCCAACTAAACCCGCCTCGGACACTGTTATCGGTAGTGAACCATGCTCGTCGATCGAAATCGGATTCGCGAAACCACAACATTAAGTATTGCGGAAGCAACTCATCTGGCTTTGTGATTTCGAAAACCATATAGGCCGGGGATACGATTACCGCCTTTTTTCCACTCAGCATACTGATGGGGACTAACTTGTCTCTTCCCACGTGCATCGGATTAAATGCAAACTGCCTTGGCTTCACTACTCTGTACTTCGCCATGTCGGTTCCAATGACATTTGCGACGGATGGAATGAACTCTTTATTCATGTTTATTCCTCGCAAATCAGTAATACTCAGATCGACATTTCGCGTTGAGACCTGACGGATATATTTCCCAAGTTTTTCAGTTTTCATTGACAACCTCCTCGGGACGCAAAACTGCCAGCAGTTGATCGTTCGATTGGCTATCTTTCTCTAACATTGAGAGTAATTCTTTCTCGATTTCTTCGACGTCATGCTCTTTTTGCGCGAACGCAACATCGTGCTTAAAGTGAATGTATTTGCTAGGGACCAATGAGTAGTCTTTCTTTACAATTTCTTCCTTTTTTGCAGCGAAACAAAGCTCCTCAGTGTCTTGATATGCCGGCACTGGATTTTTCTGCTGCCAGGAATGGAAGATTGCAGCAAGCTTCTTAATGTCATCCTCTGCGTCAAAATTTATAAACTTTTTATCCTGTACGTAGCCGAAAGACCTTGCATCGATAAATAGAACTTCTCCGCGTCTATCGCGCAGTTGAACGTCCCCAACCGTACGCTTCACCGTGCGTGTGTTCTTATTTTTGTTTAAGATCCAAAGTGATACGCTAATGTCAGTGGTATAAAACATGTCCATGGGGAGAACGATGATCGCTTCAACTAAATCGTTGTCGATTAGTCCCTTCCGTATCGTCTTTTCGATGCCCTGAGCAGCTAGCGCCCCATTCGCAAGGATAAAGCCTGCCATTCCGTCTTTTGACAATTTCGAGACGATGTGCAAGATCCAGGCGTAATTAGCATTTTGCGTAGGTGGTACTTCATAACCCTCCCATCGGGGATCCGCCGTTAGCTCATCTGTAGCACGCCAGCTATTCTGGTTGAATGGCGGGTTTGCCATGATAAAGTCAGCTTCGAGACCCGGATGTTGATCTCTGAAGAATGTATCATCTGCCCGCTCCCCGAAATTTGCCTGGATACCACGAATGGCCAAGTTCATCTTGGCTAGCTTTAGCGTCGTCGATGTCCCTTCTTGGCCGTAAATGGAGACTTCTTTTTTGTCACCTTGGTGACTTTCAATGAACTTAATGGATTGTACAAACATTCCACCAGAGCCACAGCAAGGATCATAAATCTTTCCTTTATAAGGCTCAAGCAGCTCAGCAATTAAATTCACGATGCTTTTAGGCGTATAAAACTCCCCCTTCCCTTTCCCCTCTGCTAAAGCAAATTTGCTGAGAAAGTATTCATAAACCCGACCAACAATATCGGTTGAATTTTCTTCAATCGTATTGATCTTGCTGATTGTATCGATCAATGCCGCCAATTTGCTTCGATCCAGCCCTAAACGCGAGAAGTAATTGTCCGGCAATGCTCCAGACAATGATTTATTATTCTTCTCAATAGTGTGCAGTGCTGTATCTATTTTTAGGGCAAGGTCATCCTGTTTAGCATTAGCTTGAATAAAGCTCCAACGAGATTCCTCTGCCAAATAGAACACGTTGCTCATCGTATAAAATGCCACATTATCCAAATGAGCTGTTTTACCTTCGTCTGCTAGTTGTTTGCGACGCTCTTCAAATTTATCCGATGCAAATTTTAAGAAAATTAAGCTTAAGACAACGTGTTTATATTCTGATGACTCGACGGTCCCTCTGAGTTTGTTCGCTGAGTCCCATAATAGTTCTTCAAAGGAACTTGCTGTCTTCTTTGGTTCTTTCTGCTTCATGACTCTTCCGTGCGTTATAAACTGATTACTTGATTAGTTTTTTCACAATGCTTTAATGGCATTATTTGCGTAGTCTGAGCTAGCCTCAGTACGGTTCCAGGGGTTCAAGTGTAAGGTGCGGGGTACGTGCCAGCTGTATTTTAGCTTGAGCCGCTCATCAGGAGATAAGGATGTTGGCGGTGGCCGAGCTAGCGGGATGTTTTGTCGTCAGTGTGGACCAGAAATGGACCAGAAACGAAAAAGGCTTACGCAGAAAATTCGCGTAAGCCTTTGTTTTGAATGGTAGGCCTCCCGTGAGTCGAACACGGCACCAACGGATTATGAGTCCGCTGCTCTAACCAGGCATGAGCTAGAGGCCCAGAAATCGGGACAGTGGCTGGAAAGAAGATCTCGCCACCCGCCTCAGC
>Ga0265798_10012018_pt1 | contig 10487 bp, 7 predicted proteins | sample P3T30metagenome_FD_192430 | JGI IMG/M metagenome (GOLD analysis project Ga0265798, IMG submission 192430) | Plant litter microbial communities from East Loma Ridge, Irvine, California - P3 T30 | ecosystem: Environmental > Terrestrial > Plant litter > Unclassified | place: USA: California... | reverse complement strand
TCCTCTGGTCAGGTAGAATAGAACCCGCCTGTGGTAATGGAATTGCGTTGTGCAAGACTTGCTGAATCTCCCGCAACATGGCCTCTGCGCCTTCTCTGCCTCTTGGCGTGCCCTGGGGAAACCGATATCGTCCCTACACTCCACCAGGAGGATCGACAAACCTACCCCTGTCAGAACCGTTGTACAGCGGGATCTGATCGTCGTAATGGTGAATAGGACTTGACCTGTCTAGAGACCAATGGACAAGATCGTCATACAGTTCACCCAGGGCGCTCGCATATGCTCTCGTGAAGTCCATGTACAGGGGCTCCTCCACTATAAGCCATGTTTGCCGGGTCCTCGGCGTCGACCACAAAGATCCACGGCTCCATTTTGGGGGCTGGAAGTTTGCCGGGAACAAGGTCTGGCGCGTTGAAAAGTGAAGCCAAGGCGTGTTTGTTCATGGCAATGCAAGCGTCGCGGCGGACGTTGGACGGTCATTTGTCGTCTTGGTCGCTCTTCTCGCGGCAGGCAGAATCTTCAGTCCAGCTGTTGAAAGCCTTGCACACAGTGGCGTGGTCGTCGTCGCCGCATCATGGTACTGTCGGCTATGACGGGCAGCCCGAGGGCATCAGGGTCCATCTTTGCGTCACTGTCGTGTGGACTGGCATAAGCTCGCAGCTTCTCCATGGCAGTTGCCCACTCCACTGTGCGTCTTCGGCGTCGGCATCGTAGACGATACTTAAAATGACGAAGCCCCATTCGTGCGTTGGGCCTCCCATTGCGTTTCGAAATTGTATCGCCCAGCTGCTTAGATTATCAAGAGACTCAGACGTGTGGATAATATTATCTGTTAAACACAAGAACAGACGACTTGTGGTGGGAGCGGTACAGTCGTAGCGGGCGCGGACTTGTTGCAATTTGAGTTTGTGCACGTTGACTGAGCTTGCTGGCTACGAGTTGGAGATGTTGATTCCTAGGACTATGTACAGTGTATGCGTGCGCTCGGAACGTAGAGATAGAGTACAATGCGAGTGATTTAGGGTATAGTTGTAGGTAGTGAATGTAGTCTTATATATATACAATCTCGGACAGGCTGCTTTGTTGATGAACGATAGGAGAGGAGGGCAACAAAGATGAATGTCCAAGGCACTTTGTTGTGCTATGTATCGAAATCAGGTGGGTTTTGGTGTATCAATAATGTAATGAAAAGTTAAATAAAACCTAGAAGAAGTGGGATCATATTAGGCATCCACCGTCTCGCATATGAGAACAAGTTGTCACGTGAGTTAAGACGTGCACGGATAGGAAATAGGCCAAGCGAAGAGAAGTTGCGAACAAAGAGTACTGTTGCAGCATGTGGGCTAGAGCATTGCCGTCGATGGTGTCATTGCTAGGCCTTCCTTCCACTCCATCTTCTCGCCGTTTCAGATGAGCTGAATTCGTCACAACTCAATATCAATGGTATCGCGCTATTCTCAAGGGCACAATGCAGTCTCACAGCGGACGTAGTGCCAAGCCCTTTGCTCTGCGCCTTCAAGCATCCGAAGCCTACATACATCACGCTTGCCCAAACTGCTGGGCACATCATTCTCAAAACGAGTCCAAGTAGAAGCCCTGTCTACACCTCAGATTCATTTGAATCAGAGACTGACAGACTTAAAGCGTCAATGACCATGGAGCTAGCTTTTTACTTTGTTTTATACCATTCACAAGACATACACGGTGTACTTTAGGGTACGGTATAGCTACTCTGAACAATTAGATAGATAGTCCTGTATCATCCAACTAGGGACTTTTACTTTGTTTCATACTATTCACAAAACATACGTGGTATACTTCAGGGTAGGATAAAGACATTATGAACAACTAGCCAAGTCACTTCGTATGCGCCAACCAAGACTTTTACTCTATAGTCGTCGTGAATGTCATGGACTCGACTTCAAACACGCTCTTCCTCTCTCTACTCTCTTCACGCTCCTTCCACCAGCCAACCAAGTCATAGAGGCCACAACCATCGTTGTCGCATCTACCCGAACATAGAATTCCCTTCGTTGTGCTCGTGCAGGTGGCCGTGGCTGTTTCCGTGGCTGTTTCCATGATTGTGGCCATTGCCGGCTCCCTCATGGTGGACCGCAGTCCCAGTCGACGATACAATCCTCGATATATGCGACTTGCGCCCCGCTCCTCCACCACCGCTGGCGCTGGCATGGTAAACACTACTCGCATTCTCCTCGAAGCGCTCCATCTCCCGGCACTTCTCCTCGTACTTTGTTATGTATTCGTCACGCTCGCGATCGGCGGCGTACCGGGCTGCAATTGCGCGTTCTTTCTGCTCCCGGGCCTCGCTGAGCAGCGTACGCAGCGAGGTGATTTCGAATTCGAATTCGGCAGACGAGTCCTCGTACGTTGTGATTGTCTCGGTAATTTCCTCATACTTGTGCTTCCAGGCGTTGAGATCAGAGTGTGCGCGGTCGCGGGCGTACTTGAGGCTGCTGATTTCAGCTTCGAAGAGTGCGAGCTTCTCCATGAGGCTCGCAATCTCGGCTGTAAGGTGGCCGTGCTTGCCACGTGATTCGTCGCCTTCACGGTGAAGGACCTTGTTGCGTTCGGTGAGGGTTATGATCTCGGTCTTGATCTCAGTGATGTTGAGCTCAGAGCGCCGGAGTGACTCCTCGAGAACGTTGACGCGGCGGTGGCCATCTTCGACCTTGCGCTGCTCGTCGTGGAGGTCTTGCTTGACCTGGTCGCGCTCGATGACGATCAGGCGGTGATCTTCACGAGAACGCTCGACGGCCTCGCGGAGGTCGGTACGCTCCATCTCGACATCGCGAAGCTTGTCCTTGAGAGATACAACCTCGCGTTTGAGGTGCTCGTGCTTGAGTGTCAGGTCATCGCAGCGAGCATCAGACTCTTCCCATCCAGTGGCCTTGGCCTTTACTTCGCGGCGGAGGTTCTCAATCGTAATGGAGAAATCATCGCGCTCCGTCTCGATGAGGCGAATAGTCTCCTTGAGCTTGTGAAGCTCGCGCTGCACGCGATCGTGACGCTCGGTGAGTTCAGTGAACTCACGCGTTGTGTCGTCCGCCCGGAACCTTAGACGCTTGAGCTCGTCATGTAGGCGATCCTTCTCGTGGAGGTGTTCGTCCCTCTCAAGCTCAAACACCTTGATGCGGTCGGTGAGAGCGAGGACTTCTTTACGGGTAAACTCAAACTTGGAGGAGGCCTCATTGTACTTGCTCTTGACTTCAGTGTGTTCGCGAAGCAAGTTGCGGAGTTCATTATGGTGCCTGTCGGCATCCAAGCGAGCGGAATCGCGCTCGTCCTCGCACATCTTCAGCTTGGCGTATGCTCCTTCCAACTCAGTCTTGGTCCTTTCCCGGTCGGTATGGGTGAGAGATACTGAGCTGTGAAGCTCATGGAGCTCATGACGAACGCTTTGAAGGTCGCGGTCGCGATCAGCCAGCTTCTTCTTGTGCTCTGCGATGGCGGTCATTGCAGCAGTGAGTTCAAGGATAAGCTTCTCTATTTGCCTCTTCCTCTCGCCGTGCTCGTGGCCATGGTGAGAGTGCTCGGCATCCTTGCGCTGAAACTCTTCGGTCACTTCCTCCACGGTGACTAGAAGCTCGTCCCTCTCACGAAGAAGACTGTCGCGCTCGGCCATCATGCGAGCCCACGACTCTTTCAGCGAAGCAGCTTCACGAGCGGCTGAAGACATTGTGTCCACGAAAGCAAACAGCTTGCCCTCGGCTTGTGAGGTGAGCTCCATAGACATGGTGTTGCGGTGTGATTGCAGGAATGAGCTCGAGCGACGAGACAACGAGCTCGACTGACGGGCCGACCGGCGACCAATTGATGAGCTGTGAGAGGCGCCATGAGAGGCACCATGGGACATGCCATTGGCCTGGGACCCGAAAGAGAATGACCGATTGTGTGTTGGAGAGGATGGCTCGGAAAACACATCACGGTCGATTCCACCCAATCCACTTGCCTTGAGCTTCATGATGGTAAGCTTCTCAGGTGTGATTTCAGGAGTGGCATTAAAAGTGTCCGTCATCATTGCGGTAAAGTTGGAGATGGATATGGAAGAAAATAGATGGACTGGATTGCAAATGGAAGCATGGGAAGTGGACGGTGATGATACTTATGTTTGCTGAAGCAGTAAACGCCATCAGCCAGCCACAGTGTTGACGCACTAGGGTTTCTAGCGCAGTGGGTGTAGCACACGGTCACTTTCAATAAGCATGGCCAGCTCGTCCCGCACATGAACGGCTTGTGGCTTGCTGCGCTGCCAGAGATACTTCCTTTTATGACGCAGCGATGCCAGAGTGTCTTCTAAACTCGAGGCAGCATCCCAGCTGCCGTTCAGCCAGCCTCGCCGTAGGTGGAAAGGCGCATGCAGCAGCTCGCGAAGCGCAGCTGTTAAGTGGAACGCGTCAAGTAGCGACGTCGGCGACTTGGAAGGTGGGGAAAGTGTAGGTAGGGATGCTTCAGCTCTTGGAGCACCGCTCATGCGCTTACAATGAATCGCGTGCGGAGTCGCCATATTAACTGACGATCCCCAGTAGTGCCAGCCAGTGGAGCGTCGCCCGGTCTGGAGGGCGGCATAGGTGAATAAGTCGATGCCAAGCGCGGGTAGATCAGCTAGGGCTCAATATCGCGATGCTGCGGCGCAGATCAAATGTGGACGACGGAGCCATGCTCGCCGGCTTGATCAGCTTGTCTCTAGGATGGCCGCTTGCTTCTTTGGGCTACAATGTGACGCTCTTGCAGCTGCTTGGGCCCTAAAAGAGAATTAATGTTTTATACCCAGGTGTGCCCCGGCAACGCCGCCAGCCAATCACCACGCACGGGACGCTGGATCGGACCGCTATACGCCAATCGGCCATCGTAGAGACGGCTGAGCGATGTGGTGGTAACGGGGACGGACGAATTCGCGAAAGTCAGTCGTAGTGATGGAACGGCTCTGATAAGCTTGGTCCGATGTGAAAGGATGACGAGAGTAATGCCCCGGCCGGGACGCTAGAAGTCGGCCTCGGCATCCGACCATAGGAAGCGACGACTGGCTTGCATGGGTTCGCAGTTTCCAAGCGTTGCTTTGTTGGAAGAAGCAAGTGACGTTGGTTGGAGGGAGTCACGGTTAGCCCGTGGTGCGCCTCAAACATGTTAGTGTTCTACGGAGGTATTTATGCTCGACTGAGACGGGAACTGTATCGCCTAGTGGCTAGAGGCTGCTGCTTTTTGGTCTGCTTTTTGACTGGCTTACGCCCTTTTTATTGATTGGAGAAAAAGCCGCGGCAAAAACAAAGTAACGCGCAGACGCAGTCTGAACATGAGAAAATGTCAGCCAAAAAACAAGTTCTGAACGTTGATTTTATACATCTGTACCAATGCCGTGAAACGAAAGCCCGAGATAAGGCTGGCTATACTGATCTGAGCGCCAACCATATGTACAATTTGAGGTCAACTCTAGTTAGCAAGAGCGCCATGTAGTGTCCAGCTAGTTTCACACTGTCTAGCTGAAGATGAGGCTGGCAGATGGCCTTCAAGGCTCATAGACGACGTTTTCTTTGTCTTCACCGGAGAGAGGCTCCTGGGCATCCTCAGAACCACTCGTCTCGGCCGCGATTTCCATACGAACCTCCTCTCCGAAGGCGACGTCATTTTCACTGTCTTGCTCCATGGGCGTTGTCCCGTGCATGCCCATATTTAGCTGTACCTCTTGTAGAGGTACGCCGCTCTCACCAGACATGTTCTCATCGAAGCCGTCGTGCTCCTCTGATTGGCCAGATTGAGCTACTACAACCTCGTCCTCGTCCTCGTCGTGGTGCTCATCCTCTGCATCGTCTTGTTGGCCGTCTGTATCAATGCCAGCGCCCTCGCTATACTCTTCCACTTGTTGATACTCCTCTCGGTCCTGCTCTGGCGAGACTGTGCCATCCTTGTGACCTTCGTCGTCGGCCGGGCCGCTTGTAGGATCTACATCGTCTTGTGCTTCATCCTGCTCGTCCTCGTTATTATCACCAGGCGCAGCATCAGATGAGCCGGCTTCCATTAGCTCGTGGAGAAACTGATCAACCTGGGCAACGTATTTGTCGGGGATCTGGCGTACGGTGTGGCCACGCATCTTGCGTGGGGCCAAAGGCTTTGTAGGCTTCGTCGGCTTTGTGAGTGCGGCATTCATAGCCTTATGTCCACCACCAGCCTTCTTAGGAGCAACGGTTTGGGTTGCATTTTTAGGCGGTCGACCTCTCCTGGCAGGCACGGGAGCACGCTCTTCCTCGGCGTTATTCTTGGATTGAGGAATACGCGTGCGCAACTTGGATCGTACACGAGGGTCTTGACGAGGCGGAGCAGCTACAATCTTGGTGGGCTTGGAGCGGGGCGATGCCCGCTTTCCCACGCGCACCGAGCCAGTTACACGGTTGAGGTTCAGAGTCGCTGTTTTCGCTGGACGGCCGCGCTTTGGCGTGACAAGTGCATTTCCAGCAGTCTCCTCTTTGCGAGGGCGTCCACGCTTCTTGGGGACTGGTGCTTCTTCTGCAGCTTCAGCCGAATCTACCGCCTTCTTGGCCTTTGCACTGCTCTTCTTCGTCGGTGCTTCTTCGTTGGCGACGGGCTCAGGCGCGTGGAGAGATGGGCGACCGCGTTTCTTGGGCTGGGGCGTGTCCTGGATCGCAGGCTGGGCTTCTTCGGCCTTTGCTTTGGCAGGTCGACCGCGCTTCTTCGGGGGCTCGGCGGCGACCTTGACGACATCTACTTTGGCGGCGGGGCGACCTCGCTTTGCCGGTGTCGCGTCGAGTGTGGGTTCCGCTGCGGTCGTCTTACGGCCGGGTCCGCGCAACACGTTGCGGGCTTTGGGAGGCATTCTTGCAACGTTTCTGCTATTATGGATATGCGCGACATGCAATTGAGTATTGTGACGCGTAAATAGAATGCAGCAAACTGATTTGTTGTCAGGCGCGACTTGGTGTTTGTTGTAGGAATTGCGGAGATCAGGGACGTCACTTTATAGTCAACGCGCCAGCCACAATCGGCCCTGCCCTCTCACTACATCTATGGGGGTTGAGCCTCTTTTACTTGTAAAGCTGCATATACACTAGCTACTAAAAGCTTTCAAGTGTACAAAAGACTGAGTCAATCACCCTAAATCATGAGACAGTAAACTCTACTGAATTACTATAGTATGAAATCCGCGACAACCACAGAGTAAAAATTCCCAGTTGGCATATACAAAGTCATTCATTCAGTGGTACTGGAGGGAGCAAGGAGGGAGCAAGGATTGAAAAAGTCTTCGAGTCGTTTCCTATGAGTATTTTAATGTGTAGTATGTTTACTGGGTCGAACGGGAATGATGGGCTTCTTGTTGTTCACCATCGATTGTGGCACTGAAATCATCCATTCGTTCATGTCCTCCCAAGCGTGCTCAGTTTCACGTGACCTTTGCTCACCGCTTTCGTATCCTCCATCTCCCGTGACTCCTTCCTCGCTCCTAGTAAGTGGAGATTAGCTTCTGTCGAATTCACAAAATAATTCTCATTTCATCCTGTCTCCGTTCTTTTCTTAGGAGGGGGGAAGTCCGGGTACTCTCTTTCTTTAGTTGTATCTTCTTGATCTCTCTCTCTCTCTCTCTCACACACACACACTCAGGCTTCCAATCTGTGCAGACGTCAATTTGGTATATCGCACCATGGCATCGAGATTTAGCCAAAGGGTATACAGAATATCATTCTCTTTCTTACAGAACCTCGATGAACTGTTGTAGATACCTTGACAGTGATGTAGAAATAACTCTTTTCCTCCTGGGAATGGGTGTTTGTGCCTGTTGAGAGGCCTATGCGTCTAATTATTCCATGACAACTACCCAGGGTGGATGATGAACTCCTCCCCCAAACGCCGATCCAAACCAACGCCCTTTCATAACTCATGCAACCAATGACACAGTGGGCTGAGAACATGGTGCTATTGCTTGTTTCTGTTGATGAGGTTCAGAAACTCCTGGCGCGTCTTGTCCCTCGATCGCATGCAGCCGAGCATGCAGCTTGTAGTGGTGGTAGTGCCCGTCTTTTGAACGCCGCGCATGACCATGCAAAGATGGCTCGATTCGACGACGACGGCGACGCCCTGTGGCTGGAGCATCTCCGAGAGGGCGAGCGCGACCTGCTTGGTGAGGCGCTCCTGGACTTGGAGACGACGAGCAAACATTTCGGCAATGCGGGCGAGTTTGGAAAGGCCGATGACGCGGCGGTTGGGAATGTAGCCAATGTGCATCTAAGGGTAGCTGTGGTTAGCCACGTGTCCTCTAGCACTAAAACGGGACGCTTTTACCTTGCCAGTGAAAGGCACCAGATGGTGCTCGCACAGGGAAAAGATCTCAATGTCTCTCACAATGACCAGCTCGTCATGGTCCTCGTGGAAGACGGCGCCGTTGACAATGTCCCGCAAGTTCTCCTCGTAGCCCTTTGTGAAGAAGAGCAGCGCCTTTGCGTACCTCTCCGGCGTGTCCAGCAGTCCCTCGCGGTCGGGGTCTTCGCCTAGGCACTCGAGCATAGTGCGCACCGCGCCCGACAGCTTGGCGAGATTCGCAGCCTTCTCTTCCTCGGTGGCCTCCTTCCTCTCGCGCGTGCCCTTGCTGGGCCAGCTCAGGCCGTCAAAGTCGATGGTCGGATGTTGGGCTACTCATTCATCAGTCACAGGCCCTTGCCCCTCCGAGTTTGCGCGCATGCTCACTGTACGGGCTGTGGGCACGACTGGTCGCAAGCGGCGTTTGTGCGACAACATGCTCAGCTTCGCCCTCGGCGTCTTGCACACCGTTGACGGCCATTGTGTTTGTGTCGTGCACGCCGCTTACGCCAGTCTTCGCCGCAGAGGCTTTGGCGGGGAAGTAGCTAGTCGGGCCGTCGAAGTTGACTACCTGGCGGCCCCGGTTGGAAGTTTCTATGGCATTGAAGAGATTTTCCCTCTCCTTTTGATGTCGCGCCTCGGTCGTGAGCCGGAGGGGAGAACCGTTCGTCATGTGCGCCGGTAGGGCTGATGCCGGGGGTTTGGGCGCGTCAGCCTCCATTAGAGCAACCTCGTGTCTATTCAGCTGGTTTTGTAGTAGAGACAAGAGTTTTGGACGCAAACTATGTAGACAAAGACGGAGCGGGTGCCGGCAGACTAGTTATACTCTGCTGCATTCTTTCCGTGTTGAGTCACGCCGCATCTTTTTGTCGACATCAGGAGCGTCCCAGGGTTCGGAGTTTCTTAGTTTCTTCGTCATCCGGCTAGTGGCTTGCATGGCGATTGGATCGCGGTAATGGACCACTGGACCACACCAACACCCATCTCTCCCACGCCTCCACATCCAACTCTCCCCCCCCCCCCATCCAACCCATCGCCGGACATTCATCTCGCCAGCAGTCGCCAGCAATCGCCAGCAGTACCACCGACGCCTTGTTCCGTGTTTACACTGGCGTGCCGTGACGACGATGGCGACGACGACAGCCCGGGCGTAGCCACGCATCACCCAGGAGTGCGCGTGAGCCTTCACCCCGTCCCCGCAGTGCTCCCTACACCGACAAAGCACCCCAGGCACACTGGCAACTCAGAACAACCCTGCAGGCACTATGGCATTCAATACAGGCTTGATTCTACAGGTATGGATGGGAATGTGGGCGCAGCGTGCGCTGGGCGGGCAGGGTACAAAGGCCTGTCGTCCACGGCGCACCCGCGCGACTCAGCTACTCCTCACTAACCCTCGCGTGCATCGCCTTTGACTTTTGTCGCATTCACTGCATCTGCTGCATGGAGCGCCGTCACTCATCAACCATTGTCGCCAATCTGTTCGGTCGCGTGTCCGACCAAGTGGCCTTATGCTGCGGTTGACCTTTGAGGACCCCTGGCGCCGCCGCCGTCTTTCAGCTTGGCTGCTGTTGTCTTCTCTTCCATATAGAAGACCAAGCACCTGCGTCTCCGCGCTCTATGGTCGGTTGTCTCGCTCGCGCTCGATTACCAAACCTCTACAACCCAGCGGAGATGGAGTCAACTACTTGAAACTACTTGACATCCCGCAAAGAGTTCGTCCACAAGAGCCCACGACTGAGGGCCCCTCTTCCCGGCTACATCGAGATGATTGCTATGACCAGTTTCGTGTCGTCATATGGGGGTTTGCCCCGTAGCGGACGTACGTATACTGGCGGACGTACACGTATTGGGTGCGCTGTATCTCCTGGTGCATGTCTTCTGGTTGCATGGGCGGTGCCAATGTTTTTTTCTGCGTATTAGATAGATGTCGTGAACTGGCGGACTGCACATTATTTACGGGCTCTGAATGTGGAAGAACACAGACCCTGAAAAAAAAGATTATTGCCGGGGAGCAGGCTTGGGGGGGGGGGGGGGGGTTGAAGCAAAATGGAGGGCATTCGACGAGTCCTGCTTGTCGCGGCTTCTTGGCGCCTTCGATAGCGGCAACTCGAAAGACGGGGCGGGCGGGCGGACTTGGGCTGCAGCCACAACAGCACCTTTGA
>Ga0265798_10012017_pt1 | contig 10487 bp, 6 predicted proteins | sample P3T30metagenome_FD_192430 | JGI IMG/M metagenome (GOLD analysis project Ga0265798, IMG submission 192430) | Plant litter microbial communities from East Loma Ridge, Irvine, California - P3 T30 | ecosystem: Environmental > Terrestrial > Plant litter > Unclassified | place: USA: California... | reverse complement strand
CGGCTGTGTTCCTGCAGGGCGGCGCCGAAGACGCGCGAGCCGGGCACGCGGCCGTCGCCGCAGATGCGGTCGACGATGCGGAAGGCCACCATCAGTCCGACGTTCTGCATCAGCCCAGCCAGGTAGGCTTCGAAGGCGCCGGCCGTCACGCCCGGCGCCATCAGGCTGGCGGCCAGCGCGCATTTTTCGGACTGGCTCCAGATCTGCGGCGCGGCGCGCCTGGCGAAGCCGCGGCTCTCCATCTTGATGATGGGGCGGAAAGCCAGGCGCGCCAGCAGCATGCGCAAGCCGTTATGGCCCAGCATCATGATCGCCGCCTCGACCGTCCGCACCGGCGTCAGCGAGCGGTAATAGGCGCTGTTGGCCTCGCGGATCACCTCGGCCACCAGCACCACATCCTGTGCCACCTGGCGCGCCAGCGCGTTGGTCGACACCGCGTCGTCGCCCAGGCTGCCCAGCAGTTGGGTGATTACTTCCGGCACGCGCGGCACCAGGCCGGCGGCGGCGTCCGGGTTGGCGGACAGTTCGCGCAGTTCGGCCAGGATGCGCTCGCCGGTCTCGGGCGTTGCCTCGTAGCCGGCGCTGGCGGTGAGCCAGCGGTAATAGGCGGCGTCGATCTCGATGCCCGCATCCTCGGCCGGCGCGGCCGCCGGCTGGGCCTGCGCCGCGACGGCGGTGGCGGCATTCTCCGAGCCGCTCAGCAAACGATTAATCCAGTTCTTCATGGTGGTCCCGCTATGCGCGAATCCGGCGAGGTTAGCATGTCGCCCGGGCCTTGCGCCAGCGGATCATCGGTCGCCCGGCCGCGCCGACCGCCTGTCTGTCCGGACTGGTTGGCGGCGGCCAGGTGGGCGCCCAGGCGCTTGCCCAGGCATAGCAGGGTCAGGGTCGGCGGCAGGCCCCAGGGTTCCGGAATCACCGAGGCGTCGCAGACGTACAGGCCGGGCGCGCGGGTGCGCAGGTCGGCGTCGACGCCGGCGCCGATGCGCACGCTGCCACCCGGGTGGGCGGCGAAATGGTGGCTGGAAAACAGGTGGCGCGCGCCGGCCTGGCGCAGGATCGCGCGGGCGATCTCGGTGCCGTGGCAAAAGCGTGCGCGGTCGGCGTCGTGCAGGGTCTTGTCGACCCAGCGCGGACCGATGGCGCCGCCGATGCGGTCGCGGATCTTGACCATGATGCTCAAGGTGCGCGCATGCGCGAACAGCCGGTCGGGCCGCCCGGCCTGCAGCGCGAAAGCCTGGTACATCGGACGCGGCAGGGTCAGGTCGGCCAGCGCCAGCCCATCCTCGTGCCAGCTCGCGCCGGCCGCCATCGGCACTTCGGCGCCGCCTTCGGCGATGTCGTCGACGCTGCCCATCACCGCCACCACCGGATCGCTGAAGAAGGGCGCCGGCCCCTGCATCAGGCCGGATTCGCGCAGCAGGCGCGGGCTGCCGATGCCGCCGGCGGCCAGTACCACCAGCGGCGCGCGCCAGCTGCGCAACTGTCCGCCGACGCGGGCCTCGACCCCGGCCGCGCGGCCCCGTTCGAGCAGCACGCGGGTGGCGCGCGCGCCGTCGACCAGCTGCAGGCCGTGGCGGCGCGCCTCGTCGACGAAATCGCGCGCGCTCCACTTGGCGCCATAGGGGCAGCCGTAGACGCAGCGCCAGCAGCCGCTGCGGCAGGATTGCGGCCGGATCAGCTTGTCGAGCTTGCGCCAGGGCAGGCCCAGCGCGCGCGCCGAACGCATGATCTCCTTTGCCATCGGGCCGACCAGGGCGTCGGGCAGCGGCGCCATCGGCAGCTCCGCGCGCAGTTCCTGCAAGGCCGGTTCGAGGTCGATGCCGTAGCGGGCGAACAGCTCGGTGGGCGGCGCGCCCGCGGTGGCGAAGTTGATGGCCGAGGTGCCGCCCACCGTCAGCGCGCGCACCAGCAGCGAGCCGTCGCGGTGCAGGAAGGCGCCCTTGCCGGGCACGGCGGCCATGCCGGCCATCTGTCCCAGCGTGCCCGCCAGCGGCGCGCCGCTGCCCTGTTCGAGCAGCAGCACGCGCGCGCCGCGCCGGGCCAGCTCGCGCGCGCTGGCCGCGCCGCCGGGGCCGCTGCCCACGACGATGGCATCGAATGAAGAAGGGGAATGGTCTGGCATGCGGGGGACGTCAGGATGCGGAAATGGAGTCCTGCATGCTACCACGGCGCCCGATGTGCGGTTTCAGGCCTGTTTCCGGGCCCAGGCCGCGAACACCGCTTCGGTCACGGTCCTGGCCGCTCGGCGCCCCTTGGCCTGTGCCACGAATTCGATCGATTGGTCGAGCGGCGTCAGCGCCTTCTTCGCGCCGATGCCGAAGGTCCGGGAAAACGGCGCAACCGCATCGGCCAGCGCATCGACGATCGCCTCGGAGTCGCTGAAATCCTCCTCGTCGAGGTCGAGCATGCGCGACAGGATCGAACAGTCGAGCAGGGTGCCTTCGAGCCAGGCTACGGAAGCGGAATATCCGCCGCACCAGCGCAGGTTGGTGCCCTCGGTATAGACCTCCATCTTGATCGTGTCGTGCCCGGCCAGGCAGGCGCCGAGCAGGGCGCCGGTGACGTTCAGGCGCCTGGCGACGTCGCCGATCTCGGACAGCACGTCGTGGGTCTTGACGCCGCCGATGCTGCTGGCGCTGCCGTGCGCGGCGATATAGACGATGGCGTTCTGGTAGCGTGTCCTGGCCAGGCAGGCCAGCGCCTTCTTGAAGCTCGACGTGTCGTAGAAGTTGGCATGCATGACCTCGATATCGCCCGCGTATTTCGCCACGCCTTCGATGAAGGGCAGTACGCTCGTGCGGTTGGCGTCGCCATCGTCCAGTCCCCACGGCGACTCGAGCACGTAGATGGCCCGGTTTGCGCTATGCAGTTTTCTCATTATTGCCCGTCATGGTTGCGTTGTGGAAATAATATGGTATCACCACAAGGCGCATGACGGGCGAGAACCGTTAGTTGTCCGGCTTGTCCTTGTCGTGCGAATCGAGCTTCATCAGCAGGCGGCGCAGGTTGGCCGTGACGGCGCCGGCATCCGGCCGGTGGTCGACCGCGATGGCGGCGTTCGGCTCGGTCTCGTCGTAGGACGACAGGCTGTCCTGCCAGTCGGCGATCAGCTTGCCGTACACGCGCCCGGCCGAGCGCATCTGGCGGTCGAGGTCGTACAGGCCGCGGCTGTTGACATGGTTGCGCGCGAAACGCAGCGAATCGTCCCAGTCGACCTGGTCGGTCAGCGAATACCAGGTGAAGCCGACCATCGGCACGCCGGTGTGCATCAGGCTGAGCATCATCGACCACTGGCGCCGCAGCCAGGACGCGGCTTCGTCGCCTTCCGGGCCCTCGTCGCGGTTGGTCTCGGTGTGCATCAGCGGCAGGCCGTAGCGTTCGTAGTACTGGCGCGCGATGGTGGTGTAGCCGAGCAGCTCGCCGGCCGCATGGCGTTCGCCGCCGGGTTGGACGTAGTGCTCGTTGGTCACGTAGTAGTCGGTGCCGATCACGCAGTTGCGCCGAATCGCGTTCTGCTCGAAGAAGCGGCATTCGTCCGCGCTCATGCCGCAGTCCTGCACGAAGGCGCGCGCCGAGGGGTCGAGCGGGTGGCCGTAGATCAGGTCGAGCGTCAGGAAGCGGATCTGGTTGCTGGCCTCGGCCAGTTCCACGGCCTCCGGCACGCAGGGGTGGAAATACTCGGTCGATTCGCTCTGGATGAAGATGGCGTCCGGGCGCAGGCGCCGGATCTCGTGCATGGCCAGCAGGTTGGCGCGGGCCAGGTGCTTGACCGCGTTGACGTAGGCGCGCGGACTGGCTTCCTGCTCGTTCCACCAGCCGTACAGGGCCGAGAAGCGCGCGCACACATACATTTCGTTCACCGGCGTATAGAAGCGGATCCACGGATAGCGGGCGGCGAAATCCGCCGCGTACTGGCGGAACAGGGCGGGGAAATCCGGGTTCTGGAAATTACCGACCCAGTCCGGCACGCCGAAGTGGCACAGGTCGGCAATCGCTTCGATGCCCAGGCGTTTCAGCTCGCCGAAGGCCAGGTCGCTGAATTCCCAGTCGTAGCGCCCTGGCCCCAGCCAGACCCGGTGCAGCGGCACGCCGTAGCGCAGGATACGGATGCCCATGCGCGTCACCAGTTCGAAGTCGGTCCGCCAGTTGGCGTAGTGGCCGCATTCCTGCATCTGGTCGCGGCGGATGCGGCCCTGCTCGATGGTGGGATAACTGTTTTCGATGCCGGTCGCGAACATGAATGGAATCATCGGCGGCCTTATTTCTTCTCGCCGGGCAGGATCGAGCTGAGTACCTGCCTGGCCACGCCGGCCAGCATCGATCCTTCGCTCGGGTCGCCCTTGGCGATCGTCGTCATGAAGGATTTCGCCTGTTCCAGCGTGATGTGCGAGGGCAGCGGCGGCACTTCGGGGTCGGTCTTGAACTCGAGCACCACCGGCCGGTCCGCGGCCAGCGCCTCGCGCCAGGCTTCGCCGACCATGTCCGGGTCGTTGCAGTAGATGCCCTTCAGGCCGATCAGTTCGGCAAAGCGGTGGTAGGGCACGTCGGGGATCCGCTGGGTCGCCTCGAATTTCGGGTCGCCCTGCATCACGCGCTGCTCCCAGGTCACCTGGTTCAGGTCCTCATTGTTGAAGACGCAGCAGATCCAGCGCTTGTCCTTCCATTCGCGCCAGTATTTGGCCACCGTGATCAGCTCGGCCATATTATTCATCTGCATGGCGCCGTCGCCGACCAGGGCCACCACCGGGCGCTCCGGATGGGCGAACTTGGCGGCGATGGCGTAGGGCACGGCCGCGCCCATCGAGGCCAGGCCGCCGGACAGCGAATACATCTGGCCGCGCTGCACCTTGAGGTCGCGCGCGAACCAGTTGGCGCAGGAGCCGGAATCGCTGGTGACGATGGCGTCGCGCGGCAGCAGCGGCGACAGCTCCCAGGCCACGCGCTGCGGATTGACGGGGTTCGCCTTCGCCATCGCGCGCTTTTCCAGCAGCGCCCAGGAGTCGCGCACTTCCTGCTCGATCTTGTTGCGCCAGTCCTTGTCCAGTTTTTCCTGCAGCAGCGGCAGCAGCAGGCGCAGGGTCTCGGCGGCGTCGCCGTGCAGGTTGACCTCGGTGGGGTAGCGCATGCCGAGCATGGTCGGATCGATGTCGATCTGCACCGCGCGCGCGCGGCCCTCCTTGGGCAGGAATTCGGCGTAGGGGAAGCCGGTGCCGATCATGAGCAGGGTGTCGCAATGGCTCATCAGCTCCCAGCTGGCCTTGGTGCCGAGGATGCCGATCGAACCCGTCACATAGGGCAGGTGGTCGGGCAGGGCGGCCTTGCCCAGCAGGGCCTTGGCCACGCCGGCCTGCAGGCGCTCGGCCACCGCCATCACTTCGTCGGTGGCGCCGAGCGCGCCGGCGCCCACCAGGATCGCCACCTTGCTGCCGGCATTGAGCACGGCGGCGGCGCGCGCCAGGTCGGCCTCGTAGGGCACCACCTTGGGCTTGCTGTAGCCGATGCCGGAAAACACCGAGCCGTGCTTGTGCGGCGGCTCCTCGTAGGGCTCGTCCTGCAGGTCGTTCGGCAGCACCAGCACGCTGATGCCGTTGCGCCCCAGCGTCGTGCGCATGGCGCGGTCGACCAGGTGGCGCACCTGGGCCGGCGTGGACGCTTCCTGGACGAAGTCGGCGACGTCGGCGAACATGCGCTCGAGGTTGACTTCCTGCTGGTAGTGCGCGCCGCGCACGCCGCGCGCCGCCTGGCCGGCGATGGCCAGCACCGGCATGTGGTCGAGCTTGGCGTCGTAGAGGCCGGTAATGAGGTGGGTCGCGCCGGGGCCGCCGGTGGAAAGGCAGACGCCCGGCTGGCCGGTGAACTTGGCGTGGGCCGAGGCCATGAAGGCAGCCATTTCCTCATGCCGCACCTGGATGAAATCGATCTTGCGCTCCGAGCGGTTCAGCGCGCCAAGTACGCCGTTGATGCCGTCGCCCGGATACCCGAAGATGGTGCGCACGCCCCATTCGTAAAGACGCTCGACGAAAAAATCACCGACGGTTTTGCTCATGATGTCTGCGCTTCCTTATGGCTGCACGCCCGGATGGGCGGGAAAGCGGCGCCGCGGCGCCGCACCTTGCGGGCAAGATTAGCACCGTCCTGCTGGCTTGCCGGGCACGTTATGCCCATGAAATCTTTCTTGATGTGAAGCAGGTTCCAGCTGGCGAAATCGGACCGGCCCGTACCCGGATCGGAAATTTCTGGCACAGTAGCGGGTGCACCCAATCACAACCACGGACATCATTACGCCATGACGACTTCCAGCTATCCCGACATCCGCCTCCTGATCGCCAACGAATGGGTCGACGCCGCCGGCGGCAAGACCATCCCCGTGCTGAACCCGGCCACGGGCAAGTCGATCGGCAGCGTGGCCCATGCCGGCATTCCCGACCTCGACCGCGCCTTGGCCGCGGCCCAGCAGGGCTTCGAGGCCTGGCGCAAGGTGCCGGCCTTCGAGCGCGCCGCCATCATGCGCCGCGCCGCCACCCTGCTGCGCGAGCGCGCCGGCGACATCGCCCGCCTGCTGACCCAGGAACAGGGCAAGCCGCTGGCCGAGGCCAAGGGCGAGGCGCTGGCCGGCGCCGACATCATCGACTGGTTCGCCGCGGAAGGCATGCGCGTGTATGGCCGCATCGTTCCCTCGCGCAATCCGGCCGCCCAGCAGCTGGTGCTGAAGGAGCCGGTCGGCCCGGTCGCCGCCTTCACGCCCTGGAACTTCCCGATCAACCAGGTGGTGCGCAAGCTGGCCGCGGCGCTGGCCACCGGCTGCTCCTTCCTGTGCAAGGCGCCCGAAGAGACCCCGGCCTCGCCGGCCGCGCTGTTCCAGTGCTTCGTCGACGCCGGCGTGCCGGCCGGTACCGTCGGCCTGGTGTTCGGCGACCCGGCCGAGATTTCCGGCTACCTGATTCCGCACCCGGTGATCCGCAAGGTCACCTTCACCGGCTCGACCCCGGTCGGCAAGCAGCTCGCCGCCCTGGCCGGCGCCCACATGAAGCGCGTGACGATGGAGCTGGGCGGCCACGCCCCGGTGATCGTGGCCGAGGACGCCGACCTGGCGCTGGCCGCCAAGGCCACCGGCGCGGCCAAGTTCCGCAACGCCGGCCAGGTCTGCATCTCGCCGACCCGCTTCCTGGTGCACAACAGCGTCAAGGACGAATTCGTGCGCGCCATCGCCGCCCATGCCGAAAGCCTCAGGCTCGGCGACGGCCTGGCGGACGGCACCACGCTCGGTCCGCTGGCCAACGAGCGCCGCGTCGCCGCCATGAGCAAGGTGGTGGAAGACGCCCAGGCCAGGGGCGCCCGCCTGGTCACCGGCGGCAAGCGCGTCGGCAGCGAAGGCAACTTCTTCGCGCCGACCATCCTGTCCGACGTGCCCCTGGAAGCCAGCGTGTTCAACGAGGAGCCTTTCGGCCCGGTGGCGGCGGTGCGCGGTTTCGACACCCTCGACGAAGCCATCGCCGAAGCCAACCGCCTGCCTTTCGGCCTGGCCGGCTATGCCTTCACGCGCTCGATCAAGAACGCGCACCAGCTGATGAACTCCGTCGAAGTCGGCATGCTCTGGATTAACCAGCCGGCGACGCCGAGCGCGGAGCTGCCTTTCGGCGGCGTCAAGGATTCGGGCTACGGTTCGGAAGGCGGTCCGGAGGCGCTGGAGTCTTACCTGAACACCAAGGCGGTGTCGATGGTCGGCGTGTAAGCCTGTCATCCCGGAGCGGGCGGCGCTTCACCCAGCGTGAATCGTGCGCCCGCGCCTTGCCTGCGCGCTATGATGACGTGACGCGACCGCCGCTCCAGCCAGGAACGGCGCGGCCGCGCTGGCCGGGAGGCTTTCGTGAAACATTCTCCGCTGCCGCTCGCGGTCTTCGTGGTCGATGCGAGCGGGGCCATCATCAGCTGGAACCGCGCCAGCGAACGCCTGGCCGGCTACGCGGCGGCCGAGATCCGCGGGCGCCGGCTCGAGCATGTCATCGAATTCGACGACGCCAACGGCGCCACCCCGTCGATCCTGGAACGCGCCGATTCCGACGCCACCGGCAGCCTGGCCTGTGCCGACGGGCGCCGCGTGCCGGTGCGCGTGACGGTGGCGCCGCAAGGCTACGATACCGACCAGCCCGGCAGCTACAGCGTGATCGTGGTGCCGCGCATCAGCCTGGCGCCGACGCGCTACGCCCTGATCCAGGACCTGCCGGTGGCCGACATCATCGAAGGCTTGCCCTGCCTGTTCTACGTGGTCGACCACAGCGGCCACCTGTTGCTGTGGAACCGCCAGCTCGAAGAAGCGCTGGAGATGACGAGCGAGGAACTCCCGACCGTCAACGTGCAGCAGTTCTACGATCCGAACGCGCGGCCTGTCATCGCGCAGAACATCCTCGAGGCATTTGAATACGGCGCGTCCTCGCACGAGGCCGAGCTGGTGGGCAAGCACGGGCGCCGTACCAGCTATCTGTTCCATTGCGCCCGTACCAGCCTGGGCGGCCTGCCCTGCGTGTTCGGCACCGGCCTCGATATCTCGGCGCGCAAGCGCACCGAGCAGGGATTGCAGCTGCGCGAGCGCGCGCTCAGTTCCAGCGTCAACGCGATCGCGATCACCTGCCGCGACGGCACCGAGAACCGCATTGAATACGTCAACCCTTCCTTCGAACAGCTCACCGGCTATACGCTGGCCGAGATCAGGGGCCGCGATCCGCGCTTCATGGGCGTGGACGGCTGCGACCTCGAGGAACGCCGGCGCATCCGCGAGGCCCTGGCGCGCAGCGAAAGCGTGCGCGCCGTGCTGCGCAACGCGAGAAAGGACGGCAGCGTGTTCTGGAACGAGCTGCGCATCGACCCGGTCATCAACAGCGGCGGCGAGGTGACCCATTTCGTCGGCGTGATCAACGACATCACCGAAGCCCGGCACTACGAACGGCGCCTGCAGCACCTGGCCCACCACGACCCGATGACCGGGCTGGCCAACCGCACGCTGCTGCTCGAGCGCCTGGCGGACGCGGTGTCGCACGCCACGCACGCGCGCAGCCAGGGCGCGCTGGCCTTCCTCGACCTCGACAATTTCAAGCACATCAACGACAACTTCGGCCACGCCGCCGGCGACACCGTGCTGCGCGAAGTGGCCTTGCGCCTGCGCCAGAACGTGCGCGACGGCGATACCGTGGCGCGCTTCGGCGGCGACGAATTCGTGCTGGTCATCAACGACCAGCCGCAACTGGCGGATTTGGCCGACATGGTCGAGCGGGTGCGCGCCAGCGTCGCCGCGCCGATTGCGGTGGGCGACCGTGAAATCCTGCCCGGCACCAGCATCGGCGTGGCCGTGTTCCCGCGCGACGGCCGCAACGTCGACCAGCTGATGCGCGCCGCGGACGCCGCGATGTACCACGCCAAGGCGCTCGGCCGCAACAACTGCCAGTTTTATTCCGAGGAGCTGAACGAGGCGGTGCACCAGCACCTGATACTGGAGTCGGGACTGCGCCAGGCGCTCGCCAACGGCGAACTCGAACTCGACTACCAGCCCAAGGTCGACCTGCGCAGCGGCCGCATGGTGGGCGCCGAGGCGCTGGTGCGCTGGCGCCATCCGCGCGAGGGCCTGATCGGCCCGGACCGCTTCATTCCCGTGGCCGAACAGACCGGCCTGATCGTGCCGCTGGGCGAGTGGGCGATCGAGCAGGCCTGCGGCGTGCTGCGCCAGCTGGACCGGAGCGGGGTGCGCGACTTCGTCATCTCCGTCAACCTGTCGGCGCGCCAGTTGCGCCAGCGCCAGTTCGTGAGCAGGCTGGCCAGCACGCTGGCGCGCTTCGAGCTGCGCCCGCAATCGCTCGAACTCGAAGTGACGGAAAGCCAGCTGATGGACCGTCCGGCCGACGCCCTGCGCGCCCTGGCCCAGCTCAAGGAGCTGGGCGTGCGCCTGTCGATCGACGATTTCGGCACCGGCTATTCGAGCCTGAGCCATCTGCAGCAGTTCCCGGTCGACTACATCAAGATCGACCGCTCCTTCCTCGGCAGCGTCAGCAGCGAAGGCCACGCGGTGATCGCGCGCACCATCATCGCGCTCGGGCACAACCTCAAGCTGGGCGTGATCGCCGAGGGCGTCGAGACGCGCGCGCAGCTGGACTTCCTGCGCCGGCACGACTGCGACCAGATGCAGGGCTACTATTTCAGCCCGGCGCTGCCGCAGGCGCAGCTGCGCGACATGCTGCGCCACAATGCGCGGCTTGTAGGCTAGCCGGCGAGCGCCGCGATCACCGCCTTGTCATTACCGTGCGCCGCCACCTGCGCCAGCAGCGCCGCCGGCACCAGGTGCACGGCCTGGGTTTCCCAGCCCATGCAGGAAGGGTCGCCGCCGACGCGCCGCGCCAGGTAGTAGCGCGTATAGGTCTGGGTGCGGCGCACGTCCACCAGGAAGGCCTGCAGCCGCACCACCAGTCCCGATTCCTCGAAGGCCTCGCGCACCGCGG
>Ga0265798_10012015_pt1 | contig 10489 bp, 8 predicted proteins | sample P3T30metagenome_FD_192430 | JGI IMG/M metagenome (GOLD analysis project Ga0265798, IMG submission 192430) | Plant litter microbial communities from East Loma Ridge, Irvine, California - P3 T30 | ecosystem: Environmental > Terrestrial > Plant litter > Unclassified | place: USA: California... | reverse complement strand
AGCGCAGCGACGGCGCCGAGTAGGCCCGGTGGGGATCGTTGGCCATGATGGCGCGCCCTGTGGCCGACTTGCCCGGCGCGACCACCCAGTTATTGCTGCCCTCCATGCGTTGCGCTTCGAGATCCGCGCCCGCCAGGCGCAGGGGCGCTTGCTCGTCACGCTGAGAAATCGATGGATCCTTGCCGAAGAAAACGTTGTCCGTGGCCAGTTTGAAGACGTCGAGCAGGCCCGCCGGCAGGCAAGGGTCGAGCCCGTCCGGGACAGTCGTGGTCCATGCGGGCTGGGGCGTGCTGCGCACCAGGTCCGCTTCCAGGCTGGCCTTGCAGACGACGCCGGCGCGCGCCACTTCCTGGCTCAGGTTGCGCGTCAGGCCGTGGCTGCGGATGCGCACCACGTCCTCCGGCTTCCAGCGTGCCGGGGTGTAGCCGGCCTGGCGGAATTCGAACGGCAGCGCGGCCGGGTTTTGCGCCGTGTAGTCGATGTAGGCATTGATGCCCGCCACGAAGCGCTCGCTGATATGGCGGGCGCCCTTGCCGTAGGCCTGCCATTCCTTGTCCATGTCGCCGCGGAACAGGAACAGGCGCGCAGCCCGGTCCTGCTCGACAAAGGCGGAGCCGAACACGCTGGATAATTCGCCCAGGCCGCGCCGGCGCCACAGGTCGATCTGGAACAGGCGGTCGCGGGCCGCATTAAAACCCTGGGCGAAAAACAGGTCGTCCTGGTTCTGCGCATAAATGTGCGGCACGCCCCACTTGTCGACCAGGATCTCGGCGCCCTGCGCGAGCCCGGCAATTTTGATGGTCTGGGTCGGCGGCGCAGCCAGCGCCAGCCTGGTGATCATCAACAAGATTAAAACAAGGCCGGGTCGCTTCATGGTCGATCATCATGTGTAAAGATGTCCGAGTATAAAGGACGGCCGTGCCTAAAAGACAATCAGGCCGCTTTTATAACGCTTCATCGGCCCCTTTGTGCGCTTCGTCGCATTTTGTCCTGTCGTGAAGTGGGTCAAACTACCATGACAGCACGATAAAACAAAAAATGGGACCTGAATATGCATACCCTGACTGATCTGCCGGACGCCAGCACCCTGGCGCCCCTGCCCGCCGGGCAACGCATTGAAGCGCTCGATGCCGTCCGCGGCTTTGCGCTGCTGGGCATCTGCGTGATGAACATCGAATTTTTCAATCGCGCCATGTCGACCCTGGGCACGGGCATGCCGCCGGGCCTGCACGGAATCGACTGGCTGGCCTCCTACTTTGTCGCCTATTTCGTCGCCGGCAAGTTCTGGACCATTTTCTCGCTGCTATTCGGCATGGGCTTTGCCGTCATGCTCACCCGCGCCGAAACGGCCGGGCGCAGCTTTCTGAAACCGTATATGCGGCGCATCGCCGCCCTCGCCGTCTTCGGCGCCGCCCACCATATCTTTCTGTTTGCGGGCGACATCCTGTTCAGCTATGCGGTGGCGGCGGCGTATTTGCTGGTCGTGCTGTACGCCAGGGCTGGCTGGCTGTTGCTGGCCATCGCCGTCGCCATCGGCGTCGCCTTCGTGCCCGGCGCCGATGAGGCTGGCGGCGCGGCGGCGTTTGCGCTGGCGTTCTCGGGGCTGGTCGCGCTCTACCTGCGCAGCGACAAGCGCGTGTTCAAACTGTCAGCCGCCGCGTTCGGCATCGCCCTGCTGGCCTTCGTCGGCTTCGTTGCCGCGCTGGTATTTACCTTCCTGCCCGGCATGCCGGAAGAAGCACGGGGTCCGATTATTGCTGGCACCATCCTGGTGAGCGTGCTGGCCGTGCTGGCGCAAAAATTCCGCGAACCCATCGCCGCCCGTCCATGGCGTGCGGGCGTCGGCATTTTCATGTTGTTCGCTTGCATGCAAATGGCAGGCGGGCTGTACTTCTATTTCAAGCCGGTGGAAGCGCCTGTCCCCGTGCCAGTAGCTGCAACCGCTCCTGCCAAAGTCGGCGACGATGCAAAGGCCACGGTCAAGGCCAAGGCCGTGCCGAAAACTGCAGCGGAAAAGAAAGCCGAGGCCGCCAAGGAGAAGGCAGAGGGCTTGAAGAAACGCGCTGACCGGGTCGCCCTGGAAGAAAAAGTCATGAGCCGCGGCAGCTACGCCGAGTTGATCAGTTTGCGCGCGAAACACTTTGCCAAGCATGTGGCCGGTGAGTCGGGCTTCGCCACCCTGCTGATCGGCATGTTCCTGCTCGGCACCTGGTTCATCCGCTCGGGCGTGATGGAAAACACGGGCGCCCACCTGCCCCTGTTCCGCAAGTTCGCCTTCATCCTGCTGCCGCTTGGCATCGGCATGGGCGTGGCCGGCAGCCTCATCGCCACCAGCCACGTGCCCGGCGTCGACACGGACGGCTTCATGCTGGCTGACGCGTTGCACGTGATGGGCAACCTGCCCGCCTGCCTGGGCTACGTCGGCATGATCGTGCTGATGCTGCACAGCCGCTCGGTGTTTTCAAAAGTCAAAGTGCTGGCGCCGTTCGGCCGGATGGCGCTCAGCAACTACCTGATGCAGTCGCTGGTGATGTCGCTGTTTTTCCTCGGCCACGGCCTGGCCTGGTACGGCATGGGACGGGCGGCGCAGCTGGGCTTTGCGGCGTGTTTGCTGACGGGGCAGGTCGTGTTCAGCCACATCTGGCTCAGCTTCTTCCGCTACGGTCCGGCTGAATGGCTGTGGCGTGCGATCACCTACATGCAGTGGCCGGCGATGCGGATCGAGCGGGGGAATGTCGCAATGCCCGCTGCCGCATAGCGGACCGGGGACTGGCCCTGCGGGCCTGTCCCCATTTAGAACTAAAGCAAAAGGGACCGGCGACATAAGAAGCCGATCCCCTCTTTTAAGCAATGTAGTTGCCCGCAGAAAATGGGGACAGGCGCTTCGCGCGCGTTTTAGGTCCCCCGGACCTAAAACCCCGCAGGGCCAGTCCCCGCTGCTTTTTACAGCAGTGGTGTTTTAAGCGTAGCTACGCAATCTCAGCGAAAACTCCTGCAGCGACTTGATCCCCGACGCTTCCGCACGGGCACACCAGTCCTGCAACTGATGCAGCAACTGGTCACGCGTAAAGTGCGAGCGCTCCCAGATGGCGCCCAGTTCGACGCGCATGTGGTGCATGGTTTCCAGCGCCTTGCTGTGCTCGAACAGCTCGATCAGTTGCTGCTTGTGCGAGGGCTCCAGCTTGGCCGGATCGCGCTTCATCAGCTTGCGCGAGGATTTCAGGAAACGCTTTTCCAGGGCTGCCTTGTCGCGCAGGTGATGGACTTCTTCGTGCCAGGCGTGCTTGACCGACTTGGCGTACTTGGCCATCACATCGTAGCGGTTGGCGATAACGGACTGCAGGGTGTCGAAGTCGGCGACCGTCTTGCCGTGTTCGAACTTCGGCTCCGGTGCAATCTTGCGAACCTTGGCCAGGCCAAACGTTTCCAGAATGCGGATATACAGCCAGCCGATGTCGAACTCGTACCACTTGCTCGACAGCTTGGCCGAGGTCGCGTGGGTGTGGTGGTTATTGTGCAGCTCTTCGCCGCCGATCAGGATGCCCCAGGGGATGATGTTGGTGGCGGCGTCGGCGCAATCGTAATTGCGGTAGCCCCACCAGTGGCCGATGCCATTGATGACGCCGGCTGCCATGATGGGAATCCACAGCATCTGCACGGCCCAGATCGTAATGCCGATCACGCCGAACAGGGCAATGTTCAATACCAGCAGCGCGGTCACGCCCTGCCAGCTGTATTTGGTGTACAGGTTGCGCTCGATCCAGTCGGTCGGCGTGCCATGGCCATACTTGTCCATGGTTTCCTGGTTCTTCGACTCGGCGCGGTACAACTCGGCGCCTTCAAAAAACACTTTCTTGATGCCGCGCGTGACGGGGCTGTGCGGATCCTCTTCGGTATCGCACTTGGCGTGGTGTTTGCGGTGAATGGCAGCCCATTCCTTGGTGACCTGTCCCGTAGTCAACCACAGCCAGAAGCGGAAAAAGTGGCTTGGCAGCGCGTGCAATTCCAGCGCCCGGTGGGCCTGGTGGCGGTGCAGATAAATCGTTACCGCGGCGATCGTGATGTGGGTGACGACGAGCGTGTAGACAACCACTTGCCACGCCGAAAGTTTGACGATGCCACCGTCGAGAAAACCCAGGACAGCTTGCATCATGCTACTTAACAAATCCATTACCTCTCCAATAAGGGTGTAAAAATTGCGCCTGCTTCTGCGAGCCGGTCAGCAAGCACCATTTTACGCCCTTCCTTCAAAGTAAATGAGGTTTCACGTGATCAATTGGTGACAGTTTGTGAGATATTTGCGATGGCCGATGCGATTTGCGAGTCAACCAGGCGCGGGTCGAGCGGTGGCCTTGCCAAGGTGATAGCACCATCCTGAACAAGTTGATAAATCTTTTTATTAACTTCGGAAATCACCCCGCCCCTTCCGTTCTCGGAGTCGCTGATCCAGAAGCCCAGTTCCAGTTCAATTCCCTCCGGCACGAACTTATTGAGGGACACGCCAGGCGCCGGGCTTTCCAGCACCCGCGGCACGCCTGTCGGCAGTGCTTCCAATTGGGGAATCAGGACACTCAGATCGGTGCCGTATGCCACCGTCAGGACAGTCGAGCCACGGATATTGCGGGTCGACAGGGAATGATTTTGCACGGCTGAGGAGATCAGCATTTCGTTCGGCAGCACGGTGTCCACGCCATCCAATCCCTGCAACACGGTGTAGCGCGTGTTGATATGGCGAACCACGCCAGAATATTTGTCCACCGTGATCATGTCGCCAATCGCCAGGCTGCGCTCAAGCAGGATCACGAAGCCCGACACATAATTGCTGGCGATCTTTTGCAGACCGAGGCCAAGGCCCACGCCCAGCGCCCCGCCAAACACGGAGAGCACCGTCAGGTCGATGCCCACCATCGACAGGCTCACCAGCACCGCCACCACGATCAGCAAGGCCCTGCTGACGCGCGCCAGCACCACCCGCAGCGACATGTTCAGCCCGCTTATACCCATCAGGCGCTCATCGAGTGCCGCGCCCGCCCATAAGGCAAGAATCAGCAGCACGACAACGGACCCGCCCGCCTGCAGGATGTCCAGCAGCGGCTCGCGCTTGCGCCCGATCGGCAGATAAGTATGGTCGAGGTAATAAATGATGTCCGGCCACACGCCGGTAATGTACAAGGCGACCGCAACCCACACCAGCAGGGCAAACACCTTTTCAAAGGTCTCAAAGGCGGCGCTCAACTGCCCGCCGCCGCGCGCAAACACCCGGCGCAGCAGGTAAAACGCGGTGCGGATCAGCACGAACGACAGCACCAGCGGCATGGCCACATTGATGACGTTGACGTGCTGATAGCGCGCCAGCACATAGCGTGACAGCGCGAGCAGGCCCAGCATCAACAGCGGCGCCAGCACGCGCGCAAAACTGCGCACCGTGTGGTGCACGCCTTCGCCTTCAGCCGCTTCGTGGCGGCGGCGCACGAGATTGCGCACCAGCCGCGCCAGGGCCCAGCCCAGCAGGATCGACAGGGCAATCGCGACTATCTGCCAGAGCAAGCCCGGCTCACGCAGATCGCTCAACAGGTCGGACAGCAATTGCGGCAGTCGCATGGGGCCGGCTCCTTATTCGTCGGCGCCAGATTCTTCGGCGTCGGCGTCGGCGTCAGCGTCGTCGTCCTTGACCTTGGGCGCACGCGGCGGCAAGGGCTTGCGCTCGAGCACGGCAGCAAAGAAGCCATCGGTATGGTGCTTGTGCGGCAAGAGCTTCAGGTAGTCGCCCATTTCCAGTTCGATCTTTTGCTCGGCCAGCACCTTGTTCATCGGCACCAGGGTAAATTCCTCGTGCTTTGCCAGGAATTGCTCGACGATGTGGTCGTTTTCTTCATCGAGCAGGCTGCAGGTGGCGTAGACCAGGCGGCCGCCGCCCTTCAGCAGGCGGGCCGCGCCGTCGAGAATGGCGGCCTGCTTTTCCTGCATCTCCGCAATCGCGGTTTCCTTCTGGCGCCATTTGACGTCCGGATTGCGGCGCAGGGTGCCCAGGCCCGAACAGGGCGCGTCCACCAGCACGCGGTCAATCTTGCCGGCCAGGCGCTTGATCTTGGCGTCGCGCTCGTGCGCGATCTGCACTGGATGCACGTTCGACAGGCCGCTGCGAGCCATGCGCGGCTTCAATTTCGCCAGGCGCTTTTCCGACACGTCGAAAGCGTACAGGCGGCCCGTGTTGCGCATCAGGGCGCCCAGGGCCAGGGTCTTGCCGCCGGCGCCGGCGCAGAAGTCGACCACCATTTCACCGCGCTTGGCGCCGACGATTTGCGACAGCACCTGGCTGCCCTCGTCCTGCACCTCGATGGCGCCTTCCTTGAACAGCGGCAGGTTTTGCAGCGATGGCTTTTTCAGCACGCGCAGGCCCAGCGGCGCGTAAGGCATGGGTTCGGCGGCAATCGGCGCCTCGGCCAGTGTCGCCACCACCTGGTCGCGCGTGGCCTTGATGGAATTGACGCGCAGGTCCAGCGGGGCCGGCTGATTCAGCGCGTGCGCCAGCTGCAGCGTTCCCGCTTCGCCGTACTGGGCAACGAATTTGTCGAACAGCCACTTCGGCAGGTTGCTTTGCATCTGGGCCGGCATCAGGGTGCGGTCGATCTGGGCGATGCGGCCCAAAAATTCGGTCTCTTCTTCCGTCAGGCCGCCCAGGGAATCGGCGCCCATCGCTTCGGCCAGGCCGAGTATCGTCAACCTGCGCATGGTCGGGCTCTGGCCCGCTTCGGCGAAATCGGTAAAAAAGCTCTTGTTGCGCAAAATGGCGTAGATGCCTTCAGCGATGGCGCCCCGCTCGCGCGAGCCCAGCCGCGGATGGTCTTTGAAATAACGCGACAGGGTGGTGTCGGCGGGCGCCGTAAAACGCAAGATCTCGCGCAATACTTCTTCGGTATTGGCGAGGATCGCTGGAGGCAATCTCATGATGTTCCTTTAGTGTGACTAGTGTGTTGTTGCTGTTGCCGGAGCGGCAGATTGTTCAAGCAGGCGCCGGATCACGCGCGGGTACAGTTGGTGCTCGACCGTGAGCAGGCGCGCTGCCAGGGTCGCTTCGGTGTCGCCCGGCAGCACCTCGATCTCGGCCTGGCCCAGCACCGGACCGTGATCAAGCTCGGCGGTTACGATGTGCACCGTGGCGCCATGGCGCGCATCACCGGCGGCCAGGGCCTGGCGATGCGTGTGCAGCCCAGGGTACTTCGGCAGCAGAGAAGGGTGAATATTGAGCATGCGCCCCGCGTAATGATCCACGAAGGGGGCGGTGAGAATGCGCATGAAACCGGCCAGCACCACCAGGTCGGGATCAAACCGGTCAATCACTTCGCGCAAGGCCGCATCGAACAGCTCGCGGCTGGCGTAATCCTGGTTGGAAACAACAGCGGTGGGGATGCCCTGCGCGGCGGCGAACTTCAAGCCACCGGCGTCGGCCTTGTTGCTGATGACTGCTGCGATCTTCGCCGGCCATTGCTCAAGCTGGGCAGCGCGGACGATGGCCGCCATATTGCTGCCGCCGCCGGAAATGAGGATCACGATGTTTTTCATAGCGCGCATTGTAACCCGGCGGGGATGGCCGACCAAACAATGCCGCTGATTTTGTTGCAGCGCAGCAGACGGGCGCTGCTGCCCGCCGGCTTATTCGAAGGAGTAAAACACCCTGAACGGCACCTTCTTTTCCGCCCAATAATCGGCGGCGTCGCGGAACACGTCGAGCAGGGTTTCGCGGGCTTCCTTGTCGAATTTTTGCGTATTCGGCAATTGTTCGAGCACGACGAGAAAACCCGGCTGGGGGCCGGCTGCATTGATGGTGTTGGTCATGCACTCGCGCAGGGCATCGAAATTCTTGCTGCACGGCTTGGGAAAATGAAAATTCTCACCGATGCGGGCGCACACCTGTTGTTTGGTTTGCGTGTCTGCACAGTGAGCATATAAAAAATGATGACCCAGGCGCGCGGCCTCCTCCTGCAGCTCGACAACGCGGAAAGCGCGAATGGACTGCACAAGGTGTGGCGGCACTGTTATCAACAAACTCATTTTTCCCTCAGATAGACCCGGGTCTTCCGGTAAAGTGACGTGCCGTCGTCACGGACAAACGCGGCTCCCCCAAAATCGTTGCTTCGCGCCAACGCACCCCATAATTTCCTGTAAGGGTAACGTTTTGTGGTAACTGAATCAACCCGAATGTGATCGACAGCGAAAGATTTGTAAAAATACAGAATCATTTACGCACGGATTGCGTCCGGAATGTCTTGACGGCTTGTTACATTTTGTTGCCACGAGGGATGAAATGACCGGGCATATGGGGCTACACTTATAACTATGGCCGATTTGGCTCATTTGTTCGAATTTCCACCTACGAGGCTGACATGAAGATGCACGCAAAATTGATGATGACCGTCTTGGGCTTCGCTGCCCTTCCCTTGGCGCACGCTGTCGAGTTCGAAGACTACGGCCGCGTCGTGCGTGTCTCTCCTCGCGTCGAGCAGGTGCGTCAGCCGCGCCAGGAATGCCGTACCGACTACGTGCAACAACCCGTGCAACCGCAGCAGCAGCGTAGCGCTGGCGGCGCAATTATCGGCGGCATCGCCGGCGCCCTGCTGGGCAACCAGGTTGGCGGCGGTTCCGGCCGTGCGGCAGCCACCGCTGCCGGCGCCATCGGCGGCGCCCTGGTCGGTGACCGGGTCGACAACGACGGCCGTCCGCAAGCCCAGCCCTACGTGCAGGAACAGGCTGTGCGCCAGTGCCGCAACGTGGACGCTTATGAAAGCCGTACCGTCGGCTACGACGTGACTTACGACTACAAGGGCCGCAACTACACCAGCGTGATGCAGCGCGACCCGGGCGAGCGCGTGCGTCTGCATGTGAACGTCGAGCCAGTAGCGTATTAAGCGGCACTCCCCCGGCATTAAGCTTGCGCTGGGGGAACTACTGCATTGATAATAGGGCGATCGAATCAGGTCGCCCTATGCTTATCAGAAGAAAATCCATCGAACAGGCCGAATCCTCGCGCCGTCCCGCGCGCAAGCCCAAATTCGCCCCCGTCACCCTGTCCGAACAGGATGGCGTGCGTTACCTCCACTTCGGCACCGAATGGGTGCAGGGCGCCATGCGCATCCGCAAGCCCGACTGGCCTGAGCTGGAGTACGCGCAGCAGATGATGGCCTGGATGCTGTTCTTCAACGATCCCGACGCCATCGCCCAACTGGGCCTGGGCACGGGCGCCCTTACCAAGTTCTGCCACAAGACTTTCGTGGAGGCGCACGTCACCGCAGTCGAGCTGAACCCTTCCGTGATCGCCATCTGCCAGTCGATGTTCAAGCTGCCGCCCGACGACGAGCACCTTGCCGTGCTGGAAATGGACGCGCTCGATTTCGTCAACGACCCGGCCAACGCCGGCCGCTTCGACGTGCTGCAGTGCGACCTTTACGACGCCACCGCCAGGGGGCCCGTGCTGGACACGCCGGAATTCTACCAATCCTGCCGCGCCTGTTTGACGGAACGGGGCATCATGACCGTCAACCTGTTTGGCGACCATCCCAGCTTCAACAAGAATTTGAAGGCCATGAAGTTCGCCTTCGAACACGTCATCTGCCTGCCGGAAGTCCACGACGGCAACGTCGTCGCGCTCTGCTTTGCCAATACGCCAACGATCGATGCGGCCGCGCTGAAGCTGCGCGCGGCCGAGATTGTCGCCTCGACGAAATTGCCCGCCAAATCCTGGGTCAAGGGTTTATTGGCCGCAGCGTAGTACCCGCACGAACCATCGGAGCCCGCCTTGAACACAGCCGCAACAGCGTCCACCAGTCCCAAGGCGAGCCGCCCCGCCGCCCTCGATCTGCACACGATTTTTTCCTGGCTGATCGCCGATGGCATCATCGAGCGCGCAGGCAGCAAGGCCCATTATGCGGAGGCGCAGGGGATCCTGAAAAATGGCGCCGCGGCCATGCATCCGCTGGTCGCGGTCGCCCAATGCAAGCTGGTCTCCGCCAAGCCGCCCCATCGGCACATGACGCTTGACGCCCTCGGCGAATGGGTGGCCGGCAAGGTCGGCCTGCCGTTTCGCCGCATCGATCCTCTGAAAATTGATTTCACCCAGGTGGCAGATGTGATGTCGGCCAGCTATGCCGCGCGCTTCAATATCCTGCCGCTGGAGCTGACGCCGACCACCCTGACGGTGGCCACGGCCGAGCCTTTCAACATCGAGTGGGAAGCGGAAATCGCCCGCCTGTCGCGCCGCAAGATTGAACTGGCGTTTGCCAATCCGCTCGACATTTCCCAGTACATCGCGCAGTTTTTCGCGCTTGCCAAATCGATCAAGAGCGCGAACAAGTCGAACGCCCAGGATGTCGCCCTGCGCAACAACTTCGAGCAGCTGGTCGAACTGGGTAAATTGAATAAACAGTTGGACGCCAACGACCAGCACGTGGTCAACATCGTCGACTGGCTGTGGCAGTACGCGTTCGAGCAGCGC
>Ga0265798_10012014_pt1 | contig 10489 bp, 11 predicted proteins | sample P3T30metagenome_FD_192430 | JGI IMG/M metagenome (GOLD analysis project Ga0265798, IMG submission 192430) | Plant litter microbial communities from East Loma Ridge, Irvine, California - P3 T30 | ecosystem: Environmental > Terrestrial > Plant litter > Unclassified | place: USA: California... | reverse complement strand
GCTGAGGCGGGTGGCGAGATCTTCTTTCCAGCCACTGTCCCGATTTCTGGGCCTCTAGCTCATGCCTGGTTAGAGCAGCGGACTCATAATCCGTTGGTGCCGTGTTCGACTCACGGGAGGCCTACCAAGATACGCAACAGAAAGCGCAAACGCGCAGCCTGTGCTGTAAAGAGACGCGCAGCGAAAGTGCCTACTAACTTTCGTGCGCTTTTGTTTTCTTAGGACCCCTCAGTTCCCCCTGCTTTACCTTTGGTTTGCGCCATTTTTGCGCCAATGGGTCTTCACCACGGAGATCAAATGGCACAGATTCGCAAGCGCGGACCGTCACAATACCAAGCACGTGTTCGCCTCACAGGACACCCTGAAGCGACCCGTACGTTCCCTTCTCGTCAAGATGCCTTAGCGTGGGCAAGCGAGCGCGAACGGCTGCTCATGCAAGGACTTGGGGCTGCAATGCGTGGGGCGGACCAATTAACGCTGTACGAGGCTCTAGAACGGTATGCCGCCGAAGTTACCCCTTCAAAGCGAGGGCAGCAGCAGGAACTTTCCAGACTGCGCAGGTGGCAGCAGCATCCGATTGCCGAACAGCCGTTATCCCGCATACGCGCTGCTGACTTCGCAAGGTTCCGTGATGCTCGGCAAGAGGAAGGAGCGGGACCAAATACAATCCGACTGGACCTTGCTCTTGTTTCTCATGTGTTTGAAGTGGCGCGCAAGGACTGGGGTATGGAAGTCTTAAGTAACCCTGTCAAAGCAATCCGCAAGCCTAAGTTGCCGAGGGGGCGAGAGCGAAGACTGATGTTCGGCGAAGAGGCGAAATTGTTAGCTTACTGCGATGCAGAGGGCAATAGTCTCCTCAGGGCGTTTATCGTATTGGCTATTGAAACGGCCATGCGCCGAGGCGAAATCGCAGGTCTTAGTTGGAAGGACGTAGATCTAAACTCGCGGCTGGCTAATCTGCATGAGACCAAAAACGGGACTTCCAGGATCGTCCCTTTGTCAACTCGTGCAGTCGCGGCGTTGCTTTCTCTTTCCTCCGGATGCCAAGGGTGGGTTATTAATATTCATCGGGACAATATAAGCGCGGCCTTTGCTGCGGCATGTAATGCTTGCGAAATCCACGGTTTGACCTTGCATGACCTGAGGCATGAAGCGACCTCCCGATTATTTGAAAAGGGATTTAACATGATGGAAGTATCGGCGATTACCGGCCACAAAAGCCTATCGATGCTTAAACGTTACACCCATTTGCGACCGTCGGATCTCTTGGCCAGACTTGGATAGCTATCGCACGAATACGCTCAACGTGCTGCCGACTTCTAAAGGGGATATAGCTGTGTTGTCATCATAGGTTTTTGGCCCACGAGCGTATTCAAACCATCTACGTTGATGAAAATTGTTGTGATTTCCGCTCCATCTAAAGAGTTAACGATTGATGTCCCAATACAATCAGCGCCGAGTAACGCAATGGTGTGCTTAACATCGGACAGTTGCAGGGCGTGACACAAATCCGTTGCGGAATACCATAACTCTCCACTCTCGTCGAATTGTGTTTCGATTGAGACTCCTGCAAAAATAACTGTGTCAATGATTGGGTTGCTTGTAAGCTGTTTCATGAATTTCATCCGTAAATAATGTTGTGTTCACGACACCCGGTAGTGGGCTGTCGAGTGATCTTTGGGTCTGAGTAGTTTGGTGCGACGCGAGGGAAAGACGGTGTTGGGACTGATCACCATGCTTGGTTTAGATTTCTGGTCGTTTCTTGGAAAACATCGATGCAAAGGGCCAAGAATAATGGATCCTTAACTGCAACATTTTCGCACGGGCAAAGAGCAGTAGGCGCCAATGCGGCCTAGATAGGATTCGCAGCGGAGGAAAAATAGGAGTGGTAAAGTCTGACGACTGCGTGCGAAAACGGTATCTATTCCGCTCGTGGGGCTGCCGTGGCGTTCTCGCGATTTTGTTTAGTGAGAGCAGTTTTCTCTTTGGATTGCCAAATCGTTCCCTTGGAGAAAAGATCCAGTTCACCTCCAGCTTATGCCCCCCTCATAAGGGGAGCTGATGTATATATAGTAGGTATGGTAGGCATAGAGGGAGAGTAGGGAGATAAATGAGGCATTATTCATTGGGGATTACTTGTAAGTATGTGCGTACGTGTAAGGCATCTGTTCGTTACCCAGAATTTGTTGAGCTACTTTTGAAGCTGTTGACAGTTTCCCATCAGGGCTGTCATTAGGTATCAAGGCTAACTAATCCATCAACGCCGCTAACATCTTTGAATACTTGAAGCATTATCCGCACGGTCAGGTCTTGATGTTCTTCAGCGACAATTACGGCATCGTGTATCGGCAATGCGGTAATCCCTTGTTCCATGAGTTTGGTCAGAACGATAAGTAAGACCTTGCTTTCTTGGTACGTGAGAATTGGCCCGATGCCTGTATACAGGAATTCAGCGACTGGGTAATGGAATTTCCTGATCTTCTCCGCTACGTCGGCATACGAAAACTTCGTAGGAAACAAGTCACGACAGCCCTGCGGCATTCGCACCAAGGGACGGTCAGCGTACAGCATTGCACTAAATACCTTCTTTACGCCGTCCCTGTAGCCTTCCAAGTTCGGTACTCGGTAAGCATCGTCAAGTAAAAACGGTGCCCCAGCGTGCCCATAAAGAATCCTAGCGATCATTTGGCCGTAGTCCAAAGTAATAGTGCTCTTGCCGTCAATGACGACTCCGCGCCGTGAAAGTCGGGTCATATGCTGCCAGAATCCGCCAAACAATCGCCCTCCATGTGCGAAGCAGTTATTGTTGAAGTACCTGCGCAGTTTTCGGTCTGTAGTGTCTATAACCGTGTTCGATTCATAAGATGGAATGTATTCAATATCAGCTTCTTCAAGCCACTCATTGATGTGCGAGAGTTCGTTTCGATAGGAGAAGGTCTCAGCTGTTTCGTCATACTGCAGCCATTTTCCCGTGTCCCAATGGTCTTCCTTGGTATCTTTCAGAATGACGATTTCCTGCGTCTTGTCCAGCCCGAAGTCGTCCAAGGCCAGCTTACCTTCAGTGATCCTTTCTCTAAGCCGCCGTCCAGCTCGGATAACTGTTTGCCGGCTAAGCGTCGCGTCGAACGGGTTGTGCAATCCTTTGACGATCTCGACAAATTCCATCTCTGGCGATGCCAAATGCTGGACTATGGCTGGTAGGGTCTCGGTGAGAACAAGGGGGCGATAGCGGTCCTTGCGGCCAAGTACCTGCTTTGAGAACGAAATGGCAAGCCACGCACCAGGCTTGGTAATCTCTCGATGCGCAAGGTCACAAACAAGAGCCTCTACCTGTCTTTCAAAGACCAATTGATCTTTGGGTCGTCTAGCGCGAGACCGAACCCGGTGCATCTCGTATGCATGAAGTTGACCACGGACGTCTAGTACGACGCAGTGCGCCTGTCCGGTCCGAGCCATTCGGAATCCGTTAAAAGGCCGGTCGTCAGGAGGCGGTAGCGACTCAGGGCAGGTCGCAGGTATACGCTTTGAACGTCTAGCGAGTCGTGGTTCTGCGGTGTTCTTGGGGGAGTGATACATTTTGTCCTTGTCATATGGAGGCCCCATGCAGCAGCTAGTCAAGGCCAACCAAGATTAGTGCGGTAACACGGGAAGGAAGCGGCGGTACAAGTGCCAAGTACGAAATTGCTGTGTACTGGTCAAGGGGATCAACGGGCATGCCTAGCAGCAGTCGGCTTAAGTAGCGCGGCTTGTACCATAGGTGTGGGTTTTAGCTTTTCGCAGTGGGCAGCCTCGTGCTGGCCCCCACGTAGCTGACCTGTACGTTGGGCAGGGGTTTCAGCAGGGGGGCTCTTGCCGTCCACCCAAGACGACCTGGGGGACTGTTGTCTTTCTTGAACGCAGAGGATCGTTCGCAAAATACTATGCTCTCAACCCAATATAAAAATTTCTATATTGAAACTTTATCTATTCACTTTTGCCCGAGGGTTTATCTGTGCTTAAATAATGTGCGAATGAGAATGATGTCTTTATGAAACCTGAAGAACGAAGTGCGCTGATGGCACGTATCAGGAGTAAGAACACTAAGCCTGAGATGACAGTGAGGAGGTTGATATTTGCCATGGGCTACCGATATCGACTTCACAAACGTGAGCTACCAGGGAAGCCTGATCTCGTGTTCCCTGGGAGGAAACGAGTGATTTTTGTGCACGGATGCTTTTGGCACGCGCATTCCTGCAAACGAGGTTTCAAGCCGAAGACAAACGTCGAGTTCTGGACGAAGAAGTTGCAAGCGAATCAACTTCGGGATGAGCGCGCAGTTAGCGAACTCCGCGGAGCCGGATGGGAGTGTCTTACGATATGGGAATGTGAACTGCACGACATGGAAAGGCTAGGGGAGCGAATCCAAGAATTTTTGGAGCCAGCCTCACGCCGTGAGGCCAGCTTTCCTACGATGAAATCTTAGGGGCGTCCGAATGGGTGATTTGGATTACCCAGCATGTACTCGCGTGCAACTTCGCGAATCTTCCGAGCCCAGTCCCGGTGAATCATTCTGTCCGTGTTCTCAAAGGAACGAAGGAAAGAAGTTGTTACATGGGGATTGTTTAACGTCGCGCCGCGCTGCGCAATGTAAGCAGACCGAAGTTTCAGCACCGACAACATGCCCTCTCTTGAAATCACCCTTCGCCCCTCGACCGTCAAGTCAAGCGCAGTTTGGTACTGTTCTGAAGACCACTGCTGTTTATGCAACTTCTTCGCGTCGTCGACAGTGTAATAGTCCTTCTCCCCGCAGATCTCGAACAGATCAGACATGTCTAGCCTCCTCGCTGCGCGGTTGGCGAGCGCAAAATCTGGCAATATCTTCTGTTCAATAGACAGGACCCATGGCTCGATATCGTCCGGCGTCAGGCACAAAGTCTTGATGAGATCCGGATTCCGTGTCTTCGTATAAAACCCGATGACCCAGAACCGTGACCGCCACTTTTGAATGTGCGCCATCCCAACATCGCGTGCCGTTGACACGCTGTCACCTGTGGTTGACTTCACTTCGACCGGGAGCGATACATCGACCCCGTTAATCTCCACGTTGAAGTACGCATCCGTTCCGTCCCTTTGATGCTCCGGACTCCACTCCAAGTTGAACAACCTGCATAACTCGCGTTCTCGTATATCGTCTTGTACCGTCATATTTCTCCCAGAGCAGCCGCAACACTTGTTGCTACGGCATATGCTACTGGAGGACAGACAGAATTGCCAATTTGTCCAAGGATTTGATACGCGGCACCTTGAAACTGCCAGTCCTCAGGGAAGCCCTGAAGGATTCCACAGTCTGGACCGGAAAGCCGGTGGTGGCCGTTTTCGGGAGGGTAAATCGCGGCCTGCAGCCGAGTAGGTTGAATTCCATGAGGCCAAATCTGAAGACGATTCCATATCGCCATTGAAGCTTTGCTGTTTACGGCGCTTGTAGTCTTTCGCGGCCCTGTGAACCCGGAACGAAGAGTCGGTACGACGCAGTCAAAGCCAATATCCGGCAGTCCCAAGGCATGTCTTGCTGTATTGCGTGGAAGTTGACCGAGTTCGTCACCATGCGTTGCTTGGGGTTTGACGTAGCGGCGAGCGTCACGCTGGTTGCGGAAACCGACGAAGAACACGCGCTTTCGTGCTTGGGGCACGCCGAAATCGTCCGACCTAAGAACAAATTTTGTTATCGTGTAATGCTTCTCAAGAGGCTTCACAATGTATTCGTCAACGAAACCGGCGAACTTATCGTCCAGCAGTCCTGGTACGTTTTCAGCAACAAAGGCACGAGGCCGTACTTCCAATACGCAGCGCACGAACTCTGGCCACATATTACGTGGGTCATTTACACCACCCTGTTTTCCAGCAGTGGAGAATGGTTGGCATGGAGGACCTCCATGTACTACATCTACTTCGGTTCGATAAGGTCGCCAATCGACGTGCCGAACGTCTCCAGAGGTGCCACCAAAAATTTTCCAATCTGGCCTATTGGTAGCTAACGTTTGCGCACCAATCTCCAGCAACTCGTACGAACCTGAGTGGATAAATCCGCTTCGCTCAAAGCCCAGGTCAAGACCCCCGCCGCCAGAAAATAATGATAGAGCAACCAATCCGTGTGGTTGAACTTGCGGCATCAACGTCTCAGGGTTAAGGCGAGGCTCGTGCATCGCATTGTTTCCAACGGCATCAGCCGCAAGTTGTAAAAGCTCAATCTTGCGTTGCTGCGAACGTCTTGACGTTTCACGATACGTCTGGCGCTGTTCTTCAGTCAGGTCGTAGGGCATATTGCTTATTCCAATGTTTCTGTCAATAGTTCTTGTTGACGAGGGGTGGTTCGTGTCTTCCGAAGGGCTTCGGCTCGGTCTGGCCTGGCTTTACGTATTCGACCAGGTTCATGCAGTCGAGCGTCAACCTCGAAACGCTCAATTCCGAGACTCTTAAGAAATTCCATAGCAGTGTTCAAACTGGCGAACTTTCGCGTACTGCCGCGTGAGCTCGACAACGTTCGCGACAGAAATCCGTAATGGAAAGTGATTGAAAAACCACCATCTTCCCCTTTGACACATGCTTGACAAGTAGCGCCAGACCGCATCAATTCCTTCAGGGTAGATTCTTTAACGGTATCTTCTAAAACGCCTTCATTAGCCATGAGTATACCCAACACTTTACGTTAAGTGTAGTTCGAGTTTACGTAATATGTCTACTCAAACTTATGATTTTAGCTGCACATGTTACGTTAAGTGCCTTCCAATGTCACATGCGACAGTACTTTCATGTAGCTTTCTGTTCTCTGCCATCGATTTGTACTGTACAAATATACAGTATCGGCGCCTTGAGGTACAACAAACAGGCTGACTCGCTCAGGTGAGCGAACGTGCTGTGGTTCGAGTCAGGTATACCCCAAGAGAACCAAGGAAGCAGGGTCCGGTGCTGGTTCGATAATTCATCTTTTCAGACCCTAATCGAACTGGCATAATGCGGACTATCCAAATCGAACTGAAGGGTTCCCAAGATGTTTGTACGTGCCTACCTACGCGCCTCTACGGCAGAACAAGACGCCAGTCGCGCCAAAGCCGATCTTGATGCGTTTGCGGCCGAACGGGGTCTACGAATCGCCGCGTACTACGTCGAGAACGAATCAGGGGCAAGCCTACGCCGACCTGAATTGTTCCGTTTGCTGTCGGACTGCCACGCAGGTGACGTGCTGCTGATCGAGCAGGTAGACCGGTTGTCGCGCCTTGATGCCCAGGATTGGGAAAATCTGAAACGGGAACTACAGGCGCGCAAGGTTCGTGTCGTTGCGCTGGATTTGCCTACGTCGTGGATGATGACCAGCGCCACGGATGAAATGACCGCACGCATGATGGACGCGCTGAACGGGATGATGCTGGATATGCTGGCCGCTATCGCCCGCAAGGACTATACGGACCGGCGCAGGCGTCAACAGCAGGGCATCGAGAAGCTGAAAGCGGAAGGCGGCTACAAAGGCCGAAAGGAAGACGTAGAACGAAACGAAGCGATTATGACCATGCTGCGCAGGGGCGACAGCTGGAACCATGTAGTCGCTGCTACAGGCTGTTCACGGTCTACCCTTGCCCGACTGGCCCAGCGCGTCCGCCAGTCACAGGAAGTTGCATAGAAAACGCCAACGGGAGCTAATGTCAGATGCCCCCATAGCCATATTTAGTTCGACATCGCCGCCATGGGTTCGGTAGGGGGGAAGTCAGCGACATGGTAGATGCCAGGGACAAGTAGCGGCTGAGTAGCCTGCTTTTTTTCCTGACCCGGCCAAAGTACCCCCCCCTGGGGTTACTCAGCAACTAATTTCAAAAAACAGCTAAAGGTCAATTTTTGGTTGTCGTTGTTGGACTTTGAGATAAAGAGTAAGCTCAAAGAAATTTTCCGTTGCAGCATTTTGAAATTCCGCAAGACATGCTTAATTATTGAACAAACGACAACGAGGGGCGGTGATGTAGGACCGTTCTGATCTGCTTGAATCGATTGCTACAACTATTAAACCCTATCGGCTGGGGAGATTCCAGCGTCTATGGCGGCTCATGTAGAACCTGGGTGAACCAGTTTACCCCAGGGCGCCAAGTGACGTTCTTGAGAGAGTTCGATCATGTAATTCCGACTCATGCATAGCTGAGGCTGGGTGAGTTCTATCTGCGAGACCTTGTGTGTATTCAAGCCTATACACGTTGCTGAGAGTGTGAGATCATAGTTGCTCACATGATAATTCTTATAGGGGTGAGATCGTATGACTAAGGTCGTAGCGTGCATTAATCTGAAGGGCGGGGTAGGCAAGACGGCATTGGCGGTTAATTTTGCTGCCTACTGTGGTATGCATGAAATGAAGACCCTTTTGATCGATCTCGACCCGCAGACGAATGCTACGTTCTCGACTATTGGCGTTGCAGAGTGGGATAAGGCGAAAAAGAACGGAACAGTTGCGGATCTATTGGGTGCAAAAAAACACGCTAGCGCCGCGGGAGACGTCAAGAAGGCTGAGGAAGTTATCATTAAAGACGTTTTTGAAAACGTAGACTTGATTCCTTCGCATATTGATCTGTTCACAGTTGATCTTGACTTGGCAGGAGCAAGGTTTAGAGAGACCCGATTGGAAAAGGCACTGGTAGATGTTATTGGTAACTATGACATAGTAATATGTGATTGCCCACCAAACTTGACCCTTCCTACTCAAAATGCATTGGCGATCTCCACGCATTATGTTGTCCCGGTGTCGCTCGATTTCTTATCTGCGATCGGCGTCAGCTTATTGTTGAAGAGGATTCAAGAGTTTGGAGATGATTTACAGCAAGAACTTAAAGCGCTTGGGATCGTGATATCGCGTGTTGGTAGGCCAGCGGTTCACCGCGAGGAAACCGAAGCAACGCTTCGTGGGCAATTTGGCAAATCCGTTTTAGGAACTGTTATTCGAGAAAGAGTATCAGTAAGCCGTTCTGCACAGTCGCACCGACCGATCTTTGAGTCCGGAGATGGCGATGCTATCGCCGAATTCACTGCGGTGTGTCGGCAGTTGCTAAAGAGGATTGAGGAATAAGATGAAGACTCACGAATTTGCAAAGGTCCTAATGACCATGGCTAAGGTTTTGCGAAATGGGCCAGACGTGGAGGTGGAAGATCTGCAGATTCCCACTTTTAATCGTCTGCCGAGTGATAGTGCAAATGTTAGACGAGAAGATATTCCACATGCGCTCAATATCTTGGTTGGTCTCAACAATGTTCCGAAACAGGAGTGGATCGCCTTAATTGAAGCATTTGACTTCGATGTTGAAATTAGGCCGAGAGACGCAAATCGGGATATTTATGGCAAGTTGCTTAAATATCTTAGTGACTATCCTCAGGAACGTCAGCGTCTTATCGGACGAAAAGAAAAGCAACCTGCTGGTGTGTCTAATGAGTTAGCTGACGCGCTGACCTTACTCTTGAAATAAAATGCAAACTTACATCGATGAGGTGGATGCAAATTTTGAAAGGTTCTTCAATTCTTTGCCAGTTGGCATAGATGGGGCTATTGAAAGCTTAGGTGCAGAAAAACCAAAGTACCGTGAAAGCTATTGGCGCCTCGTTTCGCTACAAGCTTGGAGAAGCGAGCTAATTGAAACCATTGTGGCACCAGGTGCTGAAGCATTTTTCAAAGAGGCTCAGAATGATGCCCTGATGTCCCACTCGTTAGCAAGGCAAGGTGCTTGGAGAGTTGCACTTATGTGTCTGAGGTCTTGTATAGAAAATACGCTTTACGGCCTCTTCTATATGGATCATCCGGTTGAGCTCGCTCAGTGGCACGCAGACGCTCACCGTTTGGGCTTCACTGCAGCCATGGCATACATAGCGAAGCATCCAAGCTTCATGGGGATAAGCGAGCAGCTCTCAGGGCTGGACGGTATCAGAAGTGAGTATGCGACTCTATCGAAAGCAGTCCACGGTTCTGCCCAAGCCTTCAGGGTCACGAAGACTGGCGAGATCGAGGGCTTGAATGTAGCTGCCGTTCAGGAGCTGAGTCAATGGACTACCAGGGAGCGGCGCACGTTGATCGGACTGAACATGATGATGCTGACTATGTTCAGAGAACGTTTAGCTGGAGCAACGAATCTTAACCTGCGCAAGTCGCTCAGTCTAACGATACCCTACCGTAAGCACGCTGAGATCAGGGATGTCATGGGAGTAATATTACGCCAGATCCCAGACCCTGCTGAGTAGGCCCTCCGTTGTGGCTTGTACGATATAATAGCTGACCCAAAATCTGACCCATTGACCCATAGAATCAGTGGGGACTGAGGGGTGTCCCCATAGGGCCTCTAGCTCATGCCTGGTTAGAGCAGCGGACTCATAATCCGTTGGTGCCCGGTTCGACTCCGGGGAGGCCTACCAATAAAATCCAACGACCTTGCCCAGCCGATTTCGTTGGGCTTTGTTGTATTAAGACGGCAGGGCTGGATTTCTCCGGAAT
>Ga0265798_10012012_pt1 | contig 10491 bp, 7 predicted proteins | sample P3T30metagenome_FD_192430 | JGI IMG/M metagenome (GOLD analysis project Ga0265798, IMG submission 192430) | Plant litter microbial communities from East Loma Ridge, Irvine, California - P3 T30 | ecosystem: Environmental > Terrestrial > Plant litter > Unclassified | place: USA: California... | reverse complement strand
CATCGCTCCGGGAGCGACCGTGACGACGCAGGTGACGGGCAACGCCGGGGTGCCTGCCGGGGCTTCGGCTGTTGTGGCGAACTTCATCGTGATCAACGATGGCTCGGGCAAGGGCAACTTCAGCCCGTACGCTGCGGGGTCGACCAAGCCCTCGATGGCGCTGAACTACTCCACGGTGACGGGGCTTCCGCGGTCGATGAGCGCGCAGATCCCTGTGAGCGCGGACGGCAAGATCTCCCTCACCAACGTCGCGGGTGGTTCGCCCATCAGCCTGGTCATCGACATCCAGGGGTACTTCACCAAGACTGCTGCCGGAGGTGTCTACACCCCGCAGACCGGGCGTTTGCTCGACACCCGGAACACCGCGGCGGTCGCCGCGAACGGGACCTTGTCCGTGCAGGTCGCCGGGGCGCGAAGGGGTGTCCCGAGCGTCGACGGGGGGCTGACTGCGGTCGCTCTGACCCTGACCAACATCAACTCCACGACGAGCGTAGGACGGGCGGTGGCCTGGGCCGACGGAACCCCTGAGCCGAGCCCGTACACCTCCATCAACTACGCGCCGCAGTCGATCCGTTCGAACACGGTCATCGTTCCGGTCGGCGCGAACGGCAAGATCAACCTTCGCAGCATCAGCGACGTTTCCACGCACTTCGTCCTCGACCTACAGGGCACGTACAACTCCCTGCCCACGGGCCCGGAGACCACGGGACTTACGGGTTCTCGGCCCTCGGCGACGAACCTCAGCTTCGGGATCTCGGACCAGACCTCGGCGCAGGTCGATGTCGCGACCGGCAACCTGATGCTCTCCACGACCGGTATGAGTGCGCCGGGGGTGAGCTCGAGCGTGCCGTTCGGGCTCTCGTACAACTCCCGCGGACACCAGGCCGCGGACTCGAACCTCCCGGACGCGAACCGGTGGCAGTACGCCCTGGGCGCTGCGGGGGATCTGTCGGCGAACAGCAAGGGCGTCGTCTACACCGGCGCCGACGGGTCGACGTGGCAGTTCACGCCCACCGGCACCGGTGGCGGGTTCACCTCCCCGGCGGGGCTGCAGCAGAACCTGCAGCGCACCGCGACCGAGTACGTGATGACGGGGTGGACTTCGAACCAGAAGATCCACTTTAACTTCGCCGGCCAGCCCACCTCGATCGAGGACCGGAACAAGAACTCGACCACCTTCACCAGGACCGGGTTCGTCCTCGACTCTGTCACCTCCACCGCCGGCCCTACGGCTGCGCGGAAGGTCACCACGACGTTCCGGGACGGCGTGTTCACCCTCACCCAGACCAGTGGCGGGCAGTCGCGGTCGATCTCGTTCACGAAGAACACCGACGGCGACATCACCTCGTACACCAACACCCTCGGCGCGACCACGACCTTCGGGTACACCAGCGGGGACCTGACGACGATCACCGCCCCCGGCGGCGGCGTCACCACGATCGTCTACGACAGCACCGACCGGGTCACCCGGGTCAGCCAGACCAACACCACCACAGGGTCCCCCGGAACGGCCATCACGCGCCTGGCGTACACGTCGGCGACGGAGACCCTCGTCGCCGACGCGAACACCAACGCGGTGACGGACATCAAGGCGGTGCCCTTCACCCGGTACACCCTCGAATCCGCCACGAACCTCGTCACGAAGGCCGTGGACCCGGTGGGCCGTGAGCAGTCCACGACGTACAACGCCGCGAACAACGCCGTCGCTTCCACGACCACCGGCAAGGAGAGCCCGTCGACGACGACGGGTAAGTTCGAGGCGAACAACAAGCAGTCGCTGACGAGTGTCCAGTCGGCGACGGGTTCGGCGTCCTCGGCGACGTACGGGTCGGGGGCGGCGACGGCGTACCTGCCGGCGACGTCGACGGACTCCTCGAATGAGACCACGACGTACGGGTTCGACGGGGTCGGCAACCAGCTGTCCACCCAGACCGGTTCGGGTGCCCTGTCGGCGACGGCGAAGCTCGAGTACAACGAGTCGGACGGCACGATCAAGACCGCGACGGCACCGGCGAACGAGGGTAACCCCACCCGGTACACCTACGACCCCGCGACCAAGCAGCTGTCGACGATCACCCCGCCCACCGGGACCAGCCTGGGGGTGAAGACCTTCACCTACGACGCCCTCGGCCGTCAGGCGACGCAGACCGACGGTCGGGGGAACACCACGACGTTCACCTACGACAAGGCCGACCGGCTCCTGACGACCGCGTTCTCCGACGGCACCCCGACGGTGACAAACACCTACGACACCAACGGCAACCAGCTGACCTCGAAGTCGGGGACCGGGACGATCACGAACACGTTCGACCAGCAGAACCGGCTCGTCTCCACGGCCAACACCGCCGGCGGCGGCACGATCACCTACGGCTACGACCGCGCCTCGAACGAGACCCGCGTCACCACCGGACAGGGCACCACGACCCACACCTACGACGCCTCCGGCACCCTCACCAGCACCACCTACCCGAACGGGGCCTCCACCGCGACCCAGCGGTACAAAACCGACGACAAGGGCCGCCGCACCGACACGTGGCTGGCGACCAACGCCGACAACACCCTGTGGGCGGCCAAGACCACCACCAGCTACGACGCGTCGGGGCGGATCAGCCAGATCCGCGCCTGGACCGGAACCGGCAACACCAGCAACACGGCCGTGTTCGACACCAGCTACTGCTACCAGGCAGGCAGCGCCGCCCCGTCCTGCACGGCCACCACCGGCAGTGACCGCGACACGATCCAGTGGGCGCGCGACAACCTCACCGGACAGGCCACCACCTACGGGTACACCACGGGCCGGCTGACGTCGGCGACCCAGACCGGGGGCGCGGTCAACAGCTCCTGGACGTACTCGTACGACCTCAACGGCAACCGCACCGGCGAAGCCACCACCGGACCGGGCGCCGGCGGCATCAACCTCACCTTCAACCCGGCCGGCCAGATCACCACCCCCGGGTACCGGTACGACGGCGCTGGCAACCTCACCGCGTCGCCGAGCGCGACGTACACCTTCAACGGCGCCCAGCAGATGACGTCCTCCACCCGTGACGGGGTCACTACCAGCTACACCTACGCCGGCACCGACCAGAACCGCCTCCTCACCGAGAAGACCACCGGTGGCGGCTCGTACTCCTACGTCTACGGCGGCAACGACGGCCAGGGCGTCCCGGAGATCGTGTCCCAGACCACCGCAGGGTCCGGCAGCTCCTGGGTGCTGTCCGACCCTGTCACCGGGCAGGCGCTGGACCTCACCACCGCCGACGGCACCACAGGGCTCTACCTGGTGGACGCGATCGGGAACCAGGTGGGCCTGCTCACTGAGACGCGGACGACCGCGTTCAAGGTCTTCTACGCCCCCTACGGCGCCCAGACCGTCACCGCCGGCGCCACCAGCGACGCGTGGGAGCAGAACCCCTACGGGTTCAAGAACGGCAACCGTACCGACAACGGCGTCCTCGTCAAGTTCGGCATGCGCTGGTACCTGGCCATCACCGGCACTTGGACCCAGCGCGACACCCTCGACGCACCCCTGGACCCCAAGAACGCCAACCGCTACGGCTACGCCGGCGGCGACCCCATTAACGGCTCTGACCCAACCGGACGTCTCACGGCAGGTCAGGGCGTCGGCCTCGCAGGGAACATCGTGAGTGATATCTCTACTTTCATCCCAGGCCCTGTCGGACTCGTTGGAGGCCTTGTGGGAACAGGTCTCAGCGTCGGAGGTGCTCTTGCCGATGGCGACTCGCAGGGTGCGTTGGTGGCAGGTGCGTACGGTACCGCCGGGGCACTATTTGGAGTAGCGGGTAGAGTCGCGGGGGCTTCTTACGGCGTTTCCACGAGCGTCGGCTTGGGCTACACGGCGCTAGGTAACTTCACCAACCAAGTACGTTAGGTGCAAAATGAATCCCTTCTTTTTGGAGTACCCGATCATTGGTTGGGCCATGTGGGGAGCATCTGCAATTATCGCTTTGATCATTGGGATTCGGCTTCACAAGCGGAAAAATAAATGATTGAGCTGAGTCCGATTGACCACATTGAACCGGCGAAAAGCGCAAAGATCGGCATGCTTATTGCAAGCCTGACCAGCATAAGTGCCGGAATTTTGCTTGTGATTACAGCAATTTTGTATGTTCAAGCAAATAGCTTTATAATATGTCTCGGCATAGCTCTTATCCTTGTTGGTCTTCTGCTGTGTAAAAGATCTATGCAAATTTCAATAATACTATTCGCGGATCACTTGGAGTATCGCGGTTATGTTCACACCCGCCAGATAAAGCGGGTCAGTATCAGTCGTGTGTCGCCTGCCCCATTGGTGATCGATTACAGCAGTGGTAGCTCTCGTTTTGGCTCGAGTCTCGAGGCGGCCATCTTTTACGCCCCAGGAGACGAACACGCGCCGGGAACGCTGGCGGAGCGGCGGGCAATGGCGTTCTCGCGGATTGCCGCCTGGAGCGCGAAGTAACCCTCCTGTGGGTTAGACGGAGCTCGCGCTACCGCGCGCATCCCGGCAGTTCCAAGGTTGTTCCCGCAGGGATAATTACTGGTTGAAGAGCCTTTTGTGTTGAGGCTCCGTAGCGCAACTTATCCGCGGTCAGTTAGATCGGGTGCGAGCGCCGCCAGGAGCGTCCTGTCCGTCCGGGAAGTGTGCGCTGTCAGGAACAAGGCGAGGATCGCAAGACCCATTGCCTCGATCGCGGGAAGAAGCGCAGCTTCCTGGTCCTCGCTCTGGAGGCGTAGCTGACCGACTACGAGCAGTTGCACGTCCGGTGGGGCCTTGGCGAAAGCAGCCAATCGCTCGAGGGTGATCTCATCGCCGCCATGGAGATGAGCGGCGACGGCCGGGCGCTCATCGACAGGGTCCTTCTTGGCTCGGCCTAGTCTCACGATGAATCCCGCTGCGGCGGTAGTTGCCGGAGCCGGCGGTAGAGGGTGGCTCTCGACATGCCGAGGTCGCGGGCGACTTGAGTCGCGGGCTCGCCTGCGTCGATGAGTCGGGCGGCGTTGGCGATCTGGGAGGCGGTGAAGGCCTGTCGGCGGCCGCCGAGGTCCTTGCCTGCGGCTCGCCGCTTGGAGACTGAGTCCGTAATCCGTTCTCGCTTGATCTGCAGTTCCATCTGAGCCAGGGCGGCCATGACGGTGAAGACCATCGACCCCATGGGGGTGGCGGTGTCGACGTCGCCACCACCGAGATTTAGTACGCGTAATGAGGCTCCGCGGCGGGTGAGGTCTTCGGCGAGGGTGAGCATGTTCTGCGTCGAGCGTCCGAGGCGGTCAAGGGTGGTCACGACGAGGGTGTCGCCGTCGTGAAGTGCGTCGACAGCGCGGTCGAAGGCGGGTCGCTTCGCCCGCGCACCTGATACGCCGTGGTCTACGTACAAGTCGTCACGTCTGACACCGGCACCGAGCAGGTCGACCTCTTGCCGGTCCGTGTCCTGGTGGCGCGTCGACACGCGCGCGTACCCGATGAGCTTGGCCAACGTCTCCACCTGTCTCGCAACTCACCCTGAAGACACCAAGTCTGCCTTATGCTTGCAGTACACGGTTGCGAGACGCGCCAACCTAGAAAGAATAGGGTTTCCCTTCCGCGGCCGACGAGACGTCTTGCATCCCTAGGGTTGCAGAACTTGGCGACATCGCTCGAAAAGTGACCAAGAGGCCATCTTTGATCTGAAGCAGTTGCAGGCTGCCGGTTCAAGCGTCTCGAGTTCGCCGCGAGGGGCAGCACGTGTGCAATTTCTTGTGCGCGCTCTTTCTCCAGGACGACACGTTGTACCTGAGCATGTGTCGGCTTGATGCGATACTGTGCGCTCATGAGCTACGCCGCGACAGTATTGACCGTAATGATCGCCTCACCATCAGATGTCAAAGAAGACCGAGATGCAGTCGAACGCGCCATCTATAGCTGGAACGATGCCAATGCCGAGAAGCGCGGCGTGATCTTGCGCCCATGGCGCTGGGAAACCTCCGCAGTTCCTGTTATGGGAGACCATCCTCAGCGACTGATCAACGCCCAAGGCGTTGATCAGTCCGACATTGTCATCGCCATGTTCGCTGGCCGGCTCGGATCTGCCACACCAGACGCGATCTCCGGCACTGCGGAGGAAATTGAACACGCCCTCGAGGCTGGTAAGCCCGTCCACCTCTATTTTTCCACCGCACATCTCCCGGCTGACGTCGATACTGCTCAGCTTGACGCGTTGCGCGCCTTCCGAGGCGACATGCAATCGAAAGGTCTTCTCGGCGAGTACAGCAACCTGAGTCAGCTTGAACACGAGGTTTGGAAGGCAATTGAACACGACATTGCAACCATCGACCCCTCGACGCCCTCTGGCGGGCAGCAGTCAGCGAAACGGCCTGCGGTTGAGTTCCTCGTTCAGCCTAAACAGGAACGCGAAGTAACTGGCGCGGATAGTAAAGGTAAGCCGAAGTACACGACGCGCCACTGGCTCGAAGTCACCAACACGGGTAGCGAAGATGCCCATGAAGTCACATTCGAGTCGGCGGGCCAGCCGACCTCCATGCACCTCGGGACCTCTGACGACCCGACAATCGTGCACGCCGGGCAGACGCGTCGAATCAATACCTTCTACGTGATGAGTGGTGGGCAGAGCATCTTGCGTATCAATTGGAAGGACGGCGACGGCACGAGCTCCAAAGACTTTCACGTCGACTAGGTAGCAAAGGCGGGCGACCTGACATAAGAGCCGACTATCGGCGCGAAAGCACATCGGCCGGATCCTCGAGACGACGATCCGGCCGATGTACGTGGGGGAGCACTGCCGGCACTCACGTTCCGTGAGTGCCCTGGGTCAGTGTGCGGCGTCGTAGGCGTCGCGGATGCTCTGACTGATCCGGCCGCGTGACGACACTTCGTGGCCGTTGGCGGTAGCCCACTCGCGGATCTTCGCGAGCTCGTCGGAGTTACTGCGGGCCCGGCCCGCGGAGCCGGAACTGCTGCGGGCACTTCGGGTGCTGACCGTCCGCGCTGCAGAGACGTAGTCCGAGAGCGCGTCGCGGAGCTGCTTGGCGTTGTCGTCGGTGAGGTCGATCTCGTACTGGGTGCCATCGAGGGCGAACTGTACGGTCTCGCCAGCGCCCTCCTCGATGGGGTCACCGGTGAGGTCATCGACGAAGTGGGTCACGACTTTCTGTGCCACGACATTCTCCTAATCTGTTCAGGCTTACCTCGTCATTTCTGAGGACAGAAACACACTCGGCACGGACGATCAGATAGTACGGCACTACTCAAAAGCCTTTCTGCCTATTGTCGTGGCGGAGTGTCGGAGCTCTAAGCAGTTGCGTAATCCGGCAAGGTCTATGAGTGAGTATTCGTCGCCGATCCCGCCGAAAACCGTTTTTGTCTTATGTTCCAGAGGAACTGTCTGACGCTGCAAGGGAGTTGTGGCCGGCTCGAGACGCTATGCCCACTCCCGAGAGTGTGGCGGCCATTCTTGGTGCCACGAAGAAGGATCCGGGGTTGCGGCTAGAGCTTTTGAGTTGGTTCCGACGAACAGCGGTTCCTCGGGGTCAGGAGTTGCACTCCTTCATCGGCATGCTCATCGCCATTGTCGCCGTCGCGATCTCGGCCGCAGTGTCGAACCCGCTGGTAGGTCTTGGTATTGCGGGTTTCTGTCTTCTTAGCTTTTGGTTTGCTGTCGCCTCCACCGATTTCCTCATCAACCTCGGCGAAAGGAACCGGCACGCCACAGCGTGGCAAGCCGCTCTCGAAGACGCCATCGCCGCCGAGGCGGCCGCTCGTCGGCCGTGGTGGAAGCGTAGGTAGGCGCAACTACCGCCCGTATGACGGTGGGCTAGCGGACGTAAGTCAGGGCCCCTGCTCGCTTCGAGTAGGGGCCCTGATTTGCGTGGTGGTGCGGGTGTTACTCGCCGGCCACTTCGGTGGTCGCGAGTTTCGCACGGCGGCGAGCGAGGACCATCAGGGTCGTGCCGAGCAGTAGGACGGCGGTGCCGATGCTGATGGCGGCCTCGGTGCCCTCGCTACCCGTGTATGCCAGGCTCGAGGGGGAGGCGACGGGGGTGACGACCGGAGCGGTGATCGGCGTGGCGGGGGTGCCAGCCGGGACGACCGCGGCGACGAGGCTGAAGGCGACGTCGGCAGAGGGGGCTGAGGTGATCGGCTGACCGGCGGCGTCGAGCACGGGGGCGCCGGTCTCATCGAGCAGGAACGACACGGCGGCGGCCGTGTAGTCGTTCGGCGTCAGGGCGAGGGTGACGGTCCAGTTGCCCTCGGCGTCGACGACGATGGGGTCGGCGGGGTCGGCCGGTTCGGCGGCGGCAGCCATAGTGTCGTCGCCCTGGGCGGCCTCGAGCTCGTCGAGCTGGTCCGTCGGGATGACGGCGAGCAGGATGTTCGAGTCAGGGGTGCCGGTGCCCTCGAAGGTGACCTGGTCACCGACGACGACCTGACCTTGGGTGGGCGAGGTGATGACCGGGGCGTCTAGGGCGACGTCGTTCGGGGGATCGACGACGACTGCAGAGAGTGTGAAGGTCACCTGCGTGTTGCCGAGCACGCCACCATCGACTGTCTCGCTGGCGAACACGGTTTGTGGGGCGGCGGCGGTGTCCGAGTAGATCAGGGTAGCTGTCCACGATCCGTTGTCGAGGACGGTGGCCGGGGCGGGCCTGAGAACGTCCGTCTCGTCGGTCAGAAGGTTCACGTGCGCTCCGGGCGTTCCCGTACCCGAGACATCGACGTTGCGGGTCTGGGTGGTCGAGCCGTCGACCGGGGAGGTGATGGCGAAGTCCGCGCTCGAGGGGAGGATGAACTGGAGCGGGATGTCGCCCGAACCGAGGGCTCCCGTGACCTGCACCACGCGCACGCTTTGCAGGATGACCTCGGTCTCGGGATAGCTGTAGTCGATGGACCATTGGCCGTCCACGACGACTGCGGGGCCGGCGAGGCGGTTGCCGTTCGTGTCGAGCACGTTGACGGTCGAGCCCGAGTTGCCGGTGCCCGAGAAGGTGACGGTGCGGGAGTCGAGTTCCTGGCCGGCTGTTGGGGTGGTCACCGAGAAGGCCTCGGCGGGAGCGACAGCGGGCAGGTTGAAGGCACGTGTCTGCGGGTTGTCAAAGCCACTGGAACCCACAAGTCCGTCAACGAAGATGCTTTGCGCGACCGGCTCGGTGTCCGCGTAGGTAGGCAGGGCGGCCGAGAAGGCACCGGTGGTGTCGTCGGTCGTTGTCTGCACGAGACGCTCGGACCGGGTGCTGTCCTTGAAGACGTTGATGACGGCGCCGGGGGCTGCCGTGCCGGAAACCGTCACGTCGCGCGACGTGGTGGTCGAGCCCTCGGCGGGGCTGGTGATGACGAGCATGCCGTCAGCTGCGTTTGCTGCGGTGGTGGAGAGGAGGGCCCCTCCGAGGGCGAGCGTGAGGACGGCCGGAACGGCCACCGCACGGCGCCACAAGAACTTGGTGATCACGTGGTAAGTGCTTTCTTCGTCGGTGGTGCAAGCGTCATCGCTTGTCGCCCCTGGCCCAGTGCCGGGTAAGACACGCAGTGTCAGCCCGGAGGGCTGAACGACACCAAGATATGCGAGACCTGAGAAAAACGTAGGTTTTCGGCTAGCACCCTCCTTGTTGGAGGAGTTCGCATCGGGGGCTATCCGAAAGTGATCAGCGTCCGATAGGCGGTCGTTCACCGGGACACCTTCTCGAGCTGCGCTTGGCCGACTGACATCAAGTGGCGCCTGGCCTGCGGATTCGCGTATGCCTGTCCCGCAAAAATGCCCGGTGAAGGGGGTGTGAACGCTACAGTCATCTTGTGCTCATCGGATACGCCCGCGTCTCGACCTCAGGACAAGATCTCGCAGCACAACTCGACGGTCTTGCAGCACTGGGCGTTGACGATCAACACGTCCATGTTGACCACGGTCTGTCGGGCACGACGCGAGCCCGGCCCGGGCCTTCGCGAGGCGCTGGCCGCGTGCCGTGCCGGCGACGTCCTGGTCGTCACCAAGCTCGACCGCCTCGCCCGTTCGCTGCGGGACGCGACTGACATCGCAGACGAGCTGACGAAGAAGGGCGTGGCGCTGAACCTCGGGGGAGCGGTCTACGACCCCACCGACCCCGTCGGCCGGCTGCTCTTCAACGTCCTCGGCATGGTCGCCGCATTCGAAGCCGACCTCATCCGAGCCCGCACCCGGGAGGGGATGGCCATCGCCAAGGCCGCAGGCAAGCTCCGCGGCCGCAAGCCCAAGCTCACTCCCTCTCAGGAGAAGCACCTCGTGCAGCTGCACCGCACAGGCGCCCACACCACGAGCGAAATCGCGGAGCTGTTCGGCGTCGCCCGCTCGACGGTCTATCGTGCGATTCAACGAGGGGAGCAGTCGTGAACGCGTTTGAGGACGAGTCGGCCTCCGAGCCGGTCCACTTCGAGCTCAGCGATGAGGAGCGAATGTTGCTGTGGCAAGGTCTCGTGCAATGGGGAGGCCCTGCTGATCTCACGGATGCGATGGCCGTCGCCATGGG
>Ga0265798_10012010_pt1 | contig 10491 bp, 8 predicted proteins | sample P3T30metagenome_FD_192430 | JGI IMG/M metagenome (GOLD analysis project Ga0265798, IMG submission 192430) | Plant litter microbial communities from East Loma Ridge, Irvine, California - P3 T30 | ecosystem: Environmental > Terrestrial > Plant litter > Unclassified | place: USA: California... | reverse complement strand
GCATGCAGTTTGGGCAAGTCAGCAATCTATCAAATTATCACAATTTACGATAGTGAAAGGTGGTAACTAATTTCTGGATTGTAACTTGCGGTCGATGATCGTGGCGCACTATTGTGTGGCAGAGCACCGTATGCGTTCAAGCGGCCCTGTGCTGCAGAATTCCCAATGGATGCCGGGCGCCATAGATTGCGGGGCGCAGCAACTGTCAAACGGCTGGTTTCTGGGCCAGCTTCTCGCTAGCTTCCCTGATTTCCCTGATGGCCACCACGATCCGGTCCCCCTGCAGGTGAATGTCCACCGTCCAGGCGACGTCCGCGGCAAAGACGCGGGTGCCGGCCAGCACCATCACGCAGAACATGAACATATTGAGCATGCTGGAAAGTATCGAATGCCGTTGTCGTGCGCGGTGGTTCGGAGGCGTCACCATGAGAAATTGTCGTCGTCAGCGTGGTCGATAATAAATTCTATCGAGTTTGCATATTTTACTGGCAAATGGTTTCGAATCTGCTGCTTCTGCTGCTGCTGTGTTGCAATTAATCCCCCATCAAATGGGCAGGGACCGCTGTTCGAGAAGCTGATGAATCGAGCAGTATCAACAACATTGCAGGATTGAACTATTGTTGTCCAACGACAACGTCCGTATGAAAGTCTTGCATTTCGACTTTACCGGATTTACTGTTTGCTGAATTTGCGGCATTATTGATGCTTGTAGAACGGCACCGCGACGTGGCGCCGCAACCCAACTCTCATCGGACCTATGGAAACGATCTATCTGGAATCGGGCAGCGACCTGCAAGACCTGCGCGCCATCTACGCCGCGCTCGACAGTGCGCAAGCCATCATTGAATTTGATTTGAACGGCAACATCCTGCGCGCCAACGACAACTTCCTGTCGGTGACCGGTTACACGGACGACGAATTGACCGGCCGTCATCACTCGATGTTCTGCGAGCGCGCGCTGATCGATTCCCCGATGTATGCCCGCTTCTGGCAAGAGCTGGCCGCCGGCAAGGCCGAGCGCGCCGAATACAAGCGCCTCGCCAAGGGCGGCCGCGAGTTCTGGATCAATGCGTCCTACAACCCGGTGCGCGACGACGCTGGCCGTGTGTGCAAGGTCATCAAGTTCGCCACCGACATCACCTGCGAAAAAATGCGCGCCGCCGAGACCAGCGGCCTGGTCAACGCCATCGCCAAGGCCCAGGCCGTGGTCGAATTCGACATGAACGGCATCCTGCTGGACGCCAACGCCAATTTCCTCGACCTGCTCGACTATGCGCTGGAAGACGTGCGCGGCGAACACCACCGCGTGTTCTGCGACGACGAATACGCCGCCAGCGCCGCCTACCGCCGCTTCTGGGGCAAGCTCAACCGTGGCGAATTCGACGCCGGCCGCTACAAGCGCCATGGCAACAACGGCAAGACGGTCTGGATCCAGGCCACCTACAACCCGATCTTCGACGCCGACGGCAAACCGTTCAAGGTGGTGAAATTCGCCACCGACATCACCGAGCAGGTGATGCTGGAAGAGGCCAGCGTGGCGCGCGCCGAAGCCGAGCGGCGCAAGGTCGACTGCCTGCTCGAGCAAGTCGCACGCGCTGCGCGCGGCGACCTGACCGGCAGCGTCGACACCGCGGGCGACGAGCCGCTCGACCAATTGGCGCGCGGGGTCATGAAGATGATCGGCGACCTGCGCGAAGTGATCGGCGACGCCGTCTCGGCCGCCGGCAAACTGAACGACTCGTCGCGCACCATCGCCGACCGTTCCAACACCGTCGCCGCCAGCGCCCAGGCACTGGGCGCCACGGTCGAAGAAATGAACGCTTCGGTCGACGGCCTGACGGCCTCGATCAGCACCATCGCCCGCTCAACCCAGGACGCCAACAACCTGGCGCAAGCGACGCGCAACGAAGCCGAAATCGGCGCCAAGGCGATCGCCCGCTCGATCGAGTCGATGGCCGCGATCAACCAATCGTCGGAAGACATCGGCGAAATCGTCAAGGTCATCGGCGAGATCGCCGGCCAGACGAATATGCTGGCGTTCAATGCCGCGATCGAAGCGGCGCGCGCCGGTGAACACGGCCTCGGCTTCTCGGTAGTGGCCGACGAAGTGCGCAAACTGGCCGAGCGCTCGTCGCAGGCGACCAAGGAAATCTCGAAGCTGATCAACGAATCGGTGCGCCGCGTGTCGCAGGGCAGCGAAATCTCGCGCCAGGCCAGCGAAGCGTTCGACCGCATCACCTCGGGCGTGGCCAAGACTTCGCTGGCGATCGCCGACATCTCGGCCAGCGCCAACGAACAGTCGCTCACGGCCAAGGAAGTCTCGGCCGCGATCTCGTACATCGCCCAGGAAACCGAGCGTTCGGCCGGCTCGTGCGACAGCATCGCCCGTTCCACCGAAGGCCTCAACGAACACGCCGAGCACCTGAGCAGCACCGTGGCCCGCTTCGTCGTCTAAGCAAGGAAGAACGATCATGGAACTGTGCGACGACAACCTCTCCGCAATCATTGGCCTGGTACGCAAGCACACCGGCATCGCGATGAACGAGCACAAACGCGTGCTGCTGCAAGGCCGCCTGCTGCCGCGCCTGCGCGCGCTGGGCTTGAACTCCTACCGCGCCTACATCGAACGCCTGGCGACGGACCGCGTTGAAGTCGCATCGTTCATCAATTCGGTCACCACCAACGATACCGCCTTCTTCCGCACGCCGGCAGTGTGGCGCTGGCTGGAGAATGTCTACTTGCCGGCCTGGATTGCACGCGGCGAAAAGCAGCCGCTGCGCATCTGGTCGGCGGCTGCCGCCACCGGCGAAGAGTCGTATTCGATCGCCATGACCTGCCTCGAATTCGCCGCCCGCCACCCGGGCCTGCGCTTCGAGATCCACGCCACCGACATTTCGACCGATGCGCTGGCCACGGCGCGCGCGGCGCTGTATCGCGGCCGCAGCGTGGAGCGTTTCGAAGCCGACTTCCCGGCGCTGTTTCGCAAGTACCTGCGCCCGGTGGCCGGCGGCTTCGCATTCGGTGCGGACGTGACCCGGCACGTGACGTTCGGCGAGCACAATCTGCTGCTGCGCCCACCGCGCGCCGGCTGGTTCGACCTGGTCATGCTGCGCAATGTCCTGATCTATTTCGATGGCGAGAACCAGGAGCGCGTGCTGGGCGGCGCAGAACGCGCCATGCGCAAGGATGCGCGCCTGGTGCTGGGCGAACAGGAATCGATCACCCGTCTGCAGACTGCGTTCGCGTTCGAGCAGAACCACGTTTATCGCATTGGCGGAGAAAAATAATGAACATGCAGAGCCTGAACCAGATGTCGTATGTGCTGTCCGGCCAGATGGAAATCGGCCAGGGCGAACAAGTCCTGACCGCGCTCCTGGGTTCCTGCGTCGGGATCGGCATGATCTGGCGCCGCGAACGCCGCTGCGGCCTGGCGCACTGCTTCCTGCCCGAAGGCGTGGAGTCGAGCGACACCTCGGCGCGCTATGTCAGCGCTGCGATTCCGAAGCTGCTGGCGCGCATGGGTGTGCGGCGCGAGCAGTACGACGAAGTCGACGTGATCGTGGCCGGCGGCGCGCGCATGCTGAACCTGCGCGCGGCCGACGGCACGGTCGGCACGCGCAATATCGAAGCGGCGCGTACGCAGTTGCTGGATCGTGGCCTGCAGGTGATGTTCCAGGACGTGGGCGGCTCGCACGGCCGCCGCCTGTCGATCGATTGCGAGCGCCAGACCTTCAGCGTGGTGCGCATCGTGCGTGAAAGCGAAGCGCCGCGCCAGGCGATCCCGCGTCCATACCAGCAGCAGGTTCAGCGCCAGGCGGTGTTCGCATGAACGCGCAGTTCTCCTTGTCTGGTGCCGGCGACGAGCGCATGGTGGCGCGTCCCGACGTGGTGGCGGCCGTCGCCGAGCGTGAAGCCAGACACGCGGACGCCGCGCGCGTGCTGCGCGATGCGGCCGGTATGGAAGTCGTCGGCACCTTCTTCCTCGACGGCCAGGAGTTCGCATTGCCGGCCGACGCGGTGCGCGAAGTGGTGGCCATGCCCGAGCGCGTAACGCGCATTCCCTTGTCGCCCGACTGCCTGGAAGGCATCTTCACGCTGCGCGGCGCGGCGATCCCGCTGCTCAACCTGGGCCGCATCTTCGATCCTGCGGCAGCAAGCGCGCACGCAGCGCAGCGCGTGGTGATCGTCGACCACGACGACATCCAGGTCGGCCTCTTGTTCGACGCCACCGGCGAAGTGCTGCGCGTGCGTCCCGAGCAGCGCGCCAGCCTGCACTACGATGAACGGCAGGTCAAGGGCGTGGTGGCCGGCGCCATCACGCTCAATGACGGCGCGCGCATCGTGCAGATGCTGGACGCGTCCGCGCTGGTGCGGATCGATAACGTGCCGCAGGTGCGCGCCCACGCCAGCGTGGCGCGCGACGCCTGGCGCATGCGCTTCTTGCGCCAGGCGCAGGGCCGCAAGTGCATCTCGTTCACGGTCGGTGGCCTGCGCTTTGCGCTGGCCATGGAAGCGATCCAGGAAATCATGCGCGTGCCCGAGCTGCTGCCGTCGGTCATGCTGGGTCGCCTGTGCAAGGGCTGGATCAACTTGCGCGGCGCCCCGGTCGGCGTGGTCGACTTCGGCGCGCTGCTTGGCTGCGCCACGGGCGCCGGCGACGAAGACGCGCGCCGCATCCTGGTGGTGCGCATCGGCGGCGAGCAGCTGGGCCTGCTGGTCGACGCGGTCGACGACATCCGCCCGTACTTCGACACCGATATTTTGCCGATCCCGCTGCTGGGCACCGCGCGCGGCGCCATGTACCGCGGCTGCCTGCCGAACGCGGAGCTGGGCGACAGCCTGTTCCTCGACCACGAAGGGCTGTTCTCGGACGCCGAGATCGCCGAGATCTGCGCCGGCCACCGCCGCCTGTACGCGCAAGAGGCCAGCGCCGCCAGCGCCGCCGCGCGGCGCGCCACCGGCCGCCGCGTGTACCTGGCGTTTTCGCTCGAGACCGGCTGGGCGGCCGACATCGGCCAGGTGCGCGAGATCGTCGATTTCGCCGGTCCCGTGACCCGTCCGCCGGGCCTGCCCGACTGCGTGCACGGCATGATGCAGGTGCGCCAGCAGATGGTGTGCGTGATCGACCTGCGCCGCTTGTACGGCATGGCGCCGCTCGAAGACAAGAGCGCTTGCCGCATCCTGGTGCTCGAGCACGAGGGCGAGCGCTTCGGCCTGATCGTCGACCGCGTCGACACCATCCTGTCGCTGCCCGATACCCAGCGCCGGCCGTCGCCGCAGCTGCTGCGGGTGAACGGGCCGACCGATATGCGCCGGGACAGTGCGGAAGTGCTGGAAGTGCCGGGGGTGGATGGGAAAGAGGATGTGTTGACGTTGCTGGATAAGGAGCGGTTCCTGGGCTCGCTCAGGGAGCAGCTCGGTGGGGTGGTGGGCGCGCTTTGAGTTGCCGCGCTCCCGGCACACATCATCAGCGCATGAACGACCATCCCGCCACTGACGGGATGGTCGTTTCAAGGGGTACGACGGGTTGCCGCTAACGTCGATTACACCAACCGTTGCAGCAACGCCCGCAACTGCCCCGCATCATACGGCTTCCCCAGATACGCATCGGCCACGTCCGACTGCTGGCTGCCCCCTGACACGATCGCCACGCGCGCCTGCGGCAGCCGCGCTTTCACCAGCCGCGCCAGTTCCTCGCCCTGGATCCCCGGCAGCTGCAGGTCGGTCAGCACGATGTCTGGCCGCGCGGTCAGCAGTTCCAGCGCGGCTTCGCCCGATGCCGCTTCCAGCACTTCGTAGCCCAGAATGCGCAGCAGTTCGGCGCTGTTGTCGCGGATGTCGGCATCGTCTTCGACCAGCAGGATGCGCGCGATGAAGGACGGGGCGTCTGGCTGGGCGAGCGCCTGCGGCGCGGACACGGCGCCCACACCGCGATGCTTCTGCTGCTGGTTGCCCAGCACATGCCGGACCTTGCGCGCCAGCGCGTCGCGCGTATAAGGCTTGCCAAGCAGCTCCACGCCAGGATCGAGCCGGCCGCCGTGCACGATCGCATTCTCGGTGTAGCCCGAAGTGAACAGCACCGCCACTTCCGGCAGCCGCTCGCGCGCCTTGCGCGCCAGCTCGGGGCTGCGCAGGGTGCCGGGCATGACCACGTCGGTAAACAGCAGGTCGATGTGCACGCCGCTGTCGATCACGGTCAGGGCCGACGCGGCGTCGCCGGCGCGCAGCACGCGGTAGCCAAGGTCGGTCAGCATGTCGACCACGGTCAGGCGCACCTGCTCGTCGTCCTCGACCACCAGCACCGTCTCGTGCCCGCCGGCCACCGGCTGCGCCAGCGCCTCGCCCGCATGGTCTTCGGCCCGGCCAGAGCGCGGCAGGTAGATCTTGACCGTGGTGCCTTCCCCGACCTCACTGTAGATCTTCACGTGCCCGCCCGACTGCTTGACCAGGCCATACACCATCGACAGTCCCAGGCCCGTGCCTTTGCCTTCCGGCTTGGTCGAGAAGAACGGCTCGAAGGCTTGCTCGATCACGTCCTGCGCCATGCCGCTGCCGGTGTCGCTCACGGCCAGCAGCACGTACTGGCCGGGCGCGACTTCCGGGTGCGTCGCGCAGTAATGTTCGTCGAGCGAGGCGTTATTGACTTCGATGGTCAGCCGGCCGGCGCCGTCCATCGCGTCGCGCGCATTGATCGCCAGGTTCAGGATCGCGTTTTCCAGCTGCGCGGTGTCGACCTCGGTGGTCCACAGGCCGCCCGAGACGATCATCTCGATGTCGATCTCTTCGCCCAGCGCGCGCCGCATCATGTCTTCCATGCTCGCGAGCAGGCGGCTGACCTTGACCGCGCGCGGCGCCAGCGGCTGGCGCCGCGCGAACGACAGCAGGGAGCTGGCCAGCTTGGCGCCGCGTTCGACGCCGCTCATGGCGCTGTCGACGCGCTTGCGGATGTCCGCCTGGGCGTCGCCGCGCTTGTCGAGCGTACGCGTGATCAGCTGCAGGTTGCCGCCGATGACCTGCAGCAGGTTGTTGAAGTCGTGCGCCACGCCGCCGGTGAGTTTGCCGATGGTTTCCATCTTCTGCGCCTGCTGCAGCGCCGCCTCGGTGCGGCGCATGACTTCCATCTGCTGCAGGTCGGCGCTGATGTCGCGTCCCACCGCGTGCACGTACTGGTCATCGGGCGAGGCGGTCCAGGACAGGTGGCACCAGCTGCCGTTCTTGCGCCGCCAGCGGTTTTCGAAGCGGTACACCTGGCCGCCGGCCTGCAGCGCCGCCACCTGGCGCCGGGTCGGCTCGCGGTCGTCCGGGTGCACCAGCTCGAGGTAAGAGGTGCCCAGCATCTCCGCTTCGCTCCAGCCCAGGATGCTGGTGAAGGCCGGGTTCATCGCGTTCAGGGTGGCGTCGTGGTCGGCCACCATCATGATGTCCTTCGACAGGCGCCACATGCGGTCGCGCTCTTCGGTGCGGCGCTCGACGCGCAGCTCAAGGGTCGCGTTCATGGCGGCCAGCGCTTCGCTGGCGCGCTTCTGGTCTTCGATGTCGATGCTGGTGCCGATCCACAAGGGAGCTTCTGCGCCAGGCCCGCCCGCTGCGTCGAGCGGCGACCTGCGCGCGCGGATCAGGTGCCAGCGCCAGGCGCCGTCGGCGCGGCGCAGACGCGCCTCGGTCTCGAACGGGGCGCCGGCAGCGACGCAGGCGCGCCATTGGTCGGCGTAGCGCGCCATGTCGTCGGGATGCACGATCTGCGTCCAGCCGCGTCCCAGCAGCGCTTCCGGGCCGGCGCCGGCATACTCGAACACGCGCTCGTTGAACCAGTCGGCGCTGCCGTCGGCGCGCGCGGCCCAGACATGGTTCGGCATCGCCTGGGCGAAGGTGCGAAAGCGCGCTTCGCTGCTGCGCAGGGCGCGTTCGGCCAGTACGCGCTCGGTGACGTCGTTGCCTTCGACAAAAGTGGCAAACACGGCGCCTTCGGAATCCTTCAGCGGCTGCAGCACGAAGTCGATGAAGGTGTCGGTGGGGCCGGCGTTGCCGGGATTGTGCAGCGTGAGCGGCACGCCTTCGGCGCGCAGCACGCTGCCGTCGGCAAAGCAGCGATCCAGGGCCTCGACGATGCCTTGCCGGGCCAGTTCCGGCACCGCCTCGTGCACCGGTAAGCCCAGCAGGGGGCGCCCGCCCATCAGCGAGCGGTACGCCTCGTTGGCCAGTTCGTAGCGATGTTCGCTCCCGCCCAACAGGCAAATGAAGCCCGGCGCCTGCTCGAACATGGTCTGCAGGCGTGCGCGCTCGGCCAGCACGCGGCGCTCGGCCTGCACCTTGCTCGAGGTTTCGACCACCACCGACATGACGCCGGCGATCGACCCGTCCTGGTCGCGGATCGGCGAATAATCGAGGTTCATCCAGACCTGTTCCGGCGCGCCGCTGCGGTGCAGGGTCAGTTCCTGGTCGCGGTAGCTCAGCGTGCCGCCCGCCAGGCCGACCCGCATCACGTTGTCGTTGAAGTCGGCCACCTCGGGCCAGCCTTCGCGCACCTTCGAGCCGAGCAGGGTCGGATGGCGCCCGCCGGCGAACACGCGGTAAGCGTCGTTGTAGACCATGTAGCCATCCTCGCCCCACAGGGTGACGATCGGGGCCGGCGTGGCCATGATCAGGGCGACCGTGGTCTTGCGTACCGCCGGCCAGTCGCCGATCGCTCCGAGAGCAGTGTTCTCCCACGGGAAGGCAAGGATCAGGCGCGAGGTTTCATCAAGCGCGGGAAGGAAGGCAGGACTGGCTGGCGGCATCGAGCTACAATGAAAATTGGCGGTGACGGCATTTTACCCTTGCGCTGGAACCGTCGCCGTAAGGCGTCCGCCGCTTGTTTTATCTTGGCAACGAATCTGATCCGATCCCGCCCTTCTTATCGCTATGTGCGTCAACTACCGTCCTCCGACCCCCGAACAATTCAACGGCCGCATCGGCGCCTTCAGCGAGCTGCCGCGCGACTGGCACTGGCCGGAGGAAACCTGGAAAGACTACGCCGCCCCGATCCTGCGCGCCGCGCCCGGCCTGGCGCCGCACGCCGCGCTGGCCAGCTATGGCATGGTGCCGCGCCGCCACATTCCGCCCGGCGTGAAACCGTTCGACACCATGAACGCGCGCGCCGAGTCGCTCGGCGAGCGGCGCTCATTCGCGCCCGCCTGGCGCCGCCTGCAGCTGTGCGCGGTGCCGATGCTGCACTTCTACGAGCCGTGCTACGAGAGCGGCCGCGCCGAGCGCCATGCGATCGGGATGCGCGACGACGGGATGTTCTGGGTGGCCGGGCTGTGGCGCGAGTGGCAGGAGGCCGATGGCGAGATGGCCGGTTCGTTCACGCAGATCACGATCAATGCCGATACCCATCCCCTGATGCGGCGCATGCACAAGCCGGGTGACGAGAAACGTTCGCTGGTGGTGCTGGGCGAGGAAGAGGTAGGGGAGTGGCTGGCGTGCGCCGACGTGGAGGTGGCGCGCAGCTTCTTGCGCCATTATCCGTCGCAGTCGATGAAGGATTGGCCGGCGCCGAAAGCGCCGACCGTGCGCGCGGCCAGGGCGCCGGCGCCGCCGCTACCGGTCAACGGCGAACTGTTCTAAGGGTCAGCGCACCAGGCACGGCCGCTTGTTGTCGAACTTCCAGTCGCGGATCAAATACTGCATCGCCAGCGCGTCGTCGCGCGCGCCCAGGCCCATGTTGTTGCAGGCCCGGTGCGCCGCTTCCAGCTTGTCGAGATCGAGCTCGATGCCCGGGCCGGGCTGCTTCGGCACCTGCACCATGCCGCCTTCGATGGTCAAGGGCTGCTTGGTCAGGTGCTGGCCATCCTGCCAGATCCAGTGGGTGTCGATCGCGGTGACGCGGCCCGGTGCGGACGCATCAGGCCCAGGTCGATCTCGCCCGCGTTCAGGGCTTCGACCTGCGCCGTGCTGACCGGTTCCTTGAGGGTCAGCGCCACGTCGGGACAAGCCTGGCGGATGGCGCGCACCACCGCAGGGAGCAGGCTGTAGCCAGAGGCGGAACTGAAACCGATCGACAGCGAACCCTGTTCGCCCTGTGCGGTGCGGCGCGCCTTGACGGCTGCGTCATGTTCAGGCGTTCGGCCGCGCGGCTGAAGTGACGTTCTTCGGCGACGGCGACGAAGCAGCGAAGCTGGCTGATTTCAAACAAGGCGATTCTCCTGGCCTGTCCTGGCCGAAGCGGCGTGTGGCACAAGAGAATAACCGTTGATCCGCGTCTTGGGGCGGTCGGCGAACTGCCTAGGCCATCGTGTAGCGCCGCTCGAAGCGGCTGCCCAGGCGCGTCAGCACTTCGTAGCCGATGGTGCCGGCCTGCGCTGCCACGTCGTCCACCGTCTGCCGCGCGCACACCAGATCGACCGTGCTGCCCGGCGCCAGGCAGCCTTCAGGCAGGGCGCTGACATCGACACCAAGGCTGTCCATCGAAATCCTGCCAACAAACGGCAGCGCCACGCCATCGACGTAGGC
>Ga0265798_10012009_pt1 | contig 10492 bp, 7 predicted proteins | sample P3T30metagenome_FD_192430 | JGI IMG/M metagenome (GOLD analysis project Ga0265798, IMG submission 192430) | Plant litter microbial communities from East Loma Ridge, Irvine, California - P3 T30 | ecosystem: Environmental > Terrestrial > Plant litter > Unclassified | place: USA: California... | reverse complement strand
AGGGTGATGGTGATCCTCGCCGTCGTCGCTTCTCGATCGCGCATGAACTGGGCCATTGGCAACATCATCGCGGGAAATCGTCGGTTTGCCGGGCGAGTGAGATCGGGGGTTTCGGGCAGGGCGGAACCGCTATCGAGCGGCAAGCCGACAGCTATGCAGCCGACCTCTTGATGCCTGCCTATTTGTTCAGGCCTCTTGCCGCTGCCCATCGGCGCCCGTCGTTCGAAGCTATCGATGCTCTGGCAGGTGCTTTTTCCACGAGCCGGTTGGCGACGGCGCTACGGCTTGTCGACCATGGCCAGTGGCCATGCATGATCGTTTGCCACAGTCAGAGCGGACGTCGCTGGTTTCGCCGCAATGGCGGCATTCCGGATCATTGGTTTCCTCGAGATGATCTTGATCCAGAGTCAGCCGCGATGGATGTTCTGTATGGTAAGACCGATCGGATGCGGCCGACAATCATTGGGGCAGACGCCTGGTTCGATCGCCGGGGCGCTGATCGGTTTGAGCTTACAGAGGAATGCATAAAAGGTTTTGGAGGCGACGTGCTGGCGCTTCTGACGCTGAAGGATCAGACGATGCTTGGGTAGCATCCACAGCGCGGTCGCTTTGGTGGCAACTATCCATTCTGCAAAGCAAGGGTTCGGTCCATAATGAGCCGTCATGCGGCTAAACCTCTAAACGAGGTGAAAACCTGAAGATCACAATCGCACTGTTCACGTATCGGAGTGCTTATGTCCTAAGGACATAAGCACTCCGATACGGCACTTGTCAAGGTCGTATGCCGCTGCTTTCTCAAAGCAAAAACCGTTGACCCACAGTATCACTACCCCTATGTCCTTAGGACATAGGGGTAGTGATACGGCATGAACTTCAATGACGGTCTCGATAAAGCGCTGCTCGACCATGACGCTCCCATCGTCACCGACTATGAATTTTTTGCGCTTGGCAGGAAGCTTCTTGATGCAAAGGAGTGGGCAGGCGAACCGCTAAAACGACTGCCGACTGGCTGGGATCAGATCCGCGCTCGAAACGCTATTCGCCGTCTTGAAGCCCGCAAGTCCATCACCGCTGATGCCGACTTTCGTTCTGGCGTATGGCGCGTAATTCAATCCACGCGTAGCGGGGCGGCCGAGGAGGTCGCCTGCATCGTCGATCCCTTTTGCTATGTTTCTCACCTCTCAGCGATGCAGAGGTATGGCTTGACCGATCGCAGCCCCGAAGCGCTGCACCTCACGACCCCCGCGCGATCTGTTTGGAACATGTTGCGGGATCGAAAGATGGTTGAGGATCTTGGCGGTCCACCCGACGGTGAGCATCCCTTGCTTCTGCGCTTGGGCTTCAAGGGAGAACTGCGTCGTCGGCCTGTTATTGTGCATGAATCCAGTCACCCCGCGACACCTGTAGAGGTTCGGGGCGAGAAGACGCGTATTACCTCCATTGGCCGCACCTTTGGGGATATGCTTTCTGAGCCAGCGCTGTGTGGCGGTATCCGCCATGTGATCGACATATGGGAACGAGATGCCGAGCAATGGGCGGATCAGATCATTGGCGAAGTCGACAAAATGGAATCCAAGATGGTCAAGGTTCGTGCCGGCTATCTGCTTTCTGAGGTTTTGGAGATCGAAGATGGCCGGATCGACGGCTGGGAGCAGTTCGCGCAGCGCGGGGGATCGCGTAAGCTTAATCCGGACGCCCCGTATGCTCCGACCTATTCCGAACGATGGATGATCTCTCTGAATGTCTGAAATTGATGAGGCTCCCGAAGGAGAGCGGACCGAGATCGTCGATGTCGATGTTCGGGCATGGGTAGAAGCGGCAAAGACGGACCAGGTTCGCTACCGGGATCGGCAGGTGACGGAGATCGTGCTGGCCGCGATCGGCGTCGCGCCGAACTTGAAGAAAACCTTGGTACTGAAGGGCGGCGCGGTCATGGCGCTGGCTTTCAAAAGTGAGCGTGTGACCGGAGATGTGGATTTCAGCGCCGATGCTGACCCGGAAGCCTTTGCCGAGCTTGTGGTGGAGGAACTGAACGCGCTTTTGCCGAAGACCGCAATTACCCTCGGTTATATCGACCTGCTGTGCCGGGTGCAGTCAGTGAAGAAGATGCCGAAAGCCAAGAATTTTGAGGAGCATGATTTTCCGGCCTTGCTCGTGCGGATCGGGTCAGCCGTGCGCGGGACCGGCGAGGAAAAGTGGCTCGACATCGGTCAAGCTAGCCGTGTGTTAGATATGGAAATCAGCTTCCGCGATCAGGTCTATGCCTTCCAGGAGCTGACTCTCACGGATGCTGGCGTTGCCGTGCGCGCGTTCACGCTGCACGAGTTGATCGCCGAGAAATTTCGAGCTTTGCTCCAGCAGCCTATTCGAAATCGATACCGACGCCAGGATGTCTATGACATCGCCTTTCTCGTTGAAACCAATCAGCTGGGCGACGAGGATCGGACACAGATCCTCACAACGCTGATCAAGAAGTGCCGCACCCGCAGTATCGAGCCAGATATAACGTCGATCGATGACCCAGAAATTGCGAAACGAGCACAGGCGGATTGGGATACGCTCAAACTTGAAATATCGGATCTGCCCCCGTTCGAGGAACGGTATGCGATTGTCAGAGATCTCTATATTTCACTACCGTGGCAACATGATCTAGGTGGTAAATAGAGTATTGGATCGTTATCCAATACTCTATCGGCGAAGCTTTTAGCAGCATGCTTCGTTTTCAAATATCTACCAGGTCGAGACCTCTTCAATTGTTTCGACGATTTCACGGAAGTGCTCGGCAGAGTCACGCGCCGTTGCGATATGTGCTCCACGCAGTCCGTCGGCAGAGTTGCAGTAAAAAATAGGCTTCTTTGCATCCATTGAATATGGAATTAAGCTATGAAGATTTGGTATCTGACCAAGCTTATAATCCTCCCAGTCCGCCACTTGGTTTAAAGGACCAAGCTTTGCTACAATATTATTCTGAATAGCTGGTTCTAGATCGTTCCCGTATATCTGCCACCCAGCAGTCATACCCGTTGCGTTAGATCTAATATTATGGCGCTGAACAACATATCCCAAGTATGTGGGGCGTCCACGGGGAATAGATAATTCAGGATCATTCCATGAGGCATTTATCAGATCCCAATCCTTCCGCCAGGAAACCAGCTTTGCACCTAGATTTTCGGTGCCTTGGATTGAAAATAGGTCAGGGGCGACGGGTGTTATAAAATAGTCGCTGGTAGCTAGAACCGCGCGGTTTAGTGCACCGAGGTTTGGACCAAGATCGATCATCACAAGATCGGCACCAACCTTTTCAGCTGCCCATTGTATGTAGCGATGAAGCGCGGATTGGGCTCGGAGATCAGGCTCGCTGCCGCCTCTTGCTCCACTCCACGTGTCACCAAGACGGTCTTCAAAGTCGCTGAGTTTGAGATCGCCCGGTACAATGTACAACTCGCCTTTGGCATTTATCACTGGCGAAGGACCGCGTGCTCGAATATCTCCAGTCGTCCTATAAACGGGCTCGATATTGCGAAATATACTGTTCCCGGCCGGGCTCCATGCTTTTTTAATATCACCATCAGAAAGGCTGTACGCGGTTAGATTGCATTGCCCATCGCAGTCGACCATAAGAACACTAGAGCCTCGCTGTGACAGCAAATGCGATACATGATAAAGGTAAGTAGTCTTTCCTACTCCGCCTTTATTGTTGAATATGCTGATCGTTTTGGCCACGTCATGCTCCTTGATTATGAGGATGGCCTACGCGATCGCGCATCGCCTCTCAACCGAACTGGGCTCCCTAAAAAAGATAAACCTGTCGCGTGAGACTAGGTGGCGCGGCAGCACCCTTCGACGCGTCACGCCCCAGGTTCGCCCTCTGCAACCAGCGTCCAGATCGGACGCAATGGTAGTTCCGCACGGATCGCTTCGGGTAGGCGCTGATAAACGTCGAGTAATGCGCTGACGATTTCATCGCGGCCCCAGAAGCGGACCCGGAAATAGAGATCGTTGGTCCGTTTGCGCACCGTGGACTTGAAGCCGCTCCAACTTACCAGCAGGCCTTGATCAGCATGTGTGTCCTGCACACAACCGAGGAGCCCTTGTAAAGTAGGCTGATCTACGGTGACGTCGCCGCTCTTTACCTGCACGACGAGGCGCGGACCTTCAAAACCGAGAGCGCCGCGGCCAGCTACTATGTCGATGCCGGAATCGGGACCGGGTGGGGAGACATGGGTCTGGTAGCCCTGCGCCGTTAAGATCGCAGCAATCAGGCGAGTGAAGTCGTGGCCCACGAAGCTGGACGAGATGCGGCGTTCGATCTGGTCGCGGGCAATCCGTTCGAGATCGAGCTGTTCTTCCGCCACCGGCTCCTCCGCGACCGGCACGCCAGCAGTCGCCCGGCGAGCGGAAACGACAGGTTCAACGCCATCGCCCGGGTCGCGCCCGGTCTTCAGCACGGCGATGACGCGGGCTAGCGCGTTGTTCCGCCGAATCTCGCATACCGTCATGAATGCGCCGAAGCTGTAGAGCAGATCTTGGCGGAAGGCGTCGCGCTGCAGGTCGGTGGTCAGCCATTCGATCGAGCGTGCGGGATGGCCGTCGGGCAGCTGGCGATAGGGACCGGTGACGCGGGCGATGCCGATCTTGCCCAGGCTCTTCAGAGGCGAAACGACTAGATCGCCCTTAGCGATGGTGTTGACGAACTGGTTGATCTGCGCGGCGTAATTTCCCTGCGCAGCCGTTTTGGCATCTGGGAAGGTCTGGCGCACCACGTCCAGCACCTGATCGCGTGTACCCGCCCCAGACAAGTCGCGAACCATGCTGAAACCGATGTTGAGCAGGTTTTGGTCTAACGCCTCCGGTTCATGCTCGCCATCGCGGCCGAGGCGGACCAGCCACAGGCGCTGGGGGGTGGCGGTCATGCGTCGATCTCCGCATCGGGTTGTCCGGCATTGAGAGCGCTGATCCAGGCCAGCGTCAGGTCGCGGCTGCGATAGCGACCCCAGCGTGCCGTTTCCTCGCGTTCGACGATAGGGAAGGTCGAGAAGATGTAGCGCACGTCGTCGCGATCGATGACGCCATAGAGGATGAAGAACAGTGCATCGAGCCGCGCCCGCAACCGCAGACGCCGTTCCTCGTCCCAAGCGAAAGGAGGCAGCACGGCGCCGTCCGCATCGACATGGCCAAGGCCTCGCGCGAACGGGGCAAGGTCATGCGCGGTGTAGCTGAGTTCCAACACGCTCGCGCGGACGATATCTGCGGCAGTGTGGCTGCCGAAGCGACGGTCATAGGCGGCCTGCGGGACGACTGGGAGCTGTTCGACGATGTACCAGTTGAGGTGCGTGCTCTGTGCTTTTTGTCGGGCTACATAATCGAACAGGATGCTGTTTAGGTTGCCCAGCAGCAAGGCCTGTTGGTTCTGCGGCATATCCAACCGGATCAGCGGTGCCGTGTTGCCGGCTGCTGGGCTCGGAATCAGTGCCGCTATCATCGTCCGAGCGTCTGTTGCCCGCGCGATGTCACGGAATGCGATCACCGACTGATGACCGCTGGCGTCGGCATCCAGCACCCAAAACTGCGGCGCAGGCAAAAACGCTGGATTTGCCTTCTCTGCTAAGCTCACGTCGCCGCTGAATGCCGCGTTGTGAAGATTGTCCGAGTTGACCATCACCGATGCAGCACGGTGATCGAATTGGTGGATCATGCGACCGACATATAGTGGCACCCATTCCCCCGTCGCCGAACCGAACCGATTGCCGACGACTGGCCATGCGCTTTCGCACTCTTCCAATTCCGTGAGGGTGCGGAACAGGTGGCTGTCGTTGGTCATATCAAACATGCGGGCGTAGCGAACCGGCCATGCCGCTACCGACGTGCCGCCAGACCGGTCGATTAGCACCGGCAGGCGGGAATAGATGCCGGTGGTCAGTTCCATATCGCGACGTGAGCGGAAGATGGGTGCAGTGCCGGTGTTCGGATTGACCGCGGCGAACCCTTCCGCTGGAATCGCGAAACCACGTTCGGGATCAGCAATCTCGGTAACGTCCTGAAGGAAGAAAGCGCACAATGCTGCCGGGAAAGTGCGCTGCGGGCTGGACACCATCGCGATGAACTTAAATCGGCTATCGACGTCAGGGAAAAATGGCTCTTTGCCATAGCGGGTGCGGCGGTTCTCGAAATCGAACAGCGCCTTAAGATGTCCGCCGGTGGCCACACCGCGAAAGAAGGGCGCAGCGGACAGGTCCGAGGCGATGCCGCTAGGAGTCAGCAACCCGACCATGCCGTTCGGCTTCACCAGCGCATGGGCACGTTCCACGAACAGGCTGTAGATGTTGACGTCACCACGTCCCAGCAACGGATAGGCGATGCGTGCCATCCGCAAGGCACCCCCCGCGCGTTCGTCTGCTAGCGCGAAGTCGGCAGCGAGTGGATCGCCGTCCTTCTTCAACGCCGCGATCATACGTGCCCGATCGGACGCTCGGGTGGCGCGGGCGATTTCCGGGCGGCGTGCAGCGAACCATTCGACCTGTTGAAGTTTCATCCGGTCCCACGGCGGATTGCCGACCACCGCATCGAAACCGCCGCGGCGCTCGCCGCTCGACCATTCGGTCCACACACCGGGAAAGGCGACCTGCCAGTTGAGGAAACGTTCGTCCTCGATCAGCGCGCGGGCGCGGGCAAGTATCCGGGTAGCAGGTTCGAGGAGCTCCCCAGGGTTGAACGCCTGATTTCGCAAGCGATCACCGCTCTTCTCCTTCTCAAACGCGGTTTTGCCGAAACGGGGTAACGCTTTCCCTGCAGCGATCGCGATGGGATCGCCGAACACGCCGTCCAGCCATGCCCGAACCGCCGCTTTGTCCTCGCGTCCTTTAAGGTCGAGCCAGTCAAGGGCGTGAAGGACACCCATGAAGCCGTCGAGCGGTGCGACCTGCTGCTGCACGCCGTAAAAGGTGTCGGCGGACTGATGCGCTTCGGCGATCTCAGCATCGGTCAACCGCTCGATGATCTGCATCGCCGCCGCTGCCGATTGCGCCTCACGTAAGGGACCGGCATAAAGTAACTGCCCGCCGCCCCAGCCTTCAGCGCGGTCGATCGCGTCGTGCACCCACAGGCCGAACAAGCTGTCACCCGCGCGCAGGTGATGATCGACAAACGACAGCGGCGCGCCGACGGTGAAGGTGTGCAGCCACAACGCCACCTTTGCCAGTTCGACCGCCATCGGGTTTTTGTCGACGCCGTAGATGCAGCGTTTCAGCACCATGCGGCGGACGATGTGGCGGTCGTCGAGCTGTGCTTCCTCGATCGCCCAATTCGCAGCGCGGGCATTGCCGAGGATGCGGTTTCGCGTCTTGACGATCTCGTCCGCCAGTGGCGAGCGATGATCGAGCGCGGCGCCGGCAACGGCGACCTCGGCCATGGCGTCGAGAACGTGGTCGGTCAGCATGTCAACCAAGCTGACGAGGAAATGGCCCGATCCCATTGCCGGGTCGAGCACGCGCAGACCAAGAATGGCTTCTGCCGGATCGGCCACGTCGAGTTCGCGGCGGTGATAATCCTCACTGTCGTTTGGACGCAGCGCGGTGAGCGCAGTCTTGAAGGCATCGCGCCGTTCCGCGATCAGCGGCTCCAATGTCTGATCGAGGATCAGACCGACGAGAGCATCGGGTGTGTAATAGCTGCCGCTGTTCTTGCGCGCGAAGACGTTGGGGCAAACGCTGAGTTCACCCTCCTCAACCGTCAGCTCGTGTTCGAGCAGGCGTTCGTAGATGCTGCCGAGCTGTTGCACCGACAAATCGCGGTAGTTAATATAGCGGCGTAGGACCCCCGTCCGCTCGAACGACAATGCATCGATCGTCAACGCCATCACCGCATCGGGGATACGGATGCGGTCGAGTAGCGGCGTCTTTTCAGCCGAGAATAGTCCGCCGTTATAGGGTGGCAGGCCGACTGAGGCGTCGCCCTTGTCGATCATTCGCGACAGCTCGCCGATGCTGTTCCAGATCGACGAAGCACTGGTGGAAAAGGCATCGCCTTCGCTCATGCGTCGGCCGATATCCTCGCGCAGCGGACGTAGCGCATAATCGTCGTAGCGGCGGTCGCGCACCGGCAGCAGTCCGCGATCCTCAGCGTAGAGTAGAAATAACAGGCGATAGAGGAGGACGAGGCTCGCCTCGCGCACCTCCTGCAATGGTGAGGTCGGGGCGGCGCGAGTGATGGCACTGGCGATGGCAGGGAACACTTCGGTGAAGACCAACGTCGCCAGGCTGGCAGCGACGCGCTCCTCATAGAAGGCGGCCTGGCGCATCGCGCGGGCGTGGAAGGTCATGCCGCCGGCATCGGCGAGGAATGCGGGGCGACCGAACATGACCGCGAAGACGCGCAACCAATGCTCGCAATCGTCGGGGTCGGCAAACAGGCCATCGCCCGAACGGCCAAGCACACGGACCAGATCGATTTCGAGAAATTCCTCGGACACCGACCGCGCGCCGGCCCAGTAGAGCCTCCAGCGCCCACCATTGGTCAGAATGCCCCAGCGTAGTTTGCCGCTGGTCAGGTCGTCGATGCGGCGCAGATAGCGGAGCATCTGTGTCGAGGGGGCTGTGGCCTCGTCGCGGCGGCCGGCGCGGTCGAGTGGGCGGCCCCAACGCTTGCTTTCCACGACCGCTAGGCCGTGGCCGTATCGCTGCCATTCCTGCGCACCGCTATTGGCCAGCGCCTTGGAGGCGGCATCGGCGAACAGCAGGCCATCGGGCACGTCTTCTCGGCCCGACACGGTAAGGTTCTGCTGACGCAGCACGTTGGTCCAGCCGAGCGCGGCGAGCACTGGCCAGATCAGGTCGTCCTCCGTCTGAGCTTCATTAGGCTGGGTCGTGGCGGGGAAGGCATCGAACAGCGCGCCAAGCGTAGCCGTCAGCACGGTTACGTCGACGGCGGCATAGTCGGGAGTTTCGGTAATACCTTGTGTCAGATAGTCGCTGGTGAGCAGGCTTCCGGCAGTAAACAGCGTGGTATCAGTCAAGGCAAATTGTCTCCCCAACCGACCCTAGCCCCGCATCCTTCGTCAAACCAGCGCATCCTTCTTGGTAGGCCCGCTTCAAACGATCGGCCAAGATCGCTGGGGCATGGCATGTGCCCAAGAAGGTGCTGGTTCAGGATTATGCGCTAGCCAAGGCATAATTCGGAACGCGTGAGAGATCCGGCCCTATCGTACCTGAGTGTATAGAGACCGGCTGTCGTCAAGCATGCTGATCGGGGTCGGTGTGATCCAGTCGGCACCCCGCATCGGATATGGCCCGTAGAACAGGTCGCCGAGCGCGCGTCGATAATGCGCGTTCATCCAGCGTCGGCGACGATGTTCGGGGCCATCGTAAATCATGTGGCATCGCTGGCAAAGCGCCGCCAGCTGGCGAAGTGCGCTATCACTCGGATCATGGTTGAGGTGAGCACAGGCCAGCACCACCGGTGTCCACCGGCCTTGGATCAGAATGTTCTCCTTCGGCCGTCCCACGCGCCGGCCCCTGCCGTTACGCCAGCATAGCCGGTTCCTATCCCACCATCGCCCGTCTCCCAGGTGGAAGACCCTCTGGCCATGTGGACGCGCGCAATGCTCGCACCGTCCCTTCGCCCTGGCGAAGCGCACGAGCTGCGACAGCTGCGGCCAGTCGATTGGATAAAGGAACAGGTGTTCGGGACGGATCGGCATCAGGCTTCTAATCCCGACGCCGCGGCGGTCAGCGCCCGGTAGAGCGTCGCATGGTGGCATTTGAGCAGCTTGGCAGCTTCCCGCACGGACGTGCCCTCGCTCACTAATCGCTCGCCTAGCGCGATCTGATCGGAGGTTAGCTTGGGCGGGCGCCCGAAGCGCACCCCCCTAGCCTTGGCCGCTACCCGTCCGCTGCTGGTGCGTTGGTGGATCAACTCGCGCTCGAACTCGGCAATGCCGGCGAACACGGTCAGCACCATGCGACCCGCCGGCGAGGTCGTATCTGCCCAGGGCTCAGCTAGCGAGCGCAGGCCGGCGCCGGCCTCCTTCAGCTTCTCAGCAATGTCGAGGAGGTCGCGGGTGGAGCGTGCCAATCGGTCGAGCCGCGTCACCACCACCGTGTCATCGTTGCGCAGCTGCTCAATCATTTTGGATAGTTCGGGCCGGTCACGCTTCGCGCCCGAGATCTTCTCCTCGAACGTCCGCTTGCATCCGGCCTCCTTCAACGCAGCGCGTTGCAGCCGGAGATCTTGGTCGTCAGTGGACACACGGGCGTAGCCGATCAGCATGTCGCAAAACTGTATCATAATAAAAGGGTTGTGCAACAGACATTTGCGACATCAGCGCAAGAGCATGAACAAACGCCGAGTACACTGTCGCGAAAATTAGCACATAAGCGACATACCGTTTTCCCTTTTTCCGTCATCGCTCGCTGAGCCCGAGGTGACGCTGTCGTCGATAGTCGCGTGATCGGTCCTGTGATGTCGAGAGATCAAAGCGGCTACGCCGCTGATGCTA
>Ga0265798_10012007_pt1 | contig 10494 bp, 16 predicted proteins | sample P3T30metagenome_FD_192430 | JGI IMG/M metagenome (GOLD analysis project Ga0265798, IMG submission 192430) | Plant litter microbial communities from East Loma Ridge, Irvine, California - P3 T30 | ecosystem: Environmental > Terrestrial > Plant litter > Unclassified | place: USA: California... | reverse complement strand
ATTAAGTCGTGTACTTATTTGTTGGTTGGGTGAATCTTGTTGATTTGAGCGGGATGTTGTATAGATAATATATGGATGATTGTAGATTGATGAAGTTGATGTGTCGGAATACAGGCTATGAGACTACCTGTATATATAGTGTGTAATAAGAATGAGTCGTGTAGACAGAGTGTAGTAGTTGTAACTCGAGTCATTCATTATCCATTAGATACTTTTGTCCTCCACTTGATACTATAATACAAAGTGCCACATTCTCGGTGTTATTGCATTACAGCATGTATCTACTTGGCTATCTTGTCATTGAATCAACTGTAACCTATATACATACATAGACTCAATAACAATGGCAGGACCAGGTATGTAGACTCAGCAGTCAGCTAGAGTATACAGCCGAAGGAACTGACAAAATAGGATTTAACCCTCACCCACCATCATTTCTCCATAGGGGATTGGCAAAGACGTTAGGCGCAGGGATGTGGTTCTTCATCTTTTACAGAGCGAGGTGAGTACAGCACAATCACCACCAAGGAGCTAAGCTGAAGTAACAGGCAAGACGGCCCAGCATTAATAGTACGGTCTAAATACACGGAAATGTACCGCAGACTGACAATTACAGGGACTAAGACATCCTTGGGACGGACATGGACATGGAGAACATCACTAGTTGGACAGATTGGGCATGGATCAGGAGAGGAGGATAGGTGTATTGTTTTGGATTCAGGATTGTACGATTGGCATGAAGCTCGACATATCGCATTACGCAAGACGGGAATTGGAAGGCCTGCATAATGCTCGACAAATGATAATACAACAAAATAACGCTACACTAACCCTCGCCGGCCCAACCTTTCCATACGCCAGCCAGAGGCTTGGAGAATAGCCCCGTTCGAACATCATTCGCAGGACCCCCACTTGCGGTATTAGCGATAGTCGGTGTCCGATCGCCTCCTGTGCCGGTATCAAGCCCAAGACCTGAGTTGTTTGAGTCGGATGATCGGGATAATTGACTTTGCCCTGGTCTTGTGTATGTCGAGTACGCCTTGAGGTGTTCTGCCAGAGACTGTGTCGTCTTGGAGCTGATCGGAGCCGTGTGAGCTGTGGCGGGGACGTTGAGTCTGTTGAGAGTCCCTCTGAGTGCTTGTCGTGAGGGCAGGGGAACGGCAATGATTGGATATGTGAATCCGTGAGCTTCGAGGCAATGGCAAGGGCACGCAGGGCATGTGGGTGAGAAAGGCGAAAAGTGCTCTTTGAAGCATTTCGAGTGGGTACGGTGATTGCATACCCCACATGCCATTGAGAGCCCTATGTATTAGCGTCATTGAGGTTCCCAGTACGATCACTCACCTTTAATCGGTAGACGGCACAGAGAACAGCAAGGAGGTGCAGGCATCTTGTCACACCTCGGACACGTCTTAGTCCGATCGGCAGCACAGCCAATACAAACTACTCCTTCCCGTTTGACGTCGCCTCTGGATGGTTTGGCGGGTTGCTGGACTGTAATTTCGCCATAAGAAGCGCCTTCTCGGAGCGGATGGGATTCATCGGTGAATGAGTATTGCAATATGACTGCTCGATGGCCTAGCAGTTCCATTCGGAGGAGGTAGTCTGCATAAGCGAACTTCCAGGATTCGCATAATGGTAATAGTTCCGGCGTGAGAAGTGTGGGCGATGGACTACTATCAGCATCGCGTTCGGTAACATGACTCACTCATCATCCTGTGGTAGCTCTATACGAACACTGCATGTTTGCACCTTTTTGATTTCCTGCCCCGGCGTTGAGGCCGACCAAGCAGTAATCCTTGAAGCGTTTCTTCTCATTGGCGAATTTCCACCAAATGACACTCGGTGCTTATCACCCGAACTGACATTTGTAATTGATCGTTCTGCAATACCACTTCTCATCTTATCAACACTTCCCAAACTCCTCTGCACTCCCGATGATCCAGTTCCTGCGCCTGACCCCACGAACCCACTGGTACCGCTTTTGCCGGGTGATCTGTCTGTACCTGTACTTCTCGCTCCAGGGGTCAAGGGGACTGTCTGTTGTCGGGGTGGTGATTGCGATTGAAGCTGCGTGAGAGATGGTCGATTACGGCCTTCCAGCCTCACTCTGGGTGATTGCCGGCGGATGGGCATAGGCATTGACAGGCCCGGAGAGTCTCCTTCGTAGCTTGTCCCCAAGGGCGTACTGACGATTGGGTTATCCAGTGTTGGCCTTCCTGGAGTCCGAAGGGAGAGACTGGAAGGATTTAGGATCTGTGACCACCCAGAAGTCCTATATGAGATCTGGCTGATATTGTGGTCAATTGGCGTTATGCTGAATCGTTTACGGACTGGCGTGACTGAAGTATGAGCCTGGCGAGGGGTATGGCGTGGGAGCGTGAAATAATCTTGCTCGGGTGAATGGGCGATGGATGTCTTGGGCTGAGGTGGTACTTCTGCCTTCTGCGTATAGTCGAGTACAATGCACGATATCAATGCTAGCATCTGTACATCTCGTGCTGCCAGTAAAGTGATAAATCTGCCGTCAGTCCGACCCTGTGAATGTTGACTCACATCTGATTGAGGATCGTCCTCCTCTGCAGCAATCCCCTTTCCCAGTTATGTCTAGCTCGCCGCTGATCAACCTCGCGCTTAATATCTGGATGTCTCGAATAAGGAGGCGGCGGATCGTTCAATAGACCTCTCAATGTAGCCCAAACAGCAGCGTGATCCAGTCTCTTGGCTTCTATCGCACGTTCATAATTATTCTCCGTTGATAGACTGTACACTTTTGCGAGCTGATAATCAGGATGACCGAGGTATGATACATCGTGAATAGTGGTCGTCGATCCCGCTTGGACTGGGGCGGGAACATTCTCGAGTTTTCGTAGACCGCCATTACCTCTTGCGTTTCTTGGTTGGAACGTGCGTTGGTTTGGGTTTCCCATGAGTGTGAGAGCAGACATTGCTTTCATGAGTGCGTTATTTGGTTTCAGGTCGCGGGGGGTGGAAGGAGAATTGGAAGGAATTCTGGTACGGGGCAACACAGTCTGTTTTGGGAAGAAGCAGACGAGCTGACCTGTTCATTAGCAGCGTCACGTTGTATGGGCTTACCGTTCGGACCAAAGGTGGCTCCACAAGTTCTAATGAGCATAGGTACATTGACCATATGCCCATCCGCCTCATCTTCAGAATCACTCTCCTCCTCGATCCTCATCCGTCCTTGGCGCTCATGTGCGCCGAGCAGATACGAAGTAGTCGAGAGGAGACATTGTCGACTAGCAGCCCGAAGCTGCTTAATGGTTGTCACCATCTTTTGACGTGTGATTGGTGATACAGTGGGATTTCGCTCCATCTCGAAAGTAGGGTATTCGCTGGCGTAAGGGTAATTTATGGGGAAAGACCAATGGATCCGGATGAAAGCCATTCGATCTCCATTTGCCCATGGGCCATTCATCGACATCGTAAGTCGGCGGTGATGCATATCAATCTACCGTTAGCTCATCAAATGATCGGAAGCTTACCTTTTCAAAGTTGATCCTGGGTCTTGGGAACATTCGGTTGACCAACACGACCTCATCCTTCAGACTGATCCAATCTCCTTTACCTTCTGATGAAGGCGCACGAGCATCATGCCGATTCAGAGAACCCACGCGACTCTGCAAAGCACTGGAATCCGGACTCGATTTACTCTTGACCACTTTGGTCAACCAATCAAGCTGCTCCATTCCCTTTGACTTTGTCTTGCCTCCTCCCCTCGTCATCCCCACCTCGGTTCTCGCAGATTTGAGCCTGGCAATACCGGACGGCGCGACTAGTGGAGGGGGTAGGAGTTGTTTCTCATCCACATCTGGGGCTCGAGTGTAAGTGATATCCGCCGCTCCCTTCCTGGAGAGAAGGACTCGGATGGGTGCACCGCGTTTGTATCCGACCCTTTCCGTGACTTCCTCACTGACTGGCCAAATCCGTAATGTCCTATCTTTGGACCAGGTAATCAATTGGAATTCCCGATCTTCGAACCCTTGATCATGCCCTCCCTTGTTCCGCCAAACAAACTCCTTGACCACATCATCGTGCCCTTCAAATACTTCGACTGGATTGTCTGATTTGAGACCGTACATTTCCAGATCCTTGAATCCTCGTTGGGGAAGCGCTAAAATACCCTCACCGAATGGGAGATTACGAGCTCGCCAGACTGGGTAGGATGTTGAGATAGTACGTGAAGGTTCGGTGGGTGCTTCCAGGGAAGGGTAAAATTCGTTGCGGGAGTCAGTGAATGCTGTAGCCTGTTCTGCTAATTCGGGGACTGTCCATGTTTTGATCGTTTTGTCTGAATATTAGTTTGTCCCACAACGGCCAGAGTAGGACATACCAAGAGAGCAGGTGACGAGCTTATGCCTGTACTGCCTATCCCAATCCAGACCGTAGATCTTTGCGTCGTGCGCTTGGATAGTCGTGACGGGCACCGAGCCTTTCCTGTTATCCCAGATAACCACATCCTTCCCATGGGCAGTAGCCACAATATGGTCATGCTGCCTATTCCATTTCACCTGAGTTCCAGCTGATCCCCAAGCGCATAATCTCATAAAAGGCCTATCCCCCATTCTCAGATCCCAGCCTCTGATCCCACAATCCATACTAACAGTAGCCATAAGGTTTGGATCTCTCGCGTTCCAATTGATATCGGTGATCGCTCTTGCGTGAGCGTCTATTGATTTCGTAAGGACTCTGGAAATTTGGGCATTCAAATCCCATATTAGGAGTTTCTGGGATGAAGTCGAGAGGATATAATTCGAAGTAGCGGGGTGAGGTGACCATTGACAGCTATCTTTTCAGCTCTTGCACATACACAGTTATAGGACCAGCTGACTTACTCTGCGATCTGCCATGTCCCTCCTTGGGGTATGAATCTAGGCGCGTTATTCAGATTGGCCAGATCCAAAATATAAAGCCCCTTCCGACTAGCCAAGCATACATCCCTACTACTCGGTGATATAGACAGACTCCCGACAGGCTGATTGACAGAAATAGTAGCTCCTTCCTTGAATGGATCAGGTGGGCTGGCGTCATGTCGACTATTCGCCGTTATAGTATTTGAAGTCCCATTACGGTCAAGTCTCGGTCGAAAGAGTGACCGAGGTGAAAGCTCTGGCGGGGGTAGAGCGTGGAAGCTTGACGATATCGAGGTTGCTGAAGATGACCGCCGACTCCCGGGAGATAGTGGGGAGCTGGGAAGTGGGATTTCCCGCGGCGAGAACATTATGACATGCTGGTTTTGAGTATAAAGATTGGGTGCTGGATGTTACTTTGGTACTGGGCGACGATAAGGTGTTCGGGCCGTGCCTGGATCCAGCAATCAACTGTTGATGGATGTCCGTCGTCTCTGTACTTGCATTCCGTGTTATTGGTTCACGACACTTATACAGGAGACTTGACACCGTGCATGAGGGAGGGATACTGCTTGAATCTAGATTAAAGCCTGCCGAACGCTCGAGACACCGATAGAACATGTCGAGGGACCCATATAACGATGTCAAGCGGTCAGTCCTCCCCCACCTTCCCTTCAGTTGCTAACAATTACCAGTGACGTCGAATCCAATCTCACCCATACGAAAGACTTGCTTCAATCATACTCTCGTATCAACTCCTCAGGCTCATCTTCGGCAGATGTAGAGGAGACCAGGGCAGAGCTGCGCGCAACGCTTGAAGCCCTCGAAGCGGATCTCGAGGACTTGGATGAGAGCGTGAGGGCTATCGAGGGGGCGGGGAGTAGGTGGGGAATGGATGATCAGGAGATTGGGCGCCGGAGAGGATTCGTGGAAAGGGTCAAGAAGGAAGTCAAGGTATGTTCACGCCAGCAAGTATCCGGTTAGCTGACTAGCAGGATCTACGGCAGAAAGTGGTGGCAACCAAAGGGAAAGGAAAGAGTAGAGATGATGGAGGCAGATATAGAGATTTGCCTGATGAGGAAGAGAGGGTAGGGGATGATCCGGACGAAACAAGACGATGGGAACAGGAGGAACAGCAGGTCAGCCAATACACTCTCATTCGGGTGAAGATACTAATGCGATAGATGTATGTCAAGAGGCAAGATGATACACTAGGCGTTATATCAGGGACATTATCAACACTAGTCTCGCAAGCAGGCTTGATAGGACAAGAAGTAGGGGAACAGAGCGAGTACGTTTCCCGTCTCCGGCGAGTGTCAAAGCTGACGGTCAGGATGCTAGATGACTTGGATACAAGAGTAGATCATACGGATTCGAAATTGCGGCGGACAACTCGGCAGCTGAACGACTTTATACGGAAGAATGAAAGTGAGCAACTTAACCTTGAAGATGTAGACGGATGACTGATAATGCCGTAGCGACGAGAAGTAATTGGTGTATCGGGATACTTATTGTTGTCCTCATTATATTGCTGCTGCTGGTCATCCTGACATGATGCATCGTATGCACAGTATCTTCGTCCCTTATGCCGTCTGCAAGATCCTCGACTCGAATTTACACATGGCCTCGATCAGGCCAACTCAAAAGTCCAAGTCTGAGCCAGCTCACGCCGGTCCTGCTCGGCTTCTCCCCGAAGGGTGGAGTCAGCACTCCCTTGCCCGACACTCCCACCGGCAAATGTCTCCGTCATGCATACAATCTCTAGTCACTCCCGTCCCTCATGCCTCTTGTCGGAAGATCTCCGCATCATCTCCCCAGGTAATCTCATGCCCATCACCGAACACCGTTCTGCTACCTTCACCGGCACCTGGACCGAACATCTTCCTGTGTTTGTCTCGCGTATCTTGAGTGCAGGATAGCTGATCTCAGCTCAATACATGAGGTCGACGGCGGTGTCTTCCACTACGACTCACATAAAGTGTTGCATTGCGCTTCCATGGACCTTCAAGTATTTCATCCCGCTTCCATGGACCTTCCTCTCCAGGGAACAGACTTTGCCAGCCTGATGGCTCCTTGTCGCATACCAAACGGGCCGAGATACCAGGCAGCAATGAATTATAACCATTCGTAAGCGAATACCTGTCAGGCCTTCCAGTTGCCGTCGGCTCCTTCTTGGCGTTGAGAGAATAGGTAGTAGTCGGTGTGGGTACGAACGGGTGGTTGGGCTTGTCGCGGAAATGGGAGCACCAGATGAGGTCTTTCTCGTCAACCTCCAACTTTATCCAGCGGTCGAATATACCGCTTTCCGCCTCGTCCACTATAGAGCGCTGGTCCGTACAGGATATGCTGGCTTGGTAAGAGGCGTGGCACAGCATTGGTGATTGCGAAGCTGTATTGCTTTTTGTCGATGGACTTGATTGCGACATTATGTATAAACCTTGGCTTTGTGAGAGATATAAAGTACGGTATTGAGGACCACTGTGCGCCGATGCAAGCCTTCAGGCTCCAAGCGGGCGTCTTCCTGTGACAAATGTGTGTATCATAGGGCAGGGTCTAAGGTGGTAGCTCTGACTTGGCTCCCGCCCTGTGAGTCAATTTCGAGGCCGGAACGGTTGGAGCTTGCGAAAGGAGACACTGAAAGGAACGCGACTTTATATACTCCAGATACGCAGTACGAGAAAGGACTTGCATGACGTCAAGCCGCCCAGATCGGTCCAATCTCTGAGCAGGAGAGGCATTAGTAAAGGTGTCGGCCTATGCGCATGAGGTGTTTATGGTCGTCACTGCTATTTCTTGAGACATGATCAATACTTCGAAGTATAGGCTATGAAGGTTTGAGGCTAGGAGAGTGAGCGGCGGAAAGTAGAGACGAGCTCTCTCCCAAACTCCTCCGGCTGTACTCGTCGGGTCTCCGTGTCCCTCATTGTCTTTCTAGGCACACATCTACAAAACCGGCGAAAGGGAGGACTAGATGTCGTCAAAGGTCCTCGTGCAGACCCCAGCCCTGCACAGAATGGGGAAGGGAGGTACCAGGACTGATTATAAAAGTACGTTCCCGTTCACAGTATGTGCTTGTGGCGCTCAATCTCGCTCCAGTCTGTCACCCGCCAGAAATTAGGCCGTGCTATGTCTTATCTGATGCTACTGCTCGCCTGTTCAATGCATCGAGCATACTTGCGGTGAGACCGCGAGGAGCTAGAGAGACCGGATGCGAAATCCATCCACTAAAGTAGTTTCGGATTTATTCCGAAGATTTTCCGACCACCTCGAAAGTAAATCAAGTCGACCTGTTGACCTGTCTCCTTCACCACCCATCAACCATGTTGCCAATCTCCCTAGGCCCTCTCCTGGCCCTCATTCCACTCATAGGAGCAACTTCGGTCCTCAATCATCTCAATCCGGCCTACGTACCAGCTCTCGGCCTCCTCATTCTCGCTATCAAACAATGGTTCTTCCCACCTCTCCTTCGACCACTGTCGAAACCCGAAGCTACTTCTCGATTGAAGTTCAACCTATTTGTGCTTCTTCATATGTCTATCCTCATATTCATCTTCCCGCCCTATATGTCGATCAAGAGAGGACTAGTCTGGTATGCGGATGAATATTTACAAGGTCGAAGGGGAGGGCAAAAGAGTTGGGCTACTTCAGGTGTTCAGTCTGCTGGTATGTCATCCGTGGCAGACTTTGGAAAAGTGTCAAGCTGATAATCAGAATGGACCATCGCCTTGGTAGCTCTATGGAATGTCGTCGAAGCGACCATGGCTATCAAGTACCCCACCCTACTACCACCCATTACAGCAGGAAAGATCAACATGACTGCGACTCGGGTCTCGTCCCCTCTTGTAAGTCTCATTTAGCTGTGATGTTCATCTGACTGACTTCCAAGACCCGGGCATACCTACCCGCCGAGTCCACACCGACCAAAGACCAAAATACGGTCAGATACCGCCAACAAAGCCAATCTCCAACCGCATCTCCCTACTCTTCCACTCCAAATCGATTATTCGCACCAAGGCAGGAAAGCCCGCTTAAGCAGCAATCGACCAGCTTGGTCAGTAGTCAGCTGGGAAGTAGTCTGGGACCATCTGGTGGAGGAGATGACTTTGTCATGGTGGACAGGTCAGAGAGGGAATGGGTGGACAATATACGCAAGAGTGTTAGAGGCAAAGGAGGGACGCTAGGGCGATAGTCCGGGACGTATGCATATCGCGATACGGCTATGTAAACGGACGCTATGGCGGACTGTATTGTTGAGCTGATAGAGATCACGACATAACAGTGTTGCCATATATTTCGTTTGGCCCCTTTGCGTCCGTCCTGCGTGTAGAAAAGCGGAGCTACCGTCGCCATGGGCGTGATCTAAGCTACCGCTCCACGGGCTTTGTTTTGGTGTCTGACGAGTGCCGTCACCTATCCCCACTCTCGACTTCCCACACTCGTATCGTCTTCTCCGGCTCCAAACTCCCGCTCGCTATTCTCCGCCCATCAGGACTAACCGCAAGGGCCACTACTGGCCTCTCGTGCCCTTCCAGTATTCCAACCACATTCCTACTTCCCACATCCCATATGACTATCTTGCCATTCTCAGATCCACTGACCATCCACGCTTCAGCCTTGGGTGTTTCGTCGATGTTCATTGATTCGGCGGAATCTGGTTCGGTTTGACGCGGCCTTTCGTAGACCATTGCTGGGCATGGGAATCGCTCTGATACATAGGATGCGTGTCGGAAAGTTTTAAGGACGTTTGAGGTGTGAATGTTGTATATTCGTAAGACGGATGAGAGTGTTGATGAGAAAAGGTAGGTTGATGAAGGGGTGAATCCTGCATAAGACCTGACAATAAGCCTCATCTTAAGTTCACGCCTCTCTGACTTACACAGGAGAATTTGTGTCATTATCAAAGGTTTTGAGACACTGGCCGCTACTAGCATCCCAGAGCCGTCTTCCCATCAGTGAACTTCATGTAGCCCATATGGCAAGACTCACATCAAACCATCAGCACTACTAGTGATACAGATCCCACCACCTGCATCCCACCCAACACACCACACGGCCTCACTATGTGCCGGCAGCTGTCTCATCGAGCTCCCACTCTTGACGTCCCATATGATTGCACTTTCATCCATCGAGCCTGAGACCAGCATATTTGATGTGGGCGAGAATGCTATTGATAGTATTGAGGCCGTGTGACCTTCGTACACCTGAAGAGGGAGGGGCGCAGTCGAAGTGGAAGGTAGTGTACCAGGTGGTGGTCTCAGCTGATGCAGATGAGCTACCAGCGAGTCGGAAGCCGTCACTAGGTACAGCGAGTCCGGCGAGATTGCCAAATCATTGATCCCTGTCTCGTGAGCAGAAGTATCGGGTTCATGTAGCTGGGTATTCACCTTGAGGATGCGCTTTGAAGCCTCTGATATACTCGTTCGAATGCCCGTCCCTACTTGAGTCAGCGGAGGAAGCCCACCACCGAAGGCAGACCTACCAGAAATGTACCCAGCCGTCGGCTCCCCCCGAAACCAGCGTTCTGCCATCTCCAGAATATCTCAGAGCCGTGACGGCTCGAGTATGAACCTGTAGGGTATGTGTCGCTCGATAAGGACTACTTGATGGACCAGCTTGGTCGCTG
>Ga0265798_10012005_pt1 | contig 10494 bp, 4 predicted proteins | sample P3T30metagenome_FD_192430 | JGI IMG/M metagenome (GOLD analysis project Ga0265798, IMG submission 192430) | Plant litter microbial communities from East Loma Ridge, Irvine, California - P3 T30 | ecosystem: Environmental > Terrestrial > Plant litter > Unclassified | place: USA: California... | reverse complement strand
CGCCGACGCCAAAGCGCAGCACGGCCTCGGCGAGGGCCTGCGAGAGGCCGCCGTCGGCGAGGTCGTGGGCGCTCGTGGCGAGGCCCTCGTGCGCGGCCGCCGAGAGCAGCCCGGCGAGGGCCTTCTCGCCCTGCAGGTCGACCTTGGGGGGCAGGCCGCCGAGGTGGTCGTGGATGACGCCGGCCCAGGCCGAGCCGTCGAGCTCGAGCGCCGTGGTGCCGAGCAGGTAGAGGTTCTCGCCCGCGTCCTGCCAGCCCGAGGGCAGGCGGCGCGCCACGTCGTCGATGGTGCCGAGCACCGCGACCACGGGGGTCGGGTGGATCGGCACGTCGCCGGTCTGGTTGTAGAAGCTCACGTTGCCGCCGGTCACCGGCACGCCCAGCTCGAGGCAGGCGTCCGAGAGACCCTCGACGGCCTTCGAGAACTGCCACATGACCTCGGGGTTCTCCGGGCTGCCGAAGTTGAGGCAGTCGCTCACCGCGGCCGGGGTCGCGCCGGTCGAGGCGACGTTGCGGTACGCCTCGGCGAGGGCCAGTTGCGCGCCCGCGTACGGGTCGAGCTGGCAGTAGCGGCCGTTCGCGTCGGTGGCGATCGCGACGCCGAGCCCGGTCGAGTCGTCGACGCGGATCATGCCCGCGTCGTCCGGGAAGCTCAGGGCCGTGTTGCCCAGCACGTAGTGGTCGTACTGGTTCGTGATCCAGCTCTTGTCGCCCAGGTTGGCGCTGCCGATGAGCCGCAGCGCCTGCTCCTTGAGCTCCGCGCCCTCGGTCGGGCGGGGCAGAGCGGATGCGGTGTCCGCCTGCAGCGCGTCGAGCCAGGTCGGGTAGACCACGGGGCGCTCGTAGACCGGGCCGTCGATCGCGACGGTGCGCGGGTCGACATCGACGATCCGCTCGCCGTGGTGGTCGATGATGAGGCGGCCGGAGTCGGTGACCTCGCCGAGCACGCTCGTCTCGACCTCCCACTTGCCGACGACCGCGAGGAACGCGTCGAGCTTCTCGGGGCGGACGACCGCCATCATCCGCTCCTGGCTCTCCGACATGAGGATCTCCTCGGCGGTGAGCGTGGGGTCGCGCAGCAGCACCTTCTCGAGCTGGATGTACATGCCGCCGTCGCCGTTGCTGGCGAGCTCGCTGGTGGCGCAGCTGATGCCGGCCGCGCCCAGGTCCTGGATGCCCTCGACGAGGTCCTGCTGGAACAGCTCGAGGCAGCACTCGATGAGCACCTTCTCGGCGAAGGGGTCGCCCACCTGCACGGCGGGGCGCTTGGTGGGGCCGCCCTCCTCGAAGGTGTCGGAGGCGAGGATGGATGCGCCGCCGATGCCGTCGCCGCCGGTGCGGGCACCGAAGAGCACGACCTTGTTGCCGACGCCTCGGGCGTTGGCCAGGTGCAGGTCCTCGTGGCGCAGCACGCCGACCGCGAGCGCGTTGACCAGCGGGTTGGCCTGGTACACCGGGTCGAAGTAGGTCTCGCCGCCGAGGTTCGGCAGGCCGAGGCAGTTGCCGTAGAAGCTGATGCCGCTCACGACGCCGGGCACGACGCGAGCCGTGTCGGGGTGGTCGATGGCGCCGAAGCGCAGGGCGTCCATGACGGCGACCGGACGGGCGCCCATGGAGATGATGTCGCGCACGATGCCGCCGACGCCGGTCGCGGCGCCTTGGAAGGGCTCCACGTAGCTCGGGTGGTTGTGGCTCTCGATCTTGAAGGTGACGGCCCAGCCCTCGCCGACGTCGATGACGCCCGCGTTCTCGCCCATGCCGACCATCAGGTTCTTGGTCATCTCGTCGCTGACCTTCTGCCCGAACTGGCGCAGGTAGATCTTGCTCGACTTGTAGGAGCAGTGCTCGCTCCACATGACCGAGTACATGGCGAGCTCGCCGCTCGTGGGGCGACGGCCCAGGATCTCCCGGATCTTCGCGTACTCGTCGGGCTTCAGGCCCAACGCGTCGTACGGCTGATGCTTCTCGGGCGTCGCGATGGCGTTCTCGACGGTATCGGCGGTGTGGATGTGAGTGCTCACGCAGAGGCTCCTGGGGGCGGGGCGGCCGGACGGGCTCGAGTCTATCCGCGGGGGAGGGAGCGGGTGCGCGTGCTGGAGTCGATGCTGGCTCTCGCTCGCTGGCATGCGGCTGCGCCCCGCTGCGCCCCGCTGCGCCCCGCTGCGCTCAGGCCGGGCCGGGCCGGGCCAGGCCAGGCCAGGCCGGGCCAAGCTGGGCTCGGTCGCGCCTCGTCCGATCGTCCCGCCGCTTGCTCGTCTTCGCTGGTCGCTCGCCCGGTGGCCCGCTCGCATCCGCTTCATCGGGCCAGCGCGGAGCTCACCCGTCGCACCACCTCCTCGGGGCGCCGGAAGAGCGCGTCCGAGCGGATGCGGATCACGCGCCATCCCGCATCCGTCAGCCGCTCGATGCGCCGCTGGTCCTTCTCGTACTGCTCGCGCGGCGCGCGGTGGTGATCGCCGTCGTATTCGACGACGACCATCCGCTCGAAGAACACCAGGTCGCAGCGGGCGAGCCAGCGCCCGCGCGCATCACTGACGTCGGGGTTCACCACGAAGCCCGTGAGGCCGGCGCGCAGGAGCAGCAGCCTGAGCAGCGTCTCGGGCCTGGACTCCGCTCCGGTGCTCAGCAGGTCGAGCGCACGATGGGCCGCTCGGGCGCCGCGACCGCGATGCCCTCGTGCTCGCTGCTCGATCCGGGCGATCGTCGTGTGCGGCCGTTCGGGCTCGGCCGGGTCGAGCTTCTGCGGATCGTGCACGAGGTGGTCACCGCAGACGACGAGCTCGTCGAAGGGGAGCAGCTCGGAGAGCGCGAGGAAGGTCGCCGCGGCGTCGGTCACCGGGAGCCCGCGCCGCAGCCTGAGGCTCGGACGCTCGAGCGTCGAGTGACCGCGAACACCCGCGATGCGGGGCGCCCGCCCCAGCGCGGTCACATGCGCATCGGCCGGGAGCCCCGGCGGCAGCGGGCAGCCCCAGAGCCGGGCGGCGCTGACGTGGCTGAACCAGCGGTCCCCGCCGAGCAACGGTGCGACCCGCTGCTCCGCACTCAGCTCGATGCCGACCGGAGTCCTGACTCCTCGATGCGGTGATCCGAGGTCGCTCGACCGCATCCTGTCCTCCGAGAGTCCGGCGGTGCGCCCGCCAGCGACGCCGAACGCTCGACGGGCGAGATGGCGAGGCAGAGGTGTGCGGGGCATGCATCGAACCTCGGTCGCTGAGGATGTCGACCGGGCTGACGTCGAGACTTTCGTGGACGGTCGATCACGAGCGCGACTGTGGAGGAGCGGCCTCGCCGAGTCCTGCACCGTAGGCGATCGGTCAGAAGCCGGGCTTTCACGACGAGCCGATGCCCGACTACTGACCGATCGGCGCCGAGCGCGTGCGCGTGCGGGCACTCACGCCGCGCCTGGCCCCGCGAGACCTGCACGCCGCGAGACCTGCACGCCGCGAGACCTGCACGCCGCGAGACCTGCACGCCGCGAGCACGGGACGAGCGCGCCGCTGCCGTGAACGGTCAGTAATCGGGGTCGGCGAGGGTGAACGGCCCCGACTTCTGACCGATCGCGGCAGGGAGCAGGCAGCCGTGAGCGGAAGTCGCCGAGCAGGGAGGCCCCGACCCCCGACCCTGGGCGCCCGCGCACAACTCCGTGAGCGGCTGCGGGGTGCGGGCGGATGGACGACGCACCACCCGTAGCGTGGTGCGATCCGAGGGGCCCGCGGTCGTGCCCCGTCTCGCATCCGCTCGCCTGCTGAAGCCCGTCGCGCTGAGGCTCGGTCTGCGGAGGCCCGACGCGCTGAAGCACGTCGTGCCGAGGCCCGACGCGCTGCAGCCCGCCAAGCTGACGCCCGCCGAGCCGAAGCCCGCGCGCCGCGGCCCGTCAGCCGGGGCGCGCAGAGCTTCGCGTTCGTGCCGAGAGGCGCGAGCCGAGGCCCGCCCGCCCACCACCGAGCACCCCAACCCCCCCCGGAGGTCCCATGCCGTTCGCCCTGCAGTCCTGGCCGTCGTTCGCCATCGCGGTCGTGATCGCCGTGGTGGCCGCCGTCGCCATCGGGGCGCTCTCGGCCGTGCCGGTGCACGTCATCGCGCGCAAGCGCAAGTGGACGCACGACCCCGCGGCGTCGCTGCGCCGGCCGTTCCGCATCCTCGTGCTCGTCGTGCTGCTGTGGATCGCGGCGAGCGCGACGCTGCCGATCCGCGACGAGGAGGGGCGCCCGTTCGGCGTCGACCACGTGGCGCTGATCGTCACGATCGTCACGGCGGCGTGGCTGCTCACGGCGGTGGTGAGCTCGGGATTCCGTCAGGTGCTGGGCCGCTACCGGCTCGACGTCGCGGACAACCGGGTCGCCCGGCGCGTGCACACGCAGCTCAACCTGCTCAACCGCATCGCGATGGTCGCCATCTGGGTGCTCGCGCTCGGCAGTGTGCTGCTCACCTTCCCCGGCGTCTCGGCCGTGGGCACGAGCCTGCTCGCCTCCGCGGGTCTCGTCTCCGTCGTGGCGGGCCTCGCCGCGCAGTCGACGCTCGCGAACGTGTTCGCGGGCATCCAGCTCGCCTTCTCCGACGCCATCCGCGTCGACGACGTCGTGATCGCCGAGGGGCAGTGGGGCAAGATCGAGGAGATCACGCTCACCTACGTCGTGGTGCACATCTGGGACGACCGCCGCCTCGTCCTGCCCTCCACCTACTTCACGACGACGCCGTTCGAGAACTGGACGCGTCGCAACAGCGAGCTGCTCGGCGCCGTCGAGATCGACCTCGACTGGCGCATCGACCCCGAGGGCATGCGCGAGCGGCTCGACGAGGTGCTCGCCGGCACCGACCTCTGGGACGGCCGCGCCAAGGTGCTGCAGCTGACGGATGCGACGGGCGGCTACGTGCGCGTGCGCGTGCTCGTGACGGCGAAGGATGCGGGCACGCTCTTCGACCTGCGCTGCCTCGTGCGCGAGGAGCTGGTCGCCTGGATCCATTCGCGCAACCCTTCGGCACTGCCGCGCACCCGCCTCGAGCAGGCGGAGGACCCGCGCGTCGCGCCGGTCACCGTGGACGTGGAGGAGCGGACGCCCGCAGACGAGGAGCGCACCGCTACGGCGCCCGTGCCGACGGTCAAGGACCCGACCCCTTCCGGCCAGATCAAGCACCAGGGGCTCTTCACCGGCAGCGAGGAGGCGGAGCGCCGCGCCGAGCTCTTCACGAGCTCGATCCCCCTGCCGCACGCCGACCCGGACGACGACGGCCGCGTGACGGCCGACGAGATCACCCGAGCGGATGCGCGCCCCGTCGACCCCGCCCACGTCGAGCACCGCGGCCGCGGCGACAGCTGACTGGGACGCACGACCCACTCCGGGGGTGCGAGCCCGCTGGATGTCGCCTGCGCGCGCTACAGTCGGGCGATGGCCCCCGGAGGAGGGTGGCCGAGCCGCAGAGGAGCCCCGGTTGAGCACGCCCGAATCCCGTCCGTTCCAGGTCGAGCTGCGGGGCATCGTCGACCTGCTCAGCCGCTCCATCTACTCCGGCCCGCGGGTGTTCCTGCGCGAGCTGCTGCAGAACGGGCAGGACGCCCTCTCGGCCCGCCGCGAGCACGACGGCGGGGGCACGGGCATCCGCATCACCCCCGTCTCGGCGGCCTCCGACGTGTTCCGGCTGCAGGACGACGGCATCGGCCTCGACGCCGCCGAGGTGGGCGAGCTGCTCAGCACCGTCGGCCGCAGCTCCAAGCGCGACCTCTTCGACCTGCCGCGCACCGACCGCCTCGGCCAGTTCGGCATCGGCCTGCTGAGCTGCTTCATGGTGGTCGACGAGATCGTGGTGCGCTCGCGCTCGGCGCGCGGCGGCGACCCGGTCGAGTGGGTCGGCCGCTCCGACGGCACCTTCACGGTGCGTCCACTGCAGGGCGACGAAGCGGATGCGGTGAGCACCGGCAGCGTCGTCGAGCTGCGCCCCCGGCCCGGTGACGTCGGCCTGCTCGGCACCGCCAGCGCGCTCGCGCTCGCCGCGGAGTACGGGCGGTATCTGCCCACCCCCATCCGCGTCGACCTGCCCGGCGGCGGCGAGGAGCGCGTCAACCGCGAGCCGCTCTTCGCGCAGCCGTTCACCCGGCCGGGCGACGCGCTGCTCGAGCTGGGCCGCGAGCTCATCGGCGCGGCGCCGCTCGACGCGATCCCGCTCAGCGTGCCCGGCACGCAGACCCGCGGCACCGCCTTCGTGCTGCCCTTCGCGCCCGCGCCCGGCGCCCGTCAGGCGCACCGCGTGCACCTCGGCGGCATGCTGCTGAGCGAGCGGATGGACGACCTGCTGCCCGACTGGTCCTTCTTCGTGCGCTGCGTGATCGACACGAAGGGGCTGCATCCGACCGCCTCCCGCGAGGCTCTGATCGAGGACGACGCGCTGGAGCAGACCCGCGCCGAGCTCGGCGATGCGCTGCGCCGCTGGGTCATCGGGCTCGCCGCGACCAGCCCCGGTCGGCTCGCGGAGTTCCTGGCGGTGCACCACCAGGCGCTGCGATCCCTGGCCCTGCACGACGAGGAGCTGGCGGCGTTCATCGTGCCGCACCTCGCCATCGAGACCTCGAACGGCGTCACGACCTTCGGCGATCTGGCGCGTAAGGGCGGGGTGATCCGCTTCGCGGAGACCGTCGACGAGTTCCGCCAGATCGCCGGTATCGCCGCCGCCGACGACGCCGTGGTCAACGGCGGCTACGTCTACGACGCCGAGCTGCTGCGCCGGCTGCCCGAGTCGATCCCGGGCTCGATCGTGCAGCGGGTGACCGTCGCCGACGAGCTCGACAACCTCGCCGAGCCCCCGCTCGAGCAGCGCGACACCGTCCGCCGGCTCGAGGAGCGCGCCGCCGCGGCGCTCGCCGACCTCGACTGCAGCGCCGCCGTGCGCGCCTTCGACCCCGCCGACCACACCGCGCTCTACGTGGCCGACCCCGAGGTGCTGCGCGGGCTCGAGCGCGAGAAGGCGCGCGACGCCGGCGGCGGCTTCTGGGGAGACATGATGGGCAAGCTCGACGCCGCCGCGCAGCAGCGCTCCGCCGCGAGCGCCCTCGGGCGGCTCTGCCTCAACTGGCGCAACCCGCTCGTGCGCACGCTCGCCGACCTCGACGACGACGTGGTCTTCGTGCGCACCGTGCGCATCCTCTACGTGCAGTCACTGCTCGCCGGGCACCGCCCGCTGCGGGCGGCCGACCGCGCCGCCCTGACGCAGGCGATGACCGACATCGTGCAGCTGAGCGTCGCTTCCGCATCCGATCGAATCCAGGGGGAGAGCGCATGAGCGCCAAGGAGATCACGCAGCTCATCGAGCAGAGCGAGCAGCTCGAGGGGCGCGAGCAGGTGGTCCTGCTCGATCGCGCCGTCGCGCTCGCCGACGAGCTCGGCGACACGGAGCTGGGCTACGGCGCCCGGCTGCGTCGCATCAACGCGGCGCACAACGCCGGCGACACCGAGTCGCTGCTCGCCTCGTTCGCCTGGTGCGTGGGCATGCACGAGCGCGACCCGAAGGCGCATCCGCTGCAGATCGAGTGGTACGACCTGCTCTGGTACCACAAGTGGATCCCATCGACGCTGGCGAAGAGCCCGGCCTTCGCGGTCGCCGACATCGAGACGGCGCTGCAGCGGATGGAGGACCTCTACCGCCGCCAGGGCGTGGGCCTCTCGGGCGTCTGGCAGTCGCGGTTCAACGCCGCCGTGCGGCGCGGCGAGCTCGATCTGGCGGAGCAGTACTTCGCCAGCCTCGAGCGCACCCCGCGCGACGAGTACAGCCACTGCGACGCCTGCGTGCGCGGCGACGCCGCCGACTTCTTCTTCGCGACCGGTCGCGAGGAGGAGGGGCTGCGCCGCTTCGACGAGATCATCGAGAACCAGTTCAGCTGCGGCGACGAGCCCGAGGCCACGCAGGCCAGCGCGCTGCTGCCGCTGCTGCGCGCGGGCCGCTTCGACGACGCGCTCGCGAACCAGCGGATGAGCTACCGGCTCATCAAGCCCAAGCCCGACATGATCGGCTCCGTCGCCGAGCACTGGGTGTTCCTCGCCGTGACCGGCAACGAGGACCGCGCCCTGACGCTTGTGGAGCGCCACCTCGGCTGGCTCGCGCACGACGGCCTCGATCAGACCGCCCACTTCAGCGCCCTCGTCGCGCTCGGGGCGACCCTCGACGCGGTCGCCCGCGCCGGGCACGGCGAGGTGCCGGTGCGGGGATCGGCGAATGCACGGCTGGCCCCGTTCTTCGGCGATGCCCCTCGGGGCGGCAGCGCGGAGGGTGCCGCGGGCGCGGCGGCCTCCGCCGCGGCCGGCTCCGCTCCCGCGGACCGCTCCGTCGCCGAGCTCGCGGTCGCCGCCTGGGCCGGCGCGCAGCGCCTCGCCGAAGCCTTCGACGCCCGCAACGGCAACGACTGGTACGCCCGGCGCATCGCCGCCGGTCGAGCCCTCGCCGAGGAGCGCTACGACCTGCCGGTCGGCGCGCCCGTCGCGGTCGAGGGGCCCGCCGTGGCCGCCGAGCAGGCCGAGCCGACGGACGCCGAGGGCTGGGTGCGCCGCTTCCGCGAGCTCGGCACCAGCGGCGAGATCGACGCGGCTCGCGTGGCGGCGGAGCACGCCGCGGCGCTCGCCGACGGTGAGGTCGCCACCCGCCTGCACTTGCAGCGCGCGGCCGTGGAGCTCGGCATCGATCAGCAGGCCGCCGAGGCGCACCTCGAGCGCTTCGTCGTCGCGCTCGAGGCCGACGGCCGCACCGAGTACGCGGCGATCTACCGCGAGCTCGGGCCGACGATGATCGGCTCGGCCGGCGGCGAGGACGCGGCGGGCCTCATCGAGCGCGCCCGCACGACCGACGACCTCGAGGCCCGCGCCGACCTGCTCGTCACCGCGCTCGCCGCGCTGCTCAACGACGAGGCGGAGGAGTCCGTCGAGCGCGCCACGGCCGTCGCGGCCGAGGCCGTGGCCGTCGCGGGCGACCTCGGGCGCAGCTGGCTCGCGCAGAACGCGCTCTGGACCGCCGCGCACGCCGCGCTGCGCGTGGGCGACCTCGACACGGCGCTCGCCCGGCTCGAGCGGCTGCTGTCGCTCGATCCCGATCGGGTGCAGCGCTACCGCGCACTCGTGCTGCGCGCCCGTCTGCTGGCCGGAGGCGGCGACTTCGCCGGAGCGCTCGCAGCGGGCGACGAGGGCCTCGACCTGGCCGCCGCGCTGGGTTCGCGGGCCATGGTCGTGGACGCCGCGCTGCTCACCGCGAGCATCCTCGGCGACCTCGAGGAGCCGCTGCGGGCGATCGGCCGCCTGCGACTGGCGCTGCGCGAGGCGGAGCTCATCGAGGGTTACGCGACCACGGGCATCCGCTTCGGGCTCGGGCGGCAGCTGCTGCTCGCCGGCGATGCCGCCGACGCCGCCGAGCTGCTCGAGGAGGTCGCCGACGAGGAGCGCGAGAACGACGAGGTGACCACCGGTTCGGTCGCCGAGACGCTGTTCTGGCTCGGACGGGCCCACCAGACGGAGGGCGCGCTCGGCGACGCCTACCGCGCCTGGTACGAGGCCTCCGAGCGCTTCGACGAGGCGGAGGACAGGGCGTCCGCATCCCGCGTGAAGCTCGCGCTCGCCGACCTCTTCGCCCGCCACTTCGGCGACGACGACGCCGTGGAGTTCGCCGACCAGGCGATCGAGGACGCCCGCGCCACCGGCGACCCGCAGCTGCTCGCCCAGGCGCTGCACGACGGCGGCCGCGCGCTGCTGCCGTTCCAGCCCGAGCGCATCGAGCCGCTCTTCGCCGAGGCCGAGGCGATCGGCCGGGAGCTCGGCGCGGACTGGTTCGTGGCCGACGTCACCGACAGTCGATCCGGGCTGCTCGGCATGACCGACCGCCAGGCCGACGCCGTGCCGGTCTCGCTGCAGGCCGCCGACCTCTACCTCGCTGCGGGCGACCCGCGCAGCGCGGCCCGGGCGGAGCTCTACGCGGGCCGGCTGCTCGCCGACCTGGGGCGCCACGAGGAGGCGACCGCGGTGCTGCAGGCGATCATCCCCAAAGTCGCCGGCGACCCGCAGCTCGAACCGGCAGCGGCGCTCGCCCTCGGTGACGCGCTCGAGGCACTCGGGCGGCACGACGAGGCGGCGGCGGCGCGCGCGATCGCGGGCTGAGGGCGCGCGCGAACGCGAGGTTGATGGCGCGTGCGAACGCGGGGCTGACGGCGCGTGCGAACGCGGGGCTGACGGCGCGTGCGAACGCGAGGCTGGTGGCGCGGGCGAACGCAGGGCTGACCGCGCGCGCCAACGAAAGGCTGATGGCGCGCGTGCGAGCGCGGGCCCGGCACGCGCGCAGCCCATCCGCGTGCGTTCCAGCGTGCATCCGCTCGGCTACCGGCTTCGCAGAGCGGATGCGGGGCGTCACCCGGCGCGGTGAGCCCCTGCGCCGCCGCTAGCCTGGCGGCATGAGGGCCACGGTGAAGGACGTCGCGCAGCGCGCCGGAGTCTCGCCGAAGACGGTCTCGAACGTGATCAACGGCGTCGTC
>Ga0265798_10012004_pt1 | contig 10495 bp, 10 predicted proteins | sample P3T30metagenome_FD_192430 | JGI IMG/M metagenome (GOLD analysis project Ga0265798, IMG submission 192430) | Plant litter microbial communities from East Loma Ridge, Irvine, California - P3 T30 | ecosystem: Environmental > Terrestrial > Plant litter > Unclassified | place: USA: California... | reverse complement strand
TCCAGTGCAGCGCACTCTCGCGCCGTGATAAATGATTTCGCCGATACCGGAACCGGCGTCGCGGTATGTGGCGCCTTACCGGTCCACCATCTTTTGCGAGGCAGGGGCATACCGCTCGCCGTGCACCGGCACCTGTGCGATAGCCTTGCCGATGTCGTGCAGCTCGCCCGGCGCCAGCGTCACCGCGGCCGCCCCGAGGTTTTCATGGAGACGATGTAATTTAGTAGTCCCGGGGATCGGTATGATCCAGGGCTTTTGTGCCAGCAACCATGCCAGCGCAACCTGCGCGGGCGTCACATTCCGGACGGTGGCCAGCGCGCTGACGATATCGACCAGCACCTGGTTCGCCGCGCGGGCTTCAGCCGAGAAGCGCGGCACGGTATTGCGGAAGTCGCTGGCATCGAACCGGGTCGCCGTATCGATGCCGCCAGTGAGAAAGCCCTTGCCGAGCGGGCTGAACGGAACGAAGCCGATGCCCAACTCGTCGAGCACCGGCAAGATTTCGTCTTCCGGCTCGCGCCACCACAGCGAGTATTCGCTCTGCAGGGCCGCAACCCGCTGCACTGCATGTGCGCGCCGAATCGTCTGCACGCCCGCCTCCGACAAACCGAAGTGCTTGACCTTGCCTTCGCGGATCAGGTCTTGCACAGTGCCAGCCACCTCTTCTATTGGTACCGAGGGATCGGCGCGGTGCTGGTAGAAAAGGTCGATCCGGTCGGTCTTCAGACGCCGCAGCGACTGCTCGGCGACCTCTCGAATACGTTCTGGCCGGCTATCCAGCCCCTGTTTCGGATCGCCGTTGCGGAAGCCGAACTTGGTGGCGATGACGACCTGGTCGCGGAACGGCGCGAGCGCCTCGCCCACCACTTCCTCGTTGGCACCGTAGGCTTCGGCGGTATCGAACAGCGTGACGCCCTGTTCGACGGCCGAGCGGATCACCGCGATGGCATTCTGGTGATCGGTGGCCGGACCGTATCCGAAGCTCAAACCCATGCAGCCGAAGCCGATGGCCGATACGCGCAGGCCGCTGTTGCCGAGTTCACGTTGTTGCATCAAAAGTTCCTCCCTATGTCAAATGACGGCCCGGGGGTTCCGCCGGGTCGATCGATGGAAGTACTGTAATCCGCACGGCACGATTTGATTAGCCGGTACAATGTGCTTGTCGTTATTAGCGGAGCTAATGAATCGTGAGAGAGAATCTCAATGACTTCGCCGCGTTCGTGACCGTCGCACGCGAAGGCAGTTTCACCCGTGCAGCGGCACAGCTCGGCGTTTCGCAGTCGGCACTGAGCCAGACGATCCGCGGGCTGGAAGAACGGCTGGGACTGCGCCTGTTTACGAGAACGACGCGCCGCGTCGCGCCAACCGACGCGGGAGAACGCCTGCTAGCGACGATCGGGCCCCGGCTCGACGGCATCGAGTCGGACCTTGCGGCATTGCGCGAACTACGGGACAAGCCGGCCGGCAGCATCCGCATCACGGCATCGGAACATGCGGCCGACACGCTGCTGCTGCCCAAGCTAGTGAAGCTGCTCCCCGAGTATCCAGACATCAAAGTCGAAATCAGCACGGATTACCGGATGATCGACATCGTCGAGCAGCGCTTCGACGCTGGCGTGCGACTGGGCGAATACATCGCCAAGGACATGATCGCAGCGCGGATCGGGCCAGACGTGCGCATGGCGGTGGTCGGTGCGCCTGCCTATTTCGCCAAGCGGCCGATACCGAAAAAGCCCCAGGACCTGATGGAACACGACTGCATCAACGTACGCCTGCCAACGCACGGCGGCCTGCTGCCGTGGGATTTCAAGAAGGGCCAGCACCAGCTCAACGTGCGCGTCGACGGCACGCTGATCCTCAACGGCTATCCCCAAGTCCTGAAGGCCGTGTTGGCCGGGATGGGCCTTGCTTTTGCGCTCGAGGAAGCGGTTCAACAGCATATTGTCGAAGGCCGCCTCGTACGCGTGCTCGAAGACTGGTGCCACGTGTTCCCGGGCTACCACCTGTATTATCCGAGCCGGCGGCAGCCCTCGTCGGCGTTTGCGCTGGTGGTGGAGGCGCTGCGTCACCATGAATAGCGCGGCGATACGCTGGCGAAACCATACTGACGCTTGAGCGCTTGCCCTCAAATATCGAGCTTGCGCTCGCTCATCCACTTCACGATGGCGGGATCGCGATGGGAGAAGAAGCTGCTGGTTCCCGTTTCCAGTGTGGCAATGCCAGCGAGATCCGCCTCGTCCAGCATGAAGTCGAAGATGTCCAGGTTCTCCGCCATCCGCTCGTGCCGCACCGTCTTCGCCAGTACCGCGATATTGCGCTGGACCAGCCAGCGCAGCACAACTTGTCCGATCGATTTGCCGTGCCTTGCCGCGATATCCGCCAGCACTTCGTTCTGGAACAGGTTGTTCCGGCCTTCCGCGAACGGTGCCCATGCCTGTGCCTGCACGCCATTGGCGGCCATGAAGGCCGTGCTTTCCGCCTGCTGATAGAAAGGATTGACTTCGATCTGGTTCACCGTGGGCGCAACCTCGTTGAAAGCGATGATGTCCATTAGCCGGTCCGGCTGGAAGTTGCTGACGCCGATGGCGCGCAGCTTGCCATCACGGTACGCCTCTTCCATTGCCCGCCAGGAGCCATGCACGTCGCCAAACGGCTGGTGAATCAGGTAGAGGTCGAGATAGTCCAGCTGCAGGCGTTTCAGGGAGTTGTCGATGGCAGCCCTGGTTCGTTCGTAGCCGGTATGCTGCACCCACAGCTTGCTGGTGACGAACAAGGCGTCGCGCGCGACGCCAGACGTTTTCAGGCCGCGCCCGACCGCTTCTTCATTCATGTAAGAAGCCGCGGTATCGATGAGGCGGTAGCCTGCCGCGATCGCGTCCTGGACGGCCCGTTCGCATTCGGACGCATCAGGAATCTGAAAAACGCCGAAGCCGGCGACGGGCATTTGCAATCCATTGTTGAGTGTTACGTAATGCACGGTTACTCCTTTCGATGAGTGCGAATCCGCATAACCAGAACGCGGTATCGCAGTAGTGGTATCGACGAGTGCAAACTTTACCGGACTCGATAAACCATGAATAGGAGCACCATCCCGCATGTCTTTATAAGCTGGGCTAATTAATAACAATTAATTCTAAAAATTCAACCAATTAAGCCGAAAGGTATCATGCTTGCCCCCATCCAAAAGTGATCCCATCGGGGGCGGCGGTGTCTGTAGAACTCTCCTATGATAAATTGGTTGAAAAAATAGTCTACCCACCTTTCTACCCACCTCTCTTTTCCGGACTATCCTAACGGTCCCTGCACTACTTCGGAACGAAAACCATTGGAAATAAGAATCTATAAATTTACTTTAAATAACTTTCCTTGCTATTTTTCAATTTAGACCTTCCAGCCTTGCTAAATTATTAATTTCTATGCTGAAGCACCAGTTAGATTATGTGAAGGCAAAATTCCTGCCAAGTGAATACATTGGACTCAACAACAGTTTCATAATAGTTATTATTGTTTTCAAGGTCAACAGCCAATCAGTTCCGCCACTAGCATTGTGAATTGATGTTATTATTAACCGTACCACGCTTCACAACAGTGTGCGTACGTGGCTTTTTAAGATTACATATATTCATGCAATATGGAAGACATCAAATCAACTGCAACCGTAATCGGAGTTTTAGTTTCCATATTTGGGTTAGTGAAAAGCCTTCTGGAACTGAGCACTATCTTCACGTCCCGGCAGCGAGCCTATTATGAGTATGTGCATACACTGGCCCAAAGAGCAAATGACCCACTTCTCGTACGATATGCCATCGAGCTAGGTTATAAAAGTCTCGTCAACGATGCACGCCTAACGACATCACAGCGGATCTTAATCTTAAGTTTGCCGAATAGGATCACTACAGTGCAGCAGTACTTGAAGGTGCGAGGCCTATTAACAGTTCAGCAGACTGGAAAAATTCTTCAGTGGAAGTATAGTCGCCATACACATCGGTGGTATCGGAACCTCCTAATGATTGGCCTTACGGGCATTTATTTGGCGTTAACGCCGATCGGCACTTACTCAATTATTGGATTCAGCATAAGCGGAATCCCGGCTCTATTGGGCCAGCTGCTTTCGTTACCGCCCACGATCGCTATATATGCATTGTTTAGCGGAGCGGCAGCGCTCTATCATGCACTTAAGATCAGCATCGCTTCGCAATTGGTGCATGAAGCATCCTTTCACGGCCCGATCCTTGACTAGCCCCAAACGATATGATGCCTAAAGTCAAATCAATGATGAATCTCAAGACTTTGAACCTGTATGGTTGGGCCGCAGCGGTGTCAGCAGTACCTCCTATGAGAAATCGACTGATTCGCTGACTACCCACCTGCTTACCTACCTCCACTTTGCAGACGACTTTAGCGCTAGCTGGACGTTGCCAGACCCGCGCAGGGGGGTAAGGTGTTCGTGCCTTAGAAAAGAAGCCGTCGGTGCGCTGCTTCCACCTATGTCCTGAATTCTTTCGCCGTAGACCCGGAATCGAGGCCGGCGGACGAGCCGCGCGTGCAAGGGCACGCCGGAGGCTGTGCGGAACGGAACGCAGTGAGTACCGCACCGGCAAGGACGTGAGCGCAGCGACCCTTGCACGGGTCGCGCGCCGCCTATCGTTCCGGGTGGCGAAAGGACGAGGACAGAGGTGGCATCTGCAGAAAGGAGAGTTCGGAAGGCAGGCCCGAGCGGAACGGATCAGATGCGGCGCGCAGCGGCGCAGTGACTAAGGTGGGCATAGGTTGCCGCGCCGCGGCGACTTGGTTTTGACCACGTGGCGAAGGGATGCGCGTGGCGCGCGGCCATGAGTAATGAACAGATCGCCGCGTTCGTTGCCACGACAGCTGCTGTCAATTCCATCTAAAAAAGCGACTACATTTAAAAACCAGACTGAGACGAGATGGCCAAAAGTACGTCTTGCTTTTTGCAAAAGCCGACATACACTCAGTTGGTTGTTACGAACGATCACTATCGCGCCGCGAACAGACGTCTCTGACGGTACGCTCGTGCGCCATCGAACCGGCGCGTCCATCACGCGCTCACCCACCCGCACCCTCGCCAGGCGGCGGACAGCGTGAAGGACATCCGCAATGCCCCACTTCATTCATAGCACTAGCAAAGCCAACCTAATTTTGCTATCCGGAAAATTCCTTGGTTCCAATAAACAGATGAGTAAAACCGGCATGACCCGCGCCGAGGTAATGGCCCATAACGCGGCGAACGCGAATAACCAAATAGAATTGACAACACTGTTTGCGCGGCCCGAGCATACGCTCCATTCGGTCGCTAGAATTGGGGAACGAAGTGGTAGGAACATCAGAGGCGTCTTAATTTTTTCAAATGAGAACAACCAAATCAACGATGTTGGTCAATACCCATCTGTTGCGGGCGCAGAAGTGCTTTTGAATACGCTGAATCTTAGGCTTGTTTTGCTGGAATTCGAAGACTGCGAAGCGACCGCTTCGAGCTGTTGCGGTCTTAGGACGAACACGAGCGATAGCCAAGACTACATTCAGCTAACGAACCATGTTTTGCAACTACCACAAGTCCTTATTGAACGAGTACGCAATTTGCGAGGTATTACGGTTCAGGCCATGAATGCATATATAGCGACAATCCCGCCAGTTGGGCCCGCTCTTGGACAACAGCTTGCGCCCGCCCCGGTACAAGAGGCCATGGTGTAACGGCATTCGCGCAGAAGAAAAAAGCGGACATTCAACCCAACGTCCGCTTCACGTATGCGCCGTGAAAATAGCGCCGTTCCCATTCCGGATTTTTTTGTGCACCAGAAGCCGGTCGCCAAATGCCACGTAGCCAGTCTCGTAATTACGTGTAAAGGGCTCAAACGCAGACAGCTGACCAGTCGCGTCAATAGTTGGAATTGACAGCCGCGCCTGAGGACGCCGACTGTGACCAGCGCCGAGCGCCGACGTGCGTCGACCATCGAATTCGCCCGCCCCGATGAATCAACGGTGTTGCGTTAGCTGCCTGGATGGTCGGCCGCAGGCCGAGTCCGCAGGACCGAGCGAATGCGGAGTCAGGAAGGGAGCGGCGCCGCCAGGCGCAACGCCCAATGCGTTCAGGTTGTGGACTGGAGATTACGGCAGAAAGTCTATTTCGATGACGGCCTCAGTACCGGCAAAGGTTCGGCGTCCACTAAGCCTACGCCTGCCAACCAACGTTTCCTGGGCTGACTACGCCAGTCCTTCGTCTCGAAGATTCGATTGCTGCCGCCGTATGACACCATGTATCGGCCGCAGTGCTCATACCTAGCCATTTCAGCGTCGATCTCCGGTACAGGCACATCCAGCACGGTCAACCCGAAGCGCTTGTCGGTCAGCAGCCAGTACAACAGAAATGCATCGTAGGAGATGAACTCCTTGACGATCTTGCTGAAGGTGCTGAGCGCGTAGCGTTCGCGGTGGCCACGGCGGAAGTCTTCCCAGACTTCGCGGCGCGCCTTGCCCGCGTATCGTGCCAGCCATTGTGCGCCGAAGCGCTCGACAAGCTGATCGTTCAGATCGAGATGCAACGCCCGCATGGCGTCGTCGGAAGCGGTGCGCACGGCAACCGGCCGCGCTCCGCTTTCGCCCGGGTCACCAAACTGGTTTCGGCCATTGCGCCACATGAGCGCGTCCTTCGCGCGGCTCATTGCGTCTCCGCAGCTGGAAGCCCGTCCAGCGTCGACGCAAAAGTCTCGACGACGAGCTGCAGGACAAGCCACCACGCATAGAGTGCCAAGACCGATTCGCACAGTGCCTCATCTGCCAGGCCGTGTGCGACATCGTTGCGCAGATTCGGCCCCGCCCGATCGCACATGAGCGCATTGATGGCCAGGGTAAGCCCCTCACCAAACTCCTCGCCCATTTGCGGCCGCTTAACGAGGCTCGACAAGCCAATTTCGGAGTCGAGTCCATCCAGGCTGTGTTCCGCAGTGAACGCGCCCGCCCCCTGCAACACCTGGCGGACCATATGTTCGAACTGCGGCATCAGGATGTGCATGGTCTGCACCATGTCGCCGTAGAAGCCGGCATGCAAGCCCTTCGCTACTGCCCGGGCCCGGTCGACGGGTACCACCGGCGAACGTTCGGCAATGGCTTTGAAATCATCGACACGGTAGCTGTGTTCCGCTCTCAACCTGTCTAGCGCAGGGCCGATTGCGCTGTGCATGGTAAAGGCCGCATTCTGGCGGAATATCTCACGCGCCTTGGCGGTGACCTGTTGCTCCCAGCTCTGCTGCGGGCCGGCCTTATCCACCTGGCGGCCGTCGCCTGCCATCACGGCGCTGTCGAACAGCGTCGATAGTGGATGCTCCTGTAACGACTTTTCGGCATCCGCCAGCAGCTGCGCAGCGTCTGGCGGACTATCCAGCCCGCAGAAGGCCATCAATGCCATTAGCGGGTTCCGGCCGCTGACGTGAGCGATTGCTGCCTTCGCCTCATCGGAGACGTCGATACGGGGGCCTCGAAATGTTCGCATTTCGCCCAGCACTGCGCGACCGGCCTCCTGGTGCCGGCGGCGCAGCGCTTCGATCTTCTCCACGACGTTCAGCCGCTCGCGTGCTGGCCCTAGTACCTGCCGATAGGCTTCGATCGCCTTCGTCAGGAAGGTATGCGCGAGCATCGCACTGTTACCTTGTGTCGACTGCAGCGCGATCGCCTCCGCGACCATGGCGAGCATGTCGGCATGGTCGTCCGGTTTGCGTGCGAGCGTGTACCACTGCGCCGCGGCTTCGAAATACGACTGGGCCGGAAACGCGTGCCCGGCCGCGAAGTGCCGGCGCGCGATAGCGTCAAGCGCGCTTGCTACTTCGCCGGCGCGACCACGGCCGACTTTTTCGGCGATAAGCGGTCGAAGGTAATATTCCGGATCCACGCCGTCGACGTCGAGGGCGCCGAAGAATGCACTTAGCAATGCCTGTTCGATCTGCTGGACCGCGTCCTGGTCACGGATCAGTTTGGCGAGCTGCAGCGAACGGTGCCAGGAAGCGCCGTTTCCTTGATGCCACGCCTCGAATAAGATATTGCCTTGGGCGCGATAACTGTCGATCGCCGTGCGCGCATATTGGTACCTACGTTCTCGATCACGCAAGCACACCAAATCCGCCAGGCGCGCGCGTAGGGCGTGCGACTGCTCGATCGAATCGGCGAGCGAGGCAAGGACGTCGATCACGCCGGCGGTGAGATGATCGGGCCCCATGCTGCCGGTACCGTCCCCCCAGGTTGTACGGGGACGAAAGGTCACGGCCGGCTCCTCCGGAACGAGTTCCATTGATGTGACGCCGGCTAGCAGCATCAGCGCCCTGCCGGCAACGCCGGTCGACTTCTGCAGCGCCGCGGCTACCAGGTTGAACAGTTCGTGAATGTCGGCGCCGGGGTTGGCTGCGAGCAGGTCATGCACGCCAGCGGCGCGGAAGTCGTCGACGGTAAGCGGCAGCAAAGCGTCGGCTGACGACATGGGGGCGGGAGCAACAGATTCAGTGGCGTCGGTCATTGCATGGGCGAGGTATCAAAAGCACCCATGGTAGCGTTATTTGATAAGGGAATGGTGGGAAGTTCATCGTTGCCGAGTGCGCCGTTTCAGCCGTGCGCAGCGTGGCGGGTGAGCCCGAACATCGGGGCGGTCCTCGCGGAGAATCCGCGTTCAAGGTGCGCTGCGGCACACCTCCTCCAGGTCTGGAAGCGCGCCCCATGCGGCGGGGTTCTGGACCTGGCATGAATATCCTCGTGCGAAGCGCGCTGATCCCCGCATTCGGGGAAGCCCGCCAGCGGCGGGCTTCCGGTTTACGCAGCGTCAGCAGCTGGCGGGTACTTCTGCTTGTCGTCCGTCAGGTACACGGGATGGTAGTGATGCCGATTTCTCCCCTCCTGTTTATCCTTCGGCAAGAACACCCCAATAGCGCACCGAACGCGATGTGCAGCGGTGGCCCCCTTAGCTGTAATTGTCGTGCGTCCCCGATAGTCCTTCGGCACTGCCTCCCATTCCGCCATCGTCATGTGGACGAACGATTCTCCAGCGTAGTTGCAAATGGGTGGCAGCCTGCTTGCGGCCTTTGCAGCAGCGGCCTGCTCTGGCGCCGGCGCCTCGTATTTCGTTATCACTTCTACCGGCTGAATACGGCGGTAGCTCGTATTGATCGACACGCTGACGATGCGGCCGCCTTTACGCGTTACACGCTTCACCTCGAACCACTTGCCGGCGATCTCGACACGCCCGCCGATTTGGATATCGTGATCTACAGCGGCAAGCGCACCCTGCTCTCCCAACATGGTCCGCTCGAACGTAATGCGATTTGTGTAGTGAGCTATCCAGCGGTTGTAGGTGTCGACGGAGCGGCCGTAGCCAGCTTTCGCCACCTCGACGATTTCATCGAGCGAACGCGGCACGAACCGTTCCGGGTATTCGTTCGAGAGCATGCCGTAAGCAGTAGGGCCATATTTGACGCCCTCGGCATCACCAAGTTTAAGGGGCAATCTCACCGAAATACACCGAGCAACCAGCAACGCTTCAGTATGTGTCATGTTGGGTTTGCTGGTGGACTCTTTGCCGGTCCGTTGGGGCAGCGAGTACGCCTCCGCATTCAAGCACTCGCCGATAAGCTGAAGACCAGTTCGCTGACCGAAGCTGAGCGCGTTGAGTACCTTCGCTTGGTGGACACGATGCCAGATGACGAAGAATAGACCATGAACAGCTCAAAATTGCAGGTACGCAAGGGGATGCAATCATCATGGGTTGCCCTCTTAGGCGCATCCCTCGTGGTAACTGGGTGCGGGAATGCCGACGGAACTAAAGCGTCAGCAGTGAGTGCGTGCGTCGAGAACGGCATCGCCTACTACAAAGAGATCGGCTCCTATCCAACACTGACCTCTGCCGGCATGGAAGGGCGGAGCGCCGAAGAAGTGGCGACCGAAAAATGTAGTCGGAGCGCGCTGGCCTTTCCGGCGAAGCGATAGGAAATATGAAAACCAACACAAACTTGGCGACGGGCTCAGCGGTCGCAACAGGCGCAGCAGCTGGAATTGCAAACGCTAGCTATGTCTACCTGGGCGCCGTCGCGGCGGCAGAAGCCACTGGACTTGCTGGTGCGGCGGCAACCTCTTCTGCTCTCGCTACTTTGGGTGGCGGTGCGATTGCCGCTGGCGGCGGTGGGATGAGTGCCGGCGTTATGGCCGTGGCCGCTGCCGCTGCATGGCCGGCTGCGGCGGTCGCTGTAACCGTATTCGGTGGATACCAGCTCTACAAGTGGCTTCGCTGAAGTCGCAAGGAAAACAAGTGAGTACACTTCAACAAATCTGGCGTGCGACACGGGATAATCTCGTTGAATTTGGTCATGCGTCACGACCGACCCGACCAGGGGAGACGGCTACGCGGGACGCAGAAGCCAAGAGACGCACGCAGCTTGAACACCTGGACAGGAATGGCCCAAAGCATATGAGCGCCGAAGGATACGCTCGGGCTCAAATGCTT
>Ga0265798_10012003_pt1 | contig 10496 bp, 8 predicted proteins | sample P3T30metagenome_FD_192430 | JGI IMG/M metagenome (GOLD analysis project Ga0265798, IMG submission 192430) | Plant litter microbial communities from East Loma Ridge, Irvine, California - P3 T30 | ecosystem: Environmental > Terrestrial > Plant litter > Unclassified | place: USA: California... | reverse complement strand
ATCACATTCTCCATTACAGACATTCAGTCCAACTCCATCACAAACCTCCCCGTCATCGGCGAAGCGGCGCAGCAGTCCTATCCTACCGCAACCCTGTACATTGTTGCTACTCCCATTGGCAACGTTACCGACATCAGCCTGCGCGCGCTGCAGGTGCTGGCACTGGCCGACGCCGTCGCCTGCGAGGACACCCGCAACACCGGCCACCTGCTGACCCGCTTCGGTTTGAACAAGCCCCTAATCGCCGCCCACCAGCACAACGAGCGCGAAGTGGCCGACAAGCTCATTGCCCGCCTGGCCCAGGGCGAGCGCATCGCCCTGGTGTCCGACGCCGGCACCCCCGCGGTGTCCGATCCGGGCGCGCGCATCGTCGACGCCGTGCGCGCCGCGGGCCTGCGCGTGCTGCCCATCCCCGGCGCCTCCGCCGCGATCACGGCCCTCTCGGCCAGTGGCCTGCTCAACGACCAGTTTTATTTTGTCGGCTTTTTACCCGCCAAAGCCAAACAAAGGGAAAGCGCCCTGCAGGCAGTGCTGACGGTGCCGGCCACCCTGGTGTTTTACGAAGCGCCGCACCGCATCATCGACAGTGTCGAAGCCCTGCTGGCAGCGTTCGGGCCGACCCGCCAGATCGTCTTTGCGCGCGAGCTGACCAAATTATTCGAAGAGATCCACCGCTGCCCGCTGGGTGACGCCGCCGCCTGGCTGCGCGCCGATGCCCACCGCGAGAAGGGCGAATTCGTCGTGCTGGTCGAAGGCGCGGCCGAAGGGGGCGATGCAGCCGATGCGGAAGCGGAGCGGATTTTGCAGATTCTGTTGACGGAGTGTTCAGTCAAGCAGGCGGCGAATCTGGCGGCGCAGATTACGGGGCGGAAGAAGAACGCTTTATATGATCGGGCGCTTGAAATCAAGAACGGCCCTTGACCGTTCGTCCCTCAACGGTTATAGTTCTGCTCCTCGGAGTGTGGCGCAGTCCGGTAGCGCACCTGGTTTGGGACCAGGGGGTCCAAGGTTCGAATCCTTGTACTCCGACCAAAAACAATCAAACAAAAGTGGAAACCTACTTTTGTTTGGGCTAGTCAGATAAAAATGCCCCGGGAAACCCGGGGCATTTTTTGTTTACGCAAACCCGATTCAGATCATGCTTCGCCTCGGAGGCCAGCAGCACCGGGGACTGGCCCTGCGGGCCTGTCCCCATTCAATCTTTACCTGCGCCGCTGGCGCCCGTTCAGCAGTAGTAGCTGAACGAAAATGGGGACAGGCCTGCAAGGCCAGTCCCCGGTGCTAATTATTTCGCTTGGCTGCCAGCGCATTGCCCGCGCGGCTCACGCCTTTGCGGCCTAGCTGCTCCGAAATGAACAAGCCCGCGTCGACCACCAGGTCCAGGTCCACGCCGGTGTGGATGCCGAGCCCATTGAGCATGTACAGCACATCCTCGGTCGCCACATTCCCCGTCGCTCCCTTCGCGTATGGGCAGCCGCCCAGTCCCGACACGGATGCATGAAAAATCGACACGCCCAGTTCCAGGCTGGCGTAGATATTGGCAAGCGCCTGCCCGTAAGTATCGTGAAAGTGCCCGGCGATGCCGTCCAGTTTGAACGTGTCGGCGGCCGTTTGCATCACGGCCTGGGTGTGGCGGGGCGTGGCCACGCCGATGGTGTCGGCGATGTCGATTTCATCGCAGCCCAGGTCGCGCATGCGGCCCACCACATCGGCCACGGCCGACAGGGGCACTTCGCCCTGGTAGGGGCAGCCAAAAGCGCAGCTGACGCTGGCGCGCAGGCGCAGACCGTGCTGCTTGGCTGCTTTTGCCACCGGCTCGAAGCGCGCGATCGATTCGGCGATCGAGCAGTTGATGTTCTTTTGCGAGAAGGCTTCCGAGGCCGAGCCGAAAATCACCACCTCGGCCGCCCTGGCGGCCAGCGCCGCCTCAAAACCCTGCATGTTCGGCGTGAGGGCCGAATACAGGGTGCCGGGCCGGCGCCCGATTTTCGCCATCACCTCGGCGCTGGTGGCCATCTGCGGCACCCACTTGGGCGAGACAAACGAAGCCGCCTCGATGTTGACGAAACCGGCGCGTGAGAGGCGGTCGACCAGTTCCACCTTGACGGCGGCGTCGACGTACTGCTTTTCGTTTTGCAGGCCGTCGCGCGGGCCCACTTCCACCAGTTTGACGTTCTGGGGCAGGGTGCTTGAAATGCTCATGTCAGTATCCTCGGCTGCGGTCGACGACGTGGGCGAGCGCCTGGCCCGCCTCGTGCGCCATGATTTGTCGGGCGACCTGCCGCACGCTCTCTTCCCGCACCGTGAGGGCGGAAATGTGGGGCGTGATGCTGATCTTCGGTTCGCCCCAGAACGGGTGGGGCGCAGGTAAAGGCTCGTTCCTGAATACGTCCAGGGTGGCGCCGGCGATGTGGCCGCTTTTGATCAGGGCCAGCAAATCCGGTTCCGCCACCAGGCCGCCCCGGGCCACATTGATCAGATAAGCGCCACGGGGCAGTTTTTCAAGCAGGGCGCGGTCGAGCAGGTTGTTGGTCTCGGCTGTCAGCGGCAGCATGCACACCAATACGCGGGTGCCGGCCAGGAAGGCGTCGAGCTGCGCCGGCCCCGCAAAGCAGCGCACGCCGTCGATCGCCTTCGGGGTGCGGCTCCAGCCGCGCAGGGGAAAGTTCAAGGGTTCAAAGGCGCGCAGGACGGCGCTGCCCAGTTCCCCGATGCCCATCACGCCCACCGTGAAATCCTGCCGGGACGGCAGGGACAAGGGCGCCCACACGCCCTCGCGGGCCTGGCTGTCGTAATCGTCGAAGCGGCGGAAGTAGCGCAGCACCGCGTGCAGCACATACTCGGCCATCTGCACACCCATGCCGGCGTCGCCCAGGCGCACCAGCGGCACGTCCGGCAGCGCCTCGCCGAACTTGAGCAGCGCGTCGACGCCGGCGCCGGCGACGAAAATCGCCTTGACGCCGCCCAGTTGCGCAAGCAGTTCGGCAGGCGCGCCCCACACCAGCGCGTAGTCGCAAGGGGGCACGGCCCCTTCACGCCACTCGACGATGTCGCAGCCTGGCAGGGCCACCCTGAAATCGCTGGCCCACGGCGCCGTGTTGCCATCGAGCCGATAAAGGAGCAGTCGCATGGGCCGGGCCTTTTAAGCTGCGGCAAACGCCAGCAGGGGCGCGCCGTCGGCCACCTGGTCGCCGACCTGATAGAGCATTTCTTCGACGACGCCGTCGGTGGGCGCGGCGATGGTGTGCTCCATTTTCATGGCCTCCATGATCACCAGCGCGTCGCCTTTTTTCACGCTCTGACCCTGCCTGGCCAGCACGGCGACTACCTTGCCCGGCATGGGCGCGGTCAGGCGCCCGCCGGCCGCTTCCGCTTCGCCCGCGTGGGCCAGCGGGTCGTTATAGTGCAAGACAAAATGGCGCCCGCCGGTGAACACGTGGAACTGTTCGCCATCGCGGCGCACGGCGCCATGCACGGCGGTGTCGCCCAGGCTGATCGACAGTTCGGCGCCTTCGACCCGGTCGATTTTCATCGGCACCGCCATGCCGCCAAAGTCGATCTGATACGCGCTGCCCTGGTACGCGACTTTGAGCTGGTAGGCTTTCAGTTCGCTGGCGGCGCTGTAGTCGTCGGAAAAGGCGACGGCGCGCTGCCACTGGCCGTTCATGCGCCAGCCGCTGGCCTGGCCGAAAGGATCGGCGCGGTAGCTCGATGCGGCCGACGCGGTCTGTTTTTCAGCGCCCAGCAGGGCCGCGGTGGCCAGCGCCAGCGCGGCGGCGGGAACCGCGCGGGGAGCAGGGAACAGGCTGTCTCCATTGCGCTCGATCAGGCCCGTGTCCAGGTCCGCGCTGGAGAAGGCCTTGCCCTCCACCAGGCGCTTGAGGAAGGCGATGTTGGTGGCGAGACCGACGATGCGGAACTCCGCCAGCGCCTGCGACAGGCGCGCCAGGGCCTGGGTGCGGTCGGCGCCCCACACGATCAGCTTGGCGATCATGGGATCGTAAAACGGAGAGATTGCATCGTCTTCGCGCACGCCCGAGTCGATGCGCACGGGAGCGGGATCGCCCTTGCCGTCGCCGCCCAGCATGAAGCTCACTGCTTCGGGCGCGTCCATGTGGCGCAAGGTGCCGATCGATGGCAGAAAACCCTTCTCGGGATTTTCGGCGTAGATGCGCGCTTCAATGGCGTGGCCGTGGATGGTCAGTTCATTCTGCTGTTTCGGCAGCGCTTCGCCAAACGCGATGCGCAACTGCCATTCCACCAGATCGGTCCCGGTGATCATTTCCGTCACCGGGTGTTCGACCTGCAGGCGTGTGTTCATCTCCATGAAATAAAACGAGCCGTCCTGGTTGGCGATGAATTCCACCGTGCCGGCGCCCACGTAGCCCACCGCGCGCGCCGCCGCCACGGCCGCTTCACCCATGGCGGCGCGACGCTCGGCCGGCATGCCAGGCGCTGGCGCTTCTTCCAGCACTTTCTGGTGACGCCGCTGCACCGAGCAATCGCGCTCGTGCAGGTAGACGCAGTTGCCGTGGGTATCGGCAAACACCTGGATTTCGATGTGGCGGGGGCGGGTCAGGTATTTTTCAGCGAGGACCTTGTCGTCCCCAAAAGAGCTGATCGCCTCGCGCTTGCACGAAGCCAGCGCCGCCTTGAAATCTTCCGAACGCTCGATCACCCGCATGCCCTTGCCGCCGCCGCCCGCCGAGGCTTTCAGCAGCACCGGATAGCCGATGCGGTCGCCCTGGCTCTGCAAAAAGTCGGGGTCCTGGTTCTCGCCGTGGTAGCCGGGCACCAGCGGCACATCGGCGTTTTCCATCAGGGTCTTGGCGGCGGATTTGGAACCCATCGCGCGCATTGAGGACGCCGGCGGGCCAATGAACACCAGGCCTGCTTCAGCGCAGGCGTCGGCAAAATCGGCGTTCTCGGACAGGAAGCCATAGCCGGGGTGGATCGCCTCGGCGCCCGTGGCCAGGGCCACCGCGACGATCTTGTCGCCGCACAGGTAGCTTTCCTTGGCGGCGGCAGGCCCGATCAGCACCGCTTCATCGCACACGGCCACGTGCTTGGCGCCGGCGTCGGCTTCCGAGTAGACGGCGACGGTCTTGATGCCCATGCGGCGGGCAGTGGCGGCGACGCGGCAGGCAATCTCTCCGCGGTTGGCGATCAGGATTTTCTTGAACATGCGTGGGTTCCGTGGCGATAAAAAGGTAAAAGGATCAGCAGCCGCAGCGCTCTTTGGGCGCCGAATCGAGCGTGGAAGCACGCGTTTTCAGGCCCAGTTTTTCCAGCAGGGCGCGGTCGTCATTGGCTTCCGGGTTGTCGGTGGTGAGCAGCTTGTCGCCATAAAAAATCGAGTTGGCGCCGGCCAGGAAGCACATCGCCTGCACCGCTTCGCCCATCTGGCGGCGGCCGGCCGACAGACGCACGCGCGCTTTCGGCATGGTGATGCGGGCCACTGCGATGGTGCGCACGAATTCCAGCGGGTCGAGCGGGTCGAGGCCGTGCAAGGGCGTGCCTTCCACCTGCACCAGGTGGTTGACGGGCACCGACTCCGGGTAGGGATTCAGGTTCGCCAGTTGCGCGATGAGGCCGGCGCGCTGCAGGCGCGATTCGCCCATGCCGACAATGCCGCCGCAGCACACTTTGAGGCCTGCATTGCGCACCTTGCCCAGGGTGTCGAGGCGGTCCTGGTATTCGCGGGTCGAGATCACGTTGTTGTAGAACTCGGGCGCGGTGTCCAGATTATGGTTGTAGTAGTCCAGGCCCGCGTTTTTGAGGCGGTCGGCCTGTCCCTCTTCCAGCATGCCCAGCGTGGCGCACGTTTCCATGCCGAGCGCTTTGACTTCACGCACCATCGCTTCGACTTTCTCCATGTCGCGCTCTTTCGGGCTGCGCCAGGCGGCGCCCATGCAAAAGCGGGTGGCGCCGTTGGCCTTGGCCTGGCGGGCCGCGTCGAGCACCGTGTCGAGGTCCAGGATTTTTTTCGCTTCGACGCCCGTGTCGTAGCGCGCCGCCTGCGGGCAGTAGCTGCAGTCTTCCTCGCAGCCGCCCGTCTTGATCGACAGCAGCGTTGCCAGTTCGACGTCGCCGTCGGGGAAGTTGGCGCGGTGCGCTGCCTGGGCCTGGAACATCAGGTCGTTGAAAGGCAGGTCGAACAGGGCCATCACGTCGGCGACGGGCCAGGTGGCATCCATCGCGGTGGTGATCGGTGCGGCCGGCTTGGTAAAAGCCAGTTCGGTGATGGTGGCGGTGGAAGTGCTCATGCTGTAATCCTTACAAATAAAATCTGGCGTTTAACCACGCTGCGGCGGCCAGCCGGGCAGGGTCGCGAGGTTGATGTGGGTGGCCGCCTGCTTGAAGTCGGGCGTGTCCATGAAGGGTACGCGTCCCAGCAGGGGCGCGGGAATGCGGGCGGCCAGCGCTTCGATGTTTTCATCGAGGTAGGCCATGTCGGGGTCGATCTGGTTGGCCACCCACCCTGCCAGCACCAGGTTGCGGGCGATGACCGCTTCCACCGTCAGCAGGGCGTGGCTGATGCAGCCCAGCCGCATGCCGACCACCAGCACGACAGGCAGGTTCAGTTGGGCGGCCAGGTCGGCCGTGTCGAAATCGTCGGTCAGGGGCACCCGGAAACCCCCTACGCCTTCGACCACGACGGCATCCGACGCCGCCGCGATTTCCGCGTAGGCGGCGATGATGGGCACCGGATCGAGCGCCACGCCGTCGATGGCGGCGGCGACATGGGGCGCGGCCGGGGTACGCAGCATGAAGGGCGTGGTGAGGCTGGCGGGCAGGTGCACATTGCCGGCTGCGCGCAACTGGTCGGCGTCTTCATTATGCAGTTCGCCGTCGATCATCTCGGCCCCGGCAGCAACCGGCTTCATGCCGCAGGCGCGCACGCCTGATTCGACCAGCTTGTGCAGGATGGCGGAAGACACCATCGTCTTGCCGATTTCCGTGTCGGTGCCCGTGATAAAACAGGAGAAGCGCCACGGCAGCGAACCCACCGCCTGCAGCATGGGCGCCGGCACCACTTCGAGTTCTGCTTCGGCCAGCACAGGTTCCGCTACCGGCGCGAGCACCGGCGCATCGGGATCAACAGGATCGTTCAGGCTCATCTCAATTCCTTTCCAGGTCATTCAGCGCGGCCACCAGCTGCGCCACATCTTCGTCAGTATGCGCCGCCGACAGGGTCACGCGCAGGCGCGCCGTGCCAGCGGCCACCGTGGGCGGGCGGATGGCCGGCACCCACAGGCCTTGGCCCGACAGGGCGGCGCCCGCGCGCAGGGCGGCGTCATTGTCGCCGATGATGATGGGCTGGATGGCGGTCGCCGACTCGCCCAGCGTCCACGGCGCCACGTTCAGTTCCGCGCGAAAGCGCGCAATCAGCGTATTCAGATGGGCGCGGCGGCCGTCCCCTTCCGCCCCTTCGATGATGTCCATGCTGGCCAGCAGCGCATGCGCCAGCGCGGGCGGCGCTGCCGTCGTGTAGATATAGGGCCGGGCGCGCTGGATCAGCCATTCGATCACGCTGGCGTGGGCGGCGACAAAGGCGCCCGCCACGCCGGCGGCCTTGCCCAGGGTGCCCATATAGACCAGCTGGGGTGAGCACAGGTTCAAGTGCGCCAGGGCGCCGTGGCCCTGCTCTCCCAGCACGCCGAAACCGTGGGCGTCGTCCACCACCAGCCAGGCGCCGTGGCGCTCGCACAGGGCGAGGATTGCCGCCAGCGGCGCCAGGTCGCCATCCATGCTGAACACGCTGTCGGTGACGACGATCTTGGTGGGGGCCGTGCTGGCGGCTAGTTGCGCGCCCAGTGCTTCCACGTCGGAGTGGGGATACACCGCCACGCGCGCGCGGGCGAGGCGCGCCCCGTCGATCAGGGACGCATGGTTGAGCGCTTCGCAAAACAATTCGGCGTCCGCGTCGATCCCCAGCGCCGTCAGCACGGCCAGGTTGGCCATGTAGCCGGTGGCGAAGCTGAGGGCGCGCACCTCGGGAATGCTTGCGGCCTGGGTCGCCGCCAGGCGCTCTTCCAGCTGGACGTGGGCGCGGCTGTGGCCACTGATCAGGTGCGAGGCGCCGCTGCCGGCGCCGTACATCGAGGCGCCTTCGCGCAACGCTTCCACCACGGCGGGGTGCGACGCCAGGCCCAGATAATCGTTGCTGCAAAACGCCAGCAGGGAGCGCCCTTCGATGGTCAAGCGGGGCGCGCAGGGCGTCTCCACCGTGCGGCGCCGGCGCGTCAGGCTGGCTTCGTCCAGCACGCGCAGGCGCGCGTCCAGGGCCGCGATCATGGCGTTCGCTGCCATCACGCCGCCATCACCTGGTCGAACACGGCGTGGGTGCGCGCCGCCAGCAATGCGATTTCGTCGTCACTGAGGATATACGGCGGCATCAGGTAGACCGTGTTGCCGATGGGGCGCAGCAGCAGTTCGTGTTCCAGCGCCGCGCTGAAAAAACGCCGAGAAAAGGCCGCATCGGCGCCGACGGCGTCAAACGCCCACAGCATGCCCTTGTTGCGGAAGTTCGCCACACGCGCATCGTCCCGCAATGGCGCCAGCGCCGCCGTGATATTGGCCGACTTGACCCGGTTGGCGGCAATCACATCGTCTTCTTCAAAAATATCGAGCGTGGCCAGCGCGGCGCGGCAGGCCAGGGGATTGCCCGTGTACGAGTGCGAATGCAGAAAGCCGCGGCGGATGTCGGTGCTGTAAAAGGCCTGATACACCTCTTCGCGCGTGAGCACCAGGGACAGGGGCAGATAGCCGCCGCTGATGCCTTTGGACAGGCAGAGGAAATCGGGCCAGATGCCGGCCTGCTCGCAGGCGAAGAAGGTGCCCGTGCGGCCGCAGCCGACGGCGATTTCATCGGCGATCAGGTGCACCTCGTAGCGGTCGCACAGTTCCCGCAACAGGGTCAGATACAGGGGATCGTGCATGGCCATGCCGGTGGCGCACTGCACCAGCGGCTCGACGATGATGGCGGCGATGCGCTCGGCCCGCTCGGCAAACAGGGCCTCCACGTCGGCGATGGCGCGGCGCGCCACGTCTTCGGCCGTCTCGCCATCGCGCGCGCCCCGTGCATCGGGCGACATGACCACGCGGGCGGCGCGCAGCAGCGGGCCGTAGGCGTCCTTGAACAGGGCGACGTCGGTGACGGCCAGCGCGCCGATGGTTTCGCCGTGATAGCTGCCGGCCAGGCAGACGAATTCCTGCTTTTGTTCCTTACCGTGGTTGCGCCACGCATGAAAGCTCATCTTGAGGGCGATTTCCACCGCCGAGGCGCCGTCGGAAGCATAAAAGGCGTGGCCCAGGGCGCCGCCTGTCATGCTGGATAAACGCTCGGACAGGCGCACCACCGGCTCGTGCGTAAAACCGGCCAGCATGGCGTGTTCAAGCTGGTCGAGCTGCTCGCGCAGGGCCGCGTTGATGCGCGGGTTGGCGTGGCCGAACAGGTTGACCCACCAGGAGCTGATGGCGTCCAGGTAGCGCTTGCCGTCGTGGTCCACCAGCCAGGGTCCGCGCCCGTGGCTGACGGCGATCAGCGGCACCGTTTCGTGGTGCTGCATCTGGGTGCAGGGGTGCCACACGCTTTTGAGGCTGCGCGCGGTCCAGTCGGCGGCGATGCTCTTGCTCATGCCGTCAACCCAGCCATGAAGGCTTGCGCTTTTCCAGGAAGGAGGCGACGCCTTCGCGGCCCTCTTCGCTGGCGCGGATGGCGGCGATGCGGCGCGCGCTGTCGGTCACCAGGTCCTGGTCGACGGGTTTGCCCGCCACGTCGCGCACCAGCAGCTTGGCTTCCCGCACCGCGTTCGGGCTGTTCGTCACCAGCGACTTGATGATGGACGCCACTTTGGCGTCGAGCGCTTCGGCGCCCACCAGTTCGTGAATAAAACCGATGCGCAGCGCTTCGGCGGCCGTAAAACGCTCGGCCGTCAAAAAGTAGCGGCGCGCGGCGTTCTCGCCCATCGCCTTGATGACGTAGGGAGAAATGGTGGCGGGGATCAGGCCCAGCTTGACTTCGCTGAGGCAGAAGTTGACGCCTTCGACGGCCACGGCGATGTCGCAGGCCGCGACCAGGCCCATGCCGCCGGCGTAGCAGTCGCCCTGGATTTTAGCGACGGTCGGCTTCGGGCACAGGTAAATCGTGCGGAGCATGTCTGCCAGTTTCAAGGCGTCGTCGTAGTTCTCCGTGTCCGAATAGCCGGCCATGGCCTTCATCCAGTTGAGGTCTCCGCCGGCGCAGAAGGCGGGGCCATTGGCCGCCAGGACGATGGCGCGCACGTCTTCGTCGCGGCCCAGTTCATCAAAGGCCAGCGCCAGTTCGGCGATGGTGGCGTCGTTGAACGCATTGCGCACATCGGGGCGGTTGAGGGTCACGGTGGCGACCCGCTCGTGCATGGTGATGTCGATCGATTGCCAGTTCATCATGGTCGGTTTGCCTGGGAAGGAAGCCCGCTGGCGGCGCGGTAGACGACGACATTGTCGACGGC
>Ga0265798_10012001_pt1 | contig 10498 bp, 8 predicted proteins | sample P3T30metagenome_FD_192430 | JGI IMG/M metagenome (GOLD analysis project Ga0265798, IMG submission 192430) | Plant litter microbial communities from East Loma Ridge, Irvine, California - P3 T30 | ecosystem: Environmental > Terrestrial > Plant litter > Unclassified | place: USA: California... | reverse complement strand
ACGGCGTGGTGCTGCTCAGCTCGATCATGAACTACGGCTACCGCCAGCCGGGTCTCGACCAGGTCTATCTCAATTATCTGCCGAGCTACGCCGCCACTGCCTGGTACCACAATCGGCTGGCCAACCGCCCCGCCGACGTCGCGACGGTCGTCCAGCAGGCGCGTGATTTCGCGGTCGGACCGTACATGTCGGCGCTCGCCAAGGGGCAGAACATCTCCGACGCCGAGCGCGATCAGGTGGCGCAGCGGATGAGCGAGCTGATCGGCCTGTCGCCCGACTTCATCCGCCGCGCCAACCTGCGTATCGACCTGCCGCGCTTCCAGAAGGAGCTGCTGCGCGGCACGCGCCAGACGGTCGGCCGCTTCGACTCGCGTTACATCGGCACCGACAGCGACGCAGCGGGCGAGCGCCCCGAGACCGACGTGTCCTCGGACGCGATCTCGGGCGCGTTCATCGCCACCTTCACCGACTATGTGACCCACCAGCTCGGCTACAAGACCGACATGCCCTACCGCCTCTCCGCGCGCGACGCCGCGGGCTGGACGTGGAATTGGAAGCACGAGTCGCCGCTGCGCGGGGCGGGGCCGCAGAACAACCCCAATACCGCGATCGACCTAGCCGCGGCGATGCGCGCCAACCCCTATCTCCAGGTGCTCTCGATGAACGGCTGGTACGATATGGCGACGCCCTTCTTCGGCACCGAGAACGACCTCGGCCACATGATGCTGGAGCCGAGCCAGCGCGGGAACCTGCGCTTCGTCTACTATCCCGCGGGGCACATGACCTATCTCAACCCCGAGGCGCTGGTGGCGATGAAGCGCGACCTGTCGGACTGGTACGACCGCGCGCTCGCCGTGGCTCGCTCGGACGCGCCGCCGGCACGGGGCGCGGTGTCGGCGGCAGAGGCGCCGGGGTCTTCGCCCAACTGACGCCGGTCCTACCCTACCACTACTGTCGTCATCCTGAGCTTGTCTCACGATCCACCGTGCCGCGCGAGCGGCGGTCGCTGGGTGCGCCGCACCGTGGATCCTGAAACGAGTTCAGGATGACGCCGTCAGGGAGGAGGCGAGTCGCGGCAAGGGCCCGCTAACCTCCTGCTCACGCCCGCAAAGCACATTTACTAAGCTCTTAACCATGGGCAGAGGCGGCGCATGCCCGCCTTCTCCTCGCGCGCGCTCGTCGTGCTCCTCGCCGCGTTCGCGGCCACGTTCCCCGCGCCCGCGCTTGCCTGGGGCAAGACCGGCCATCGCGTCGTCGCGCAGATCGCCGATGGGCGCCTCACCGCGCGTACGCGTCAGGCGGTAAAGGCGATCCTGGGGGTCGAGACGTTGGCGGAGGCGGCGAACTGGCCCGACACGATGAAGTCGGACCCGTCGCCCTTCTGGCAGCGCCAGGCGTCGCCGTGGCATTACGTCACCGTGCCGACCGGTAAGAGCTACGCCGCGGTCGGCGCGCCGCCGGAGGGCGACGCGGTCACTGCGCTCACCCGCTTCAGCGCGACGCTGCGCGACCCGCGCGCGTCGCTCACCGAGCGACAGGCCGCGCTGCGCTTCGTGGTCCATATCGTCGGTGACCTTCACCAGCCGCTCCACACCGGCAACGGTAACGACCGCGGCGGCAACGACCGCAAGGTCACCTTCTTCGGCCGCGCCACCAACCTCCACTCGGTGTGGGACTCAGGCCTGGTCGACGACGAGCAGCTCGCCTTCACCGAGATGTCGGCGTGGCTCGGCGCGCGGGTCACGCCGGCCGAGGCGCGCGACTGGGCGACGAACGACCCGCGCGTCTGGATCGGCGAGAGCGCGGCGCTGCGTGACCGGATCTATCCCGCGGAAGGGCAAGACACGCTGTCTTACGCCTATGTCTACGCGAACACACCGCGCATGGAGCTCCAGCTGGAGAAAGGCGGGGTACGGCTCGCCGCCTATCTCAACGAGCTGTTCGCGGCGCGACGCCGCTGACTCAGAGCAGCGCCAGCGCGCTCAGCTCGGCCGCGAGCGCGGGCGGCAGCGCCGCGATCCCCTCCCCTGCCGCGCTGCCCAGGTCGACCGGCGCGTCGCCCGCCTCGAGGTAGCGCCAGCCCTGATGCGCGCGGCGCGGCAGGGCCAGCACGAGCCGCAGCTCGGGATCGATGTGGATCGCTACGCGCCCGCCCTCCGCCTCGCCGAAGCGCAGGATCGGCGAGCGTGCCACCAGCTGGTGCTTGATGATCCAGTAGAGCGAGCCCTCCCCGGCCACTTCCTCGTGGCGCTTCGGTAAATAGCGGGTGGTGAGGAATACGGGGCCGGCGGCGGCGCGCGCGCGAAGGCGCTCGGCGAGCAGGTCGACGCTCGCCGCGCCGAACGCGACCTTGGTGAGATGGAGCGGCATTCTCTCGCCGATGTGGGTCAGCCGCCCAGGCCCCACAAGGTGGCGAGGCCGAGGAAGGAGAGGAACCCGCCCGTGTCGGTCAGCGTCGTCACGAACACCGCGGAGGATACGGCGGGATCGATGCGGAAACGGTCCAGCGTCACCGGCACCAGCACGCCGCCGAGCCCGGCGAGCAGGTTGTTGATCACCATCGCCAGCGCCATCACCAGCGACAGCTGCTCGTCGCCGTAGACGATGTAGCTGCCCAGCCCGACGAGACAGCCGAGCGTCGCGCCGTTGACTGCGGCGATACGCAGCTCGCGCATGATCATCCGCGCGGTGTTGGTGTCGGTCAGCTGGTTGGTCGCGATCGCGCGCACCACTACCGCCAGCGTCTGCGTCCCGGCGTTGCCGCCCATGCCGGAGACGATCGGCATCAGCACCGCCAGTACCGCGTAACGCGCGATCGCGCCCTGGAAGAGCCCGACGACCGAGGCCGCCAGCATCGCGGTGGCGAGATTGACCACCAGCCAGGTCAGCCGCGTCTTCACCGTGAATCGGATCGGCTCGTTGATGTCGCCCTCGCCCGCGCCGGAGAGCAGCAGCGTGTCCTCGCCCGCCTCCTGCTGGATGATGTGGACGACGTCATCGACGGTGATCATGCCGGCCAGTCGTCCCGCCCCGTCGACCACTGCGGCGGAGATCAGCGCATATTTCTGGAAACGGAGCGCGACCTCCTCCTGGTCCATGTCGACCGGAATCAGCGTCTGCTCGCGCTGCATCACGTCGGCGATGGCGACCGAACGCGGCGCGCGCAGCACCCAGCTCAGCATGCAGGTGCCGACCGGTCGATGCGCCGGATCGACGACGTAGATTTCCCAGAAGTCGGTGGTCAGCCCGTCGTCGCGGCGTAGATAGTCGAGCGCGTCGCCCACCGTCCAATGTTCGGGTACCGCGATCAGGTCGCGCTGCATCAGGCGACCGGCGGATTCCTCCGGGTAGGACAGCGCCTCCTCGATCGCTGCGCGATCATCCGGCTCCATCGCGCGGAGGACCTCGCGCTGGTCTTCCGGCTCCATGTCCTCGATGATCGCGACCGCGTCGTCGGTGTCGAGCTCGCTGGCGATGTCCGCCACCTGGCGCGCGTCGAGCGCGTCGATCAGGCTCTCGCGGACGTAATCGTTCATCTCCGCGAACACGTCGGCGTCGACCAGATCGGCGATCGCGGCGGCGAGATCTCGGCGACAGTTTTCGGGCGTGAGCTCGAACAGGTCGGCGATATCAGCGGGGTGGAGCGGTTCGACGAGGGCGTGCGCCTCGGCGACGTCGCCGGCCTGTACCGCGTCGATCACCGCGCGGACGAACTCGGGCTTGAGCCGGTCGTCCTCGTCCATCCGGTCGTCGGCGGCCTCGATCGGGTCGGCCAGCTCGCTCTCGCTCATGCGCCGCCGCCTCCTGTTCGTGCCGGACCGCACCGCCCTACCGTGCGTTCGCACCATTTGCCAGCCGCGCGCCCAGCCACTAACGCCCCCGCATCGTACCGAAAGGATCTTCCATGGCCGATACTTACTCAACGCTGACGATGACGCTCGAGGGCGGTGACGTGATCATCCGCTTGCGCCCCGATCTGGCGCCGGAGCATGTCGCGCGCATCGCCGAACTGGCCAACGACGGCTTTTACGACGGCGTCGTCTTCCACCGCGTCATTCCCGGCTTCATGGCGCAGGGTGGTGACCCGACCGGCACTGGCATGCACGGCTCGGACAAGCCCAACCTCAAGCAGGAGTTCAGCAAGGAGCCGCACGTGCGTGGCACCTGCTCGATGGCGCGGACGATGGACCCGAACTCGGCCAACTCGCAGTTCTTCATCTGCTTCGACGACGCGCGCTTCCTCGACGGTCAGTACACCGTCTGGGGCGAGGTGACCGAGGGCATGGAGCTGATCGACGCGCTGCCCAAGGGCGAGCCGCCGGCCAACCCGGGCAAGATCGTGTCGATGAAGGCGGCATAAGGACGGTCGTGACGACGTGGGTCGGGTGCATGCCCGACCTACCTCGCGGCGACGATCGCTCGCTTGCTGTCATGTCGTTACCCCCGTTATTCCCGCGCAAACGGGGGTCCAGGCGCATCGGGTGTGCGGCTCGAGTCGCGAGGGTAGTGCGTCTGGATTCCTGCTTATCGGGCATCACGGTGGTAAGGGCGCCCAAGATGATGGTCGGCGGCGGAGGCGAGCGCCTCTACGCTGGTTCTCCCCCTCATTCCTGTCGCAGCGTGCGGATCAACCAGTCGCGGAACAGCCGCACCGGCTTGGTCTGCAGCGCGCGGGGACGGCAGGCAAACCAATAGCTGTACGGGCTGGTGACATCGATGTCGAAGAGCCGCACCAGTCGCGGGTCGTTGGCGTCCTGGAAGTGGTTCTCGTGCATGAAGGCGATCCCGAGCCCCTGTGCCGCCGCCTCGAGGATCAGCGCGCCCGAGTCGAAATAGTCGATCGCTACCGACTCGACTGCCGGCACCCCCGCGGCCTGCGCCCAGGCGGCGTAGGTGTCTGGCATGTCGCGGTGGAGCAGAATGGTGTGGCCGTCGAGCTGCTCGGGCGAGCGCAGCGGGCGCGGTCCGTCGATGAGCGAGCGCGCGCCGATCGGATAGACCATGTTACGGTCGAGCCGCTCCGAGTAGAGCAACGGATCGATGTCTCGCGCGACGACAATCACCGCGTCGAGTCCCTCGCCCAGGCGGCCGAGCGCGTTTCCGCCCGTGTCGATGTCGAGGTGGAGCTCGGGATGCGCGCTGCGCAGCTCGCCGAGGCGCGGGAAGAGGCGCTGCGAGGCGTAGAGCGGCAGCACGCCGAGACGCAGCCGCAGCACCTCGTTGCCGCTGGTCATGGAGTCGATCGCATCGGACAGGCCGTCGAGCACCGGCGCGATCGCGGCGAGCAGCCGCTCTCCGTCGGCGTTGGGCACCATCGCCTGGTGTCGGCGATCGAACAGCGGCCGAGTGAGGAAACGTTCGAGCGTCTGGATGCGTCGGCTGAGGGCGGGCGGTGACAGCGCCAGCTCCTGCGCCGCGGCCTTGATCGAGCCGAGGCGAGCGACGGCGACAAACGCCTCGATCGCAGTCAGGGGTGGCAGGCGGCGCATCGTCGATCCACGTTCGGTGTCGCGCCGCAAGATGAACCCCGCAGGCTCCGGCGCAAGCGTGCGGACAAGCTCGAATGCAATTTTTGCAACTATAGCGCTATCATTCGCACTTGCACAATGGTTGTCTAACCCGCATTTGTTTCAGGCCTTTCAGGCATCCTCTCCTAAAAACTTTCATAGGCCGCTCCTCGTTGAGCGGCCTTTTTTTCGTCTGTGTCAGACCCGTAGCGGCGATCGGCACCCTCGCAATCCGGAACCCTGGTCCTATCTCCTGCGCTCGACCGCGCGAGCGAGGAAGGGCAGCAGGATGGCGGACGCCGAACCCCGAGTGATTAAGTTGCAGGTGGCGAACGCACGCCCCGAGGATAGCGGGCGCGGGATCGCGCACCTGCCGCGCTCGGTGCTCGCCGCGCTCGGCCTTTCCGACGGCGATGTCGTCGAGATCGTCGGTAAGAAGACCACCCCGGCGCGCGCGGTCGGCCCGTATGCCGAGGACGAGGGGCTCGAGATTATTCGCATCGACGGTCTTCAGCGCGCCAACGCGGGCGTTGGTTCGGGTGACTTCGTCGAGGTGCGTCGGGTCGAGAGCAAGGCGGCGACTCGAGTCGTCTTTGCCCCCGCGCAGCAGAATCTGCGGCTGCAGGGCTCGACCACCGCGCTTAAGCGTACCTTCTTCGGCCGGCCCTTGTGCGCAGGCGACGTCGTTGCCACCGCTGGACACCAGCGCGTGTCGAACATGCCGGCGGGTATGGAACGCTACATCAACGCGCCCGCTTATGCGCTGCAGGAGATCCGCCTCTCGGTCGTGTCCGCCAGCCCGAAGGGCGTCGTCCACATCGACGAGAACACCGAAATCGAGCTTCGCCCCGAATATGAGGAGCCCGAGGCGGCGCGGCGTGCCGACGTCACCTACGACGATATCGGCGGCATGGCGGCGACGATCGACCAGCTGCGCGAGATGGTCGAGCTGCCGCTGCGCTACCCCGAACTGTTCCAGCGCCTCGGGGTCGATCCGCCCAAGGGCGTGCTGCTCCACGGCCCGCCCGGCACGGGCAAGACGCGGCTCGCGCGCGCGGTGGCCAATGAGTCGGACGCGCAGTTCTTCCTGATCAACGGTCCCGAGATCATGGGCTCGGCCTATGGCGAATCGGAGCAGCGGCTGCGCAGCGTGTTTGAGGAGGCCTCCAAAGCGGCGCCTTCTATCGTCTTCATCGACGAGATCGACTCGATCGCGCCCAAGCGCGGTCAGGTCTCGGGCGAGGCGGAGAAGCGCGTCGTCGCGCAACTGCTGACGCTGATGGATGGGCTGGAGGCGCGCGCCAATGTCGTGATCATCGCCGCCACCAATCGCCCGGAGGCGATCGACGAGGCATTGCGCCGCCCTGGCCGCTTCGACCGCGAGATCATCGTCGGCGTCCCCGACGAGCGCGGGCGGCGCGAAATCCTGGGGATTCACACGCGCGGCATGCCGCTGGGCGAGAAGGTCGACCTCGACGAGCTGGCGCGCACCACCTTCGGCTTCGTCGGCGCCGATCTCGCCGCGCTGACGCGCGAGGCGGCGATCGAGGCGGTGCGGCGGATCATGCCGCGGCTCAACCTCGAGGACCGCAGCATCCCGCCCGAGGTGCTCGATACGCTGGCGGTGACGCGCGAGGATTTCCTCGGCGCGATCAAGCGAGTCCAGCCCTCGGCGATGCGCGAGGTGATGGTGCAGGCGCCGACGACTCAGTGGAGCGACGTCGGCGGCCTCGACGACGCGCAGACGCGGCTCAAGGAAGGCGTCGAGCTGCCGCTCAAGGACCCCGACGCGTTCCGCCGCTTGGGCATCCGCCCGGCCAAGGGCTTTCTGCTCTACGGTCCGCCGGGCACCGGCAAGACCTTGCTCGCCAAGGCGGTGGCGCGCGAGGCCGAGGCGAACTTCATCGCCACCAAGTCGAGCGACCTGCTGAGCAAATGGTATGGCGAGAGCGAGCAGCAGATCGCGCGGCTGTTCCAGCGTGCGCGCCAGGTGGCGCCGTGCGTGATCTTCATCGACGAGCTCGACAGCCTCGTCCCCGCGCGCGGGGGCGGGCTGGGCGAGCCGCAGGTGACCGAGCGCGTGGTCAACACCATCCTTGCCGAGATGGATGGGCTTGAGGAGCTGCAGTCGGTGGTGGTGATCGGCGCGACCAACCGGCCCAACCTGGTCGACCCGGCGCTGCTGCGACCGGGACGATTCGACGAGCTGATCTACGTCGGCGTGCCCGACCAGGCGGGACGGCGGCGCATCCTGTCGATCCAGACGCAGAAGATGCCGCTCGCCGATGACGTCGACCTCGACTCGATCGCACGCCGCACCGAGCGCTTCACCGGCGCCGATCTGGAGGACGTGGTACGCCGCGCCGGCCTGATCGCGCTGCGCGAGTCGCTCGAGTCGCGGCAGGTGACCGCGGCGCATTTCGACCGAGCGTTGGAGGAGAGCCGCGCCAGCGTCACGCCCGAGGTAGAGCGCGATTACGAGCAGATGGCATCGCGGCTGAAGCAGGACGCCAACGCCATCCAGCCGCTCGGCTTCATCATGCCGGGCCAGCTCACCCCGCGCGGGCCGAAGGGTATCGACTAAGCCCGAGATCCTCCCTCCCCCTCGGCGCGGGGGAGGATCTCACTCGCTCTCCGCGCTCCAGCGATAATCCCGCGTTACCGTCGCTACCGTCACCGCGTAATCGTCATACCAGCGCTCCCGCCCGCGTGCGCGCGTCACGACATGTTCGGGATGGTCGCGCCACGCGATCGCGCTCGCCTCGTCGGCCCAGTAGCTCAGCGTGACTCCCAGCCCGTCGGCATCGCGCACGCTGTCGATCCCGCGATAGCCCGGCTGGGCCGCGGCGAGCGCGTTCATTCGTGCCGCCGCCGCGGCATAGCCCGGCTCGTCGCAGCCGTTGCGGTGCGAGACGAACGTTACCACCACCTGCCCGATCCGCTCGCTGCCGTCCCGCATTCGCTCGTCCCCGCTGCGCCAACGGCCGGGCGAATAGGCGCTTGGGAGCCGGCCGCAACCCCGCTATGGCAACCGCCACGCTTGCAAGGCGTTCGTCATCATGGTGACACGCGGCTGTCACCGTCAGGGTTCGGGAGCGACATCTTTCCACATGCCTAGTTCGACCAACGCCATGCGGCGCAGCCGCAGCAGAGCCGCCGGCGTGCCCGGTCCCTGGCAGATGTTCTTCTCGGGGTTTCTCAAGCACCCCGTGATGGTCGGGTCGATCATCCCCTCCTCGGACCGGCTGATCGCCAAGATGCTCGGCCCGGTCGATTGGGCCAACTGCAAGCTCTTCGTCGAATACGGTCCCGGCGTCGGCACCTTCTGCCGCCCAATCCTCGAAAAGATGGCGCCCGACGCGACGCTGATCGCGATCGACACCAACCCCGACTTCATCCGCTACCTCAATCACACGATCACCGACTCGCGCTTCGTAGCGGTGCACGGCTCGGCCGCGGACGTCGAAGCGATCGTCGCCGAGCATGGCCATGAGGCGGCGGACTATGTCCTCTCCGGCCTTCCCTTCTCGACGCTGCCCGACGGGGTTGGCCCCGCGATCGCGGCGGCGACGCAGCGCGTGATCCGCACCGGCGGCGCCTTTCTGGTGTATCAGTTCAGCCCCAAGGTCCGCGACTTCATCGCGCCGCACTTCCCGCGCATCGACCACGATATGGAATGGTGGAACGTGCCGCCGGCGCAGCTCTATTGGGGCTGGAAGGACTGACGGGGGCGGGGGGCCGGCCCCTTCCTTTCGAAGGCGTCATCCTGAACTCGTTTCAGGGTTCACCCGTCCGCGAGCACTACCGGTAGTTGCGTATGCGGCACGGTGGATCCTGAAACGAGCTCAGGGCGACGCCAGTTGGCTGGCGGCGGGTGCCCGTCCCGCGCGCGGACGTTGGCTCCACGTGGAATAAGCCGCGCTCAACGCTCTCGCGTCGCGGCGAAGCGCACCTTGGCATAGCGGTCGGCGATATAGCCCACCTCCCAGGCGCTCTTTGCCAGGAACACCGGGTTGCCGTCGCGGTCCTTGGCCATCGCGCCGCGATTGAGGTCCATGAAGTCCTTCAGCGCGGCGGGGTCCTCCGCCGAGACCCAGCGCGCGGTGTCGTAGGGCGCGGGTTCCAGCGCCGCCGCGACCTTATATTCCACCTCGAGCCGCGACAGCAGCACTTCGAGCTGGAGCTGCCCAACCACGCCGATGATCCAGTTGGACCCGATCTCGGGGTAGAAGACCTGCGTCACGCCCTCCTCGGCCATGTCGTCGAGCGCCTTGCGCAGCTGCTTGGTCTTGGTCGGGTCCTTGAGCTGGACACGACGCAGGATCTCGGGCGCGAAGTTGGGCAGCCCGGTGAAGCGCACGTCGGCGCGCTCGCTCAGCGTATCGCCCACGCGCAGCGTGCCGTGGTTGGGGATGCCGATGATGTCGCCGGGGAAGGCCTCGTCCGCCACCTCGCGGTTCTGCGCGAAGAACAGGATCGGCGAGTGGACCGCGATCGGCTTGCCATGCCCGGTCGGGGTCAGCTTCATGCCGCGCTTGAACGTGCCCGAGCACAGCCGCATGAACGCGATGCGGTCGCGATGGTTGGGGTCCATGTTGGCCTGGACCTTGAAGACGAAGCCGGTGACCTCGCCATTGTCCGGCGCGACGGGCGCTGGCTCGGCGGGCTGCGGACGCGGCGCGGGCGCGTGCTCGGCCAATGCCGCGATCAGCTCGGCGACGCCGAAGTCCTTGAGCGCCGAGCCGAAATAGACCGGGGTGAGGTCGCCGTGGCGATACGCCTCGGGGTCGAAGGCGGGATAGCCGATCTGCGCGAGCTCGATCTCCTCCTGCCAGCGCTCGGAGAGGGCGGGCGAATCCTCGACCGTGCCGAGGAAGGCGCGGCTGTCGCCCTCGGGGCGGCTGATCCGGTTCGACGCGAGGTCGAGCACGCCCTCGAACTCGCCCCCCATGCCGATCGGCCAGCTCATCGGCGACACGTCGAGCGCGAGC
>Ga0265798_10012000_pt1 | contig 10498 bp, 7 predicted proteins | sample P3T30metagenome_FD_192430 | JGI IMG/M metagenome (GOLD analysis project Ga0265798, IMG submission 192430) | Plant litter microbial communities from East Loma Ridge, Irvine, California - P3 T30 | ecosystem: Environmental > Terrestrial > Plant litter > Unclassified | place: USA: California... | reverse complement strand
TGCTTGCTGGTGTGGCGCTGATCTATAGCGCTGCACCGGTCGATGCGGAGACGTTACGCGAGGCGCTGGCCAAGGCCTACACGACCAACCCGACGATCACCGGACAGCGTGCGACGTTGCGCGCGACCGACGAGAATGTCCCGATCGCGCGCGCGGCCGGGCTGCCCGCGGCGAACGCGACCGCGGACTATTCTGAGTTCGTCCTCAACGCGTCCAACTCGTTCGTCGTCCCGCAGCGCCAGGGCGTGGCACGCGCCAACGTGTCGATCCCGCTGTATCTCGGGGGGCAGGTCCGCAATTCGGTCGCCGCGGCGAAGATCCGCGTCGAGGCAGGCCGCGCGACGCTGCGCGGAACCGAGGCCGATCTCTTCACCAACGTCGTCGCCGCCTATATGGACGTGATCCGCGACGAGGCGATCGTCGGGCTGAATACGCAGAACGTCCGCGTTCTCGACGTCAATCTGCAGGCGAGCCGCGACCGGTTCCAGGTCGGCGATCTGACGCGTACCGACGTCGCGCAGTCCGAGGCCCGGCTGGCACTCGCACGCGCGCAGCTGCAGTCGGCGCAGGCGCAGCTGATCTCCAGCCGTGAGGGGTATATCCGCCTCGTCGGCACGCCCGCGGGAACATTGGAGCCGCCGCCGACGCTGCCGCATCTGCCCGACAGCCCGGCTTCGGCGGTGACCGTCGCGATCGAGAACAATCCGGTGCTGATCGCAGCCGCCAAGGAACGCGACGCCACGCGGTACGACATCGGCGTCGCGCGCGCGACGCGCCTGCCGCAGATCAACGCGGTCGGCGGGAGCAGCTACACCAATTATCTCGGCTCGATCCCGGCGGTCGGCGGTACGGGCACGACCGGCTCGGTTCCGAACGCGAACAAGTCGGTTCAGGCCGGGCTGTCGTTGACGATGCCGCTGTTCCAGGGCGGGCGCCCGGCTGCACAGGTCCGCCAGGCCGAGGCGCTCAATGCGCGCGCGATCGAGAATGTCACCGCCGCAGAACGCAACGTGATCTCGCAGGCGCGCTCGGCCTTTGCGGTCTGGCGGTCGTCGGAGCAGGTGATCCAGTCGTCCGAGACCGCGGTGAACGCGAACAAGCTCAGCCTCGAGGGCGTGCGCGCGGAAAACAGCGTCGGCACGCGAACGATCCTCGACATCCTCAACGCCGAGCAGGAGCTGCTCAACAGCCAGGTCACGCTCGTGACGGCTCGCCGCGACGCCTATGTCGCGGGCTTCGCATTGCTGGCGGCGATGGGGCAGGCCGAGGCGCGCGATCTGGGTCTGGACGGCGGCGTTCTTTACGACCCCGTCGTCAATTATGACCGCGTCCACAAGAAGATCTGGGACTTTGGCGGCGATGGCCAGGCGCTGCCGGTGGCGACGCGCACCGTCCAGTCGCCCACGCAGACCGCCGATGTCCGGCGTGAACTTGATCCGTTGCTCGACAGTCCGGTTGACAGGAACCCGGCATTGACGACAGGTAGGGACGCGCCGAGCCGCCAATAGGGGCGGGACCGGCCATGGGGTTTGGGATGGTCCGGATGGGGGATATCAGCGCGGAGCCGTCGATGGAGGAAATCCTCTCGTCGATCAAACGGATCATCGCCGAAGAGGGCGATGGCATGCCGAGCCGCCAGCGGCGTCCGGCGCGCACGATGCAGGCATCACCGTCGGTCGACTATGACGACGAGATCGACGACGACGAAATTCTCGAACTGAGCGACCCGATGCCGATGGTAGACCGTACGCCCCGCCCGCCGAAATCGCCGGTGCTGACGTCGGTGGATCCGATGCCCGAACCGCGGCACGCCGAGCCACGGCACGTTGAGCCACGGCCGGCCGCGTCTCGCCCGCAGGCGCAGCAGGCCCCGGTTCCGGAAGAGCCCGCCAAGCCGATCGTGTCGCGCGAAACCGCTGCTGCAACGCGCGCGCCGCTCGAGGCGTTGACGCGCATGATGGTGAAGCCCGACGCAAACAGTGACGGTACGCTCGAAGGGCTGGTCCGCGAGATGCTGCGACCGATGCTGCGCGAGTGGATCGATGCGAACCTGCCGCATATGGTCGAGGACATGGTCGCGCGCGAAATCGCGAAGATCATGAACCAGCAGCCCTGACCATCGGCGGGCTGACGGACCGCGGCCCGCCCATCGTTTCCCGAGCCTGACCTGACGCTGCCATGGCTTAAGCTACGGAAGATGTACCGTTAGCGGGAGGGGAGGCCCACGTGCGGCCGGCTCCCGTCTTCGGTCGCAAATCGGGTGTTCTGGCACGAATCCGGCGGAACCACGGCGCGACGGACTTGGTTTGGTTGGGCATGTCCAGATTGCTCGCGCCCGACACAGACACTGATGCCTTGAGTGCGAGCGCGCACCTGCACGACATCATGCCCGCCGGCGCCGGGAGCGACATCTTTTTCGCGGCGGTGAAGACCACGCGGATGCCGATGGTCGTGACCGATCCGCACCGGCCCGACAACCCCATCATCTTCTGCAACGAGGCGTTCTCGTTCCTGACCGGTTATTCGCAGGACGAGATCCTCGGGTATAACTGCCGGTTCCTGCAAGGGCCCGAAACCGACCGCACCGTCGTCGACGAGATCCGCGCAGCGATCGCCAAACGCGAGGAAATCGCGGTCGAGGTGCTCAATTACCGCAAGAACGGCTCGACCTTCTGGAACGCGCTCTTCGTGTCGCCGGTGTTCGGCGACGACGGCGAACTCCGCTATTTCTTCGCGAGCCAGCTCGACATTTCGCGGCGACGCGAGGCGGAGGAGGCACTGCACGAGGCGCAGCGGATGGAGGCCGTCGGCAAGCTGACCGGCGGCATCGCGCATGATTTCAACAACCTGCTTCAGGTCATCCAGGGCTATGCGGATATCCTCGATGCCCGGATCGACGCAAGTGACCGCGCCGCGCGGCGCGCAGTGGATGCGATCGCAACGTCGGCATCGCGCGCCGCGACGCTGACCCAGCAATTGCTCGCCTTTGCGCGCAAGCAGGAGCTGCGCGACCGCCTGCTCAATCTCAACCAGCTGATCGGCGATTTCCGGCCGATCCTCGATCGCAGCATCGGCGATGGCGTCGTGCTCAAACGGAAACTGGCGAACGACCTGTGGAACTGCCGGATCGACCCGGTCCAGGCCGAGATGGCGCTGCTCAACGTCATCGCCAACGCGCGCGACGCGCTTGGCGGCGCCGGGACCGTCACGCTCACGACGCGCAACGCGGTCCTGCCCGAGGATGACGGCGTGGCGAAGCTCGAACCGGGCGAATATGTCGTCCTGAGCATCAGGGATGACGGGCCCGGCATCGATCCGGCGACCGCGGACAAGGTGTTCGAACCCTTTTTCACGACCAAGGAGATGGGGAAGGGCGCGGGGCTCGGTCTGGCGATGGTCTATGGTTTCGTGCGGCAGTCGGGCGGGCTCGCCACGATCCAGAACGCGCCGGACGGCGGTGCCGAGGTCTCGCTCTATTTCCCGCGCGCGAGCGGTGCGGTCGAGCGCAAGCCAGCCGGGCCGATCGCGCCGCGTGCCGGCGGCGCCGAGCGCGTGCTGATGGTCGAGGACCAGATCGAGGTGGGCGAGCTCGGCAAGACGATCCTCGAGGATCTCGGCTATGACGTCGTGCTGGTGAACAGCGGGCGCGCCGCGCTCGATACGCTCGCGGCGGACACCGACTTTCGCCTGGTGTTCACAGACATCCTGATGCCCGGCGGCATGAACGGCGTCGCGCTGGCGCAGAGCGTCCGGCGCGACTTCCCGCATATCGCGGTCTTGCTGACCACGGGCTTTGCCGACGAGGCGATCGACGAGGGGAGCCGGTCGTTCGAACTGATCCGCAAGCCCTATCGGCGCAACGAACTCAACCAGCGGATCCGCGCGGTGCTCGACAAGCCCGGCGCGCGGACGTGACGCTGGCCTAGCCCGGACACGCTCGCTAAGGCGTCGGGCATGAGCGAGCTTCCCAAAACCTTCGACCCCGCCTCCATCGAATCGCGCTGGTATGCGCATTGGGAGGCCAGCGGCCAGTTCCGCCCCGACCGCCCGAACGCGGAGCCGTGGACGATCGTCAACCCGCCGCCCAACGTCACGGGCAGCCTGCATATCGGCCATGCACTCGACAACACGCTGCAGGACATCCTCACGCGGCATGCCCGGCTGAAGGGCAAGGACGCGCTGTGGGTGGTCGGCACCGATCACGCCGGCATCGCGACGCAGATGGTCGTCGAACGCCAGATGGGCGCGATGTCCCCGCCGCAGAAGCGCACCGACCTTTCGCGTGAGGACTTCATCGCCAAGGTCTGGGCGTGGAAGGAAGAGAGCGGCGGCGAGATCACGCAGCAGCTCCGCCGGCTCGGCTGTTCGATGGACTGGGCGAACGAACGCTTCACGATGGACGAGGGCTTTTCGAAGGCCGTCCTCAAGGTGTTCGTCGACCTGCACAAGCAGGGCCTCCTCTACCGCGACAAGCGCCTCGTGAACTGGGATCCGGGCCTCGGCACCGCGATCAGCGATCTCGAGGTCGAGACGCGCGAGATCAAGGGCAGCTTCTGGCACCTCCGTTATCCGCTCGAAGACGGATCGGGCTTCATCGAGGTCGCGACGACGCGGCCCGAGACGATGCTCGCCGACATGGCGGTCGCGGTGAACGCGTCCGACGAGCGCTACACCGCGCTGATCGGCAAGCAGGTGAAGCTGCCGATCACCGGCCGGCTGATCCCGATCATCGCGGACGATCATGCCGATCCAGAGTTGGGATCCGGTGCTGTCAAAATCACGCCAGGGCATGACTTCAACGATTTCGAGGTCGGCAAGCGGGCAGGGATGGCCTCGGGCACGATGCTCAACATGCTCGATGCCAAGGCGCGCGTCGTGCAGGTGTCCGACGGGCTGATCCCGGATGCGTTCCTTGGCCTCACGACTGCGGAGGCGCGGAAAGCGGTCGTCGCGCAGCTGAAGGCCGAAGGTTTCCTGATCGCGCATGTCGACAAGGAGGGCGTCGAGCACGACGCCGAGCCGCGCACGATCCAGACGCCGTACGGCGATCGCTCGGGCGTGGTGATCGAGCCGTGGCTGACCGACCAATGGTATGTCGACGCCAAGACGCTCGCGCAGCCCGCGATCGAGGCGGTGCGCGTCGGCGCGATCGATATCGTGCCCAAGACCTGGGAGAAGACGTTCTTCAACTGGATGGAGAACATCCAGCCCTGGTGCGTGTCGCGCCAGCTGTGGTGGGGGCACCAGATCCCGGCCTGGTTCGGGCCGGATGGCACGCCGTACGTCGCCGAGACGGAGGCCGAAGCGCAGGCGCTGGCCGGCGCAGGCGTGGCGCTGGTGCGCGATCCGGACGTGCTCGACACGTGGTTCTCGTCGGCGCTCTGGCCGTTTGCGACGATGGGCTGGCCCGAGGAATCCGACCCCACGCTCGGCGGTCGCTATCCCAATGACGTGCTGATTTCCGGCTTCGACATCCTGTTCTTCTGGAACGCGCGGATGATGATGCAGGGGCTGCACTTCATGAAGGACGTGCCGTTCCGCACGCTCTACCTGCACGGGCTCGTCCGCGCGGCGGACGGCGCGAAGATGTCCAAGTCGAAGGGCAATGTCGTCAACCCGCTCGGTCTGATCGACCAATATGGCGCCGACGCGCTGCGCTTCTTCATGGCGGCGATGGAGAGCCAGGGCCGCGACATCAAGATGGATGAGAAGCGCGTCGAGGGCTATCGCAACTTCGCGACCAAGCTGTGGAACGCCGCGCGGTTCGCGCAGGCCAACGGCATCGTCGCGAGCACCACGCTGGAGGCGCCGCGCGCGGAGCTCGCGGTCAACAAGTGGATCATCGCCGAGACGATCGCGACCGTGCAGACGGTCGACCTCGCACTCGCCGACTACCGCTTCGACGGCGCCGCCAACGCGATCTACCAGTTCGCGTGGAGCCGCTTCTGCGACTGGTATCTCGAACTCATCAAGCCGCAGATGGTCGATGACGTCCGCGGCCAGATCGACGACGAATCGAAGGCGGTCGCGGGCTGGGTGCTCGACCAGATCCTGGTGCTGCTCCACCCGTTCATGCCGTTCATCAGCGAAGAGCTGTGGCATGCGATGGCCGACCCCGCCCACCCGCGCGAGCACGACCTGATCGTCGCGCAGTGGCCGATGGCCGATGCGCGCTCGCTCGATCCCGAGGCGAGCAGGGAGGTCGACTGGCTGATCCGGCTGGTTCAGGAAATCCGCACCGCGCGCAACGAGCTGAACGTGCCGCCGGGCGCGCGTCTGCCGCTGCACGTTCGCGATGCGAATGCGGCGACGCTCGCACGGCTCGAACGCCAGGCGGCCGCGCTTGCCCGCCTCGCGCGCGTCACGCATGCCGAGGGCGAAGCCACCGGTGGCGCGGCGCAGGTCGTGGTCGACGAGGCGACGTTCGTCCTGCCGCTCGAAGGCGTGATCGATCTCGAGTCCGAGCGCACGCGTCTCACCAAGGCGATCGCGGCGGCGGAGAAAGAGCGCGATTCGCTGGCGGGCCGGCTCGGCAATGCGAGCTTCGTCGAGCGCGCCAAGCCCGAAGCGGTCGAGAAGGCCAAGGCGGATCATGCTGACAAGGCGGCGGAAGCCGCGCGGCTGCAGGCGGCGCTGGGCCGGCTGGGCTGACTTCCGTCCGCTGTACGGGACGGGCATGGGCGTGCGTTACGAGAGCTGCCAGCATATGGGGTCGGGGCCTGTCCTGACCTCGCATGCACAGGGGAGGGAACCCGACTGCGATGCCTGACGCGACGGACACGCCTGCAGCGAAGACCGGCCAGCGCGACCTGACCGCGGGGCCGATCGGCAAGACGTTGCTGGCGTTCGCGCTGCCGACGCTCGGATCGTCGGTCCTGCAATCGCTCAACGGCTCGATCAACGCGGTGTGGATCGGCCAGTTTCTCGGCGAGCGTGCGCTGGCGGCCACGACCAACGCGAACATCATCATGTTCCTGCTCGTCGCGGCGGTTTTCGGGTTCGGCATGGCGTCGACGATCCTGATCGGCCAGAACATGGGGCGGCGCGACATCGATGCGGTGCGCCGCGTGCTCGGCACATCGTTCGGGCTGTTCACGATCATCTCGGTGCTGACGGTGGCAATCGGCTGGCTGGTCGCGCCGGCGATCCTGCGCGTGCTGGCGACGCCTGCCGAGGTCTATCCGCTTGCGCTCGCCTATCTGCGCGTGATCTTCGTTGCGATGCCCGCGGGGTTCCTGACGGTGCTGCTGACGATGGCGTTGCGCGGTACGGGCGATTCGCTGACGCCGCTCAAGTTCATGGCGCTCGGCTCGGTCGTCGACGTCGCGCTCAACCCGCTGCTGATCCGCGGCTGGGGGCCAATCCCTGCGCTCGGGATCGAGGGATCGGCGCTCGCGACGCTGATCGCCAACACGGTCTCGTTCGTCGCGCTGCTCGCCTATATCTATGCGAAGGACCTGCCGATCCGGCTGCGCGGCGCGGAGCTGCCTTATATCCTGCCCGACCGCGCGCTGCTGCGGACGATCGTCGTGAAGGGCGTCCCGATGGGGTTGCAGATGCTCGTCGTCTCGACCTCGGCGCTAGCGATGATCGGGCTCGTCAACCGTCACGGCACGACGACCACCGCAGCCTATGGCGCGACCAGCCAGCTCTGGACCTATGTCCAGATGCCCGCGATGGCGGTCGGCGCCGCGGTCAGCGCGATGGCGGCGCAGAATATCGGCGCGGGGCGCTGGGACCGGGTCGACCGCATCACGCGGGCCGGGCTGGTGATGAACCTTGCGCTGACCGGCGGCCTCGTCGCGCTGTTGACGTTGCTCGACCGGCACGTGCTATGGCTGTTCCTGGGGCAGGACGGCGGTGCGATCGGCATCGCCACGCGGATCAACCTGATCGCAGGGTGGAGCTTCATCCTGTTCGGCGTGTCGATGGTCCTGTCCGCGACGGTGCGCGCGAACGGGGCGGTCGTCGGGCCGCTCGTGATCCTTGCGATCGCGATGGGGCCGGTCCGCTTCGGGCTCGCCTATGCGCTGGAGCCCATGCTCGGCGCGGATGCGATCTGGTGGAGTTTTCCCGCGGGATCGCTCGCGTCGATGCTGTTGACGATCGCTTATTATGCGCGAGGCGGATGGCGGCGGGGACGGATCGCCGCGCCGGGATCAGTCGGGGCTGCGGGAGCGGACGCGCACGACGCCACCGGCGATGGCGCGGGCGAGCAGACCAGGGCCGATTGCGAACCCACCGCCCGATCGATGCCCGTCGGCTGAGCGTCGCCGCCAAGCGCGCGATCAGCGCTCCGGCGGAGCGGACACCGGCGCCATCACGCGGATGATCCCCGCGGCAACCTTCGCGGTCACGGGTGTCTTTGCCAGCACCTCGCCGTCGATCGAGATGGGCAGCTTGGGGATCGTCGTGATCTTCAGGCTCTCGCCGCGAAAGTCGCGGACCTTTTCATGGCGCGACTCGTGGCGGAAGACGCTGGCGAGCCAGTTCATCACGAGCCGGCGCTTCACATGCCCCATCACCGCCTGGACGACGATCTCGCCCGAATCGACCGCGGCGGCATCGACGAGTTCGGTACCGCCATGGAACGGACCATTGGAGATGCGGACCTCGACGACGCGCATGCGCACCGCGTCGTCACCCTCGCCGACGATTAGCGTGAAGGGCCGGAAGCGCGCGAACTGATACGCCGCCCAGCCGAGATACCCCACCCGACCGAGGATCTTCTTCAGGCCGTGGGGCACGGTTTCGGCGATCTTGGGGCTGATCCCCATCGCCGCGCAGTTGGCGAAATAGTCGCCGTCGATCATCCCGAGATCGATGCGCCGGGGCGCCCCCGTCCGGATGACGTCGACCGCGCCCTCGACCGTCAGCGGGATGCCGAGCGTGCGCGCAAAGCTGTTCGCGGTGCCGAGCGGGAGCACGCCGAGTATTACGTCATGACCGACCATCAGATCGACCAGCCCGCTGATCGTGCCGTCGCCGCCACCGAGGATCAGCAGATCGGGCTTTTTGGCGAGCGCGGTCCTGACCGTCTGCTCCAGATCGTCGGGATCGTCGACCGCATGCGCATCGACCGGAAAGGGCAGGCCGGACATGCTCGCGCACGCGCGCTTGAACATCTTCTGCCCCTTGCGCGACTTCGCGTTCACGACGAGGGCAGCCGACTTGATCGGGGCGGGATCGGATGGGGCGGTGGTCATCGAGCGCACAACGCACGGAACGCGGTTTCGCACCCGTAACGCTTCGCCGGAAAATTCTTCGTGCGTGAAGCCCGCGCTTGCCTCGCTTCCTGCCATCCCGCAAAGCCCTTCGCATGTCCGCAAGCTATCCCGCGCTTCGCCTTCGCCGCACGCGTTCGACCGGCTGGAGCCGGCGCCTGCATGCCGAAACCGTACTCACCCCGGCCGACCTGATCTGGCCGCTGTTCGTCGTCGAGGGGGAGCGCGTCGAACAGCCGATCGCCAGCCTGCCCGGCGTCTCGCGCTGGTCGGTCGACCAGATCGTCGCGCGCGGTCGCGAAGCGCGCGACCTCGGCATCCCCTGTGTCGCATTGTTCCCGTATACGCAGCCCGAACGGCGGACCGAGGACGGCCGCGAGGCGCTCAACCCTGACAATCTGATGTGCCAGGCGATCCGCGCGCTGAAGGATGCGGTCCCGGAGATCGGTGTGCTGACCGACGTCGCGCTCGACCCCTATACCAGCCACGGGCATGACGGGCTGGTCGATGCGGCGGGCTATGTCGTCAACGACACGACCGCGGAGATGCTGGTCGCGCAGGCGCTGAACCAGGCGGCGGCGGGCGCGGACATCATCGCGCCGAGCGACATGATGGACGGCCGCATCGGCCTGATCCGCACCGCGCTCGAGGCGGAGTCGCATCACAACGTCCAGATCATGTCCTATGCCGCCAAATATGCGAGCGCCTTCTACGGCCCGTTCCGCGATGCGGTCGGCAGCCGCGGGCTGCTGAAGGGCGACAAGAAGACCTACCAGATGGACAATGCCAACGCCGAGGAGGCGTTGCGCGAGGTCGCGATGGATCTCGCCGAGGGCGCCGATACGGTGATGGTCAAGCCGGGCCTGCCCTATCTCGACATCATCGTCCGCGTCCGCCAGGCGTTCGAGGTGCCGGTGTTCGCGTATCAGGTGTCGGGCGAATATGCGATGCTCGAGGCGTCGGTCGCAGCCGGGGCCGGCGACCGCGACGCGCTGGTGCTCGAGACGCTGATGGCGTTCAAGCGCGCGGGATGCTCGGGCGTGCTGACCTATCATGCGGCACACGCGGCAAAGCTGCTGAATGGGTGAGTTTCGGCTGGACGCCGGCCGGCTCATCCTTCGGTCGTGGCGTGACGGCGATATCGAACCCTTTGCCGCGATGGGGCGCGATGCCGAGGTGATGCGCTATCTCGGCCGCCTGGCGACGCGCGCGGAGGCAGAAGCAGCGATCGGCCGGATGGTCGAGCGCCAGCAATCCTGCGGCCACTGTTTCTG
>Ga0265798_10011999_pt1 | contig 10499 bp, 13 predicted proteins | sample P3T30metagenome_FD_192430 | JGI IMG/M metagenome (GOLD analysis project Ga0265798, IMG submission 192430) | Plant litter microbial communities from East Loma Ridge, Irvine, California - P3 T30 | ecosystem: Environmental > Terrestrial > Plant litter > Unclassified | place: USA: California... | reverse complement strand
CGCGCTTCGTTTATGCGCGCCGTCGACGAATGCACCCGCTACCTGAAGCTGGTGAGTGATGAAGCTCACATTCTCCCAGTTCTGGGCAATGTATTCGGATGGGCGCATACCGGTGCAGAACGCGAACTGGAACATGTTGTGCTCCTGCTGGCGCTTACACGCGTCCAGGATGGCGTCGATCTCGTCGATGTCGAACGGGTCAGGACGATAGTCCGAGTGCATCTGGTCCCGGGACAGTATCTTGTTGAGCCTGATGCTGTCGAACGGGTTCGATTCGATCAGTTCGTCCACTAACGCCTGCTCCATCGTGTTGCGCAGCGGTGTGAGGATGAGCTGTACCGTTTTGCGCTTGGCATCCAGGCTCATGATCCATTGACGCAGTTCGCGTGACGTCAGCTCGCTCACTGGCTTTGCATCCCACTTGGGGAGAAGGTGCAGATCGGCGACCTGCTGGTAGCAGTTGTAGGAGGAAAGGGCCAGGTTGCGCTTCGCGATGACGAGGTACTCACGCAGGAGTTCGCCGATCGTCGGAATGCGTTCGAGTTCGACTCCGGCCGTGGCCGGCTCCTCGGGCAGAGCGAATAGCTTCGCCCGGGGCGAGTCGGGAAAGAACTCGGTATAGACGAAGGTGCCACGCTCGATCGCGTTCAGGACTTCTCCTCGGCGTCGGACCGCGTAGGCGATGTTCTGCTTCGTATGCGGAAGTTTGAGTGCTTCCCTGCAGTCGACGCCGCGGTAGGTGAAGTAAATCCTAATGGACTCGGTACGCTTCCCGCTGCGCAGCTCTACGCCTGTGCTGATCGTTTGAGTTTCCATGTCTCTACCCATTTCTGCGCTGAGGGCAGATGCACCCAGAGCGCTTCATCGACAACCTGGCAGTGTTGACCGTCGAGCCACTTGCCGCTGCGGCGCCTGGCATGGACGGCTGCTGCCGAGTCACCAGTCAGCTCGACGTACTTCTTCAGCTTGACCCAAGCTATAGAGTGAGTGCTGTCGCTCATCTTAGTTCCCGTTGAGGTAGCAGTGGCAATAACGCCGCTGCATATGGCTACATCATGGCCGGGCAAGCCTTCAAGCGCGAGCATCTAAGCCAGGTCTTTTCGGCCTGTTTGATGCTGGAGTTACATGGTCGATTCTGCCTTCGGCTGCCGTCGTCGCATCGACAGGCCAATGATGTGAAGCTCGTGTCCACAAGCGTTTATGTGCAGAGCGGAGGCAGAGCACGTACGCGCAGGTAGCCTGCGCTGGCAAGGTATTCAAGCAGCTGCCATCTTTCGATTCCCATAGTGCGCGTGATGGCGTCGCAAAATGAAGAGGGTGCTGCGTCATGGACGCCAGTTGTGAGGCATGACAGTTGGCGCCAAGGATGTCTGCGCGATGGAGGGAAACCGAAGGCTGCATAGATATCCTTCGCCTGCAGCTCGCCTGGCCATTCGTCCTCGCCGGCCCAGCACAGATCCTGGTCAACGATGACGTTCTCGTCGAGCGCAACGATCCTGGCCGCTGCCGCCCCGATGTCGGCCACCCCGCGGCGATAGACCCCGAGAGAGGACTCCTTTACCAATCCGCTCGCCTTCAGGAACATCACATACTCCTTGGCTGCTTGGCGTGCGTCTGTGTCGCGCCCGGACGGGATCGTGAAATGCTCCCTCAGCCAACACATCGCGCTGTCCAGGCTGTCAACCTTTTCGCCAATAAGACCCTGGAATAGAACTCCCTGCCAGAGGGCATGGTTTTGCACCCCAAAAGCGCCGGGGTGGCGACACCTGGCTGCCAGAAAGGCAGGAAACAGCACGAGCCCTGTCCATTGGCGTAGAGCTGCCGTCTTTTCGCGCTCTGGCATTGAGCGGAAGTACCTGGCATACGCGGCGGCCTCCAGTTCACGTATCCATAGAGGTTCGCGCTTCTTGCGCGTATCGGATACGCGGATCAGCGTGCCCGGCTTTCCGAAGCAGCGCGCTGCCGCAAATGCCGCAGCCGCATCCGCACGGGCCTGTATCAGGCGCTGATCAAGCGCCGCACGCAGCTCGTGTTCCAGTTGGCTTCGCCGATTGTGGTGCAGCCAACGGGCATGTTCGCTCGGGGCGAACAGCACGGCGTCGAGCTGTGCGAAGTCGACAAACCGGAGATGCGACAGGTCTACCTCGATCGCTGCCCGGCCTGATGCGATGATCCGGCCTAGTTTGGCCTCGTCCACGAAATGGGTGACGGCGATTTCAATCAGCACTTCGTCAAGGTCAGCACAGCGAACTACCAAATCTGGGCGCATGCCCTCAACCTGGACCTCGACATCTACCGATGACAGTCGGCGTGCGCCCGCTGGCGCCACTTCCCTGGTTGCACGGTGAAGAAGTCCGAAAGCATCGCGAGCCTCCACGCGCACGCCAAGGGCGGGAAACCAGAACATGCTATGTTCGAGGATGCGCTGCTTGGCTGCCAGGTGTAATGCCGTCTCAAGGCCTGTCTGGCAGTCGGCGCCCGGCGCATGTGCAAAATGTGGCGCCCGCCGTCCGGACAAGCAGTGCTTGGCAATGAGTGGCCCACCGCATGCAGGGCAGATACAGCCGCAGCCAAGCCCGCGTGGGACTTCGCGCGGCTCGCAAACGCGCCCCGTCGCTAAGTGCAGGCCGAATGGGATTGGGCAGCTCGCCGCCTTGCGCGGTGCGTTTTGCATCCGCACGATCGATAGGTCTGGGGTTGTCGAAGATGGAACATCTTAGCAGACGGTACCGGCCTGGTATTCGCCGCTGATTCGAAGAAAATCAACCAGCTGATCAAGCGAAGCGCGGGCGTCAATGCGCCGTCCAAGTTCGACGCCGGAGAGTCGTTCTCGGTCTACCTGCAGGTGTCGTCTGGAGGGATTGGCCTGCTGCTGGAAGCGCTCCGGAAGGACCATCCGAAGAGCCAGACCGTTCTAGGGAAGACGGCTGTCCAGCTGACCTTGAGGATGAAGGCGATCCTCTCCTGCATCGATTCGACGTGATAAGTGGGGACGAGTCAATCCAGGCTGTCAGTTCGACGGAAGACACCGTCTGGCGCTGGCACGTCAAGGCCAAGGATGCTGGCCTTCACACGCTGACCGTCCGCCTGGTGGGAACGCTAAACGTCGAAGGCGAGCAAGTGACGCGTAATTTCTATGAACTCAGCACTACGCAGGTAGCCGTCGACCTTCCCGGACTTTTCTAGGAAAACTGGCAGTGGCTGTCGACGAGCTTTTGCTTCCTTTGCTGGACGGCTGTGGGCGCTATATCAAAAACGAAAAGCCCGAGCGCGCGAACGCATGTCCGGGCTGGCCGACAGAATTCGCCCGCGGCGCCAACGCACGTCGCAGTGAACACCGGAGTCTCGGTATGGAGCGGCGACTCCGCAGTTCGGTGCGGTATGAGGCCGCGCCGAACGCGTCTTACGGACGCATGCCGCGGCGCCATGGGCCGGTCATCCAAAGGACAGCCGCGACGTCCGTTACCGCATCTTCGCGATATGCTGGAGAGCGGCGTCGAAAAAGGTTCCTTGCACTTGGCGCGCTCGGCCTGAATATAAGCGTAATACTGGACGCACATACGATGGGCATTTTGCCGAACCAGCATGATGACGACTCCGCGCTCACAGGGCCCGCTACATGGTTCCATTCAGCGCTCTCTGCCAGTTTTCGGATGCTGACTTTGCAGCGGTAGAGAGAATGCCGGCAGCAAAACCACACGAAGTCTGCACGTCCAGCTTCATATTGACACGCGCATTCTGCAAGCTTTCAGTGACTGCATCAGAACTTGCCTTACGCAGTCCGCGCGCCGGCGCCGACCTTTTGTCGGCGAAGGCGCTCAGGTAGCCTCGCTCGGAAGTCGGAACCTGTTCAAGGATTTTGCGAGCCTGTTCCTGATACGATGGCTGGCGCCTCTTGAATATGTAACTGCACTCAGTCTCTTCCGCAAGCACCCTGATACTTTCTGTCGCGGCAAGGGCAGCTCCAAATTTCTCGCCGATGTCGAGCTGTACGCTTTTCAGGCCTGCCTGCTGTCCGACGTTGGAAGGCGGTTTGCCGTTGGCTGCGTCAGGTGCCGGGACGCTCCGGAGGAAAACCTCATACTGATCCTTTGCCTGTGCCTTGAAATCCGGATGTATGGCCGGGGCTATACGCAAGAAGTACTCGTCCTTCGCGAGTGCTTTCTCTTCCTCGGTCAATGCTGCATAGGCAGGTCGGGAACGCAATTCTGCCCACACCGGAAGAAGCTGTTGCCTTGCCAACGTATCGAAATCAAAAGCAGGAGGGAATTTTTGGGCGCACGCATTCTTGATTGCCAGCACGGCTGGTTCGCTCATCGAGCCCTGGACTTTGGCCAAGATGCAGTCATCGTAAGTGGAAGCGGACCCCGCGGCATTCCATGCCGGTTTACAGCCAGTAGCTGATATAGCGGCGATAGCCAGTGCAAGCAGCGTGCGTGGAAGTGTGAACCACTGGAGCGGATAGCCTGGACTAAAAAGGGACATAAGGGTACACCAGATCAATAAAATGGGAGCATGGAAGCCAAGACGGAGCAAAAATGCCTGCTCGAGAACGGCGCATTCAAAAGGAGTAAGGCTTTCCTGGCCGCTATCCTGATCGAACAGTCGCGACAATCCATCCAGCGGGTGTCAAAAAGCCGGTTGGTCTGTCACGTCAACGCCTAACGTGTATCGGCCTGATCGAGCGCGCCGCCGGGTACCAACCAGTCGTCGTCGTTGGTAACGTGCACTGCCCAGCCATTAACGGGACGAAACTGATGATCGTCGAGCCCGATGAACCACTCCGCACGCACGCCGCTCAGGTCGGTCTGCTGGGCGGGGGGGATACGGGTAAGGAATACAGTTACAAGGCAGCCGGGAGAAGACACGATCTTGACGTGCTTATTGCAATCGACAAACGAATTACTGGCAATGGCAACCCTCCGCGCACTCAGGACCTCGGCAACGTTACGCCCGTCATTTGCCGGGAACGCCTTCAACGCATCTATACTGCGATTATTCAACTTGGTTTCGATCGCCTCGATCCCCCTCTTGGTATACAGGCGGTCGACCTGCGCCTGCAGGTCGTCATTGGGTCCTACATCTGGCTGTGGGCCCGTTACGGCTGCCGGGGTATCGGAGAGCGTTTTCTCGGCTGACGATGTGACTGCGGGAGTCGATGGGTTGGAAGCCAGCGTCTTATCGGCCAGGGCCATGTACGCCAGCACAGCCAGAAGCACGACGATCATCCCCGCTAGGAAAAGACGGTTCGGGCCTGGCTTCTCGGGGCGTCGCATCGGCTCGGGCTCCATGAGTTTGCGGCCAAGCAGATAAGTAGCAGCCAAGATGAGCACGCCGACGACAATTTTCGCCATAGGGTAGGTGGTCAGTTGATTATGTAAAGGCGTAATAATACTCTTTTCTAAATGAAACAATGTCATCAAAATTCATAGCCGATCTGCATGCTTGGTGCTGCACGTGTCGGGCCGCTGCCTCAGTGCTCCTTGCGTTAAGAGGCGGTGCGCACGCGCACGCGCATGGGTCTGGTGCCGCGTTCTACGCTGTATTCGTCCACTCATCGCACGGTGGCTTCAAGATCGCCGATTATGGCGTTGGGTAACAAAAGGCACGCAATCTGAATCCGCTTCGTATGAGGCGGGTGGCCGGTGCCTCTGTTCGTCCACGCTCTTTTGGGAACAGAACGTTGTCGTGACCTAGTCACGCATATTGACGAGCCCACAGTCACGAAGAAGATGCTGATCTGGTTTGCACTGGAGCTTGAACACCGCCGGCAAGCCATCAGTACCGAGGCTGAGCTGGAACCAGCACTGTTGCGGATTTGCGTCCCTGGATTTGATATGGCACCCACCGCGGAGCTCGAGCAGCTTCGATTCAGCGCCGGGCAGGCCTTGCCCGGGACGCTGACACGGGCGTCGCAAGGTAACTGCTTACTCCAGACAATCCAGATGTCGCGGTGCGAACTAGAGGCCAAGCAGCTGCCGGCCGGACGATTCGCGAACCTGGCGATAATGCGCGCTAGCCTGACCGGTCGTGCAAACCCCAGCGAGGAGGCGTTCGAGAGCAGCAAGAGTCCGTCGACGGCGAAGGCATGGCGCCGGCAAACCACGATCAGAAGAACGAATGAAGGCGCGCCGGCCTGGCCTCGCCGCGCTTCGGCAACGACATGCCAGAACTTGGCATCGACACGCTGGCGCTGCTCGATGAGCACCGCAGCAACCCACTAGTCCTTCGCTTCGTCAAGCTGACCAACCTGGCAAGCCGGTCCGAAAAGATCAGCCACCTGAACGATTGGATACCGGAAGAGCAAGCAGCTTACCGGAGCGACGATTGGGAAACTTTCTCGTGTCTGCGTCCCTATACTAAAGAAGAGATCGCGGACTTCTGGACTTACCTCGAATTGTCCGCCGACCTCGCAACAAAGTACGGGACTGACAGCGTATCCGGGATCGCCCGGCTTGTGGAACGCGCAACCCGCGCCTATCGTATATGAAAAACAATCGTTCGGTTTCCGCTGCCATTGGGGAGTACCTAGTCCTCGGCGAACTGCTGAAGCGCAACGTCGAGGCCTACCTGGCACACGGGGCAACGCAGAAGAGCTGGGATATCGTGATTTTCACGGGCAACGCTACGAAACGCGTCCAAGTCAAAACCATCGACTGGCCAGACCAGCTCGCCGTGAACGGAAATTTCCAAGACTTCGACTATCTCGTCGTGGTTCTTCTTGATCGGCAGAATCCCCGCAGCCGGTTTTTCGTTTTCGACCAGGCAGAACTAGACGGAATGCTCTCGGCAACAAACGACGCGCGGGGGCAAAAGCGCACATTGACGATGAGCCAGAAAGCTCTCGCATTACGCTTGTCCGGTCACGAGGACAGATGGAAGATCTTAATTCCGCCGAACCAAGCGGGCCTGGATGTGCTCGACCGGGTTTAGATCGGAGCGGATACGAGAAAGTACTATGTCCCAAGCACCTGCGCAGTTTGCGATGGCTGCCACGCCGACGACAATGTCCGGATCGGCGAGATGTAGGTGCAAGCATGCGATCAGCCATCCTTGGACGTCCCAAAAGGACGTGACGATTCATGTAGTCGTGGACCGTCGACCTGAATGCTGCTTCGCTGAGAGTATGGTTATATGAACCGTGAAACTTGAATGGAGTAAGCCGGGATCGATCAGACCAGACTGTCGGCGCTGGTGCTGTGGCTTTCGCATTGCTGACGACGGCGACAGCGCAGGTAACGGCCGTTATAGCCGTCGCAGACAGTGATACGCTGACGGTACTTGATGGCGGAAGGCCGGTCAGGATTCGCTTTGCAGGCGTGGATACTCCCGAGAAGGCGCAGGCACAGGGAGCACGCTCCACAGCCTCGCTGTCGGAATTTTTCTTCAGGAAGGATGCGCACTATCGCAGCGTCGATGTCGACTGTTATGGCGCGCCGTCGCGGCGGTCACCTGCACCGGCGTTAACATCAACCACGCACAGGTGCAGTGGGGAATGGCCTGGGCGTACACCTGATACAGCCGGAATCCAGGCCTGCTCTGGAGTGCAGCAACTGCCCGCCGCGCCCGCGTCGGATTATGAAGTAATGATGATCCGATCGCATCGTCGGAATTTCGCCGCGTCCGACGCGGTCACCCGTATTTGCGCACTGATCCGTGACCCGGAGACAGGCTGGCTGCCTTTCAGCCTTGCTAACAGGCCTAGCCGATGCAAGAAGTCCCTGCTCTTATCGCTTCCTGCGACGCGGTTGCACCCGGTGCCAGGGCGCCGGCCGCACCGCTGCCAACGTGGCCTCGGTCTCGTGGTCGAGGCCCGGCGAGATACCGCCGAGCTGGTCGTGGTGCAGCAGGTGAACGCCCGTCGCGCTGGCAAGCTCGCGCGCACTTAACGTAAAGCCGCCCGTGCTAACCACGGCCGCCAGCGTCGCATGGTAATACGTACGAGCCGCGAAAACCTGCTGGACAGCGTCATTACCTACATTCGACTGGTATTTCTTTGCCTGGAAGACGGCGCGCACCCCATTCTTCGAGCCGATGATGTCGGCGCCCTGATCGCCGCTTGCCCGGGTTACCTCCGTGGTCCAGCCGTGTGACGCGAGCCGACGCGCGCAGAAGCGTTCATAGTCGATCGGCGACATGGACTTATCGTAGAGCAGACCCAACCGCGCTTGCGTCCGTGTCCATTCAGCAAAGGCGATCTCGAGTTCCTCGTTGACCGCCAAAGACACGGCATCGCGCGTTACGCTGGGCAAGGCATTGTGCATCGAGTCGAGGAACGCGGCAAGGGTCCAGCGTTGCTGGCGCCAGGCGTCGGTCAGCAACAGCACCGCTCCGGCCCGGACAGTCGCTTCGGTTTCGGCTCTTCCCGCGCAGTACGCTGAAAGCAGCGCAGCGTTCCCGCGCACCGCGGCGTTCAAGCTCTCGCGCTGCAGCGCGCTCATTCCCGGCTCGCGCTTGCCTGATACCGGCGCCGCCGCTCCGGCGGCGTGGGCGCCATCGGACGAACCGCTTGCCTGGCCCGCATCTGTATCCTTGCCAAGATCGAAAGCATCTTCGGGCATATACCCCAGGTCGCCGCCGGGGCCACCCTCCCATGATGAAGGGGACCCGAGCGGCGAACGACCGTCGAACAATCCAAGTACGAAGCTGAGAAGTTGGTTCACTATCGGAGTCTATTCATATGACAAGCAGTACGGTCGTGTCGACCTGACCACTGGATCACTTTAATGCCACCTTGCAACTATGTCAATTGTTTGGGAATAGCATGCCGGTGTCGCTGAGCAGCATACGGTCCCGGTTTTCCGAACGCTCAACCTGGCGTCATCATAAAATGATCGAGGAAGCGGCCAAAGCCGGGCTGGCGTTTCACAAGTCGATGTTCGATTAGATCCTTCCGTACTACTACGACATGATGCAAGATCCTTACACGGGCTTGTTTGCCATGCTGCCTAGCCAGCCCCGCACGGTACCGTCTCTCCTCAACAAATCACGCCTGGATGCATCGGCGCTGTGACGGCACGACGATCCACCCATTCACCAGTCGCCGTACCGGCATCCACTTTCAGCGCCGACGCCAGGTCGATCGAGGTCTATGCGCGCCAGCAGCGGAACCCGACCGGGCTCTGGCTCGAGCGCGGAAAAACCTACGAGATTCGGGCCACAGGAAAGTAGGGCAACGGCACTCTCGAATGCGGTCCCGAGTGAGGCCGCCATCAAATATTCTCCATGGATTTGCTCGGCGATTGCCAAGGTGAACGACGACTAGAATTCACACGGGCGGTGGCTGTTCGGCAACGTTCAAGATGGTGGAAAAATGAGAGTAGAGCGTTCAAAGCAGCTGAGTGCTCAATGGTGCTGCGAAGAGTGTCGAGGAGTTTGTTGGAATCTTGTGACATGACACAGTCCGCGCAGCGAACCTGCCGCTGCGCGGGTGTGCTTTTAACTACGACGCACCCGCGATCACGTGCCGCGGACAGCGTGATCAATCCTAATGGCTGGCCAAGCAGAACGAGAGCGTCGCGACCATGCGCTGCAGCGCACGATCTTAAGCGCGGGATTTCGGACCAGGCGACCAAGGCCTCCGCAAGCCTTATTACTACGTTATTACCTTACCGACATACGCGAAGAGTTGCAAATATGGATGAGTAAATATTGACGGCAATCAAAGGTGTCATTATTTCATGGCGTCACGTGTCGCTTGAGAAAAATGCTTGCTCGACTTACTCAGGTAATCAAGCGGAACGGCAGTAGACTATGAGAATCCAAGTAACCCGTGACGAAAATGGGTTTACCTTATTATTCCTGTAATCAGACCTGCAGCTTTGCTCTTTTTCCTGAGAAGATAAAGGTCTACCATCTGGTGGGAAGGAGAGCGTTCGCTGTTTGCCCCCCACTCGTTCCTCCGCGTGTCTGCTTTCGCTTGATTCCCATTTATCACGTTCGGCGAGCCGCAGTGTTGCTTAGAGCTAGCGCCATCCAGGAGGGCAGAAGTTCAGGCGTACGTCAGATCCCGATGTATCTGCGATAGGTGTAGCAGTCATATGTAGCGCGTGAGATTTCAGTAGTAATACTCTACATGAAACCTCGGATCGATTGCCAGTCTCTGCTAAAGTGTCTAGCTGATCGCAGCTCCAGCTCCAATGGAGCGTGTAGTACAGGAGACCGAGTTGCCATTGCGCGTGGATTTTGCTGGTATTCGAGAGCACCGTAACACCCAAATGGGGGGCTTCGAAGAGCTCTGCTGTCAGCTGGCTGCCTTGGAGGACCCAGCGGAGGGCTCACGGTTTGTTCGGAAAGGCCCGGGGCCCGATCTGAATCGCCACGAGTTTTCTAGACACTCGCGAGCCGTTGGAAATACTGCTTTTCATATTCAACCCGCGACAAGTCATTGCTGAAGCTGTGCCGGCGCTTCGGATTGTAAAACATCTCGATGTAATCGAAGACATCCTGCTTTGCTTCTTCCCGAGTGCCGTAGATCTTGCGCCTGATTCGCTCCCGTT
>Ga0265798_10011997_pt1 | contig 10500 bp, 12 predicted proteins | sample P3T30metagenome_FD_192430 | JGI IMG/M metagenome (GOLD analysis project Ga0265798, IMG submission 192430) | Plant litter microbial communities from East Loma Ridge, Irvine, California - P3 T30 | ecosystem: Environmental > Terrestrial > Plant litter > Unclassified | place: USA: California... | reverse complement strand
GTATCGCTTGCGATCACAGCTATGGCTGGATTTATGATTGATGATTGATGACTTCCCTCCCCTCTTAGCATTAGGATTAGATACCCCCCTCAAATCTATGGACACGGTTCCCGAACCTACTTCTCCGAAATATGCAAATGACATTTTGCATGCGCAATTGTCTAGCATCGAATCTGCGGTGCGGCTTCGCTGTGTGATCATTCGTTCGTTCTTTCACCTATCATGCAGGATATGGGCGTGGTCGATCTAGCCCGTTTCGGCAGACACGCTCCTGCCTGTTTGTGTTGTCGCCTATCCGCGGCACGTCAACACGTCTGTAGCTGTCGTTCTCGACTTCCTCACCTTCACCTGCATTTATTGTTTGGTCGATACTTTATCCAGCAAAGCTACTTGTCTCCACGGTTTCGCAAAACGGGAGTCGCTACATCACTATCACTATCGATCCGCGGATAAACCATGGATCCTACCACAGCAAAGCCAACTTATCCTCGTCTCGCAGCAGAGGATAGGTATGTTCACTCTGCCGACACCGATAATATGATAGGACTTGTACTGATATTGTAACAGAGTATGGGCTTGTCTACCTAAAATCTGGAAGTTGATGGAAATCACCGGATGTCCTTCTCTCTCCCTCGGCGTTGTTCACGAGGGCGAGATAATAATGCAGTATAGTCGAGGAGTTGCCGATACATCAACAGGTCGCCCGGTCAACCATGACACTGTCTATATGATCGGATCACTCACCAAGGCTTTCATCGCCGCATCCTGTGGTATACTCGTCGACGAGGGCAAACTGAGCTGGACCGAACCGCTATCCACATACATACCCTTTACCCAAAACAAGGATCCTGTCATAGGCGAGCGTATGAGTTTGTCAGACGCTCTGTCTCATTCCAGCGGATTTCCTCAGCTCGATATCGCGTGGTACGGATCCTTCGGCGAGACACTGATGTTTCCACAACATTTACTGCAGGTTACTGCCAACATGCCAGTTCACGACGACGCCTTTCGAAAGGAATTTCATTACTCCAACTGGCCATACGCCCTAGCGGGTAGAGTGATTGAAGCGGTAGGTGGCGAGGATGCCGTGGATGGCTGGGGAGGGTTCGTCAAGAAGAGAATCTTCGATCCGCTCTGGATGATTCGATCGACGTGTTCGCGAAGCGACATTCAGCGCGGCAATTTGGCTGAGCCGCATATGGTCCTGGGCAATGAACACCAGAACAAAACGGGTCCATGGCGTTTACCTGCGCCTCAAGTTTCAGACAGGTCTATTTGCGGAGCGGCCATGGCGATATGGTCGAACATCGTGGATATGCTCATCTGGTCGCGAGCAGTGTTGGAACGCTTGGAGGAAGAGAAAGCGGGGAAGACTTCAGCCATCTTGTTGAACCCGCTCAAGCATATCAGTCAAATCACGTCCCATAAATTCCCCGTCACAGATGACACCATCAACGAGAACACTTATGGATTTGGATGGGCAAGACACATGATCCCTTCGACACAACTCGGATGGCTGTCCACCAACGGGCCGCAGAAAGACGATATCATCGGTCGAGAATCGCCGCCGCGACTAACATTATACCACGGAGGCCAAGTGACTGGCTACCTGAACTCGATCTACCTCTTCCCAGAGACCAAATCAGCTGTAGTGGTCCTAACGAACGCGCAGAGCGCTGGAGACTGCTCTGATCTCGTGGCTCAGATGCTCGTCCAATCACTCTTCGACATGAAACCGGAAGTTGATTTTGAAATGAGGGCGAAGAAGGCATCTGTCAGTAGTCTGAGCCTTCATGACAAGATGCGGGAGGACTGGCATCGGAATCGCAAACCAAGAACGGGCCAGCCTGAGCTCAGAGACTTCAAAGGCAGTTACTGTAACCATGATATATGTGGACTCATTCAAGTGCACACGAACAGGGAGACCCATCAGTTGGAGATGAGGCGGAATGGTAATGATACGCAGCGGCGTCACCTTCAACACTATCACAACGACACGTTTAGCTTTTTCTCGGAAGACGCGAACCAGATCCTACTGGGATGCATGGTAGATTACTCGAGCTACGAGCAATTTCTGCTGGTATTCATACGCAATGAAGAGGGTACGGTGATTGGGTTCGACTGGGTGATGCAGGAGGGATTCAAGCCGTTGCGTTATATTCGCCAGAGAACCGCTCCAGTTAGCGGACCCCCGTGTATTACGTTAATCCCCTGTTGAGGATGAGAAACGCAACGAGTAAACATTCACAAGCTTCGTAGAACTATAGCTTAGACATGGTCGTTAAATATAAATATTCATAGCGTTAACTTTGCTTGGGATCCTCGTGTCGCTGCCAAGCCCCCATCGGCCTGTGGACGGCTGGCCAGGGCCGATGCACACGATGACATGTGGCTGCCAGATTGAGCCCCAACATTGCAAACAAACAATTGTCTTCTTCCCACTTCAGCGCGCGAGTCCTCGCTTTCCAAACCCAACACCTCCGTTTCACGCAATCTGTCCTTTCCGCGCAAAAATCCCCGGTGACGTCTCTCGCTCCACGTACCACATCTCCCCAGGACACGTCCGCTCCACCTCCGCCAGGCACCAGCTGCACGACCTACCCAACGCCAGATCGCTACCTTCTGAAACCTACTGTTCGTCGCTAAACCTCGCACACTCGCATATCAGACAATGGCGCAATACGGCTACGGACAAAACCCGCAATACGGCGCAGGAAATGCGCAAAACCTCCAATTCTACCCGTCGTCATTCTCGAATCAGCCAGTATCTGGCCATTCCACACCGTTTCAGGCAAACTACGGCGCACCGGCGAGTCAAGCGTATCCTGCACAGTATGGCGCGGGGTTCGCTGCACCGGGCGTGAGTGGGCAGATGGGTATGGGCGTGTCGGGGCTGCGGACGGGGTGGCTGGCGGCTTTTGGCACGGAAGGATACGATGGAGAGCCGCCGCTACTGGAAGAGTTGGGAGTGAACTTCAGGCATATACAGATGAAGACGTTGGCTGTGCTGAATCCGTTCGGTCGGATCGATCAGCATATCATGGACGACAGCGATGTGGCAGGGCCGATACTTTTCTTCTTGATCTTTGGGACGTCGTTGTTGGTATGAGACACGATATCAAGAAAAGAGATGAGAGCTAACGTGGAGTAGTTGTCGGGAAAGCTTCATTTCGGTTACATCTACGGTAAGTCAAATAGCTGCTTGGACAAAGACAGTAGCTAACAAAAGTAGGCCTGGCGTTTGTTGGCACGATCCTCCTCCACCAGATCCTCTCGCTCATGTCCCCGCCTGTCGTCGAAGCGACACCTGGAGACCACGGCCACCCGCATGGCTCACATCTCGGCTCCTCGTTAACGTTCCCACGATCGGCATCGGTGCTCGGATACTGTCTGCTCCCTCTCGTATTGGTATCGATGTTTGGAATCATCGTGCCGCTTGACGGGTTATTTGGATATCTTCTGACGAGCTTGGCCATCACATGGTGTTCTTACAGCTCCAGTTCCATGTTTACCGTTGTTGGTAAGTCGAGCCTTCTGACGAGGTTTTTCCTACAGACTAACATTGACAGGCCGCATGACTTCGATGCGAGGACTGGTAGCGTACCCCATGGTTCTGTTCTATGGCAGTTTTGGTATCATGGCCATCTTCAGCTCGCGGGGCACTGGTCAGTTGGCGAAGGCGGCAGGATCATAAGAATATGGTCAAATACCATTCAAGGCGTCTTGACCAAGATATGTAGAACATTTGCGCGTATGCGTACGATATCAAGAACATACCCCAAAATAAATCCAAATATAGCTTCCAAATCGACTTTCACTGCATTGAGGTGTCGAGCCAATCGGAGTACGCCTAACGTGCTTAGAGCGATGACGACGAGGACCCTGCACGAAATTGTTCTTCCCGATAATCTCCGCCACCCGTCACATCTTCTTCAGCCCTATATACCCTTGCTTGCCTCTTCTTTTCGCCGTACTACTATTTCCATACGAATACTCACCATGGGTTGGTTTTGGGCAGATACCGCACCCGCCGCACCTGCTGCACGTGTTGCGCCGCACGCCATGCCTAGAGGCAGCATAAGCAGCATGGAGCCTCCAGTACGTCCTCCCACTCCCCATACACACACACTATACTAACAACCTCCCCAGCCAGAATGCCCGATGCACAAGAAACCCGTCCCGCCCGTCGTCGCCGAAAAGAAGACACCCGCAGGCGCCTGTCCCTACGTCCCACCTGAGAATGCCTCCACCAGCGCCTCCGAGCCACCCCCAAAGCAAGGCCTCCTCTCGCGCCTCAACCCCCTCAACAACATGTTCTCCGAACTCTCCAACGAGCGCGCCTCCACGCAATCCGTCAACCTCCCCCTCGACCGCGAGACTTCTACGATTCCTAAAGGCGACGGCTCCCTCTGGGAGTACCCCTCCCCCCAGCAAATGTACAACGCCATGCTGCGCAAAGGCTACACAGACACCGACATCACAGCCGTAGAAAGCATGGTCGGCGTGCACAACTTCCTCAACGAGGGCGCGTGGGCGGAGATCATGGGCTGGGAACGCCGCTTTTCGCGTGGTTTGAAAGAAGGGTATGAGATATGCAAGCAAGGAGAGGAAGTCGCGAATTTCAAGTTGGGCACGCATGAGGATCCGTTTGATACGACGACGTGGGATCATAGGGATGTTCAGCCACCCAAGCTACTCAGGTTTACGGGTCGCCCCACGGAACCGACACCCAAAGCCACGATTATGCAGTGGCTCGGTTACGTTATGCCGGAGAAATTCGGTACGGCGCCGCCGTTTGATCGTCATGATTGGTTTGTGGAAAGGTGTAATGAGAAGGGGTGTAAAGAGATTCGTTACGTTATTGATTACTATGAGGGTGCGCCTGAGGAGCAGGGCGACGACGAACAACCAGTTTTCTTCTTGGATGTGAGGCCTGCGGTTGATGGGCCGGTGAGTGCGGCTGAGAGGCTGATCAGGACCGGTACGGATGTGTGGTGGAGGGCCAGTGGAGGCGTAGCGCGCGAGCTGAAGAAGTTGGAGGCGGAAAAGAAGAGGAGAGAGGAAGAGTGGGCGAGTAAGAGCAGAAGGTATAATTAGTTTGGAGATGGGGGCTTGAGATGTGTGTGATGCATTGCGCGGCGTTTATGGGTTGGGAGCTGGGTCCTTGTATGATTGGGTTGTACGCGATATGGGCTTGCTGATGTCTTGATGAATTGGACTAGGAGCTTTTTCTTCAAGGGTTTGGCCTGTTATGCTGGTATGTTTCTCTACTCTAGCTTTCCTTTCTGTTTTAATATTCTCTATGGCTCTTCTCGAATATGAATGACGCTCAACTTGAAGCCAAACTGCTTCCTCTACCATCTACCATCTACCCACGACGCCATAGCTTGTTCTCATACTACGGTATCTTATTCGATCCAGCCTGCGTATCGTGTATCTTGGCGTTAGCTAGGACAGGGTCGTCCGGCGTGACTTGTCGTATAGATGGTCGAGGCAGCTGTGACTGTGGATGTGGGATGTCGGAGATGGTACTAGGACTTTCGGCGGTAGGTGTGGTGACGTGAGTATTGGTGTTTGTTTCGACCGGCCGAGGGGCAGGGAGAGGTTCTGTGGATTTGGAAGATGTGCAACCCATGGTTGATGATGGAGCTCGAGTGTGGATGGCTGGTGATGATGGTGGTTGGTAGTAGGAACTTCGGTGGTGTGTGCGAAGTAGGCTTTCGCAAACTATAAGAGAAAGGATAAGTTGTGAATTCACTGTAGTTAGTGAAGAGATTCGCTCCATGACTTCACATCTTCAACCAGCAAGACGATGCTTTGAGAAACTGGTATGGGAATGAGTGATTCACGTTTTAGACATGGTCATATCACAAAAGACATTCAGCTCATCGTATAATTCATATCGCATATCATTATCCCCGTACTCCGGCGCGCCCGTCACTCCATCATCTTATCCCGCGTACTGATCCAAGTAAATCCCGTATCGTAATACCCGTACTTGCTTGCCAAAGGACCTTTCATTGGAACAGGAGTAGAGGGCGCTGTGATGAATGGAGGAGTGGGGGTATTGCGCAGTACTGATTGTTCAGGCCGAGTCTTCGCTTCTGGTTTGATGGGCGTGGGGGAAGTGGCCGGTGGGTTTGCGGTAGGAGGGTTGGAGACTGGTTTGGGGATTGGTTTGGAGGATGAACAGCCCATGGTGAGTGTTTGGGGGAAAGATGTGGAGCTTTGAGTCGGTAGGTGTAAGAAAGACGAAGTGTTCCTCTTGGAGGTACTTTTCGGCTGCGGCAAATGGGAAGCCTGTATGATTATGTATGATGAGCGAGGGACATACGAGTAGTTTTTATTGAGGTCTTATGCATGAGCAATGGAAGAGAGCGCAGTGAAGCACACAATGTGAGCATATTCCCCGGTAACCTTGAGCTTTTGAATAACGGCACAAAGATAACTCTTCGGGTACCCAGAGCCCTGACTGTGCACATTCCACGCTCTGTCTTTTTAGAGTGTCTAGCTCGTGTGCAGCCAACCATGTTCAGTCACTTCTTCCATTTCCACCTCCTTCACCAGACGCTCCGCCCTCACTAGACATCTCTACAACACCACCGTCACCGTCACTAAACCCGCTGTCTGCTCGACGGGACCCACTGTATTCCCTGCTGTGCATATCTCTCCTGTCATAAAACGGGGGTGTCCTAGCGTTTTCTCCGTTGTAGTGTCCATACGCCCTATTATCGCCTGCGTATGCACTAGTACCGTCGAAATACACGCGGGCTCTTTCACCGTTTCTCCGAGCAGCATATACTGGCGATATGTGATTTACTTCGTCTTTCACGCGTTCGACTTCGCGATTTACTTTTGATAGAAAAGAACCCATGGGTTGGTATTCTCCAGCTCGAACGAACGGTGAGGATTTGTGTGCGTTACCTCGAGTACTTGCGGTGAAGTGAAGATGGCTGAAGGATGGCACTGTGACGATGACAGCGATGTCTGTGAGAAGAAATTGATGAACAGAACTGCCGAGATTCGAGAAAGCTGTAAAGTCGAAGGACTAGTTTAAGTGACGGTTTTGAGAGATGTTCATACTCCTTGGCTATGCAGTAGCTGATCTGAGGCACGGGTGAGAAGGTGGCTGTGCTAGGCGGCGTAGTTGAGGCTGATACATTGGAAGCACGTACGATTTGCTGCCTATAAAAGAGAACAGAATGATCACAAGACAGTGAGTAAATCAAACAAACACGGAAGCATCGTGTCCTTCGTTGTTGTCGTTGTCAACCACCACCTCCACCTCCACCGTCTCCTCCGCCGTACCCTCCGCCACCGTCGCCATAGCCACCGCCGTAGTACATTCTACCGGATGTGTTTCTCGGGTGAGTACCGTCGGAAAGTATGTAGGGAGGGCCTGGAGGCTTCCCTGGATTGGGTCCATATCCGTCTTGATCGTGCTTTGCTCCAGCGAGTTTACTCGACATACAGCCCATGGCTGGCCGTTGGAGTGAGTTCCTTCTGTAGATGATGCTAATGAAGACGTTTGATTGTGCAGGATGAGCGGAGGCAACAGCTATAAACAGCAGTAGTGAGCAGTGATACGCAGACTTGAGCGATGAGCTTACTATTGACGAGGTGATCTCTGACTGAAAAGTCGCTACATAATCACCAAGTCATAATCGCTGAGAGCTGCCTATCATATATCTTCTCAAACTTCACTATTCAGCTGAAAGTTGTGTGGTTGCGACAAGTACGAGAGAGGTCGTGTGATAACGCCTGTGGCGTGCGCCTCTTCGCATAAACTGATGCTTTCGCTCGAAGCTCCAAGTAAGAAAACTTGGCTTCAACTCAGGTCCAGACTTTCATACGCCAAAGGCACACTTCAAGAACATCTCAAGGATATATTCGATGCGATAATTGATGCTGGGTATATAAGCGACAGTAACAAGAGATGCAACAACGACAGGTGATTCAACGCTAACAACCAGAGGCGGAAATAATCCGCGCCGTCGCAAGAAATTACGGAAGAATTGCGGAGCAAGAACACATGTAGAAGTTCGGAGGCGCGCAAGTGACTTTTTTAATGTGGATTCAGCCCGATGGGCTGCCTTGGAAGTGCCTTGAAGGCGTGCGGCGGACTGGGCCTCGGCACGGACGGACATTGGATGGGAGGACCGACACGGAGCCACCGGTCAGTCGGTAATGCGCTATCGTCTCTCCTGGGATAATAATTCCGCCGGAGAAAGACCGCAGAATATGCACCGGCATTTGATGCAGATGTGGAAACCTGTGGTCACGGCGACCGGAATGTGGAGGTGGGATTGTGCTGTGACCGGTTTCGAGGCTGATCGCGAAGATAACCGCGACAATATATCGAATCACTACCAGACACCCATATGGTGGGCGCAAAAGGCTTCTGGCATATCTTCCTTCAGACCGCGCCCATGAGGAACTTCCAGTGAAAATCGGTGCTGGTAATATCGAGCGACGGAGTCACGTCCCGTAAACTCGGTAATTTCTCCACTCCATTGGTCGTACCACTCCCGTTGATTTTAGGCAATGACAGATTGTGGAGGAGAGACACAGTCCGTCCCGAGCCTGTCGCTAGCTCAAATGTGTTGCCGTTCGGGCTTCCCCTGCCCATTGCATCGTGCAGCGCTAGTCGCATGACTGAAGTGATGCGTCGGAAGCGTTCAAATGCGTCTTCTTGACTGTCTTGAGCGTCGCGAGGGCGAGGCATTTGCGAGGATAGTTGTTCGCGATAGTAGTCGAATGACTTCGCTATTTGGAGCTCGCTAGCGTCCCAACCTGGCATGGGCGAGGCGTGAACGGCCAACTTGCTCAAGCTGGTGATGGTGTTGATTAGGTTGAGCCAGTCGATCAGCGACACGAAATCGAAATGTTTGGTCGGAAGCTTTGTGCTATTGTCGAGGAACTGTTCGACGGACCGGACCAAGGTGACGCGTAATGACAGCTGGAAGCCCGAGGCCCACGGTGTACTGTCGCGGTCGACGAGATCGATGGAGGCTGCCGTTCGATACAGGTGTATGCGTGCCGCAAGTTGTAGCCATTGTAGTATTGCTAGTCAGAAATTAGCAATTGCGAGAGTCACAGTGATGTGACTGCTTACTGAAATCTTTCGCTTGCAGCTTGGATGCAAGACGAATATTCTCCCACTTATCGCTCAGTCGTTTGACTTGTGTGCGAACCACCACTGCTTGCTCTGACTGGTTACGGAAAGTCTCCTCCACGTCCTCCATATATTGGCAGACATCCGTTAGTATTGGAAGGACGGCATCTGACGTATTTTCCCATGAAGAGGCCAGTTCCGACGCGTAGTTCCGGAGCGTGCTGGTGTGCGTCATTGTCCTTGCCTTGACTGGCTCCATCAGACCCAAGTTGGAAGATAAGTAGTAACATCCCAGATAAGCCCGCTTAGCTTCCCTGTCTCGCGGAGTTTCCTTTTGCAAAGGACTCCTTACAGTCCTCCCTATGCTGTCCAGACCCAGGTCGTGTGCGATACCCAAGCACAGCTGGAGAAGCATCGTGATCGAAACGGCTTGGACGTCCATGTAGTGATGATGCCAGGCTATGAAGACCAAGAGTCCCTGTAGGAGGTCCAAACTCTTTTCGCCTTTCATTATCCGAACCATGACCACTTTACGAAATTCTAGGCTCAGTGCTCTTTGAAGCGGGACCGAATCGTAAGAAGAGACTGTTAGCACAGCAAACATCAACATCGGCCGGCTCTGGAAGAGGTCCTGACACCGGGCGTCTCTCGGTAGTGATACAAAGGGGAAGAAGTCGACCATGCTGCGATACGTGTCGAGCAGCATCTGCATGTGCACCAGGCTGATCGATCTGATCACAGGATCCAGTCGGCCAAGGCAAGACAGAGTGTCGTTCATTGATTCCCAGAATGATGCCGAACTCTCCGATTGATTTGCGTGAGCCGGAAGACTCAAGGTCCTCGGAACAGTTGGCATTGATACAGGCGGGGCGGTGATTGGTGTCGGCGTCGGCATTTGCTGTGTGGAATCCAACAATTGCGATGGGATCGTAGCTACTGAGGGCAGACTACATTGTGTCGGAGCCGGTGCCATTGTCGCAACGATAGCAGACAACTTGTCCAGCTTCTTGTCGAAGTCGCGCAACTTGGTGGGTGTTTGGCCATCGCTGCGCGCCTTTGCTGGCCGCCTGCGCGCAACATGTTCCACACACTCGACTCTTGCCTTTTGGCATCTGGGGCACGTGTCATTCAATGTGGAGCAAAAATACGGCTGGGGTAAACAAACCTCTGGCAGAGAGCCGGCGTGTCAGATGGAACGCAGCGAACCTTGTGTTTTCGACAGCGCTCGCACGCAAAGGCGTTCCCTATCCTCCCTTCCTTTGCGTCCATGGCGGGGACAGAACTGGCAGTCTTGGGGGAAGGAGAGCCATCGGCCTCCGGCTGGGTACCCAGGCTGCTCATGTGGGGAAGTCCGATCATGTGGTGCCAAGTCCGGGGTCAAACTG
>Ga0265798_10011996_pt1 | contig 10500 bp, 8 predicted proteins | sample P3T30metagenome_FD_192430 | JGI IMG/M metagenome (GOLD analysis project Ga0265798, IMG submission 192430) | Plant litter microbial communities from East Loma Ridge, Irvine, California - P3 T30 | ecosystem: Environmental > Terrestrial > Plant litter > Unclassified | place: USA: California... | reverse complement strand
GACACCGCGGCGCGCTGGGGCGTGCGCGATGCCGACGAGCTGCTGCGGCGCGCGACGTCGCGGGCGCTGGCGGGCTGGGGCGTGGCGGACCAGGTGTTGCCGGATTTGTAAGGGTTAGGCCGGAACGACAATCAGTTCGGGGACTATAAAAATCCTTCCCCCGCCAGGGGGAGGTGGCATGCCGAGGGCATGACGGAGGGGGAGGTAAGCGACACCTCTGCTCCGTGTCCTTCAGGACAGGCGTCGACAGGCTCAGCGCGAACGGGGAGTGAATCAGCCCTCGGCCAGCGGCGCGACGTCGACGCTCACCGCCATGTTCTGCGCCTGCGAGCCGAGCACGACGCCGTCGACCGGCGCGATCTCGGCATAGTCGCGGCCGACCGCCATGACGATATGGTCGCCCGCCATCCAGATGCCGTTGGTGGGATCGAGCCCGACCCAGCCGTGCACCGGCCCGCACCATAGCAGCACCCAGGCATGCGTCGCATCCGCGCCGACCAGCCGCGGCTGGCCCGCGGGCGGGATGGTACGGATATAGCCGCTGGCATAGGCCGCGGGCAGGCCGGCGGCGCGCAGGCCGGTAATCATGATCTGCGCGAAATCCTGGCAGACGCCCTTGCGCTTGAGGAACGCCTCGTGCGGCGGCGTGTCGACCAGCGTGGCAGTCGCGTCGAAGGTGAAATCGTCCTGGATACGGCGGGCGAGCGCGATCCCCGCCTCCAGCGCGCCACGCGCCGGATCGAGATCGGGGGCGCAATAAGCGGCGATGGCGTGGTCGAGCGGGATCAGCGGCGACGGGAACAGATAATTGGCCGGGCTAGCCGCCGACAGATCGCGGCTGGCGCGGGCGAGCGCCGCGACCTCGTCCAGCGTCGGGTCGTCGGGCGAGGCCATTGGCACCAGCCGGTCGACGCGCATCCGCGAGCGGCTCTCGATCGTCAGGCTGCGCACCGGCGTGTCGATCACCAGCCGCGTGACGTTGGCGAGCCCCGCCTCAGCGCGCGCCGGGCTGAGCCGGCCGACCGGCTCGACGGTGAGCGCATAATCCTCGAGGCTCTGCCCCGGCCAGTCGATCGGCTTCAGCCGCAGGTTGCAGCGCGCGAACTTGACGTTGCCGCCATAGTCGAACCGGGTGATGTGGCGGATATCGTAGAGCATTTCGCCGATCATGCGGTTTCCGCCGGACAAGCGGCACGGGTGCCTATGATGAATGGCTTGGGGCAGCCGGTCTCCCTACCCATCCCGTCACCCCGGAACGAGTCCGGGGTGACTGGGGAAAGCAGGAAAGCGCCCGAACCCCATCCGCCGTGCTGCATTGCCCTCATGCCAGCGTCAGCCCGCCGGCGCGCAGCGGCTCGGCGCCTTGCAGGAAATAGCGGCGCGCGACGCCTTCCGACAATTGCGCCAGCCGCCGCTCGATATCGCCGAGCACGTCGGGTTCGAGCGTCGCCGCGGTCGTCATCGCCAGCGCCGCGGCGAGGCTGCGGCCGTGCGTCTGCTGCGGTTCGGGCATGCCGTCGTCGCTCAGCACCGGCAGGTCGCGCAGCCGCTCGTTGATCCGTTCCGCCTGATAGGCGAGGCTGCGCGGATTGCCCGGATCGAGCGCGACGAGGTCGACGACGGGGACGCGCGCGATTCCCGTGAGATAGCGCTGGCGATAGCTGATCTGGCTGTCGGCGAGGTCGAGCAGAGTCGACAGATCGTCCGCCGTCGCGCCGGGCATGCCGAACAGCCGCAGCGCGCGGGTCATCGCCATCGCCCGCTCGACGCGGCGGCCGAGGTCGTGGAACCGCCATGCCGCGGTGCGCCCCATATGCTCCGCCGACAGGCCGGCGATCGCGACATAGCGGCGCTGGAGCGAACCGGCGCGGTCGAGCATGCCGCGGTGCGTCGGGAACGGCGCTTCGAGCAGCCGCACCATGTCCGCCGACAGCCGGTCGCGCGAGCCATCGCCGATGCCGCGCGCGAGCCGGTTGATCGTCGCGACCGAATGCCAGCCTTCGTCCTCCATCGCGGTGCGCGCGAAGGCGGTGAGGTCGCCGCGATGCAGCGAGGCGGGATGCGGCGCGGCGCCGCCGCCGGTGATGAGGCCGACCAGCTTGCCGACGGTCGCCGGCGACAGCGCCGCGCCGCCATCGGCGTCGATCGAATTGCCGAGCATGACGCGGATCGCCGCCAGCAACGCCTCGCCGCGCTCCAGATAGCGGCCGAGCCAGTAGAAATTGTCGGCGACGCGGCTCGGCAGCGTGCCGGGATTGCGGCGGACGTGGTGCGAATCGGGTGCGGGGAGCAGCGACACCGGCTCGACCGTGTCGGCGCCGTGGATGCAGACGTCGGCGGACCAGACCCCCTCGCCCATCACGCTCGCGCGCGCATCGGTCGTCTCGCCGATCCGCGCGAAGCCGCCGGGCAGCACCGTCCATTCGCCATTGCCGTCGCGCGCGGCGAACACGCGCAGCGTGAACGGCCGCGGCACCAGCCGGTCGTCGATCACCACCGGCATCGTCGACAGGCGGACGATCTCCTGCCCGACATAGTCCTGCGGCCGCCGCGCCATGTCGGCGAGCAAGGCGGCGCGTTGGCCGGCGTCGAGCTCGGCACCCGGCACGGTGCGGCCGCCGGGCAGGCCGAGCGGCACCGGGCCGAACGCCGCGCCGACCAACAGCCGGTCGAGATCCTCCTCGACGCGCGCGCGCTCGGACGGCTGGCCGCACCACCAGGTCGCGATATTGGGCAGATGCAGGCTCTCGCCGCACAAGCGCGTCGCGAGTTGCGGCAGGAAGGCACCGAACGCCGGCGCCTCCAGCACGCCCGCGCCGGGTGCGTTCGACAGCACGACGTTGCCCGCAGCATAAGCGTCGATCAGCCCCGGCACGCCGATCTGCGAATGCGAATCGAACGCCAGCGGATCGAGCATGCGCGGATCGACGCGCCGCCACAAAGCGTCGACACGCTTCAGCCCGCCGATGGTACGGACGTACAGCTGGTTCTCCAGCGCGGCGAGATCGGCGCCCTCGACCAGCAGCAGGCCGAGATAGCGCGCGAGATGCGCCTGTTCGGGATAGCTCGGGTTGAACCGGCCCGGCGTCATCAGGCCGATGCGCGGATCGGTACGCCGGCACATCGCGGCGATGCCGGCGCGGAAGGCGGCGAAGAACGGCGCATGGCGCTGGACGTTGATCCGCGCCTGTAACCCGCCGAGCGTCCGGCTGACCGCGAGCCGGTTCTCCAGCGCATAGCCGGCACCGGCGGGCGCGCGCAGATGATCGGCGAGCACGCGCCATTCGCCGGTCGGGCCGCGGCCGAGGTCGATTGCGATGAAGTGGAGATGGCGGCCGCCGGGCGGCTCCAGCCCGACCATCGGCCGCAGGAAATACGGGCTGCCGGTGACCAGAGCGGCGGGGATCAGCCCGCGCTCGACCAGCTTGCCGGGGCCATAGAGATCGGCGATCACCGTCTCCATCAGCGCGGCGCGCTGGGTGACGCCGCGGACGATATGCGCCCATTCGCGCGCCTCGATCAGCAGCGGCACGGGCGAGACCGGCCAGGGCCGCTCGTCCGCCTCGCCGATGATGCGGAAGCCCATGCCGATATCGGCGGCGTGGCGCTGCACCCGCTCACGGACGTGATCGAGATCGTCGGAGGCGACGGTGGCGAGTTCCTCGAACATCGCCGCCCAGGCGCGATCCTCGCCGCCGCACAGGACGTCGCCCGCAGTGGCGCGGGCGCAATAATCGGCGATCCATTGCCGCGCATGCGTCGCGGCATCCAAAGGCGCAGCCTGCGTCGCCATAGCTTAGCGTGTCACCCTCATTCGCCCCGCCGGCACCGTCTACGCTTGCGCGCTGCGACGCAACCCATAACCGGCCGCCGCGGCCGATTGCGGTCTCGCTGCGCATGGCGCGGGATCGGCAACCGGCGTCGGCCTGCGCGGGGAGAGGCAGGGACGTTCACGCGGAGGCGCGGAACGTCGATCCAAGCTACAGGCTGGCACGCGGCCGGCGCCGCGGCGGAGCGTCGGACTGGCGGCGGATCAGCGTATAGTCGAGCACCTGGTGGCGGGGCGCGTCGCCGCCGCGCTGGCGGCGGATGGTGCCGACGAGCAGCGCGACCGCGGCGCGCGCCATGTCGGCGATCGGCTGGTGGATGGTGGTGAGTTCGGGCCAGATCGCGGTCGACAGCGTCGTGTCGTCGAAGCCGCAGACGGTGAGGTCGCCGGGCACGTCGAGCCCGCGGCGATGCGCCACCGCCACCGTCGCCGCCGCCATGTCGTCGTTGGACGAGAAGATCGCGGTCGGCGGATCGTTGAGGCCGAGCAATTGCTCGGCGGCGTCGAGGCCGGAGAGATAGGTGAACAGGCCGTCGACGATCAGGTCCGCGTCGATCGCGATCCCGGCCTCGGCCAGCGCCTCGCGATAGCCCTCCAGCCGCTGGTCGCTGGCGGACAGATTGGGGTTGCCGGCGATGAAGCCGATGCGGCGATGGCCGAGGTCCATGATATGCCGGGTCATCGTCGCCGCGGCGGCGCGATCGTCGATGCGGATCGCCATCTGGCGTTCGGCGGGCAGGCCGGTGGCGACCGCGACGCTGGGGATATTGGCGGCGTCGAGCAGCGCGAGCAGCGCCGGCGCCTCGCACAGCGGCGGCGGCAGGATGATGCCGTCGATACCGCCGTCGATCAGATGCTGCGCGACCTCCAGCTCATGATCGCCGAGGTCGCATTTCTCGACGATGATCTGCACGTCGCTGCGGCTCGCCTGGTCGAGGCTGCCGAGCAGGAATTCGCTGAGGAAGCCGGCGCTGGGATTGCTGTAGAGCAGGCCGACGCGCGACGGCCCCGCCCCCGCCAGGCTGCGCGCGGCGGGATTGGGCGCGTAGTTGAGCGCGGAAATCGCGTCGTTGACCCGGTCGCGGGTGGCGGGGCGGACGTTGCTCTCGCCGTTGATGACGCGCGAGACGGTCATCGGCGACACGCCGGCGCGGGTGGCGACGTCGCTGATCGTCGGCGCGGAACCCGCCCGGCGGGAGGAACGGGGCGGAGAAGCGGGAGGAAGAGTCATGACGCGCGCGGGACAATCCATTGGGGATGAACCGCAGGCATGGACGCAAGCGGCAAGGGGAGCAAGAGTTTCGCCAGTAAGAGCATGCCCGGTGCGGAACCGCACCTGCCGCGCGTCAAGATTCCACTTGCATCGCAAAGGACCTCCGAACACAAACCGCGGCGCACGTCCGTCGGATAGATTTCAACAAGTTACCGTTTAAAGACAAGGGAGTTAACGACATGACCACCATCAAGCGCATGCTCACCGCGATCGCCGGAACCGCATTGCTCGCCGCCCCCGTCGCCGCCTCGGCGGCACCGGCCGCGCCGGCCGCCAATCCGGCGGCGAGCCTGTCGGTCGCGCGCGCCGCGGCACCGGCGTCTTCGAAAAGCCACCTCGGCGCATCGGTGCCCGGCACCACGCTGATCAGCATCGGGATTCTGGCGGCGCTCGTCGTCGGCGTGCTGGTCGCCACCGGTGGCAGCGACGATTCGGACAGCAACTGATCCTTCGATCATCCTGAGGGGCCTCGTCACCGATGGTGGCGAGGCCCCAATGGTATCCAGAGCCGGCGCGGGTCAGACGGTGAGCACGATCTTGCCGACGTGATCGCCCTCTTCCATCCGGGCGTGCGCCGCGGCGGCTTCGGCGAGCGGGAAGACGCGGTCGATGATCGGGCGGAGCCGGCCCGCCTCGACATGCGGCCAGACGGTGCGGCCGATCTCGTCGGCGACCAGCGTCTTGAACGCGGTGTCGCGCGGCCGCAGCGTCGATCCGGTCAGCGTCAGGCGGCGGCGCATGATCTCGAACAACGGGATCGTCGCCTGCGCGCCGCCCTGCACCGCGATCGAGACGTGGCGGCCGTCGTCGGCGAGGCATTGCAGGTTGCGCGGCACGTAATCGCCGCCGACCATGTCGATGACCGCCGTGACGCCCTTGCCGTCGGTGATCGCCTTGACCCGCTCGACGAAATCCTCGGTCTTGTAGTTGATCGCATGCGTCGCGCCGAGTTCGAGCGCGCGCGCGCATTTCGCGTCCGAGCCGGCGGTGACGATGATCGTCAGGCCGAAGATGTTGGCGAGCGCGATCGCCATCGTGCCGATGCCGCTGGTGCCGCCGTGCAGCAGCACGCTGTCGCCCTCGGTCGCGAAGGCGCGTTCGAAGAGGTTGGTCCACACGGTGAACAGCGTCTCGGGGATCGCCGCCGCCTCGACCATGTCGAGCCCGGCGGGCACCGGCAGGCACTGGCCCGCGGGCGCGACGGCATATTGCGCATAGCCGCCGCCGGCGAGCAACGCGCAGACCCGCTGGCCGAGCAGCGCCTCGTCGACATCGGCACCCAGCGCGACGACGGTGCCGGCGATCTCCAGTCCCGGGATCGACGGCGCCCCCGGCGGCGGCGGATAGCCGCCCTTGCGCTGGAGCACGTCGGGGCGGTTGACCCCGGCGGCGGCGACGCGGATCAGCACCTCGCCCGCGGCGGGCCGCGGCACCGGCCGCTCGACCAGTTGCAGCACCTCCGGCCCGCCGGGCGCCTCCGGATCGATCGCCTGCATCGTCTCGGGCACTTCGCTCATCCGGTCGCATCCTGTCCGTAGCTCGCCCGACCGCAGGGATACGGGCCATAGGGCCTTATTGACATCGCGCGGGCGGGGGTCAACGTTATGCGATGATGGAATCGGACGACGCCCCGTCGCGTCCCAACGACGCATTGACCGAGCTGCTGCGGCAGGATCTCGATCCGCTGTCGGTTGCCGAACTCGATGCCCGTCTCGTCGCGCTGGAGGGTGAGATCCTGCGCACCCGGTTGGCGCGCGAGCGATCCGTTAACCACCGCGCAAGCGCCGACGCGTTATTCCGGCGATGAACCGGCACCGCACTGGACCGGCCGCGTGCAGGATGCCGGACGTGCGACGTCAAGTGCTTGATGCGGACGCCCGCGATACCGACATGGTTGGAAAGGGTTCGGCCACCCACCGCGACCCGACTGGAGTAATCTGAATGCCATCCTTCGCTCCCGCGCTCGAGACCACGCTGCACAAGGCGCTCGAAGCCGCGTCCTCGCGTCGGCACGAATATGCGACGCTCGAACATCTGCTGCTCGCGCTGATCGGCGACGAACATGCCTCCAAGGTGATGGAGGCGTGCCACGTCGAGCTCGGCGATCTCAAGACCACCGTCGCGCATTACCTCGACACCGAGCTCGACGCGCTCAAGGTCGATGCCGCGACCGATCCCTCGCCGACCAGCGGCTTCCAGCGCGTCGTGCAGCGCGCGATCCTGCACGTCCAATCGTCGGGCCGCGACGAGGTGACCGGCGCCAACGTGCTCGTCGCCTTGTTCAGCGAGCGCGAAAGCTATGCCGTCTATTTCCTGCAGCAGCAGGACATGAGCCGCCTCGATGCCGTGAGCTTCATCAGCCACGGCGTCGGCAAGGGTGCCGGAGCCGCCGAAGCCACGACGCCCAAGGGCGCCGAGGAGGATAAGCCCGCCAAGGGACAGGAGAAGGGCAAGACGGAAAGCGCACTCAAGCAATTCACGGTCGATCTCAACGAGAAGGCGAAGATCGGCAAGGTCGATCCGCTGATCGGACGCGGGCCGGAGGTGGATCGCACGATCCAGATCCTGTGCCGCCGGTCGAAGAACAACCCGCTCTATGTCGGCGATCCCGGCGTCGGCAAGACCGCGATCGCGGAAGGGCTCGCGCGCAAGATCGTCGAGGGCGAGGTTCCCGACGTGCTGCTCGAGGCGGTGATCTACAGCCTCGACATGGGCGCGCTGCTCGCCGGCACCCGCTATCGCGGCGATTTCGAGGAGCGGCTGAAGGCGGTCGTCAACGAACTCGAGAAGCTGCCGCATGCGGTGCTGTTCATCGACGAGATCCATACCGTGATCGGTGCCGGCGCGACCAGCGGCGGCGCGATGGACGCCTCCAACCTGCTGAAACCCGCCCTGTCGGGCGGCACGATCCGCTGCATCGGCTCGACCACCTACAAGGAATTCCGCAACCACTTCGAGAAGGACCGCGCCTTGCTACGGCGCTTCCAGAAGATCGACGTCAACGAACCGACGATCGAGGATACGATCAAGATCCTCGCCGGCCTGCGCTCGGCGTTCGAGGATCATCACAACGTCAAATACACCCCCGACGCGATCAAGTCGGCGGTGGAGCTTTCGGCGCGCTACATCAACGACCGCAAACTGCCCGACAAGGCGATCGACGTGATCGACGAAGTGGGCGCGATGCAGATGCTGGTGCCGCTCAACAAGCGCAAGAAGACGATCACCGCCAAGGAGATCGAACAGGTGATCGCGACGATGGCGCGCATCCCGCCGAAGTCGGTCAGCACCGACGACAAGGCGGCGCTGGAAAGCCTCGAAACCGATCTGAAGCGCGTCGTCTTCGGCCAGAACAGCGCGATCGAGAAGCTCGCCTCGGCGATCAAGCTCGCCCGCGCCGGCCTGCGCGAACCGGAAAAGCCGATCGGCAACTATCTGTTCACCGGCCCGACCGGCGTCGGCAAGACCGAGGTCGCCAAGCAATTGTCGTCGATCCTGGGCATTCCGCTCCAGCGCTTCGACATGAGCGAATATATGGAGCGGCATTCGGTCAGCCGGCTGATCGGTGCGCCTCCCGGCTATGTCGGCTTCGACCAGGGCGGACTGCTCACCGATGCGGTCGACCAGAATCCGCATTGCGTGCTGCTGCTCGACGAGATCGAAAAGGCGCATCCCGACCTGTTCAACATCCTGTTGCAGGTGATGGACAACGGCCGCCTCACCGATCAGCACGGCAAGTCGGTGGATTTCAGGAACGTGATCCTGATCATGACCACCAACGCCGGTGCATCCGACATGGCGCGCGAGACGGTCGGCTTCGGCAATCTCACCCGCGAGGGCGAGGACGAGCAGGCGGTGCAGAAGATGTTCACGCCGGAGTTCCGCAACCGGCTCGATGCGATCGTGCCGTTCGGTTACCTGCCGACCGAGGTGGTCGCGCGGGTGGTGGACAAGTTCATCCTCCAGCTCGAACTCCAGCTCGCCGACCGCAACGTCCACATCAACCTGGACGATGCCGCCAAGAGCTGGCTGACCGAGAAGGGCTATGACAAGCTGTACGGCGCGCGTCCGATGGGCCGCCTGATCCAGGAGAAGATCAAGCAGCCGCTCGCCGAGGAACTGCTGTTCGGCAAGCTCGTCCATGGCGGCGAGGTCACGGTACGGATGAAGGACGGCGCTTTGTCCTTCGGCATCGAGCCGGCGGCACCGAAGAAGCCGAAGAAGAAGGGCAAGGCCGAACCGGTCGACGCGAAATAAACGTCGGACGATGATGGCAGAGCGGGCCGGACTGGCGACAGTCCGGCCCGTTTTCGTTTGGGAGTGCGAGGGCCGCGACATTCCGTCAAATTCCTCCCCCGCCAAGGAGTACCGGGCGCGGCGAAGCCGTGACGGAGGGGGAGGTAAGCAATGACTTCGGTTGCGTGTCCTCCCCCTCCGTCATGCCTGCGGCATGCCACCTCCCCCTTGCGGGGGAGGACTTTGGTCAAATGTCGTTTCACTAACCCTCCGGTCGCGCTACCGCCCGGTCAGCGTCGCCACCGCGACCCGCGTCGGCGTGGTCAGCCGCTCCGGCAGCGCGTCGAGCGCGAACCATTGCGGTCCCTCATGCTTGGTCGGCTCGCAATTGCGCGGCGTGCCGGTGAAGTCGCGGACGCGATAGACCGGCGCGACCCAATGCGTGCCGGCGTCGGTATCGATCTGGTCGACCCAGCACAGCCAGTCCGCAGCACCGACGGTGATACCCAGCTCCTCCGAAACCTCGCGACGCATCGCCGCCTCGGCCGTTTCGAACAGGTCGATCTTGCCGCCGGACAGGCCCCAGCAGCCCGCCTCGGGCGGTTTCAGCCGGCGCAGCAGCAGGATCTGGCCATCGACGACGATCGCCGCGCCGCAGCCGACGCGCGGTTCGGACATGGAATGCATGCGGTCCTCCCTCGCGTACCATTTTGCCCGATCGCCCGGCACCGCGCAAATCGGCTTACCCCGTTGTTAACCAATGGTTTGCACTCGGCTGCTAGCCGCCAGCTCATGTCGAGCGCACCCGCAATACGATGGATCCTCACCGTCCTGTTGCTGGTCCTGACCGCGATCGCGGCCGATCCCGCCCGCGCGGAGACGCACGTCCCGCTACGCGCCTGCATCCTCCCCGCCACAGGCCAGGCGGACGGCCGCACCGCCGCGACGCTGTTCGCGCAGCCGCAGCGCTTCGATTGCGCGGGCAAGCAGACCAGTTACGGCCCGGGCGATTATTGGGTGCTGTCGCAGCCGTTGCCCGCCACCGACGACGCAGCGCTGCGGGTGCGCCAGGCGAGCCTGTGGCAGTCGCGCGCGACGCTCTACGTGCTCTATGCCGATGGCGCGTTCCGCCGGACCGGCTTCACCAGCGGCAATGCCGGCC
>Ga0265798_10011995_pt1 | contig 10500 bp, 10 predicted proteins | sample P3T30metagenome_FD_192430 | JGI IMG/M metagenome (GOLD analysis project Ga0265798, IMG submission 192430) | Plant litter microbial communities from East Loma Ridge, Irvine, California - P3 T30 | ecosystem: Environmental > Terrestrial > Plant litter > Unclassified | place: USA: California... | reverse complement strand
CCGCGTCGAACTCCCGCTGCGCAGGGGAGCGGACGGCGGTGCCGCTCTTGATCTCGACGCCGATGTAGGTGCCGTCAGCCTTCTGCACCAGGCCGTCGTAGATCCGACCGTTCGGTAGGCCGTCGACGGTGGCCTTGACCTTGGTGGTGTCGACCGTGGTCCCGAGCTGCTTCTCGACCTGCTTCAGGCCGTCGGCTTCCTTCTGCGCGGCGTCGACGCGGGCGGAGTCGTTGTTCTCCGACCGGTACGTCCCGTCGTTGTTCCGCCCCGGGTGCTGCTCGTTCGGCTCCTTGGCGTTCCTGGCACGTTCGGCGTTGTCCGTCCGGTACGGGGTGCTCCGGTCGTCGGTCGCCGCGTGCACGCCGAGCCCGATGGCGCCCGTGCCGGCGAGGGCTGCCCCGGCCGCGATGACGCCCGCGCCGGAGACGTTCAGCGCGACACCCGCAGGGGCACCGACGACGGTCAGGTCGAGGGCGACCCCACCGCCCTCCATCGCGGTCCCGAGGGCCATGGTCGCCAGGCCGCCGAGGAGCTCGAGGACCTCGTCGGGGTGGTTCACCATCGCGTTCCCGAGGGAGGCGAAGACGTTGCCGGCGGTGGCTGCGGCGTCCTGCAGGTACGGGAGCCCGGCGGTGGCCTGCGCGCCCGCGATCGTGACACCGAGCTCGGTGACGGTCTTGACCGTGTGCCAGGCGTCCTCGAACCAGTTGTCGTCGCCGCCACCGACCTGGGTGCTGGCGGCCGACGCGGTGGTGCTGACGGCGTGGGCGGCGACCGTCGACGGCGTGATCCCGTCGAGCTCGGCAGCGACGGCGTCGAGGGTCGCGGTGACGTCGTCGTTGTGCGCCTGCACGCGGATCCGGAGCCCGAGCTCCTCCGTGACCAGCGCGGGGACCTGCTGCCAGTTGCTGACGACGGCCCCGACCGCGCCGAGGAGGTCCCCGGAGGACGCAGCCTTCGCGGCTTCCGCGGCGACCTGCCCGGGGGCCGAGGCGTGGAAGGCGTCGATCTGCCGGACGAGCGCGTCGTGGGTCAGGCTCAATTCCTCGACACGGCTCGCGGCGCGGGTCGCGACCCGGAGGAACGCGTCCCCGGCGCTCTGCAGGTGCCTGGCCTTGTCGACCGCTGGCGCCATCAGCGGCGTCAGCGCCGGCTGCAGGGCGTCCGAGGTGAAGACGGCGGGGAGCCCGGACCAGGACCGCGACGCGGCGGTCGCGGCGGACAGGACGCTGTCGGTGGCGGCGGCGAACCGCTGGGCGGCCGAGCGGAGCGCGGCGGCGTCGTCGGTGACGTCCGTGACGTCGGCGGCGGTCAGCGCGCCGGCGAGGACGCTCACCGACCCATGCCGCTGACGTCGGCAGCGAGGTGGCTGTCGGTCGCGGTGATCGCGTCGTGCGCCGTGGTGAGCGACGCCGCGAGGCTCGTCATGCGGACACCGATGTCGTCGCTGCGCCCGCGGAAGCGGCCGGCGAGCCGTCCGAGGGCACCGCTCAGCTGTGGCGAGGTGGCGGCGGCGACAGCCGTGCTCAGCGCGGCGTCGGCGGCGGCCGCCTGCTGCCCGGCGCTTCCGCCGTGGACGTTCAGGTCGCCGACCAGCGACGACAGCCCGCCCGCATCGACCCGCAGTTCCCCAGCCATGGTCCCCCCGATGATCCCCGACAGCGTGGTGCAGCAGCCACCTTAGGGCGGCTGCGGCCGTCGCGCACCTCCGGCGTCGCCGGTGCGGTGGTCAGCACTGCCGGACGGGAGGCTCGGTGGCGGTCGCGGGGCGAGCCTCCCGTCCGGTGGGTGGTGGCGTCAGAACGACGCGAGCGCGCTCGTGCTGAGCTGGTGGACCGCCGGCGCAGCGCAGGACTCGAACAGCGCCCCGGTGGCGGGCACGAAGAGCGACTGGCGCGACCCCGGCGGGATCACGCGGAAGCCGTCGGTCACGCGCGGGTGGCACGTGGCGGAGTCCCAGTCGCCGGCGTCCCTGACGGTCACCACCGCCTGGACCTCACCGGACGGTCGGAGGGTGAGGGTCTGGTGCGGCGTCGAGCGGTCGAGTGTCGCCGCGTTGCCGATCTGGGTTCCGTTGCCGCCCCCGACGAAGGAGACGCCGGGCCAGCCCTGCAGGGTGCAGGACCGCGCGCCGGTGTTGCGCAGGATGATCGCGACCCGCGTGGCGCCCGCGCTGCTGCCGCCGCCGCCGTCCGCGACCGACCCGGTGAGCTGGGAGGTGGCGCACCGTGTGCTCGCCGTGCCGCCGGAGGTGGTGCTGGCGGGTGCGGGAGCGGCGGCCGTCCCGGAGCCGCGGGAGGGCGCCGGGGCCGCGGCGCTGCCAGCGGTGGACGGCGTCGTCGCGGCGGGCGTGGACCGGCTCGGGGCGGTGGTGGGGCCGGTGGTGGGACTGGTGGACGTCGAGGTGCCGGTCGAGGCCCCGGTCGACGGGTGGGCGGCGGTCGCGGCTCCGGTGCCGCCGCCGGAGCAGGCGGTCAGCAGGAGCGCCATCGCGGTGACGCCGATGATCGGCAGGATGGTCCGTACGCGTGCTGTGGTCATGGGACCAGCGTGCGTCCGGGACGTGGCTCGGCTGCGGCAGGCGTGTGTCAGTCCGGTGACAGGGCGCGGTCGAAGACCAGGCTCGCGCTCGCGCCCCGGTCGGTGTTGCGGAGCACGAGCCGCGCTCCCGTGGCGTCGGCGTGGTGCAGGGCGATCGCGAGGCCGATCCCGGTGCCGCCGGCGGTGCCGAGCGCGCCGAACCGCCGAGGTCCCTCCGCGAGGAGCGCCTCGGGGAACCCCGGCCCGCGGTCGGTGACGCGGACCTCGGTGCCGTCGACGACCACCTCGACGTCGCCGTCGCCGTGGCGCTCCGCGTTGCCGACCAGGTTCGTCAGGGCCCGTGCCAGTCGGTCGGGGTCGAGCCCGACGGTGGCGTCCGCGAGCACCCGGACGGGGACGTGGCTCGACGGGGACTCGGCGAGCACCCGTTCGACGGACCGCGCGAGGGACCGTGGCCGGACGTCGGAGGCCGGGGCGTCGTGCTGCGCGCGGGCGAGCCGGAGGAGGTCGTCGACCAGGTCGCGCAGCCGCCGCACGAGTCGTCGGATGCGGTCGGCGTCCTCGTCGTCCCCGAGCAGCGCGGCTGCGCTGCTGAGCGCCGTGAGGGGGGTCTTCAGGTCGTGGGCGACGTCGGCGCTGACGGCGCGCTCCTGTTCGAGCCGGACGGCGAGCGCGGCAGCGGTGTCCGCGATGCCGCGGGACAGCACGCCCACCTCGTCGTCCTCGGCGGTCGGGCGGTCCGCCTGCCGACCCGCGATGGCGTCGTTGACGGTGCTGGCGGTGACGCGGAGCCGTCGGGTGAGCCGTCCGGCGACGAACCAGGACACCAGCGCGGCGATCAGCGCGGCACCGGCGCCGCTCACCGCGAAGGTGCGGACCAGGTCGGCCCACTGCTGTCGGACCGGTGCGCCGGAGACGCGCGTCGCGAGCAGGTCGGCGCCCTCGCCCCGGGCGGCCCACATCGAGGTGCCGTCGTCGTACGTCACGACGGCACGTGCGTCCAACGCCCCGCGGAGCTCCGCGGGCAGTGCGGCGGGGTCGCGGGTGGCACGCGACGGCAGGGTGCCGCCGAACGCGTCGGTCGCGGCGATCTCGCGGAGCTGGGCGGTGGCCTGCGTGCGGAGCTGGTCGCGGGCACCCGTGATGGACGTGTGCGCGAAGACCGCCCCGGCGGCGAGGACGAGGGTGAGGGCGAGCAGGGCCATGGCGGCGGCGGTCCTGACCCGGAGCGAGCGGTGCCAGGGCACGTGCGTGGTGATGACCGGGCGCGGGGCCGTCGTCCCCGGCGTCGAGCTCCAGGTCGTCACGGGCCGGCCGCCGCGACCCGGTAGCCGAAGCCGCGGACCGTCTCGACGACGTCGACCCCGAGCTTCCGGCGGAGGCGCTGCACGTTCGTGTCCACGATCCGCGGGTCCTGCCACGTGGAGCCCCACACGATCGCGACCACCTGCTCGCGGGACAGCACGGCACCGCGGTTCGCGAGGAGGGCCTGCAGGACGCGGAACTCCGTCGCGCTGAGCGTGATCGGGGTCGCACCGCGCAGCACCCGCTTGGCGTCGTGCTCGACGACCAGGGCGCCGAGCCGTTCCGTCCGTGCCGGTCGTGCTCCGGTGCGACGGAGGACGGCGGTGAGCCGGGCCGCGAGGACGTCGGGGTCGAACGGCTTCGTGACGTAGTCGTCCGCGCCGGCGTGCAGCCCGCCGGCGATGTCGGTGGGCAGGTCCCTGGCGGTGAGGAACACCACGGGGACGGCCAGCTCGGCGAGTTCCCGGGCGAGCGCGATGCCGTCCATCCGCGGCATGGCGACGTCGACCAGCGCGATGTCGGGCAGGGCTGCCCGGGCGAGGTCCAGTGCGACGACGCCGTCACGGGCCTCCTGCACGCGGAACCCCCGTCGGAGGAGCAGCAGGCGCGTGGTCTCGCGGACGTCGTCGTCGTCCTCGGCGAGGAGCACCATCGCGCCGCCGTCGCCCGGGTCGGTCACGAGAGCACCTGGTCGGTGACGAACCCCTGGTCGCTCCAGCGGAACGACATCGTCGGACGGCTGGCCCACGCGGGGCGGCCGTTCGCGAAGGTGATCCGGAGGCGCTCGTACCGGGTGGTGCCGGCGACGTCGACCCGGTTGTGGAAGGCGACCGCGACCGCGTACCGGTGCAGCTCCCCGCTCGCGCAGTCGCAGGGGTTGTCGACGAAGCTGCCGACGCCGCGGGACGTCTGCCCGCCCCACGAGGACCAGGTGAGGTCCTGCAGCACCTGGTCGGTCGACGCGCACCAGATCGGGATCGTGAGCGGCGAGGAGACGGCCTCGCGCCCACAGCCGGCGAAGTACGCGCTGGTGGCGGTCGTGGTCGTCGACACGGGCGTGCCGTCCTGGAGCGGGGCGCCGAGCGCGCTCATGCTCAGCGACGCTGCCACACAGGTCACGATCGCGGTGGCGACGGCAGCGGCGGTCGCGGTGATCCCGGTGCGGCGGGGGCGTCGGGCGGTTCTCGGCATGGGGTCCTCCTGGTCCGGATGTCCATGAGTCTCCGGCGTCGGCGTGGCTCGACCGCGGCAGGCGTGTGACAGTCCGGTGACAGCGTGAGCCGCGCGGGGCCGCGGGCGTCCGTGCCGTCGGTGCCATCCTGCCGGTACGACCGTCACGTCGTCGACACCGTGGCTCCGTAGGTTCGCCGACATCGGGAGCGGACACCCAGTCGTGCCCCACCAGGAGGAGGACCCCATGGAACGGACGAGGACCACGGCGGGGGCCGTCGTCGCGGCGGTGCTGGTCGTGTCCGGCCTGCTCGCGGGCTGCGCGCAGTCGCCGGTCGAGACCGAGCCGGCGACGGGAGCCGGTGGCGCGGGGCCGTCTCGCACGGCCTCGTCGAGCGCGGAGCCGTCGTCGAGCACGGGGTCGTCATCGAGCACGGCGCCGTCCTCGACCTCGGCATCGTCCTCGAACTCGGCATCGTCGTCGAGCTCGGCGTCGTCGACGAGTTCGGCGTCGCCCGCGGTCTTCCCGCCGGGACAACCGCCACGACCCGGCGAACAGAGCCCGCTGCCGTGGACGGACACCGTCCCCGGGCTCACCGAGGCCGTCCGCGCCGCCGACCACCCGGGGCTGCAGATCTGCGGCGACGACGTCAGGTCCGTGGTCATCAGCGCGAGTGACCTGCGCGGCATCGGGACGACACAGTGGCTCGTCGACAGCACCTGCGACGGTGCGACGGCGACCTCACCCGACGAGGTGTCGATCTACGAGACGAGGGGGTCCGAGATCGTCAGGACGGACGTCGTCTACGAGTTCACCGCCAACCGGCCCCGACTCACCGCGTCGCCGTACCTGTTCGGCCCGCACACGGTCGTGCTGACGTTCGACGGGGGCGCGTCCTACCGCCTCGTCGCGATCCAGCCGCACGCCGTCGTGCCCGGTCTCGTCGCGCGGTTCTCGTGAACGGGGACGGGTGGACCGGCCAGGTCGGACCGTACGGCGCTCGTCAGGCCGGCGAGGTCGACGCGGACGAGGTGCCGCAGGACGACGTCGTCGTCGCGGTGATCTGCAGCGCGATGGCGTTGACGATGTCCGGGCTCGTCGTGCTGCTGTTCCTCTGGCGCTGACGGCAGCTGCCCTCAGCGCTCGATGTCGACGACCCGCGTCGCCCGGTCGAGGAACGCGTCGTCCGACGTGGTGACCACCGCGGCGAGCCCGGTGTCGTGCACGAGGCCGGCGACCAGGTCGACGATCCCCGCGGCGGTCGCGCTGTCCAGCTGTGCCGTCGGTTCGTCGGCGAGCAGGAGTCCCGGTCGACCGACGACCGCTCGGGCGATGCCGACCCGCTGCTGCTGACCGCCGGAGAGCTCGTCGGGGCGCTGGTGCTCGTGTCCGGTCAGGCCGACGAGCGCGAGCGCCTCGGCCACCATCGCGTCCCGCTCGGCCGGCTCGGTGCGCCGGATGCGGAGCGGCACCTCGACGTTCTCGGCCGCGGTCAGCACGGGCAGGAGTGAGAAGTCCTGGAAGACGATCGCCAGGCGGTCGCGGCGGAGTGCGCGGAGCTCGTCCTCGCTCCGGTCGGCCAGGGTCGTCCCGTCGACGGCGACCGTGCCGCGGTCCGGACGCTCGAGGCCGGCGAGCAGCCGCAGCAGCGAGGTCTTGCCGGACCCGGAGGCGCCGCGGACGACCACGAGTTCGCCGCGGTCCGCGCGCAGGTCCACGTCGTGCACGACCCGGAGCGGGCCGGCCGCAGTGGTCACGTCCCACCCGAGCCCGGAGGCCTCGAGCACGGTGCCGCTCACCGGTCCACCTCGTCGTCGCCGCGGCGCAGGACGACGTGGTCGTCCTGCAGGCTGAGCCGGACGCGGTCGCGCAGCCCGAGCGCCAGCTGGAAGGACTCGGGCAGCTGCAGGCGCCCCGCCTCGTCGATCACGGCGAACTCCTCTCCCGGGCTGTTCCCGAGGTCGTCGCGGATGGTCTCGGTCGAGGTGCGTCCGTCCCGGATCCGGACCGTCCGTCGCACCTGTTCGGCGACGGTTTGGTCGTGGGTGACGATGAGGACGGTGACGCCCTCGTGCTCGTTCACCGCCCGCATCGTCGCGAGCACGGCCCGGGCGGCGGCACGGTCGAGCGCACCCGTCGGCTCGTCGGCGAGCAGGACCCGCGGGCGGTTGGCCAGGGCCACGGCGATCGCGGCGAGCTGCTGCACACCACCCGGCAACGCCCCGGGCAGCTCGTGACCGTGGTCGCCGATGCCCACGAGGTCGAGCACCTCGCGGACCCGCTCGTCACGCTGACGGCCGCGCACGCCCGCGACCGTGAGGACCGCTGCGACGTTCTCGCTGACCGTGAGGTACGGCACCAGGTTCCGCGCGGTCTGCTGCCAGACGAAGCCGACGCTGTGACGGTGGAAGCGGGTGCGACCGCGACGGTCGAGTGACCCGAGGTCGACGTCCGCCACGACGGCCTGCCCGGCCGAGGGGGCGTCGAGCCCGGAGAGGATCCCGAGCAGCGTCGACTTGCCGCTGCCCGAGGCACCGACGAGCGCGACCATCTCGCCCGCTCGGACCGTCAGGGTCAGGCCCTGGAGCGCCTGAACCTCGACGTCGCGGGACCGGTAGATCCGCACGAGGTCGCGGCAGACGATGTCGGGGGTGGTGCTCATCGGTTCCTCCTGGTCGGGCGGTGGTGCGCGGGGGCGCCGGCGCGGACGGTCAGGACGAGGACGCCCGTGAGCGCCACGAGCAGTCCACCGGCCACCCCGGCGAGCAGCCCGGGGTCGACCGAGACCACCGGTCGGACGACGGCTCCGGTGAACGAGCGCAGGTCAGCCGAGGGCAGCGTGGTCGCGACGACCCCGACGGCCACGGCGGTCCCCGTGACCAGTGCGGCCACGAGGAGCGGGAGCGTCTCGGCCACGACGACGGCCCGCGCGTCGCCCGGGGTCGTGCCGAACACCCCGAGCAGGCGGGTCCGAGCCCGACGCGACGACCCCGCCGTCACCCCCGCGACGACCAGCGTGCCGAGGCCGAGCGCACCACCGAGCACCGCTGCCGAGACCGCGACCGCACGGGTGCCCGGGACGCGCGGGTCGGCGTCGATGGTCCGAGCCACCCCGACGGCCGTGTCGACGTCCCCGGACGGCACCAGGCGTCGGACGGCCGCGGCGACGCGGTCGGGTGATGCGCCGTCGGCCGTCCGGACGAGCACCCGGTCGACGCTGCCGGTCTCGGTGAGGGCCTCTGCGGTGCGGGTGTCGACGAGCACCCAGCGCTTCGCGAGGGTGAACGGGACCGCGTCCGGGGCGGTCGCCACCACGCGCGTGTCCGTCCCGAGGACGCTGGAGTCCCGCCCGGTGGCCTCGGCGAGGGACCGCGACGCGACGAGGGGGACACGCTCGCCCCGGGTCGTCCGGAGTGCCGCCGGTGCGGGGAGTGCTCCTGGGACGTCCCGCTGCACGGCGGCGAGTCGGTCCGCGTCGGCGACGAGGACCACGGCCTGGACGGCGCCGTCCGGGGTGTCGAAGGACACGTCGTCCGTGGTGGAGACACCGACCGCGGCAGCGACGCCGGGGACGCGGGCGACGCGGGCGACCTGGTCGGGGTCGAGGGCCACCGACGACACGGCGACGTCCGCCGCGACGCTCCGGCGGGCCGCCTGGGCGACCCCGTCCTCGAGCGTGCTGCCGACGACGGTCGCGAACAGGGCCACGGCGATGCCGATCACGGCGACGACGAGCGGGACGGCCTGCGCGACGGCGGAGCGTGCGGCGGTCACGACCCCGACGAGCATCGCGACGCCACGGCGACGTCGGGCGACGGCGACGAGCCGTCCGAGCACGACGGGCAGCAGGCGCAGGACGACCACGACGCCGGACCCGGCGAGCAGCAGCGGCAGCACCGCGGCCAGTGGGTCCACCGAGCCGCCGGGCGCGCTCGTCGTGACGCCGCTCCTGGTCGTGACGACGACAGCCGCCACGGTCGCGACGAGCACGGCGGCCTCGACGACCGGTCGGACGGCGCGATGACGTGCTCCGACCCGCACCGTGGGCGCGAGGACCGCCGCCGCGGCGCACGGCACGACGGCGGCGAGCAGCGCAGCGACCACGGCCTGCAGCGGGGCGGGCGCCGACCCACCCAGCGGCGTCAGCTGCACGAGGACCGCGAGGACCCCGCCCGCAGCGGCACCCGGGACCGCGGCGACGGCGACGAGCCCGGCGGCGACCGAGCGGACCACCCGGTCGGAGGCGCCGCGCGCTCCCAGCAGCCGCAGGCCGGCCTCGGCACGGTCGAGCACGAGTCGGGCGAGCAGTGCACCGAGTGCGACGAGCGCACCGGCCGGCCCGGAGCCGAGTGCCGCCGCGAGCGTGCCGACCGTGGCGTCGCGGGCCACGGAGGCGTCGAGCAGCCCCGGCAGGCCCGTCGAGAAGGCCACCGACCCGGCCGCCGTGCTCGGCAGGGGCTGTCGGGTGGCGAGGAACCGACCGACGGCGTCCACCAGGCCCGGGCGTCCGGACGCGGTGACGGTGTCCGTGCGGACCGGGAACCACGCGTGGCCCTGGGTGGTGCGGCCGTCGTCGGCGACGTGGCCGAAGGACCCCGCCGCGGCGAACGCCGTGGCCGACACCGTCGTGCCGCCGTCACCGGTCCCCGCGGTCGCCGGCCGGAGCGTCGTGGGCACGTGTCCCCACGTCGGGTCGTGCCGGTCGAGCGGCCGGTAGACACCCACGAGCTCGAGCGACAGTTCGCCGGCGACGGTCCGGACCTGGCCCACCCGCCACCCGACGGCCGCGGCGACGGCGGGGGAGACGGCGACCTCGACCGTGGCGGAGTCCCGCGCCGGTCGTGGCGCCCGGCCCTCGGTGAAGCGCACCACGTCGGCGAACGCGGGGTCGGTCGCGACGGACACCGACGCCGGGACCTTCGACGGCAGTGCGTCGAGCCCGAGGTACCCGGTGGCCGCGTACCAGCCCGCTCGTCCGGTGGCGGCGCGCAGTGCTCCGGGCATCGACCGGTGCACCGCGTCGAGGTCGTCGCCGAGCCCGTCGAACACGGTCTGCGCCGTCGCGGGTGGTTCGGCGTCCCCGGCGACGACGGCGAAGGTCGCCTGCAGGTCCCGGTCGGTCGCGGTCGCCCGGTCGAGGTCGGCTCGGGTGCCGGCCGTCGCCAGCGCGCCGAGGACCGACAGCACGGACCCGGCCAGCAGTGCGGCGAGCAGGGTCACGACCGCGATGGCCACGAGGGGTGCGCGGTGCTCCGTGACGATTCTCCCGAGGGGGGTGCCGGGACGTCGACGGGTGTGCCGGCCGCTCATCGGTGTCCTCCCTCGGCCACGGCTCTGCGGGTCCGGCGGCCAGCGACGGCTGCCAGCAGGCCGGCCCCCGCCAGGACGACGACGGGCACGAGGAAGGTGCTGGCGGAGACCACGACGGGATCGGCCGTGACCAGGCCGGTCGCACCGGGGACGGCGGCGATCGCGAACGGCGC
>Ga0265798_10011994_pt1 | contig 10501 bp, 9 predicted proteins | sample P3T30metagenome_FD_192430 | JGI IMG/M metagenome (GOLD analysis project Ga0265798, IMG submission 192430) | Plant litter microbial communities from East Loma Ridge, Irvine, California - P3 T30 | ecosystem: Environmental > Terrestrial > Plant litter > Unclassified | place: USA: California... | reverse complement strand
CGGGCGGCGGCAAAATCTGGATAGACGATTTCAAGCTTTATATCAACGGCAAACCTGTACAGCAAGCACCTTATAAAGCGGTAGCTTTAACCAAGGCACAAACCGATACTGCATTTGCTAAAAAGTCGGGCATTGATACCATACAATTAAGCCCAAGAGAAATAAAAAATTTAACCGTATTGGGCCACGTTTGGGGCTTTGTAAAATATTATCACCCAGTGGTGGCCAGGGGCGATATTAATATGGATGCCGAACTCTTCAGGATAATGCCTGCAGTATTGAAGGCGGCTGATAATAATAGTTTGAGCCAGGCCATTGAGCAATGGCTTGGCACTTTAGGTAAGGTAGCAGCATGCAATAACTGCCAACCAAAGTTTGACAAGCATGTGGTGCAAAAGCCTGGTTTTGGTAAGGTATTTAATACCGGTGTATTGAGTCCCTCATTAATTGCAAAACTTCAAAATTTGGTTAATAACCGCCGGAGCAATAACCATCATTATATAGACATGGAAAAAAATGTGGGCAACCCTATTTTTAAGAACGAATTTGCCTACAATAACATGTTATACCCCGATGCCGGTTACCGTTTGCTTACGCTGTACCGGTACTGGAACATGATTGAATACTTCTTTCCTTACAAACACCTCATTGGCCGCAACTGGGATGATGTGCTAGTGGAGTATATTCCGCGTTTTTTAAAAGCTGCCAATAAAACCGATCATGCGCTAACAACGCTCGCACTGATAGCCGAAATACACGATACGCACGCGGGCATCTGGTCGGCCAATGCAGCGCTGTCTGACTATAAAGGGAGGCAGGCGCTGCCGTTTCAAGCTAAGTTTATTGAAGATAAGCTGGTAGTAACCGGCTTTTATGCCGATACGCTTGACGTAAAACAGAAGTTTAAGCTGGGCGATGTGATTACCCGTATAGACGGTGTAAGTATAGACCAACTAATTAAAAAATATTTGCCTTTAACTCCGGCATCAAACTATGAAACGCAGTTACGCGATATGCCTGGAGCCTATTTGTTAAGAACCGCAAAAAAGGAGCTGCCTATAGAAGTTTTGCGGGACGGTAAACTACTCACGGTAAACATGAACACTATAGAGCGCCGTAAGCTTAACGTAAGTATAGATCGCAACCCCGACCCTAAAGCGCCGGGCTATAAGCTTATGGAAGGCAACATTGGCTATGTGTTCCCGGCCAAGTATTACAATAAAGATCTACCCGCAATTAGGAAAGCATTTGCTGGCACTAAGGGCATTATTGTAGACATGCGCTGTTATCCCTCGGAGTTTATGCCATTTACCTTTGTACCTTATATTAAAGCAGGCAATGCGCCGTTTGTAAAATTCACATCGGGCAGTATAGAAACCCCGGGAGCGTTTAGCCTTGGTGAAACACTGGCTAACAGGGGCACTAATGATTATAAAGGCAAAGTGGTGGTTATCGTAAACGAACAAACACAAAGCCAGGCCGAGTATACTACCCTTGCCTTTCAAAGTTCGGCTAACGTAACGGTTATTGGCAGCACCACTGCCGGGGCCGATGGAAACGTTTCGTCAATTATATTGCCCGGCGGCATAAGTACCATGATATCGGGCTTGGATGCACTTTACCCCGATGGCACCGAAACCCAGCGAAAAGGAGTAAAAATAGACGTCGCGCTTAAACCTACCATTGCCGGTGTAAAGGCCGGCCGCGACGAATTATTGGAAAAAGCGATAGCGCTCATTACAGAGGGCAAGTAACAAACTCGCTTGTGCTAACTGTATTTAACAAAGAGAGCCGCCTTTAAAGGCGGCTCTCTTTGTTAAATTTTAGCGGTGTCTTTCTTTGTGGTGTCTTTTTTTGTTTTACTTTTCGATTTGCTTTTCTCGCCTTTTTGTTTCGACTTTTTCTTGGTGGTATCTTGCTGCATAGTGTCTGCTTTCACCGTTGCAGAGCTTCCATAAGCATAAACACTTCCAAAAGAGATTGCTGCTATAGCAATCATGCTGATCAACTTTTTCATACGCTATATCAATTAATAACTGTTAGTTAATAAATAACACCAAAAGTTAATATTTGTTGGCCGATGCCATTAATTTAAGACCAGCATTACACGCAATCCCTGCAAAATCGGTTTTATTGTAATCATTACCGTGCATTTTTATTGAGATATTAGCATTTAAGCAAACAAGGCATCCATTATTTATTTGCAACGTGCTGTAAATTAAATACCTAACTTCCAATCGCCCCAATTGCCTGTTTTGGGGCGGTAAGTCAACAACGGTTGGGAGTACTATCCCCAGTGTTAAATTTTGCCTGGTGTTGCTAATTGCCTGTTTAGCAAGGTTTCGTGTCAATTAACCCCTGTTTCCATAATAAATAGCTCAAATTTATGCAAATGCGCATAAAATGACTTTGGCGGCATATGTATTGCCTATAGCTGTAACAGATAGTTAATTCAAACGCATACTCAAAAACATACCCTAATTAAAATGAAAGCTAACTTTACACTTGCCGCTATTTGCATACTTGCTGTTGCTTTATCTTTTACCAGTTGCAAAAGCTATGATGTAGCTTCGCGCTTTAATTCAAAATACATTACCGCCAGCGCCGGAAAGATGAGTGCCGAAGTACCCGAAAATTTTGAATTAGGTTACGCAATGCTCGCCCTAACTAACCTTGCTCAACACGATACCTCTATGGTGGATCAAAATACCGCTTACTACCACGACCTGATGACCTGGATGAGCAAATACAAAAACCATAAAGGTGTTGAACTGCTTAATGCCACGCTTACCCGCAACCCTAAACTGGTAAAAAGTTACCTGGACGGTTTATATGCTTTCCAAATGAATGGTAACCGCTTTGCCCTGAAAAGCAGCTACCGCATTGACCTTAACAAAGTTGATTTTAAACGTTTTGCCATGCTGCTCGAAAAGTTTCACAAAGACAGCCACTTCCATGAGTTTTATGTACAGCACAACGGCTTGTATGCCGATATGGTACAAAAGGCAAACACACTTTATTCTTTTAACGAAGCTAAAACCGTAAACGGTACGGTAAAAGGCTATCAGGTTATCTTGTCGCCCCTAACCAAAGGCTATGCGGGCACTATGGAAATCAAAGGCCATGCTTATAGCGAACTCATCATTTTCCCACGCCTGTTGGTTAATGGCCGTTACTATGCCATGAAAGATGCCATTGCAGGCAACATGTCAGCAGAATAATTACGCCCCTTAATTTCTCTTATATATCTTGAAGGCTGCCATTACACAAGGTGGCCTTTTTTATGAATTTATAGATTTTAAGGAGATAGCTAATAAGTGTTGGGTGAGTAGCATAAGTCAAACAGGCCGTATGCCCGAAGTATTTTAACAGCCTATGACCAGTAAGAAGTTTTTGTATTTTTTTGAAGTTTTTTGATCATTTAATGAAGCTTTTTACCATTTAGTGAAATTTATTAGGCACAACTTTTGACTTAATAAACACCTAACAAACAACATCAACCATGAAAAGCTTTGAAGAGTTAAAACCCATAGCCGATGGCTACCTGCAAGAATTAATTGCTAAAGACAAAAATCAATCAGAAATTGAGTTCCCGTTTGACCAGGATGGCGTAAGATATGAAGCCAAATATGTACTCAATAAAGAAAGCGGCGCCTGGGAACCTGAGTTTATCAAACCCTTTACCACCGAAGTATTATAATACATCGTCCAGCGGTATTACCGCTATACTGTCCGTAAAGCCGCCTTATAAATAAGGCGGCTTTTTTTATATTCGCCGCATTTATGCAACCTTACACCTTCTGTTACCGTAAAACACCACACTCCCGAAAACCAGCTAACACGATTTAACGGAACATTAATCATATTTAATCGGTGTATTTCAAAATAGTTAGGTTGCCCATTGGCTCTCCCGCAAACTACAGGGGTGATTTGCCATGCAGAATATTTAATAAACCCTTTCTCTCTTATATGTATAGCAAATATGTTTTATTAATTCCGCTCCTTATCCTTCTGGGAGCCGGTCGCTCAGCAGCACAGGTCAATGCATCGGACAATCTTATCTTGAACCAAAAGTCAGTAAAGCTTAATTTGGGCAGCCAGGGTATTGGCGGCGAATTTACCTACGGAGTTGCTAAAAAAGTGGCTTTACGCCTGGGTGTTAACGTGATACCTGTTAGCGTTAACGATGCGTTCGAATTTGCTGACTTCAACTCAACTTCAAAGGTATCGGCTAAATTTACTAACATTCACCTGCTGGCCGATTATACACCATTTAAATCAGCTCCGGCTTTCAGGCTTGTGGGTGGGGTGGCTTATTTTGCCCGTGCCAAAGGAAGCATGTATGTTCAGCCTAAAGACAACTATACCTACGGAGACATTGTACTCAACGAAGAGCAGATGGGCTACCTCAATATGGATATTGACTGGAAAGGCATTGCTCCTTATGCCGGTATTGGCTTATTTAGGGTGATGCCTAAGCGGCGTTTTAATGTTAACCTCGATTTGGGTACCTACTATCTTAAGCAGCCCGATATTAAAATTGTGGGAACAGGTATCTTAAAAGGTAACAATTCGCAAGAAGGTCAGCTGGAAGAAAATGTAAAGGATTACCGTTGGCTGCCTGTTATACAGCTTAATTTCAGTTACAAACTCTAACCTACCAACATGAAAACATATATAAAAAGCAGCCTGTTAGTATTCTTACTTCTTTCTATACTGTCTTGTAAAAAACCTACCGAAAATATTAAATTGGTGGTAGACACTGATATTCTAAAATATACCGCCTTTATCAGAGTTACTGATGCCACTATCGGCGCAATACCCACTAATGCTAAAATAACTGTGAGTGGCGCAGTTGCCGATAATATTTATGAACTATCGGGCAAAAAGAATTTTAATTTGGTACAGGGTGTAGTAACCATTGGCTTAGGCCCGGCGCTAACACCTACGGTTGCAAATCCGGTTAGTTGTACGGCTACTATTACCGCAACCGGCTACACTACGGCTACCAGGACCATTATCTTCACCGCTGATAAAAGCCAGCAGGTTGTCAACATACAATTAAACAAAATAGGTTCTAATAGCCCACCGGTAATTGTGCCTGATCCTCCTGTTTACACTACGCCTGTTACACTTACGTTTAAGGGTAAATGCAGCAATCGCAGCGATTTTGAGATACGGCCAAGCGTTTACATCATGTTCCGTGAAACCGGGTCAAGTAGTCCTTACCAATACTTAGGTTACATGGATAAAGGAGTGCTTACCACTACGGCGTTAGGCCAGGGCAAAACATACAATTTTCAGACTTCATTTAATGGTGAAGATTATTCGGTTACGCAAAAAATTGAAAGTTCGAGTTACTCACTTACGCTGGATATGGGTAACGCCTGCAATAATTTTTAACAAGATTTGCCGCAGGTATAGCGCTAAATAAAACTTAGAGCCATATCTTATCACATTAAAACACGATGATGTGCCGGAGTGTTCTACCTTTGCCGTTGAACACAGGTATTGGTTAGTAGTTGTATAACCACAAATTCTAACCAATACCATTCTTAAGTACATCAAGCCATGGATTTTCTTCATCAACTTTTAGGTAACGATATACAGGGAGGCCTGCTTATCATACTCAACCTCATCGTAATTGAAAGTCTGCTTTCGGTTGATAATGCCGCTGTGCTGGCCACCATGGTGCTCGATTTGCCTAAAGAGCAACGCAATAAAGCCTTACGCTATGGTATCATTGGCGCCTATGTGTTTAGAGGCATATGCCTACTACTGGCCACATGGCTGGTTAAAGTTTGGTGGTTAAAGCCTTTGGGCGGCTTTTACCTGTTGTATCTTGCTATTAATTATTTCAGGGGAAAGGCCGCTGAGGAAAATAAAGGCGAGGAAACCGTTAAGAAAGAAGAAAGCTGGATCTATAAATCAACCGTTGGTTTATTGGGGAACTTCTGGGCCACAGTTGCGCTGGTGGAGATCATGGACCTGGCCTTTTCTATCGATAACGTATTTGCTGCAGTAGCATTTACCGATAATGTGTTCCTTATTTATACAGGTGTATTTATTGGCATATTAGCCATGCGTTTTGTAGCCCAGGCTTTTGTAAAGCTGATGGAAAAATTCACCTTTTTAGAAACTATCGCCTTTGTTGTGATCGGCATTTTGGGAATTAAGCTGGCTTCTTCTCTATTCACTCATTTTTACCCAACAAGCCCCATTACCGAAGCCATTGACGGCGAACGGGCAGACCTCGTTGTTTCAATCTTTACAGTAGCAATTTTTGTGGTGCCTGTAGTCACTTCTCTCTTATTCAATTTTCCTAAGCGTCACATTACCGATACCAATGTTGCAGAGAACGCCGATGATGTGCTGGATAAAAGTTAGGGTAAAAAAAATATATCTCATAAAAAAAGAAGCCTCCCGGTTAACCAGGAGGCTTCTTTTTTTATGGTAATTAGTTTAGTAAATAGTTGGTCCGCCGCCGCCCTGAGGGCCACCACCGCCCGGGCCGCCGCCAAAGCCCTGACCACCATCACGTCCACCGCGTTCACGGTCGCCACCGCCTTGCGGGCTACCTGCAAACTTTTGCAAACGTAAGGTAAAGGTTACCAGGAAATACCTGCCTAACCTGTTTACGCTGCTTTGTGTGGTTGATGTACCACTTGCACTGCTGGTATAACCTCTGTTTTGGTTAAGCAAATCATATACACCGGCGCGTATAGTACCTGCATAGTTTTTCAAGAAGCGGCGTTCAACATAACCGTTTAAAATGTTGGTTGGCTTAACCGGTACCTGGTAACCATAAAAATTATTGTGGTAGTAATCATAGCTCAAGGTATAGTTTTTCCACAAATAGTTTTTACCGGTTAAGGTAATAGCCCATGTTCTGAAGTTTGAGTTTAAAGCAGTAAGGCTATTGTCTATTGAATTATTTGTTTTGTTAATAGCATAGCTGGTGCCCAATTGTGCATCTATTACGTTGGTAATGTCGGTTCTAAAACGAATTTCAGGAGTATAGTTCCAGTTTTTAGCAATGTTTTTCTCTGATGTCTGAAGAGCAGTTACTGCATCAACCGAACCAACATAGGCAACATTGTTGGTATAACTTACTGAACCTCTAAGGTATAATGTATACCTGCGGTTTTGCCATGGCTTGGCATAAGTAATTTGGCCGCTACCGCTGTAATAACCATCAACGTTTTGATAAGTAGTTAAGTTAGTGTTTTGCAGGGGCTTATAAAATGCATTGTTTTCTAACGCTGCACTTTTTGGTATAGCAATTAAATTGGTTACAATTTTATTGTTGGTTTGCGTGAATTGCAAGTTGGTGAAGATCAGATCGCCTGTTTGGAAGCTAAACTTATTGTAACGAAAAGAGATCGTGTTTTGAAATTCAGGCTTCAAAAATGGATTACCTAAAACCGGATACAAGGCATTAGAACGGTCAACAACGGGTTGTAGCTGGTTAAAAGTTGGCTGGTTATTGTTTCCGTTATAAAAAGCGCTGAAAGTTTGACTGCGCGAAAAATTGTACACGAAGCGGGCAGTAGGCGCAAAATTGATAGTTGATTGATGGGTGTTGGTTGGGGTAATCGAAACATTATCAATGATAATAGGAGTTTTTACCACATTTTCATTCCTTCCATCTAAAGTAGCCGGTTGTATACCTGCACCCAAGGTGTAGTTATACTTAGGTTTTACCACCCTAAAGCTTACCCCGGCGCGGTGCGTGGTAAATGTAAAATTGAAGTTATTACTAAAGGCCGGGTCAAATGTATACCCCGAACCTGTTAAAAAGCTCTGGGTAATTTTATCACTTGTAGTATATGAGCGATTGTAGGCATAATTAAATTCTAAAAATGATACCCGACTTAATGGCTCTATATAAGATAATGTAGCTCCCGCGGCATTAGTTCTGCTGTTCACATCAATTAATTGATTGGCAGGCACACCAGTTGTTCCTTGGGTATATACATATATTGGGTTTTGGGCCTGGTCATTCTTGCTGGTGTTACCAGTAAGAAATAAGCTCAAATTGCGGCCATGGCTGTTAAAACGATGGTTATATAATGCCGTAATGCCAGCATTTGGAGCCGATGAATTGGCATAGGTGCTACTGTTATATGCTAAATTACGTGTGGCATCTGTAGACACCTGCGATACTTGCTCATTAGAAGTAGTAAGCGATTTAGCATAGGAAAACGTGGGCGTTACTTTTAAGTAGTTTACAGTATCAGGTTTGTACTCCAGGTTAAAGGTAAAGCGGTGATTAATATTGTTATCGTTTTGCACACTGCTTTGGTTAGTGTTGCTGGTTATAGTTGAACCATCACTGCTTCTGATATTGTTACGTTGTATAATATTGCTGGTAGTATAAGTATCATTATCGGCAAAGCTGTAGCTACCATATACCGAAACTGATTTGCCCCACTGATCACGGTAGTTACCGCCAATGGAACGGGCAGTTGTTATACCGTTTTGATTATTTGTTGCACCACCGGCACCCCGCGCAGCATTGCCACGACCACCGCCGCCGCCGCCACCGCCAAAGTTACCACCGGCACCACCACCTCCACCGAACGAAAAGGTGTTAAGATTAGTGTTATTAATGTTTCCTAAAATGGAAATTTGCTGATTACCTTTAAACCTAAAGTAGTTTAACGAACCTAAATAACGGTTTTGGTTATCTTGCTTTGGTAAGCCATTAACATCGTTGTCCTGGTTTTTTGATAACAGATCCTGCCCGTCGCCCGCAGTGGCTTGTAACGAGTAGCCGTAGTTTTTATCTGCCCGTATGGTAATATTTAATACTTTTTGAGGTTCGCCGGTTTTAATACCGGTTAAGTTAGCCTGATCACCGTAATCGTCAACAATTTGCATGTTTTCGGCTAAATCGGCCGGCAGGTTGCGGGTTAATGAGGTTACATCGCCGCCCATATAATCTTTACCGTTTATACGTACTTTGGTTACCGCTTGTCCCTGTGCTGTAATAGCTCCGGTACTCGCATCAACATCAACACCTGTCGATTTTTTCAAAGCATCCTCTAATGTCGCATTAGCACGAAGGTTTAAAGCTTTAATATTATACTGTACAGTGTCTTCTTTAATAACCACCGGACTGGTTGTGCCAACCACTGTTACCGCACCTAATTGGCGAGCCTCTGCCTTTAGCGTAATAGCGCCAACATCGGTAGGTTGATTTCCGGCAGGTAGGGTATAATGCTTAATTAAGCCTTCAAAACCAATTGATGTAACCGTTAAAGTCAACTTAGTTCCTTTTACACCGGTAAATGAAAATTTACCATCACCGGTAACGGATGTTGTTACATTATCATTAAGATCGGATGTTAACTTGATAGTACTTCCTGGCAAGGTTTGCTTGGTAGAATCGATAACAGTACCATGAACCTCACGGCCCGTTTGTGCATTAGCGTAGGTTATTGAGCCTATAAATAAGGCTAAGAAGAATAGAAATTGTTTCATATATATATTGTGCGAACTACTTATTATAATAAAATCAACCTTATGACAAGTATGAGGTTACAAAGTTCAACTTCTTTTACTTAATTAATTAATAATCATACGATTGTTACAAGAGTAGCCCCACTAAGCATTGGCTGTACTATTATTTATACCGGGTTAACGATTTTTAGCACACTCCCCTTAACCATTAATTAACGACACACGATAGTGAATAAATAAAAACCCTAATCTGGCAACACTAATTATAAATTTGATTATCAATACCTTGCAATAGAATAGTGGCATGAATTATGAGGTAACCACCGTCAACTTCAACAAGTTAATGCAGCCGGCCGCAAGGGCAGGTTAATTAAAAATTACAACCGGTGGCTGAATACTACTAAGCTGCCAAACTCAACAAACAATACCTCATGAACACAATGCGCGCAAATTTGCACTCCAAAGTGCATAATTGGATGGATCAAATGGGATTCAGACTCAATTCATCGCAAACAAATGAAAAAAGCCAGGAAACTACCCGGCACTACTTTTTTGAAACCTTTAATTTTTTGGAGAAAACAAAAACCAATGAGCCTGAAAAATCGAAGTTCGTATGCTTTGATCCCTATGGCGAGACCCTGAAAGTAAAATCGTTGCTTGATTTGCAAACAGCTTTCTATGATAATATCAGTCAGTTGAAGTAATGATGCTAAAAAGAATTTAAGGCGTGCTTATGATAACAATAAGCACGCTGTTATTTTATATCCGGCGTTTAAGTTTCAAAATTGTTGAGTAAAAAACTTCTTTCCTTCGATATTCAATTAAAAAGCTCCGGTCGTTCTTCGATTTAAACATCCGGTCTAAATCCATAATACCCAGTTGAGCAACCGATAGTAAATTTACGGCTGTAATCTCATCATTTTCAACCAAGCCCGCTTCTTCCCCTGCCGATCCGGATTCTACCCGGCTTATCATGATACGTTTTAAATCATCGCCGCTGGCATATAATTCCAGTCCGCTCATATCGTGCTCAAAA
>Ga0265798_10011992_pt1 | contig 10502 bp, 5 predicted proteins | sample P3T30metagenome_FD_192430 | JGI IMG/M metagenome (GOLD analysis project Ga0265798, IMG submission 192430) | Plant litter microbial communities from East Loma Ridge, Irvine, California - P3 T30 | ecosystem: Environmental > Terrestrial > Plant litter > Unclassified | place: USA: California... | reverse complement strand
TGTAAGTGGCATGTCGTGCGGTGGCTTGCAAACGCTGGAAACTGCACCCGATCCAAGGGTGACCACTACTGTGGTTTGTAATAGTGGCATTTTTATCAATCCCGGAACTGCGATGCCCGGCATGCCGGCGCTTACTAAAAGTCAATTATCCAAACTTCACACACCCACACTTTATATTTTAGGCGGAGAAAAAGATATAGCCTATAAAAATGGAATGGATGATTACCGGCAAATTAATCATGTGCCGGTTTTTGTGGCCAATTTAGATGTAGGACATGGCGGAACTTACCGGATGCCGCATGGCGGAGAGTTTGGTAAAGTAGCTACAGCATGGTATAAATGGCAACTGAAAGGCGACAAAGAGGCCGGTAAATTTTTCACCGGTAACCCGCCCGGCTTATCCAATGATCCTAAGTGGACGGTTGAAAAGAAAAGGATGCCTTAGGAAGAATTAACGAGGTAAAAATGATTATTGTAATCATTAAATCGCATACTAAGAAGCCGCCACATGTTATCCATGTGACGGCTTTTACATTGGTTTACTAATTTAATTGTGATTTATTTTTGAGCTAAGCCTTCGGCAAAGCTTTTGTATGCAGGTTTACGCATATACTGTAAATTCCATAAACCAATTTTTTCTCCCGGGCGCCATGAGGCATTATCCTGACTATCGAGTATTCCCCAAATTGTAATACCGTAACGCTGTGCTTTAGGCACGTATTTAAAGTAAGACTCAGCCACGTATTTGTATAGTTCGGCTTGTTTTTGCAATAACTCGGGGGTAGCCTGTGTGGCTTTTAAACCGATATCCAACTCCGAAATTTTTACCCATTTGCCTGTAGCCGCCAACAGCTTAAACATCTCGTCAATGTTGCTCTTGTTAGCATCTATGCTAATGTGCATTTGCGTACCAATGCCATCAATACGTGCTCCCTGGCTTTCCATATATTTTACGTATTCAATAAGTCCTCTGCACTTATCCAGGTTGTACTCCAGGTTATAATCATTTACAAAATGAATATCATCTGCGTTACCACTTTGGCGCGCAGCTTTAAAAGCGGCTACACCGTAATCTTTACCTAAATAATCCTGCCAGTAAAATTCGTCGGCCAGTAGTGTGCGGCCAACACCTGTTTTTAGTACGTACGGTTTTCCATCGTCCATAGGCTCGTTAAGTACGTCCCAAACTTTAACAGTTTTCTTGCTATTGGTAACCATGGCGGTAATCCAGGTATTTAAAGCTGTACCAACAATGGCCTTGCGCTCTTCGGCACTCTTTTCAACCGTAATTGATGCAGCACCAGAAGTTGATGCACTGCTTAATACAATATCATCAAGGTATACCTTGCCGGCAATTTCTGAATAACTGATGAGTAAACGATCGCGCGTAGCCTTAGTAAGGGTGGTGCTCAATTTTACTTGCTTCCACTCTTTAGTTACCTGCACCTGACCGTAGCCATCTGATGAATAATCTGAACTTTGCAGTTCAGGACGGATAACTCCTTCGTTATCACCCTTTACCCAGAAGCTTAAATTGTATACTTCTCCGCTTGGCAACGCTTTAGGCAAAGTAAATACTGTTTGCACCGTATAGTAAGGGCTTACTATGGATGGGTTGTTCAACATTAAAGCATAACCTTTATTGCCGGAACCTTGTCCTGCCGGACTAACACCCACAGTGGAACTGTTACCCCAACCACCCCAGCCGTTAGAATTGCCGGCTTCAAAATCACCGTTGGCCACAACATTACTTACAGTAGGCATTCCCTGCATGTCGTATACATACAAGTTGTTTACGTCAATATAATAGGTAACGTTAGGTTTGTATCCCAAATCGAAATTCACTTTAATTGAATTTGCGGTAAAACCGTCAACCTGTACCCTCACCTCTTTCCAGGATATATCGGTTTTAAAGGTTTCGGTTGTTGTTCCAGATTTCGTCCAGTCTGCCTTGGGAGTGTTGTTGGCCAGTCCTTCAAAAGACAAGCGCCCTTCGCCGGCCGTATTAGATTTGATGTAGCAAACCACCTCGTACTTATGACCTGCTACTACCGGGATGCCGGGAGAAACCAATTGCAAATCTGTTGCGTTGGCAGATGTAGCCGATGATATCAATTTAACGGCCCTCGTGTTAGCTACCATGCCTTGATCGGCTACTGAAGAGATTCCGGCACCGCTTTTCACCATTGACCAGCCGCTGAAAGACCCATCCTTCAGCCCTGTTAAAGGCAATGAATTGGCAAACGCGGGCGCCTTCACAATAAGCGGTGCCAACAAACCCTTCAAGTAGGTGGCATTTTGGTTAGCGTGCCAGGCTAAGGTGTGCCCGTATACACTTACTCCCGCAGCCTTGGTTGCATCAAGTAAGGCGTTAAGGCTGGTGAAATTCATGTTGCCGTTGGCATCTACTATGGCACCATGCTTCATTTCATAACCCAGCGTTATTTCATCGAAGTTGTTATTCAACAGCCGGTACATTACCCCTTTTTGCATGTAGCTGGCCATATCGGCTGCGCCACCCAGTTTAAACCCGGGATTGGCTTCCCTGTTTAAATATGTTTTTAAGGCGTCTACCGCATCTATTTGTTCCTGGAGAGCAATGCTTTCGGGCTTAGATACCTGAAAATCGAGTGAACTATCTTTTTTACATGATACCATACCTGCGGTAAGCATCATGCCCAAACTTACTTTGTATAATACTTTCATAATATAAGTGTTTAAATGGGTTATTGGCTTACAGGGGTAAAGGTTTCCATGGTTACAGCCCGGTCGCGCAGTACCAGCGTATCTGTAGTAGATACGTGCATGAGGTTCATATCCAACTCATATTTTAGGTAAATAGCATCACGGTCGGCATTTCCCCAACTTTGCTTTTCACCTTTTTTAATGAATTTTCCCGTTCCGGTTACTACCGTTCCGGCCACTGTAGAACTAACGGTACAATTGCCGCTGCCGTCAAATTTTAATACCACAGAGGTATTGATATTTTGGCCGTTACTATCCTTAAAAACCAATGGCAATTCCACATCGCTCAGAGAGCGGGAGGTTAACTTAATTACCTGATCTTTCTCAACAAATGGCTGATGCCTTGATAAATTTTGATTTAATGCTGTATTGCCGTTTTTACCTACAATTACGTCCTTACCTCTGCGCAAATAGTTTCCGTGCCAGGTATTTACATACTTAATAGCATACAAAACAAAATCTTTACCCCGCGTAATAGAATCGGCGCCGGCAATGCTGGTAATTTTTAAAGGAATTACATACGTATTCTTTAATGCCTTAGGGTCAGCAAAAAAGGCATCGCTCAGCTGCACCTCTACCCCACCAATAAGTTTACCTTTCGGTATCACCATTTTGTTGGATGAAAGGCTATAGTAAGTACTTGGCATTACGGTTACCTGGTCGCCACCAGTTTGAAACAGCAGGTTTTGTGCCCGCAATGCATCTACGGTGAAGTTAACGGTCACATCCTCTTTGGGACTATATGATCCGCCAACGGTAGCCATGATCTGGCATTTGTGGGCATTATCAAGCGATGTATCGAACACATCTTCACCCAAAGTAATGGTGCGAACCGGATACTGGTAAGCAAAGTAAACCGACTGGTACGGATAATCCGGAAAACCCCAATCATCATTTTTGCATCCTGCCATGCAGGCAGACAGGACGGCCAGGCCTATAATTAATAACTTTTTCATATACATCTTTTTTACCACCCTTGATTTTGAACAAGAGCATTAAACTTTAAAATTTCACCATAAGGAATCGGGCCGTAGATCATGTGGGCAGCATATACCCTGTTTTCTACCGTAATAGGCTGGTAGCTGTTGTTGGTAATGCTTACACCGCGTGCGGCTTCGTTCAGGTTTTCCTTCCACCTGCGCAAGTCCCAAAATCTGAAGCCTTCAAAACAAAGCTCAAGGCGGCGCTCGTTATGTATCATGGTGCGCATTTGGTCTTTGCTTGCACTAACGGTTTGCAAATAAGGGTCGCCGTTGGTTAACCCTACGCCTGCCCTGCGGCGGATAGCTCTGATCACATCGTAAGCAGAATAACTTGCACTGCCGGCACGGCCGGTTGGCCCGAACGCCTCATTAGCCGCCTCAGCATAAACTAAGTACATTTCTGTGTACCTGATGTGCGGTTTGTAGTGTTTTTGCGGATTAGGGCTGGTGCTGTTGTTATTTACATCCTGCCTCAGCAATTTGCGCATGTAATAACCGGTACGGGTTGAGGTTCCCACCTTGGCCAGTCCATCATTAGTAGGGCTATTGGCCGATGTGTTAATTACCGTGTTGTTTACACCAGCTGTACTGCCATTTACCAGAATGAATTGACGCAAACGCGGATCGCGGTTTGCATACGGATCGGCCTGATTGTAGCCACTGGTCACAGCATCCGAAATAGGATAGCCGTTAACCATCGGGAAAGCATCCACCAGGTTTTGTGACGGGTTCAACCTTCCGTTTCCAAACAGCGTTGGCGGAAAATGAGCCACTTCGAGGTCACGATTGTTGCTGATGTTACCACGCCATAATACCTCGGGCGGGTTTACACCTTCGCCCAAGCCATTGATTTCGGCGGTATTGTTATACCAGGTTACCCCGTTGGTGGCCAAACCATCGAGCCCTCTGTTCAGGTTCAATACTTCGGCAGCATAATTTGCAGCTGCTGTCCATTTAGCAACGTCGTTTGTTAAATTGAAAGCCGGACTCGCTGCTAACAGTGCCGCTTTTGCGCGTATTGCTTTAACAATACGTGCAGTAACACGCAGGCGGGCAAATGTTCCGAAAACACGGTTATAATCATCTTTCGAGATATTAGCATATTTAGCAGGCACTTGTGTATTAGAGGCGATATCCTCGTAATCAATAGGCAGTAATTTTTCGGCTTCGGCAGCATCGTTGTAAAGCTGTTGTATACAGGCATCAAAAGTGGCCCTTGGCTTATTGTAGTCAGACTCGGTACCTTCTGGTTCTAATACAATGGGCACGCCTAACAATGCATTTCCCTGTGCTAACCCGGCATGCGCCTGTAGCAAATGGAACATAAACAGTGCACGTAAGCCGTATGCTTCACCTTTCATCCGGTCATTAAACATCCTGCTCACGTTAGGGTCCTTGGTCCAAACCACCTTGTCAGACTCCTTTAGCATAATGTTAAGGTATTGAATGGCTGCTTTAGAATTTCTCCACTCGTCTAACGGGTTATTATTGGCTGTCCACTGCCCGGTAGCTACCTTTGAAAAACCGTTCGCATTATCATTTGACACCGCATCATCTGTTGCAACATCATTAAACGACCAGTTGTTGGTAGGAATACGGTTGTAACCGTTCAATAGAATACCCTGTGCAAAATTGGCATCGTTATGGGTGTCTTCCAGGTTTCGGTTATTATCCTGAGAGGGCTCAAGCATGTCTTTGCAACTGGTAAGCGCTGCCGACATCACTATTAGCATCAGTATTAATCTTTTCATCTTTCTTACAATTAAAATTTAGAACATTGCTTTTAGTCCCAGGTTGTAGAACCGGGTTTGAGGTGCTCCCCCAACATTCATTTCCATGACTTCACGTTCACCCGAGATGGTTAATAAATTAAATCCGCTAACGTATAAGTTGAATTCCTTTAAAAATTTGTTCTTCAAAACTTTTTCAGGAAGCTGGTAGTTGATCTGCACTTTGGTTAAATCAAACCTGTTGGTGCTGTACAACCAAAAATCTGACGACCGGAAGTTATTATCGCTGTTAAGCGTGGTTAAACGCGGATAGGTTGCAGTAGCTTTAGTAGCTTCCGTCCAGCGATCGCGTACCACCATTGAATACTTATCCTCACCATCTACCCAGAAATAAGAGTTATTCTTCATGGCATAAGCGCCAAACCTTCCTGTTCCTAAGGCAAAAAATGTAAAGTTTTTCCATTTAGCAGTGAGGTTAATACCCGCAGTAAGCGGAGAGCCATACCAGCCACCTTTACCCAAATAAACTTCATCACGGCTATCTATAATCTTGTCGCCGTTTTGATCTTTGTACTTGATATCTCCTGGTTTAACCTGGCCGTAGGTTTGCTGTGCTGAATTCTGAATATCAGCCTGATTCATAAAAAACCCATCGTTTTGCAAGCCCCAAATGGCATCAAGCGGCTGGTCTTGCCTGTTTTGATAGGCATTTTCGTAAATCTCGGCGCGTCGCGAAGCCTTAGTGGTGTAATACGTGGCTACCGTTCCCAGTGTCCAATCAACATTACCGATACGTTTATTAAAGTTTAGCGCCAGGTCGAAACCTACACGTTGATCATTATTATAATTGATGTAGGGAATGAAAGAAGTGTTAGGAAACCCAGTAGTAAAATAGTTAGGATAAAGCACAGACGCCTGGATCAGGTTTCCTACAGTTGAATTGTAGAACACCGAACCATCAACGGTTAACAACCTCTTGAAGAATGAACCTTGCAAACCAAAAGTAATTTCTTTCCTTTTTGGGAAAGTCATGTTGAAATTTTCTCCTCTACGCGCGTCGGTAGACTGGATGCCCGTACCATCGCGCCAGCCGTACCATTGACCATCGGTTTGTTTGTAAATGGTTTGGTATAGATAATAATCGGTGATATCGAGATCAGTATTTAATATACCGGCCGAAAGCGTAAATTTTAAATCGTCAACAGTACTTGAGCCTTTTAAGAACGACTCTTCGCTAACTCTCCAACCAATGGAGGCTGTAGGCGAAAACCCAAGGCGATTATCATCAGGCAAACGCGCCGAATGAACCATAGCGCCGGTAAAATCGGCGTAGTACTTTTGTTTGTAGTTATAGCCTAACTGCAAACCGGCATTAAGGTTACGGATATTTTGGTATTGTGCAGAAACTGTTTGCTTAAAGCCCTGCCCTACTAATACAGCCGATATGTTGTGCGCATTGGCAATCGTCTTCAAATAATTAAATCGGGCTGAAAACGATATGGTTTGCCTGTAAGCACTACCGCTAATATTTTGGTTACCGGTTTTGAAATCTTCGCCGTATTTGGTAAGGCTGCCAATCATATCGCGACCGGCATAGCTGGTCCAGTTAGGTTGGTAAACCGCGTAGTTGGCATTGTAAGTTTGGTTATACGAGTTGGCGTAATCAACCCCTAAAAGCGTATGAAAGCTTAAACCTTCGGTGATGCCTTTTAAATCGGCATTAATGCCGGTATTAAATTGAAACTGACGATTATTAAAGCGGTTGTAACCACCCGCATAAATGCTGGCAAACGGGTTAGTTTGATCCAGCTGCGTACCACCCAACAGGTATTTTCCATCTATCAGGTAATCACTATTCTTCACATACTGTAACGAAGCCTGGTCGGTTGGCTCGATCATATCAATTGGGATAAGCGGCGAAAAACGGTATGGTCTTAGTGTTGCCGCACTGCTCCAGTAATTGGTATTAACCCCACGGCCGGTATAAAATATAGCCGACGCATCTACCGTTGCCGAGAGGAAACTGTTGATATTTACATCAACATTACCCCTGATGTTGAAACGGTTGGAACCATCGTTCTTTTTACCTTCGCCAAAGTTGAGCAACCCACCTACAGTATTGTAACCCAAATTGGTATAATACCTGGCTCTTTCGTTACCACCCGAAATTTCAGCAGTTACATCGTACCTGTTGTACACCTTTTTCAAATACTCCGACGAGTAATAATCTACATTTGGGTAGCGGTATGAATTACCAGCTGCATGGTTGTAAATGGTTTCGGGTGTATAAAGTGCAGGTAGGCCATCGTTTTGACGTGCCTCATTATACAAGCTCATATACTCTGCCGAGCCCAGGTATTGGGGATATGCTTTTGGTACATAAACACCCGCATTGGCTCTTACATTAATAATCTGGTCGTGTATGCCGCCTCGTTTAGTGGTAATGTATATTACGCCCTTAGCCGCACGGCTACCGTAAAGCGCAATAGCTGCAGCACTTTTCAAGAAGGTAACATGATCAATTTCTGTTTGCTGAACGCTCCCAATTTCGCGCGGAGCACCGTCAATTAATACCAGATAAGAGTCAAAGCCCCAAATGTTACCATTGAAACCGTTAACCAACCCCTCTGCACCCTCCAGAGGTGACAAATTGTAGCTTTTTTGAATTAAACTCTTTTGATCAATGGTAGAAACACCTCCCAAGATGTCCCGGCTTTTAATCTGCCTGAAAGCTACCTGTAGGAGATCGTCTGAAGCAGGGTCGAGCGTTACACGGTCAACGCCGGGTTCTGCCTTCACAAACATAGCGTTATACCCATCTGCCGTAATCAGCAAATCGGCGCCGCGAGATGCTTCCAGTATGAAACGACCGGCGGTGTCAGTCAAAGTTCGCGCGTTGTCGCGGGCACTTTCAACCGTGGCCTGCTTCAGCTTGATTCCATTTTTACCGTAAACAACGGCCCGGACTTCAACCTTGTCCAAAACCTGCGCCTGCGTAAATACAGGCAGGAGGAAAAGTACGAGCCAGGCCGCAAATAATATTTTGATGTAATTCTTCATTTTAAGTTCTTTAATTTTCCGAAAAAGACATTTTTAGAGGCTACCAGCCCGGATTTTGTCTGAATTCGAGATACATATTTACATCGGTGTTCTTTAAAGGCAACCAGTAATGCTTAGTAGTAAACTTGCGCTCCAGAATTACACTTTCGCGCAGGTTGTTAACCTTATTAAGTTTAGGATCTGCAGAGTTAAATCCGGTTGCCCTGTCAAATTCTATTGAAGTTTTAAGCGTATACGGCTTCTCGATCAAAAGCATCCATCTGCGCAGGTCGTTAAAACGATGGCCTTCGTAAGCCAATTCAACGGCACGTTCCCTTCTTACTTCGCCCATAAAAGCATCTGCCGAACCTAAAAATCTTGACGATACGTGGCCTACGCCAGCGCGGTCTCTTACAAAATTGATGGCATCTACAGCTGTTTTAGAAAAGCCAGGGTCTTTTGCCGTAGATGAACCGTAACCGGCTGTAGCAGCCTCTGCATACATCAGGTAAACGTCTGACAGGCGCAGGTACGGAACATGGATATTTAAGCTATTTCCGTAACCATAGCCGTCATCAAACCTGTTGGCTGTTTTAGGAATAAATTTATAGAGTAAAAATCCGGTACGGCTTCCTGTGCGGGCGTTACGATAACTTCCACCAGTGAAAAGGTTGGCATAACGGTTTGCTTCTTCATTAACCGGCATAGTACCCTGAACAGATTTTACACCATCATAAATTATATCATTATAAAAGCGCGGGTCGCGGCCTTTCCAGGGATAATTAGGATCATAACCCGAAACTGCATCAGGCTTGGTTTGGTCGGCTATGGGTTCGCCATTGGCCATACCGTAATATGCCACATAGTTTGCAGTTGGCAAAAATTTCACATCGCCGCCCTCTAACTCAGGAGCCGGCTGATATTGCTTGCTGGTTCCCCAATTGGAGTTATTGGCACCGTAATACGGTCCGCGGAATATGGCTTCGGTACCGCCTGGTATTTGCCAGTTTTGGCCGTAGGTATAAAAGTTATTGAAGTATTTGTCAAATGGCAGCAACTTGTAACTGGCAGTGCCGTTTTCGCAAAGGGTGAGCAACTCTCCAAAGGCTGCTGCAGCTTTCTTAGCTAAATCGGTATTGTAAGTGCTGCTTCCTGTAGATTCCTTGTTCATTAACGGACTTGCAGCCCATAATTGATCTTTACCCAGGTAAGCCAGGGCCATGATCTTGTTAATACGCAACTCATTTTTACCAAGGGTTCTTTTTCCGGTGGTGGTATTGTCCCAGGCAACAGGTAATACATCTGCCGCTGCGCGGAAATCGGCCGCTGCTTTTTCGGCACATTGCTGGTAGTTAAGACGCGGTATAGTTAAACGCTCATCGCCAGGTAAAACCTTATCAATGTAAGGCAGACCGCCAAAGTATTGCATGAACATAAAGTGGAACCAGCCTCTGAAAAACAACAGCTGACCCTTAACCAGATCGCGCTCTTCCTGCGTGGCGTCGGTCATTTTATCCATGTTGGCTAAACCGATGTTTGCTTTACGGATTCCGTACCAGCCCAGTTTCCATAACGATTTTTGAAATCTGTCATCGTTGGTAGAAGTGCTGTTGCGGTCCATCCAGCCGGCTTGCCAACCGTCAAATTCCGATTGCCAGCCCCAAAAATCGCCATTGTCAATTTTGTTGACAAAGTGGAAGTTTAATGCGGTAGACTGTATTTCATCTTCGCCCCAGTTCCATGAGTTGGTCCAGTATGCATTGGTGAAATCAGGAATACAGTGATAAAGTTCTTCAGTGAAACCTTGAAAATTGGTAAAATTCTTGAAAGCATCTTCTTCCGACAATAAAGATTCTGGCGCCTGGTCAAGATATTTTTTACACGAGAAGGTGCTGCAGACCATAGTAACTACGCTGCAGATGAATATGATTTTTTGATACTTTTTCATAAAACTGAATATTAAAAGGTGATATAAGCACCACAATTAAATCGCTTTACAGTAGGA
>Ga0265798_10011991_pt1 | contig 10503 bp, 6 predicted proteins | sample P3T30metagenome_FD_192430 | JGI IMG/M metagenome (GOLD analysis project Ga0265798, IMG submission 192430) | Plant litter microbial communities from East Loma Ridge, Irvine, California - P3 T30 | ecosystem: Environmental > Terrestrial > Plant litter > Unclassified | place: USA: California... | reverse complement strand
TCTGAGGTAGCCGCGATACTGCCTGGACAGCTGTTTCGCCCGCTGCACACCACCTTGCGCCCCTCGGGCCGCCCGTTCTGTCCCGGCGAGCAGGGTCAGACGGCTGTGCAGGTCGGCCCCCGCGCCACGCAGGATGTCCCGCTCGCCCAGTAACGCGGCGACGTCGCACGCCAACGGCCCCAGACCCAACTCCTGCCCGCGAAGCAACAAATGCCCGATGCGAGGGTGGGCGGGCAATTCCGCCATCGACTGGCCGTGCGGCGTGAGTGTGTAATCTTCACCCGGCTTGCGGCTCAGGGCGCCAAGGCGACCGAGTAAATCCTGCGCCTGTGCATAAGCCGCTGCAGGTGGCACGTCCAGCCAGACCAGCTGCGCAGGCTCAACGCCCCAGCGTGCCAGTTGCAGTGCCAGGCCCGCGAGGTCGGCTTGCAGGATTTCCGCCGCACCGTAGGCCGCCAGCTGTTCATGCTGCGCTTCGGACCACAGGCGATAACACACGCCCGGCTCAAGACGGCCTGCACGACCAGCCCGTTGCGTCGCGCTGGCCCGTGAGATGCGTTGCGTGTCTAGTCGCGTCATGCCACTGCCCGGATCGAAACGTGGCACGCGCGCCAAGCCGGCATCGATCACGACGCGCACGCCGTCAATGGTCAAACTGGTTTCGGCGATGTTAGTCGCCAGTACCACCTTGCGTTTGCCGACCGGTGCCGGTTCGATCGCCGCGCGCTGCGCGCTCAGGTCCAGCTCGCCATGCAGCGGGCAGAGCATGACATCGCTACGCTCGCCCAGCGCTTCGGCCAATTGCTGATTGACCCGGCGAATCTCCGCCTGCCCTGGCAGGAACACCAGCACACTGCCGGACTCATTGCCCAGCGCGTCGAGCACCGTTTGCACCACGCGCGGTTCGATGAACTCGCCCGGCTGGAAGGGACGACCCCACTGCATCGACACCGGGAACATCCGCCCTTCGCTGCTGATCACTGGCGCGTCATCAAGCAGACTCGACAGCCGCTCGCCTTCCAGCGTCGCCGACATCAGCAGAATTTTCAGCGGCTGCTCGTCCCTGAACAGCGCTCGGCCGTTAAGGCTCAAGGCCAATGCCAGGTCCGCATCGAGACTTCGTTCGTGAAATTCGTCGAAAATCAGCAACCCGACGCCCTCCAGCGACGGGTCTTCCTGTAAGCGGCGCGTGAGAATGCCTTCGGTCACGACTTCGATGCGGGTGTTGGGCCCGACTTTGCTGTCGAGGCGAATCCGGTAACCCACGGTTTCACCGACCTGCTCGCCCAACTCCGACGCTAGCCGCTCCGCCGCCGCCCTGGCCGCAAGGCGCCGGGGCTCGAGCATCAGGATCGTCTGCCCTGCCAGCCACGACTCGTGCAAAAGCGCGAGCGGCACGCGGGTGGTCTTGCCCGCGCCGGGTGGCGCTTCCAGGACGGCTTCGTCACGGTCGGCAAGGGCCTGGCGCAACGCAGGCAGGACGGCATCAATGGGCAGAGAAATCATGAGGGCTCCCGAAACAGACCGCGATTATACGGACGCACGTCGCGGTTTGTTTACCCAGCCACAGAACCGTCTATTCGGTTGGATAGTCTTATTGATTAGGCATTTGCCTTGTATAGTTGCGACTTCCTCTGAGGAGATCTCCATGCGCATCCCTTCCCGTTTGATCGGCGGTGTTCTGATCGCCAGCCTGCTGACCCAACTGACCGCCTGCGGCAGCATTTTCTACCCAGACCGACGCGGTCAGATTCAAGGCAGCGGCAGAATGGACCCCGCCATCGTGGTGCTCGACGCCATCGGCCTGCTGTTCTACATCATTCCCGGCGTGATCGCGTTTGCGGTCGACTTCGCCACTGGCGCCATCTACTTGCCGAGCGGTAAACAGGCGCAGATCGACCCGCAAAAGCTGCAACCTGCGGTGCGCGCTGACGGCACGGTGGACAACGCCAAACTGCAAGCCATCATCCAGACTGAGCTGGGCCGTACGTTGCCACTGGACGACCCACGCTTGATCCAGCACAAAGGCAGCACCGAGCAACTCGCCTCGCTGGGCCTGGTGCCGTCGGTCTGATGTTTTCAACGCTGTCATTTAAGGAAGCGCCATGAGCAGCAGCCCTGAACACGCCCGGTTATTGCGTCTGGCGACGCGAGCATCGCTGGCCGTTGCCAGCACTCTGATCGTCGCCAAGGCTGTGGCCTGGTGGCTGAGCGGCTCGGTCAGCCTGCTCGCGGGCCTGACGGATTCGCTGCTTGATGGCGCGGCCTCTTTCCTCAATCTGCTGGCCGTGCATTACGCATTGCGCCCCGCCGATGACGACCACCGTTACGGGCACGGCAAAGCCGAAGCGTTGTCAGGCATGGCTCAGGCGCTGTTCATTGCGGTCAGCGCCTTCCTGATCGGCTTTCAGGCCATTGAACGCATTCAGCATCCGCAACCGTTGGGCGCGCCGGGCTTGGGTATTCTGGTGATGGTGCTGTCGATCGCCCTCACAGTGATGCTGCTGATGTTCCAGCACAAAGTCGTGAAGGAAACCGGCTCGGCGGCCATCCGCGCCGACTCATTGCATTACCGCTCCGACCTGCTGCTGAACGCCAGCATCATGGTTGCGTTAGGCCTGGCATTTTACGGGTACGACCAATTGGATGCGTATTTCGGCCTGGTCATCGCGCTGTACATCCTCTGGAGCGCGATCTCGATTGCACGGGAAACCATCTCGGTGCTGATGGATGCCGAGCTTGATCCCAGCGTCAGCGCTCGCATGCTGGAGTTGGCTCAGAACGTACCGGGCGTGCTCGGCGCCCATGATCTGCGCACCCGAATCTCGGGCAATCACTGGTTCGTGCAATTGCACCTTGAGTTGCCCGGCGAGTTGACGCTTTCCGTGGCACACGATCTGTGTGAGCAGGTTGAACGGGCGATCATGGCTGAATTCCCGAAGTCCGAAGTGCTGGTGCATGCCGACCCTCAGGAAGTGGTGAACAGGGCGAGCAGTCCTGTGTTGAATTGAGTTGCGGTGCGGTGACCACTTGCTGATCTGACTGCTGACCTGTGGGTGCGAGCTTTGTTGGGCGGCATTCCGACGGAGGCGGTGGGTCATCGACATTGATGATGAGTGACCCACCGCGTTCGTCCGAGTGCGGCCCAGACCCTCGTAACCTCGGACTGCTACAGGGAGCGCGGCGTTCCGAAGACTTGGGGACGACGCTGACACTGTAGGAGCGCGCTTGCCCGCGATTGCGGTATGTCAGTCGACGGCAATGCTGAATGACCCACCGCGTTCGCGGCCCTCGTAACCTCGGACTGCTCCTACAGGGGTTGCGGTGTTTCGATGCTTTGCGGCATGGACACAACCTGTAGGGGTGACTTAGTCCTACTGTTGAACACTGTACCCACGGCCCGCATAACATCCCGCCATCGCTTGCCGGTAAATGCCGACGACTTCGGGCGCGGGTTGATAGCTTGCGTTGGCCGGATCGAAGTTGCTCTGCTGCACGGCATAGCGATAACAGTCATAACGATCCTGCTCGACCTGCTGCTGCGTCTGGCCATTGGCCGGATACGCAACCACGTCGAACGGGTCGGTAGGCTGCTGAGGCGGTTGCGGCAGGGTTTCCGGGCTGTAGACCGGCTCGACGCCCTGCGGCGGTTCGGCGACCACGTATTCCTGCGTGCTTTGCTCGTAGGTGTAATAGGTGCCAGCGGCGAGGAAGAACAGCGCGCTGCCTAACCAGACCTGCTGCGCATAGTCAGGCAGATAACGCACCCGAACCCCACGGGGCGGAGCGACCACGACATAGCGCGGCCCCTGCGGGCGATACCAATAACCACCCGAGTAGAAGTAGTCATTGCCACGATACGGCACGCGGGAATAGCCACCTGGCATACGGTCTATTTCATAACCAGGGCGATAGCGCGGTCCGCCGCCCCAACCGTCGCCATGACCACCCGGCCGACCGGCCTGCCAGTTTCCATGGGGCTGCTGGTCGCGCGGGAGGTCGCGGTAAAAGCCCTGGCGCGGTTGTTCGGACTGGCGCACGGTGTCGGGCCGACTCTGGATCGGCAAATTACCCTGGCGGTCCTGTAACTGGCGCTGCTGCAACTGCTGTTGTTGCTGGCGCTGTTGCTGCTGGAGCTGCTCCTGACGCTGCTGCTGTTGCATCTGCTGCTGTTGTTGCTGATTGCGCTCGCGCTCCTGCTGTTGGCGCTGCTGATCGAAGCGCTGCTGCTGGTTCTGCTGAATCTGGCGCTGCTGGTTGAGTTGCTCCTGCTGGCGTTGCTGCTGGTACTGCTGCTGTTGCTGCTGGCGTTGTTGTTGCTGCTGTTGCTGCTGTTGTTCGCGCTGCTGATTCTGCTGGCGATCTTCATTGAAGCTGCGTTGCTGGTTCTGTTGCTGCTGGCGCTGATTATCGAAGCTACGCTGCTGTTGCTGACGCTGCTCATTGTGTTGCTGCTGCTGTTGCTGCTGATTATTATCGTCGGCCAGCACCTGAGCACTGATGCTCAAGGCCAAAAGACTGACACCTGCCAAACGCCAGATGCGCATGTTCATGCTTTCCTCACTGCGGCGCGGATACCTGTTGATAGGACTGCATTCTGGGTGCGCCGTTCGCCGCACTCTATCAGCGTGCCGAATGAAACTGTAGGCGTGCGCGTGTTCCCGATGCGATGGCTCTGTGCCGAACCGTCCGCTAAAAATCGCAGGCACAAAAAAAGAGGGCTCATGGGCTAATACCGATCAGTTAAGCCTTCTCGCTTGACCTTTGGCCGCAAGAAATCAAAATCCGATGCCTGTACAGGCATCGGATTTTTTTATGCGTCTCGCTCGGGCACTGGAACTGACCCACAACATCGCCTCCACCCCCAACGCCATCGAGGGGTTGGCCTCGTTGCTTGATCCTTCTTTGGTCGAGCAGGCACTTGAACAGGCCGGCGTAGCCACCTTGCGCAAGCGGCGCTTGCCGTTGGAAATGATGCTTTGGTGCGTCATCTCCATGGCATTTTTCCGGCGCATGTCGGCGTGGGATGTGGTCAGTCGCATGAACATCATGCTGCCAGGTCAACGACCCTTGGTGGCGCCTAGTGCCGTAGTCCAGGCCCGTCAGCGATTGGGCAGCGAAGCTGTACGACAGGTTTTCAATCTGACCCAGAAAAGTTGGCATGAAGCGGCCGGTCATCCGACTTGGGCTGGTTTGCGCTTGTTGGGCGTCGACGGTGTCGTCTGGCGCACGCCTGACACACCGGAAAATCGGGAGCGCTACGACTCCGCCAGCAACCAGCATGGCGATACCGGTTTTCCCCAGTTGCGCATGGTCTGCCAAATGGAGTTGACCAGCCATTTGCTGATCGGCAGTGCGCTTGACGGCTATCGTAGCAACGAAATGAAACTGGCCGAGCAACTGATCGAAACCACCCCCGATCACTCGCTGACGCTCTTTGATCGTGGTTTTTACTCGTTAGGCTTACTGCATCAATGGCAGCAAGCAGGCGTTGAACGCCACTGGCTAATGCCGCTGAAAAAAGGCTCGCAGTACGAGGTGATTCAGCGGTTGAGCCGCCAGGATGCGATTATTTCGCTGAGCACCACGCCGCAGGCCCGCAAGCAATGGCCGGGGCTGCCGGAGCGCCTGACCGCGCGACTGCTGAGCAAAACCGTCAAAGGTAAGGTATGTCAGATCCTGACCTCAATGGCCGACCCGCTGCGATTCCCACCCGACGAAATCGTCGACCTATACAGCCAGCGATGGGAGATCGAATTAGGGTTTCGGGAAATGAAACAGACGCTGCTCAACAGCAGCTATACGTTGCGCAGCAAAACACCCGAGATGGTCGAGCAGGAATTGTGGGGCGTATTGTTGGGCTACAACCTGTTGCGTTATCAGATGGTGGAGATGAGTCGACACTGCCCTGGCATTTACCCCTGCGAAATGAGCTTTACGGCCTGCACCTGGGCAATTCTCGGGTTTATCAACAGCGTCTCGGCCGACCGCTCCGGGAACATCCCCAAATACTTGGCTGAGCTTCATGCTTCAGCGCCCCACTACGTGCTGCCGCATCGGCGTGAGGAGCGTGTTTATCCCCGGGCCATCCGGCTGAAATCACCGAAGTATCCGATAAAAAACAAAAATGCCAGTCAGCTTAACTGACTGGCATTAGGCCCTCGGGCCCCTTTTGCATTTCACCGTCTCTTTCGCATTAACTCAAAGCGACGCTTGTTTTTTTGGGTATCTACCCCCATCTTGATTTTCAGCTTATTTCTATCTGTCCATGGCCTAAAGGCCGCCGTAGAGGCGAAATCATGAAGACGACCATTGAACTGCCTCTCTTGCCATTGCGCGATGTCGTGGTGTATCCGCACATGGTTATCCCACTGTTCGTGGGTCGCGAGAAGTCCATCGAGGCCCTTGAAGCTGCGATGACGGGCGACAAGCAGATCCTGCTGCTCGCGCAAAGAAACCCAGCAGACGATGATCCCGGTGAAGACGCTCTTTATAGCGTGGGTACGATTGCAACTGTATTGCAGCTGCTGAAGCTACCTGACGGCACCGTCAAAGTGTTGGTGGAAGGTGAGCAGCGTGGCTCCGTAGAGCGTTTCATCGAAGTGGACGGCCATTGCCGTGCCGAAGTCGCGCTGATCGACGAAGTCGACGCGCCTGACCGCGAATCCGAAGTGTTCGTGCGCAGCCTCCTGGCGCAGTTCGAACAATATGTGCAGTTGGGCAAGAAGGTCCCGGCTGAGGTCCTGTCATCGCTCAACAGCATTGATGAGCCTGGCCGTCTGGTCGACACCATGGCAGCGCACATGGCGCTGAAGATCGAGCAGAAGCAGGAAATCCTCGAGATCATTGACCTGCCTGCGCGTGTCGAGCACGTGCTGGCTTTGCTGGATGCCGAAATCGACCTGTTGCAAGTCGAGAAGCGCATTCGCGGCCGTGTGAAAAAACAAATGGAGCGCAGTCAGCGCGAGTACTACCTGAATGAGCAGATGAAGGCCATTCAGAAGGAACTCGGCGACAGCGATGAAGGCCACAACGAAATCGAAGAGCTGAAAAAGCGCATCGACGCCGCTGGCCTGCCCAAAGACGCGATGACAAAAGCCACTGCCGAGTTGAACAAACTCAAGCAGATGTCGCCGATGTCTGCTGAAGCAACGGTCGTGCGTTCCTACATCGACTGGCTGGTGCAGGTGCCTTGGAAAGCACAAAGCAAGGTGCGTCTGGACCTGGCGCGCGCTGAAGACATCCTTGATGCCGACCACTACGGTCTGGAAGAAGTCAAAGAACGGATCCTCGAATACCTCGCCGTGCAAAAGCGCGTGAAGAAGATTCGGGGTCCGGTGCTGTGCCTGGTCGGTCCACCTGGCGTGGGTAAAACCTCGCTGGCGGAATCGATCGCTCACGCCACCAACCGCAAGTTCGTGCGCATGGCGTTGGGCGGTGTGCGTGACGAAGCTGAAATTCGCGGTCACCGTCGCACCTACATCGGTTCGATGCCAGGCCGTCTGATTCAGAAAATGACCAAGGTTGGCGTGCGCAACCCGCTGTTCCTGCTCGACGAAATCGACAAGATGGGCAGCGACATGCGGGGCGATCCGGCGTCAGCACTGCTCGAAGTGCTCGATCCCGAGCAGAACCATAACTTTAACGATCACTATCTGGAGGTCGATTACGACCTGTCCGATGTGATGTTCCTCTGCACCGCGAACTCGATGAACATTCCTGCGGCGCTGCTTGACCGTATGGAAGTGATCCGTCTGCCGGGTTACACCGAAGACGAGAAGATCAACATCGCCACCAAGTACCTCTCGCCGAAGCAGATCGCTGCGAACGGCCTGAAAAAAGGTGAAATCGAGTTCGAAGAAGAGGCCATACGCGACATTATCCGGTACTACACGCGTGAGGCTGGGGTGCGTAGCCTGGAGCGTCAGATCGCCAAAGTCTGCCGCAAGGCCGTCAAAGAGCATGCTCACGAGAAGCGTTTTGCGGTCGTGGTGACGGCGGCAATGCTCGAAAACTTCCTTGGTGTTCGCAAATTCCGCTATGGCCTTGCCGAGCAGCAGGATCAAATCGGTCAGGTGACGGGCCTGGCGTGGACTCAGGTGGGTGGCGAATTGCTGACCATCGAAGCGGCAGTAGTGCCGGGTAAAGGCCAGTTGATCAAGACCGGCTCGTTGGGTGATGTGATGGTCGAATCGATCACCGCCGCACTGACGGTTGTGCGCAGTCGCGCGAAAAGCCTGGGCATCCCTCTGGACTTCCACGAGAAGCGCGACACGCATATCCATATGCCGGAAGGCGCGACGCCTAAAGACGGCCCTAGCGCGGGTGTAGGCATGTGCACGGCACTGGTTTCGGCACTCACCCAGATACCAGTCCGTGCGGACGTGGCAATGACGGGTGAAATCACCCTTCGCGGTCAGGTTCTGGCGATTGGTGGGTTGAAGGAGAAATTGCTGGCGGCCCACCGTGGCGGAATTAAAACGGTGATCATTCCAGAAGAGAACGTTCGTGATTTGAAAGAAATTCCTGACAATATCAAGCAGGATCTGCAAATCAAACCGGTTAAATGGATTGACGAAGTCCTGCAAATTGCGCTGCAATACGCGCCGGAGCCCTTGCCGGATGTGGCTCCGGAGATGGTTGCAAAGGATGAAAAACGCGAGTCTGACTCTAAGGAAAGAATTAGCACGCATTAGCCTGGGGGGCCTTCCTTGACAGCTTTTTAGAGCCCTTGTTATAAAGCGGCTCTTTGTAGCGTCAGAAGGCCATTCAGCGTTTGTCTGGCTTCACCAAAAAACTTAGAAAATATACTCAATATAGATAGATATAAGGGGACTTAGAGTGAACAAGTCGGAACTGATTGATGCTATCGCCGCATCCGCTGACATCCCGAAAGCTGCTGCTGGCCGTGCGCTGGACGCAGTAATCGAATCCGTCACTGGCGCTCTTAAGGCTGGCGACTCTGTTGTACTGGTTGGCTTCGGTACCTTCTCCGTAACTGATCGTCCTGCTCGTACCGGCCGTAACCCACAGACCGGTGAAGCTCTGAAAATTGCTGCTGCCAAGAAACCAGGCTTCAAGGCCGGTAAAGCTCTGAAAGAAGCCGTCAACTAAGTTTCTTTTTTACCTTTGCCTATCCCCAGGACAGCGTTACCTCTGTCCTGGTCGTGAAGCGGCACGGGCGGTTGGTCAAGCGCTGGCCTGTCACCTCAGGGGACGCACATTCGAACCCTGTTCGTTTTGCCCGCTTCACTTGTTACACCTGTTACGACGAGAAGGCGCATCCTCGGATGCGCCTTTCTTCTATCCGGATTTCACCCACGCTCGGCGGTTTGTGAGTCGAATACAACCGTTCTGGGGGACGCATGCTGCAAAATATCAGGGACAATTCACAAGGCTGGATTGCCAAGACCATCATCGGGGTCATCGTGGCGCTGATGGCCCTGACGGGCTTCGATGCCATTTTCAGGGCTACCAGCCACAGTCAGGATGCTGCGAAGGTCAATGGCGACGAGATCACTCAGGCGGATCTGGGCCAGGCGGTTGAAATGCAACGCCGTCAGCTGATGCAACAACTGGGCAAGGATTTCGATCCTGCGATGCTCAATGAGAAGATGTTGCGCGACTCGGCCCTTAAGGGTCTGATCGACCGCAAGCTGTTGCTGCAGGGTGCAGCCGACGCGAAGTTCGGTTTCTCCGAAGCTGCGCTGGATCAGCAGATCCTGATGACGCCGGAATTTCAGGTCGATGGCAAGTTCAGCGCCGACCGTTTTGATCAAGTGATTCGTCAGTTGGGCTACACCCGTATGCAATTCCGCCAGATCCTCGGTCAGGAAATGCTGATCGGCCAGATCCGTGCGGGCATCGCAGGCAGTGCGTTCATCACTGATGCACAGGTTGACGCGTTCGCTCGTCTGGAAAAGCAGACGCGTGATTTCGCGACCCTGACGCTGCCAGCTGATCCGTCGAACGTGAAGGTCACCGACGACGAAATCAAGGCGCACTACGACCAGCACGCCAAGGAATTCCTCAGCCCCGAGCAAGTTGTGCTCGACTACATCGAGCTGAAGAAATCCTCGTTCTTCGACAAGGTGACGGTGAAGGATGAAGACCTGCAGGCGGCGTACCAGAAAGAAATTGCCAACCTGGCTGAGCAGCGTCGCGCTGCGCACATCCTGATCGAAGTCAATGACAAGACCACCGATGCGCAGGCCAAGGCGAAGATCGAAGAGATTCAGGCGCGTCTGGCCAAGGGTGAGGATTTCGCAGCACTGGCCAAGGAGTTTTCGCAGGACCCTGGCTCGTCCACCAAGGGAGGTGACTTGGGCTATGCCGGCAAGGGCGTTTACGATCCGGCGTTCGAAGACGCACTGTATGCGTTGAGCAAGGATCAAGTATCGGCGCCGGTTCGCAGCCAGTTCGGCTGGCACCTGATCAAGCTGCTGGGCGTTGAGGCGCCGTCGATTCCGACCTTCGCCAGCCTGAAAGACAAGCTGACGCATG
>Ga0265798_10011989_pt1 | contig 10504 bp, 12 predicted proteins | sample P3T30metagenome_FD_192430 | JGI IMG/M metagenome (GOLD analysis project Ga0265798, IMG submission 192430) | Plant litter microbial communities from East Loma Ridge, Irvine, California - P3 T30 | ecosystem: Environmental > Terrestrial > Plant litter > Unclassified | place: USA: California... | reverse complement strand
CCCCCCCCCCCTCCGATTTCGTTGGAGTGAGCACTATGCAAGATGTGATATTGATGATGTCGAAAGTGAAGTCATGTTCTGCAGAGCAATTCGCTGTATACGTCTTTGTGAGGAGAATGTTACATTAGGCCCGTCACATTTTTGCAAAGTCGAACCCGCACCTTTCCTGGATTGTACAAAAGGGTGACATGTTTGAACGAAGGATTTAGGTACTGCACAAACACTGCAGTGCCTGACGGTAGTTTTCCGGCACTTAATAGTCTGGGGCGTAATAACTGGAGACAGCTCACATCATATCGGCCCCTAACGTCGAATGACAACCCAAGGCCAAGACTGAGCTTTTGCAGCCTCGAATGAGACATAGACCAGCTCTCTGGATCGGAGACTGCCTCAAGGTTACTCTTGCACCGTAGTCTAACTCTCGGCATCGCCGCTTCCTGCTCCTTTCCCCAATTCTCTTGGAGTGCAGATCTTCTTGCTTGGCCCCAACAGCCATATGGTGATGGCGTATACAAGAATAGCAAGGATACTCGAAAGCGTCCAGGTCCCGTAAGATTCCCAGTACGTAAAGTCGCTTTGCTTGTAGCCAGCAATTTGCATCGAAGTCATCCGCAAGAACCCAGTAAGAGAGCCGATAATCAGATAATCTTTTAGACCAACATTTGCGAGACTCATATTCACTAGGCATGGTTAGGTCAAGAGTAAAATGTTTGGGGGTAATGATGTGGAGTAAAATGATGTACCAACAGTAGCTCTGACGTTACTTCGCCGTGAAACGATAATTGGGGCTTTGGATCCTGTGGAGAGTGTGAATCGTGAACACAGTGTTAGGAAAGCAGGCTCGGCTCGTTCAAATTAGGAGATGTTGGTGATGATGCGAGACTCGAAAGTTTCGCTGCCTTTAATGCAGGACTGAGGCGTAGTCTACATATGTAGACAACGGCAATCTCCGCATGATGTCACTGGCCTCGAGCTGCAATTGGTCAAGTCTCTAACACAGCCAACGTACTGTGGACGCCTTTGCACATATACCATGTTATTTCCAAATCCTTCTCGGATACTCGGCCTGAAATTAGCCCCATGTTTCAAAAGAAGGAAAAGAGAACACCACTCTACTTTCATGATGTAAACTCAGGTAGCATCACAGTTCCCGTAGGCCCACTTGATTGCAAGTGTTGACTGCAGATCCGGAACTAATGACACGAAGGCAGGATGAAGGTGTCTCAAAGAGTTGCAACGCCGAAGATTGGGCTTGAAACCAATGAGTATATATAAAGGGGACAGGAAGGTCCATTTAGTCGAACACATACACACAGCTTCTCAAAAATCTTACCTTATAACCTAACAGGAAAAAATCAATACTAATCACCACAAACATGCTCTTCCAATCCATTCTACGCGCCTCCTTCCTCCTCTCCGTTTGTCACGCGGCTCCCTCCTCCCTCGATGCCACGGGCGTGCGCATTCGCGGCAATCCCAACCCCCCCGTGCGAGACTCGATGATCCTCAGCCACCTCGTCGAGACCAAGGGTCTCAAGCCCGAACACACGCAGGACCTCGGCGAGGGTAAATACGACGAGTACTTTGTTATCGAGCCAATGGATTACGATGATGCATACTCATCACTCATGGTCGCGGGAAACGTCTCCATTGCCGACATTGGCTTCTCCAACCACGATGGACCAGACCTGCAGAAACGCGATATTCTCTACAGTGCCCTGTGCTACCAGGAAGGCACAATGGGCTACGCCCAAACAATCGGTCAAATCGTCCCAACCATCTGTACCGGATTTACCTTTGCAGTCGGTACGTGCACGTTGACGTTAACCACCACTTTCCGGTAAACGATTTGAACGTGGAAAAGCAAAACAAACTGACCTTTTTTTGTAACCGCGATGCAGGCTACGCTGGCAAGACGCAAATTGTCCGCCGCTACGTACTCAATGATGTCAATGGAAATCGGATGGTCCTTGTGGTCCGGTATGCGTGGCATGGCGCATCTTTTGCGAGCGCGAATGCTTGCGCAAGCACCATCTCGTACTACATTGGCCAGTATTGTGAGGTAAGCAGAAGAGCAGCCACCATTGTTGAATGCAGAACGAGAGAAAACTAAAATGAGATTTTTTTTTCTTCTCTCTACAGGATCAAAAGAATGGTCAGGAGGCTACTCGGGGTGGAGAGTTTACGGCCGAGCAGACTGATGGATGTGATTCTTCGCCTTGTCCGGTCCGAGCCAATGCTGGCGTTGACCCGCAACGTGCATAAATGGAAAACAGCTTCTAGTACAAGTTGTCAACACATCAATCCGAAGATGCGAATTAGAGTATAGAGACAAGCTATGTAGAAAACGAGAACAGTCATACGTAAGGGATGTAGGCCCTACTTACGCCCAGGCAACTGCTTTGGTTTCCACTAGAATTGTACATCTGTGCGAGCTCCACATAACTTTTTGTCGTGGCTGTGTCTGCAAAACACATACTACTGTAACGCGCACCGTGGCAGTTAATACCTTATGAAGAGGAACAACTACAATGCACTTTAAGGAGCTAAGCCTAAACCAATAGAGTTTTCTTCAATCCAAAGTAATAAATTCAAACAAGGAGAAGAGAACAAGTACATGGCAAGATTAAGAAGAATCAAGGGAAGATACCATGAATATGCCCAGAACGCTTCAAATGCCCACAAAATCACGGGTATCCTTTGACAAACAACAACAACAGCAACAACAAAAACCCAATGAAACACCATTGCAAATGCTCGATCCATGCCATGGTCGTGATACGTTATCGTCTGTCGTTAGTGTGCTGGCCATTGTGATCCAGTGTTCTCTTCGTTCGTTCCCTCGTTATGCAAAAAAAAAAATGTGACAGTCATTCTGAACCAAAAAGTGATGATAGGGGTAAGGAAAACAGTATAGGAAGAGCCAAAGAAAAATCAAGGGAAAAAAGCGCCACGCGCAACAGTCGCCTACATCCTTCCAACGTTTGTCATCGTCGTCGTCATTGCCATCATCAAAACATCCTAGCCGTCATCCGATATCGTAACATCATCACTCTTCTAACAAAAGATCGGCCATGGAATCCAATGCCTCACCAAACGAAGCCCAGAAGCTTCTCCGTGGCGGAGAACGAATAATAGTAATATGTCTCCTCTTGGGGCGTGGTGGCAGCGGCCCGAGGTCGTCCAAAGTCAAGCTATCGACGGTACTACGCAGTAGTTTTGTGTATTCTTCTTGGACTTGTCGTGCTACTTCGTCCTCGTCAACCAGAGTTTGCCAGCTGTCTATGCCAAATTCTCTGGGTGCGCCTGCATCTGTGTCTTGTTGCTTGGTGGGTTGGGGGGAAAGTTCTCTGGGTTCAAGGTGGGGAGTTGCTGCAAAATGGTGTGTTTCATCTTCTGCGAATTTTTCCCCTTTACCTCGCTCGAGCTCGTCACGCAAGCCCTGGCGTACAAGTCTCATTTGCTGGCGGAGGTCTTCAATGACATCTAGCTGAATACTATTCAGAGTCTTGAATTCATCCAGGCGCTTCTTGAGATCGCAGATGGTCTTTTGAACGCCCTCGATGTAGTTGCCTACTTCGGCCACATAAGCTTCAGGAAACTGCGTTGCCGCTTCCGTGGGATCACCTTTCTCTTCGGCTTGTCTGATGCCAAGGCCCTGGTCCGGATCGGAGAAGTATAGCTCATTCGCCCCATCCGCTTGCGTTTCAGGCGTCGATAAGTGAGCCGCCATGGCCTCGAACTGTCCCACAATATACTCCATTTGATCTTCGTCGGGCGCTTGGGTGTGGATCAGGTCCTCGAAATGCGCAATGCATGACGAAAGCGCGTTCTGCACGGGCGACGAAGACGGCGACGAAGACGTTTCCGAGCGGTCGTCCCATAAGGTAGGAGAGGTGGGAAGCTCAGTGCTTCGCCGCAGTATCTGCGAGCTCTCCGGCGTGTAGGGGTAGCGCGGTGGGCCTTTGGATCCCAGATGCGACTCTTCAAGATAATACGGCCTTGTCGGCGTGTATGGAGGTGGATCGGTGAACCTTGAACTGGGCTTCGGCCGCGATGCGCTGGCGGTGGGCGTGCTGAACCTGTCAGCTAACCAGGGCTGGTCGCGCACACGGTGGGAATCCTTCAGCCAGCGCTGCTCGCCCGAGGTAGGATATGGCGAAGGAGAGCTCTTGTATATTCCGAAATAGTTGGATCTTGCGACCGAGTCCTCTTGTTCGATTTCGGGCGGCGTCCATGGCTGCTCCAGGGTACGTGGCAGCCCCATTGCACTGTCGTGTCGGCGTGATGGCCGCATTCTCCCCCCTCTTTCTTCCCCTATTAGATGTTTTGCGCAATCTCCGTGGAGGGTAAAGGGGCAGTCGAGAAGCAAGAGGGCGAAGCGCTGGGGTTGAGCGGTAGCGATGCTGAGTAGTCTGGTAGCCTGGCGATGGTGCGGGAGAGGTAGTTCACCGCTTGTGACGTGCGCCGCCGCGGCACTCAGACCTGGTAAAAGCTGGGCTGGGTCGGCCGCCATGTGGGGTCGAGCGCGTATCGATAAGGATTTCCATCGGAACGTTGCCCCTTCCGATTGGTATTGTTACTCGGATTGCTATACGGACTATTACACACCTTCACACCTCGTACACGTATAATCGCCTTGTAAAGCATCGACATGAACTCCGACAAGCCAATCAAGGCCCCGCCGGTATGTATGCACCCACACCAATCAGCCGGCACAGGACTGACCATATGACCACAACAGCTAGGCATTGAGCCATCACTTGACACGATTCGACAAGTATTGGCTGCGGCAGCCCAGTCGCCTAACCCACCCAACCTCGTTCCAATCTTCCATGCCATTTCCGCCGAATTCCTGACGCCGTCAAGCATATACCTGAAAATCTCAGCAAAGTGAGTGTGACTCATTGGGTGCGCAAGGCGGGAGACAACAGGGTCGCCCATACAAGGGAATTGGGGACGCCTGGTCGGTTCCAGCTGCACTGTACTGATTGTCAGCGCTAGTTCAAACTCCCAGTTGTCGTTCCTCTTCGAGTCGGCTGAGACATCTGGGACGATAGCACGGTATAGTTTCGTTGGCGCAGGTCGGTACTTTGAAATAAGCTTTCAACAACACAACTGACAAAGCAAACAGACCCGCGCAAGGTCATCAAGACCGGTCCCGGCCATGGGGAAGAGACGGATCCATTGCCCCTCCTCGAGAAGGAGCTTGCGAAGAGCCGCGTCGCAAGCGTGCCGTCGATACAACTACCTCCGATGACAGGCGGTGCTGTTGGATACGTGGGTTATGACTGTGTTAAATACTTTGAGCCCAAGACACACCGAGACGATGTAAAGGACGTGCTGGGGGTGCCAGAAAGCTTCTTTATGCTTTATGACACACTCGTGGCATTGGACCACTTTACGCAGGTCGTCAAGGTCATAACGTACGTCCGGGTCCCGGATAGCATGGACCAACTGGAGAATGCCTACGAAGAGGCCAAGCGGACACTGAAGAAATATGTGAAGATCTTGGAGAAGACGGAGATACCGCTGCCAAAACAAGGGCCTATCCATCTCGGGCACGAGTACACGTCAAACATTGGGCAAGAAGGGTACGAGAATCATGTCAAGACATTGAAGAAGCATCTCGGCAATGGTGATATTATCCAGGCGGTACCATCGCAGCGATTCGCAAGACCCACGTCTCTGCATCCCTTCAACGTTTATCGCACGCTTCGAAATGTCAATCCGTCGCCCTACTTGTTCTACATTGATTGCAAAGATTTCCAAATCGTAGGAGCCAGTCCGGAAGTACTGGTAAAGGAAGATCAGGGTCGCATCATCACGCATCCCATCGCGGGTACCGTCAAGCGCGGCAAGACGCCAGCAGAAGACGCTGCACTCGCGGATGAGCTTCGCAGCTCGGACAAGGATCTAGCTGAACATGTGGGTGCCCTTTGACGACAAGCCGCATGAACGACGTTGAAAGCTCACATTTGTTTTTTTGTCCAGGCCATGTTGGTCGACCTGGCTCGCAATGACGTCAATCGCGTATGCGAATCAACAAGCACAAAGGTCGACAAACTAATGCTTGTGCAAAAGGTAAAGCATGCCCGTTCGGACCGTGCTAACCGGGCACGGTGTGATGAGGTAAGGTGGATGCTAATGAATTGCAATCCAGTTTTCCCACGTGCAGCACCTGGTCTCGGAGGTCTCAGGGGTGTTGCGATCTGGCAAGACGCGATTCGATGCGTTCCGCTCCATTTTCCCCGCCGGTAAGTAGCGCGTTTGGAAAAACTAGGAAATGGACTAAGAGAGCAACAAGGGACCGTGAGCGGCGCGCCCAAGGTTCGCGCTATGCAGCTCATTGCCGAGCTCGAGAAGGAAAAACGCGGTGTGTACGCTGGCGCGGTAGGCTACTTTGGCTACGGCAGCGTCGACGGCGACAAGGAAATTGAAGGCGCCATGGACGTGAGTAGTGTTAGCTCGATTGCGGTTGACAGGAGGCTGATGTGTGCACAGACGTGCATTGCACTAAGGACAATGGTTGTCAAAGACGGCATCGCCTATCTCCAAGCAGGGGTAAGTTTGGGCGGTTTCCCTGCTTCGGTAACGGGGTGGTTGGCTGACTATTGGCTACAGGGCGGCATTGTGCTTGACTCGGATCCATACGACGAGTGGATGGAAACGATCAACAAGCTGAGTGAGATGATCCTGGTTTGGGCAGCATGAAGACGTGCACTGACGAGTGGATGTGACAGGCGCGAATGTATCCTGCATTACGGAAGCCGAAGTTAAGCATTACGCCGAGCAGCAAGAAGGCGACGACGACGACGAAGCAGCGTAGGAAGGCAGGCAGGGTGCACAGGAGGGGGCGGGAGAGGGGCGGGCAAGATGTGAGGCTGGGTAGTTGGGCGCCACTCTGGCACCGTAGATGGTGCAGAGACTGCACGCAGAGAGAGAGAGAGAGAGAGAGAGAGAGACGGAGCGGGCAGTTTGAGGAGAATGATTGGCAGGGTAACGGGCGATGGGCGGTGGGTGGTGAAGGCCTAGATCGCACATGGGGTCTGTTTGTTCTACTCGCGGGGAAGCGAGATTTTCTTTCGTCCAGGAAATGAAATGAGATGAAATCAAGGGCATTGTGTACTTGCTAGCAGCAGACGCTATCACGACGTCACGGCACCCACTCGACTGGCTGGTGATGCGGCGCAGCTTAGAGTGCAAACAAGATTTGATTACTTTGTGGTTCCCGCAGGCCAAGGTCTCACCGACGCGAACCCGCATCTGGGCTAGAATAGAAGCACACTGTCTTTTGAACTGCGCAGGCTGGCCGGACGGAGGTTGACGACGATGACGATGACGACGGTGACGACGGTGACGGACGGGTAACGAGTGACGGGCAACGAGTGGCGTGACGCACGTCTGTGCCATTCGACAGCAGGTACCGTGGTTCAATAATGTGAGTTGTACATGCACGTCCGGCTATCGGCCCCTCGGTGCTGGTTGGTGTTTTCTCTTGGGAGACATCATAGGGAAGGCGCGGCCGGGGCATTGACCAATCGTTGGCCAGCGTGTCGGTCGTGCTTTCCGACTGCCTTGGTTTGGCGGCGATCGTGGAGCAGTGCCTGGCCGCTGGAGCGCTATCCCTGCCGCTACTGCCACTACTGGCGCTCTAATCCGTCACCAGCCCGCTGCAGCCTCTCCATTGGCGTTGTTTGCACACACACACTCACACATACACTGGGCCGCAACTTCACCTTCCCCAGCCACAGACCAGCCCCTACTGTTCGTGTCGCCCGTGATATAAACCTGCTCCCCGCTCGCCCTCTCTTTCAATTCCTCATCCAACATCACATCATCATCATCAGCATCAGCATCCACCCAGCAGCTTGACTACCAGTCCTACCTCTGAAAGCTTCTTCTCCACTTCGATACCTTAGCATCTTACTCCACCTTGTACTTGCACATCATCCTCTTCGGCCCGTTCCAAGAAACCCCCCCACCGTCAAGATGAAGTCCTTCTCCGTCCTCGCCGCCACCTTTGCTGGTGTTGCCCTCTCCCAGAGCACGCCCATGCCCAGCGGCGATTGCTCCATGCTGTGCATCAACAACATGGCCAGGATTGCCCAGACCGAGTTCTCCTGCGCCGCCGACGACCTGAGCTGCTTCTGCACAAAGTCCAACTGGGCCTACGGCATCCGCGACTGCTCTCTCCAGGCCTGCGACGCGGACCAGTCTTCTGCTGCCATCAGCTGGGCCTATGCTCGCTGCGCCGGCATTGCTGCCACGGCCTCTGGCACTCCCGCTGCGCTGCCCATCCTGACCTCTGCCGTTGCTAGCATCACTGCTTCCGAGAGCGCCAGCGCCAGCTCGGGCGCCACTGGTGTTGCCAGCATCACCTCGTCTGCTGCCAGCGCCGCCTCGAGCTTCGTTTCCAGCGTCGTCTCCGGCGCCGAGAGCGTCACCTCTTCCCTCGCCTCTGATGCTTCTTCATTGGCCGAGTCTGCCTCGTCTGCCCTCGACTCTGCTGCGTAAGTCTTGCTTCTGCCCTCGGCCTCGATCACTTTTACTAACAACCACCCAGGTCCTCTGCCAGCGATGCTCTTGCCTCTGCCACCAACAGCATCAACTCGGAGCTCGCCTCCGCTACCGAGTCTGTTGGAAGCGCTCTCTCCTCTGCTACTGGTGCTGCCGGAAGCGCTGCCTCATCTGCTGCCTCTGCCGCTTCCTCTGCTGCCCAGGGCGCCGCCGCCCAGGCCACCGCTATGCCATTCATGGCCGGTGCCGGTGTTGTCGCATGGCTCCTACTCTAAACGCCCAATCTTCACGTCTTGTCCAAGGTCTTCGCTCGATGGAGTAATGTGTATAATGACTGGCAGCAACGGGATGGTAATGCGAGGTCGGCTTTGGATACCTTAATGCATTGGCAGGTTTTTCTTTTTCATAACGAACACACGAGATAGCATCATGATTACGACGAATTCATTGTGCATGGGATGGGTATTGAAGCACGAGACTGATACCCCGATACAGGACTCGTGTAATGGGCCCCTAATAGTAGCTTTGTAGATAGCAAAATGAATGATAATACCACTCACAAACCATGTCTTCCGTGCTCCACCGAACACTGTTCTCGATGATGTACCTTCCTGCCATTGCGTGCCTTCCCTTGGATGCACACACACACACACTCTCTCTCTCTCTTTCTCTCTCTTTCTCTCTCTCTCTGTCTCTCTCTGTCTCTCTCTTCCGTCAGCATTGTGGGCAACAGCAACCGTGTCCATGTCCTTCTACCCATCGTCTCCGTGTGACGCTACACCGGCGCTTCGAACTGTCAAGTCGTACCTTGGCAAGTCGTGCTACGACCGGAGATGAAATTTAATCAACCTACATCTCACGTGGATAAACCATGTTTAAATTAGCAAGTCAATAATACATTGAGAAGAAGAAAAGAGAGACACTGCAGAGGAAGACATGTGTAGTCAACTTAGCCTTTGATTGCTCTTGTTTACTCAGCACGACATGCATGCATCAGCCTTGTTCTTGCCTTTTTGGGGTTGGGGTTGCCGCATCTTGCCCCTCCGTACATATCCGGTGGCTGCCTAGTCCTGGTCCTAGTCCTAGACTTACCGGTAGGACGCCTTAATCCCTGGTGTTGGGATGCACGTTGCAACACGTTGTTGGACAGGGATCCGCTGCATGCTATAGTCGTTGTACAGTGGTTGCAGTGTTGCCTGGGAGTGAGTGCACGGGAATAAGTGGTTGGTGCAACAAAGGCTGTGCAGCTCCGCGTTGTTGTGCTGAACTTTGCCCGTTTGGACTCATGATACTCCCTTTAGCATCAGAACACCATTTTCCATCAGAAGTTGGCTTTTATTTCCTGCAGCCGAGTACTCTAGCGCAAAAGGTAAACAGACGGCACTGCTCCAAGAGAATAAGAAAAAACGATGCATCCTCTACCTTTTATACTGTCACAGCGTCTTCTTGCACGTTGAACGTTTTACATGTATGTTTGTTTGTTTGTTTGAGCTCGAAAGCATGACTATGGTTTTGGTTTCGGATTAGTATATATCGAATCTGGCTCTGTATCCTACCTACTACTGCCAATACTGGAGTAAGGTCTTGCCCCAAGAGACAAGACCCTGAAAGACACCAGTACAGAAACAGGTCAAGTCAGCGACTGTTGGGTACCTAGATTTCGCCAAAATATAGTGTTCGTATACCAAATAAGTGGTAAAAGACGTGATCTCAAATATATCGCTTCGATACTTGGCAGAACTGAGCCAACCAGCAATCGAAGAGTAAAGGGATCTGGTCAGTATGTCCTGGGAGGAGGGGCTCCATCGCATAGAGCAAGGCTGCCTGCCGTATATATATATTTGAATGCTCGATCGAAGTTCTCCACAAAGATCGAGTAGCAAACAACCGCTGGAACGTGATTTGCTGTCAGACTGCCGAGTCACCAGACCCCTGGTTCTTACTTTGTGTCTCTCTTGCGATAAACGGAAAACATCCATGGATA
>Ga0265798_10011987_pt1 | contig 10506 bp, 6 predicted proteins | sample P3T30metagenome_FD_192430 | JGI IMG/M metagenome (GOLD analysis project Ga0265798, IMG submission 192430) | Plant litter microbial communities from East Loma Ridge, Irvine, California - P3 T30 | ecosystem: Environmental > Terrestrial > Plant litter > Unclassified | place: USA: California... | reverse complement strand
ATAGATATCTCCGACGATGACCGCAGGAGAGGTGTCTGGAACGACAGTCTTCTTGTTTGGCGTGACAACGACGAAAGCCCACATCACTCTCATCGGTTAGGAGGACCTTTCGAGAGGGTCCCAAAAAGACTTTCGCACCTCACAAACTGGATTGCCAAGTCCATTGACAGTCCAGTCCTTGCCTGGTGGGCCGTCCGGCAGAATGGACTTCATTCTGAACTGATCCAACAAATTGAATGGCAGATCGACAATTCAAAAGTTCTTGCTCCGCGAGCCCGTCATATCTGGAACCTCATCCTTGAGCACCATCGAGACCCCCGCAATCGCCTGCGGATCAGTGGATGGTTCGACTTCAAAAAACGGGTCACTGTGGACGGTTGGAATGCGAGTGTGCTGCGGGAGTTTAGACGAGCTGCAAGCCTGCGACTAGAGATCAAAATGCCATTTGGGATGCGGCAGTCCCAACCTCCATCGGAGCCTTGGGATACTGTTCGCCTTGGCGACCTCGGTGAGTTTGAAATAGTTTTCCTTGAGAGGCACAACGAGGATTTGGACGTCCCAGACGAAGTGTTACCGCAAATATTTCGGGCGCTAGAGGAACAGTTCACCATCGCATCGGGGCTGCTAGAGGATATCGAGGCGGTTTACTTTCGCACGCCGAGCTGCTATCCGGGCCCTGAAAACGATGGGGAAAGACATATCGAAAACTCGGCAGACATCTTCCGGTGGTTTATTTATCTTTTTACCAAGGTTGCTGCCAACTGGCCAGAGCTGGCGCGTGCACATGCCACGACTTGGCCTGCAACCGACAGATTCTTCTTCAGTAAATTTAAGTTGTTCGCCTTCAGCAAAACAAACGTCTTCAAGGCTGACGATGTTGCCAACGAAGTCTCTGCTTTGCCTCAGCAGACCTGGTGGAACAGTGATTTGTCCAGAGAGCTTCTTTTCCTACTTGCGGGCAGGTGGCACGAGTTCTCCGCAGCTAGCCGCGATCGACTCACGGACCGCATCCTGGCTGGACCCGACAAATTCTCCTACTGGTCTGACGCAGAGTATCCAATACGCCGAATCGAGTCTGCTGCTAGATACGGGCGATATCTCGAACTGCACGGATGCGATTTGACTGCGGAGCGCGCTGAGCGGCTCGCAGAGATAATTAAAAATATTCCTGACTGGAGCGACAGTTGGGCGATCTCAACGGTAACAGAGCGGGAATCTCGCGGAGGGTGGGTTGAAACGGATGAGAAGCCGGATGTTCTCGTTAACGTTCCTGTGACCGAGGTAGTGGCAAAAGCGAAAGAATGTTTCAAGCTTGACTTTGCCAGTCTAACTGAGCAGCGTCCTTTTTCTGGTTTAGTGAAGATAGACCCTCGGAAAGCTTTGTCTGCGTTAACGCTTGCTGGTCGCCAGGCCGACTACCCGCATGAGTTTTGGTCATCCATGATCATCGAGCTTCCATCAGACATCAGCCCAAGGCTGAAACGAGTGTTCCTAAACCGGCTGGCGCGACTTCCATATCCGGTTGTCGCTGAGCTGCGCCATCCCTTGGGCCGATGGCTCGAGCAAAATTTCTCTTCAATACTGCAGTTTGATCGTGATCTTGGTTGGAAAGTCCTTGATCACATTGTCGATGGCTTCTTGACCGCTGGAGTCGATGCAGCGAAGAGTGGTCTTGACGAGGTATGGCAAGGTGGCAAAGTCGTTCAGCGCTCGCGGCGTACATATAATCACGCGATCAACGGACCGATTGGCATGTGTACCGATGCTCTCTTCCGCGCAGTGCCTGGGGAAAGGCAGGAAGCAGGGTCGTTGATTCCTGCTCCTATCAAGTCGCGCATCGAACGACTTTTCTCAGCGCCAGGCGAGGGTTCGGATCATGCCGTTTCAGTAGCGTGCAATAAGTTGAACTGGCTTATGTACGTTGATCCAACGTGGACAACTGAGCGGCTTCTTCCAATGCTGGCGTTCGATCATCCGAAGTCCGAACCGGCGTGGAACGGCTTTTTGTATAGCGGTAGGGTGCCTTGGACACCCTTGGCGGCTGCCGTCAAACCACTTTTGCTTCGTATTTATCCTTGGATCGAACGTTTTTCTTGGGAGCGTGAAGTTTCCAAGGTAGCCGCTCAATGGCTTGGTCATATGCGCATTACGGTGCAGGATCAGGAGCATGGTCTTTCGCAAGTTGAAATGCGTTCTGCGTTGCGAGCCATGTCGGACGAAACGCGGAATCATTTCATCTTTTGGTTGGGCTTGGTCGGGCAGAAAAAAGAGAATGGCTGGGTTAAGCACGTCATCCCTTTGACCAACGATGACTGGCCGAAAGAACGTCAGTTCACGACCTCTGTCTCGGTAAAGGCATGGGTCGCACTTCTTGATGATACCGGCGACAGCTTCCCCATTGTCTATGAAGCAGTTAAGAAGTTCTTGGTACCGATAGAGGCAGATGACCATCCGTTCTACAGATTCACCCGTGAGATCAGCGATGAGAAATCACTTACGGCTCAATTCCCTGAAGTGACATTAGACCTAATGGACAGAGTCACTCCTCAGGTTCTGACTCGTCCGCCGTATGAATTGCCAAAGGTATTGGCGGTGATTGCTGAAACCAAGCCTGATTTAATGTCGGACCCGCGCTATTCACGGCTCATCGACCTTGTCGAGCGAAGCTAGATCAGTCTGCTTTGCCGCCAGCGATCGCTAGTATGGTTTACGACCGGGCCGGCATTGAAGCAGTAATGGGTAGGCTGCGCGCGCTGCGGCGCCGTGGGGCGACGTTCTGCAATAGGAAGGGACGCCGCGGCAGGCACCCCGGCGCGATTCACACTACCGTCGGCATGTGGCACAGGAGCTTGTCGAGCGTTACCGGATAATCGCGTACCCGAACCCTGGAGGTGTTGTAGACCGCGTCAACAAGCGCCGCCGCCACTCCGCAGATGCCGAGTTCGGCGGTGCCCTTGGCCTTCATCGACGACGAGATCGGGTCGGGGCTCGCCGATGAACATGACGTCCCATGTGCGGAATGTCAGCATGCACCAGTACCTCCGGGCGAACAGCTCGCACGACTTTCCGACGATCTTAGAGCTAGAACGCCTTACAAAAATTCTTGACGTACGCCAACAGATGTGTGAGCAGGCAAGAGACGGGAGCGCCTAGTGCATGTCTACTCTCCGCTTGTGTCAAGTGCGCAATTTGCTTAAGCGGTATAGCCACCTAAAGTGTGTCCAACGGACCAATGTCGCCGTCCAAACCTTTCGAGCAACTCATGCTATGGCAATTCCATCAAATCTGCTTCTGGCCGATAGCGGACAGTCAGTACGACTCAGTGCGCCCGGCTGTCTCCGGCAGAGCAACTAGCGGGTTTGGTCAGGCACCTAGCGCCTCTACCAGCTCAACGTGTCGCGCCGTCCTTGACCCGCACCTCGTTCTGGATCCAATGCCGCACCGCGGCCGTATCCCTGATATCGCCGAAGAACTCATGGGTCGGACGTTGCGGCACATTGTCATCGCGTTCGCGGCCGAGGCGCGTCATGACCGCTACGGTCAGTTGGCCATTGCCGCTGGGCAGATCAACGCTAATGGGCGTGCCGGTACGCGAATCGACACCGGTGTCGGTGCCGATCTGCGTAACGCCAGGAATGCGCTTCAATTCGTCCACGAACGCAATGCAGGCGCTGCCGCATCCAGCATCGGTCAGCACATAGACCTTTGCCTTGACCGGATTCCCGGGTGCGGGGCCGGTCGGCCCCGGTGGCGGCGTCCCCGCAGGCCGAAAGTAAGGGCTGCCGGCCGCGGTGGCACGTTTCAGGCCCCGGTCTTCCGGGTCCCATTCGGTAGCGCTATCCACAGGTGACCGGAACGCGTCTTCCATGCTGTGGTATTGCCCGTACAGCGCAACCACCCGCTCGTGGGCCCGGGTGACGGGCACGATCGCCAGACGCGCCCGGGCAAAATGGTCGGCATAAGTCTGTCCATACAGCCCGCGCAGCAGCCCCATGAACCAGTCATAGGTGCCACCGCCGTTCCCGCGCACGTCGAGCACGATGACCTTTTTCTGGCGCAAGCCGGCGGCATCGGCGATCAGGCGGTGGAATGCATCGGCCTCCTGTTTGTCGCCACGGTAGAAATAGCCCATCCTGACCCAGGCGCCGTCTGCGCCGAACGGTGTGATCGATGCTTCCCGCTGGCGCGTGGTTGGCTGGGCCCTGATCTTGCTGGCATAGTCGACTGCAGAGATCGGCCGCCATGCCAGCGCCACGGAGCGTCCGCCGATCGTGCACTGCGCAGGGCGTGTCACGAATGGATTGCCACGGTCGACGAAGATGGCGCGCGCCATGGCGCCATGCGTGCGCACCAGGCCGGGAAAGCCGCCTTCATAGGTGGCGACGCGGCGGCTCCAGTCGGCCATCGGCACGCCATCGCATGCCGTGATTTCCTGGCCGTCCGCCACCGTCGCACCATCGGATGCTGCCGTCAGAAACCGGCGCCCCTGATAGACCGCCATGAACCCGGGCCATGCGAAGCCGGTCTGGGCCAGGGTAAAACTGATGCCGACATGGTCATCCTCCATGCTATGCACGAACCGGCCCAGCGCCGCCCTGTAGCCGCCAAAATCCCTGACTTGCGCGACTTCTTGCATGGCGACGTCATACGATGCCGTGATCCGTTGCCGAAACGCTGGCCCATCGGGAAACACGGCCGAAATATACAGCGTGTTCAATTCCTGCCTAATGAAGTCGAGGTCGCTTTGCGCCAACTCCTTCCATGCCGCTTGCGGCTGGGTGGCCCGTGACGCCTCGCCAGGCAGCAGGCCGAGCAGGACGACCGCAAACAGGACGGCGCCCGGGGCACGACGCCATGGACACAAAAATTGGAGTGACATTTTTTCCTCTGAGAATGGCCGGCTGGAAGAGCGGTCTTAGCGCTACTCCCCTGTTACGCGTTGGTCCCGCCATCGATGGTCAGGGTCGCGCCATTGACCATGTCCGCCGCCGGACTGGCAAGATAGACCACCATGTCGGCGATTTCCTGTGGCCTGGCGAAGCGCCCGACCGAGGTCAGGCCGCGCTGGAGCTCGGCGCCCTCGCCATCGGCCGGGTTGGCCTCGGTATCGGTCGATCCGGGCTGCACCAGATTGACCGTGACGCCCTGCGGCCCGAGTTCGCGCGACAAGCCGCGGGTAAACGAATTGAGCGCCGATTTCGACATCGAATACGCCGTCACACCCGGGAACGGCACCCGCTCGCCCAGCGTCGATCCGATCGAGATGATGCGCCCGCCTTTCGGCAAATGGGGAATTGCCGCCTGGGCCGCCACGAAGGGACCCCGCACGTTGATGTCCATCAGCTTCTGGAACTGTCCGATATCGGTCTGCGCGACCGGGCCGTAAATCGCGATCGCCGCGCTATTGACCAGGATATCGAGCCCGCCCAGCGTTTCCACCGTCTCTTGCACGGCGCGCCGGATGGCGTCCGGATCGGCACTGTCGGCCTGGATCGCCGCGCCGCGGCGCCCCGCCCGCTCGATCGCGGCGACCACGCCCAATGCGCGCTCGGGCGAGTTCTGGTAGGTGATGACGACGTCGGCGCCGTTGTCGGCGAGGGCTTGCGCGATCGCGGCGCCGATGCCGCGCGAGCCGCCGGTGACGAGGGCGCGCTTGCCGGTGAGCTTGTTCATGGTGCTTCCTTTCATGCTTTGATGGAGACCCGGGTCCGGGTCGGTTAAATCGGACTCAATGACTGCCGTAGTAGCCGCCGTAATACTTGACAGGCGACCAGGCCGGCAGCACCTCGGGCAGTTGCGGCGACAGCGCACGGTAGTCGTGTGCACCGAATACCACCCTGCCGTCCATGACCGTCAGGACCGAGGCAATCGACTTGATCTGGTTTTCCGGAACGGCAAAGTAATCCCGGTCCAGTAGTGCGAAGTCGGCCAGGTGGCCGGGCGCGATCATGCCCAGCTCGGATTCCGCGTTCATGAACCAGGCCGCCCGGCGGGTGAACATCGCCAGCGCTTCGGCGCGGGTCAGGCGGTTGTTTCTGGCCAGTACTTCGGAGCCGGACACCGATTTGCCTGACACCATCCAGCTGATACCGACCCAGGGATTGAAGGTCGCGGCGCGGAAGGCGTCCGTACTCATGGCCACATTGACGCCGCTGTCGACCAGCTCGCGCAAACGCGGGGTCAGCAAGGCCTTGTCACGACCGTGGGTCTTGATGAAACCATCGCCATGCAGCGCCATCTTGGGGTCGAGCGCAATGCCGCCGCCGAGCGCCTTGACCCTGGCGATGTTGGCCGGGCTGATGGTCTCGGCGTGCTCGATACTCCATCGCAAGCCGCTGAGCGGTGTCTTCTTGTCCAGCGCCTCCAGGGCGTCGAGGAAGGGCGTGATGTTTTCGTCATAGCTGATGTGCATGCGGAAAGGAATGCGCCGCTGGACCAGCTTGCTCACATCACGCTCGACCAGCTGCTGCATCTTGGCCGGCTCGATGATGACCGCCGGCCGGTCGAAATTCTCATGGTCGTGCACATCCAGGTGCAGCACTTCGCCGGCGCCCCGGTACACATGGCCGTGCGCCAGCGCCGGGTGCAGGTTGTCTCCCGGGCTGATCGGCGCGGTGCGGGTGGTCACCCCGATCTGCGCATCTACCATATTCATCGGACTGCCGTCGCCAAACTGCATGTCGACGAAGGGCATGCGGATATGGAGACGATTGTCGCGCGCCAGGGCGTCGACATTGGCCTGGAGCTTGGGATAGCCGCGGTTGCCGGCATCGATCGCCGAGGTGACCCCGAACCGGTTGAGGCCATGAACCACATGCACCAGCGAGCTCACCTCTTCGGCGGCGCTCAGCTGCGGCACCATGGTCTCCATCGCGATGAAGGTGAAGGTATAGCCGTGCACCACGCCCGTATAGTTACCCTTGGCGTCTTTTTCGAACTCGGTGCCCGGCAATTGCGGAAACTTGTCGGTGCCTACACCAAACGCTGTCATTGCCTGCTCGTTGACGAAGGCGCGGTTGTAGGCGTACTGCACGATCAGGGGCCGGTCGGGCACGGCCTTGCGCAGTTCGGCCATGGTCGGAAAACGCTTTTCCTCAAACTGGTAGGGCGACCAGCCGCCGATCACCTTGACCCAATGGCCTTCGGGCGTGCGTTTGGCCTGCTCGCCCAGCATGGCCAGCGCACGGCGCAAGGTCGGCACGCCGTCCCAGCGCAGGTTGTAGTTGTAGCCGCTTTCGTTGAGGACGTGGGTATGGGTGTCGATGATGCCCGGGATTAGCCTGCGGCTGCCCGAATCGATGACCCGGGTGCCGGCCCCCTTCAGGGCCAGAATCTCGGTATCGGTGCCGACCGAATAGATGCGGCCACGCTTGACGGCCAGGGCCGAGGCCTCGGGCTGGGCCGGATTGCCGGTGAAGATCCTGGCGTTGTGGACGATCAGGTCGGCAGCGGCCGATTGTGCTGCGGCCTGCGCCTGGCAGCCGGGCATCGCGCACAGTGCCAGCACCGCGATGAGTAGTCTCGTCATCATTGTCATCCCTCTTGGATAAGTGTCTGGTGCACGATTGATTTTTCGCAAACACCCCACACCACGAATCTTGGTGCACGCCTGCGTCCCCAACAAGCCACTGCCATGGAACGCAGCGTTCACGTGGCTGGACCGCTGGGTTCGCCTGGCAGGCGGCGCCCTGTTCCCGGGCCCGCAGCCCGGTCGAAAGAGAGAGGAAAATCCACGCCTCCCCGGGCCGTCCGGTCCCACAACAGCGGTGTCGGGCGTGCTAGACTTTTCGATGGCAGCAAGAGGTAGACGGACTATGCGCGACGGCGTCAGCGTTTACGACACCGCAACAAGCAATGGACCGGATGATGGAACTGACAGATTTTCACTTTTTCGTGAGCATCGTTGACTGCGGTGGCTTCAGCGCGGCCAGTCGCGCGCTCGGGATTCCGAAGGCGACCCTGAGCCAGCGCATGACGCGGCTCGAGGCCATGCTCGAAGTGAGGCTGTTGATCCGCTCATCGCGTTACGTCGGCATGACCGAGGCCGGGGGCGACTTTTACCGCCATGCGGTGGCGGCGCTGCGCGAAGCGGACATGGCGAAAACCGTGGTGCGCCAGCGGCTGGTCGAGCCTTCCGGCCTGGTGCGCTGCACGGCCGGCATCGCGACCATGCATTTCGGGCTGTCCGACATCATTTCGCGCTTCCTGACCAAATACCCAAAGGTCAACATCGTCGCGCACGCCACCGACAAGTTTGTCGACATCGTCAAGGAAGGCTATGACGTCGCCGTGCGTGGTCATTCGGAGCCATTGCAGGATTCGGGACTGGTGCAGCGCACGCTCGCCACCGGCCCCATCACGCTGTTCGCCGGCACCAATTACCTGGCGCTCAATGGCGAGCCGACCGGTCCGCGCCAGCTCGAATCGCACTGGGCCTTGTGCATGACCCGCGAGACCATGCCGGGAACATGGCGTCTGCAGCATCTGCGCCAGGAACAGGAAGATTTTATCGTGGCCCTGAAACCCAGGCTGGTGAGCGAAGATGTGCGCACGTTGCAGAGAGCCGCCATCGACGGCCACGGCGTGGTGGCGCTGCCACCATATGTGTGCGAGGAAGCGGTACGCGCCGGCCTGCTGCGCCGCGTGCTTCCGGACTGGACACTGGGACTGGCCACGATGACGGCCCTGATCCCGCATCGGCAGGGAATGCTGCCATCGGTGCGGGCTTTTCTCGACCACCTGGTCGACGAGGTGCCCAGGACCATGGTGGTATAGGCGCAGGCGGGATGCACATCCCGCCACCGCCGTCACACCTGCATATTCATGATGTCCTGATACGCCGACACCAGCTTGTTGCGTACTTGCACCGTGCTCTGGAAGGCGATGCTCGATTTCTGCATCGCGACCATGGTGTCCGACAGGCTGACCGTGTCGTCGCCCATCGTGAAACGCCGGCTCAGCGCCTGCGCCTCGGCCGAACGGTCGCTCACACCCTGCAGTGAATTGTGCAGGGCTTGCGCGAAGTCGAGCTTGACCGCCGACTTGCCGCCCACCGCGCCGGCATTGCCCAAACCGGCAGGCGCCACTGGCCCTGCCGCGTCGGGCTTGCTGGCCGCCGACTTGAGCTGCTCCATCATGGCCTGGATGCGGCTGCTGTCGATGCCGCCAATTCCGCCAATACTCATCATGCCTCCCACACGTTATTGCCTTGTAGAATGATCTACAAATGCATTCAGGTAGTCAGAATATCAGCGCAAACCCCAACTCCAGGGGTGAGTTAGACCGGTAAATGCCCCCTATTTCGGGGTTTGAATGTTGCGCCACGGCTCCATAATGCTGCCTGTCCCCACCTATTTCACGAACCCACTCCATGGCAGCAACTGCTGAAGACCTTCTCGACAACACCCAGGGCCAGTCGGGCCGCCAGTCGTTTTTCCAGACGACGATGGGCAAGCGCGTCGCCATTGGCGGCGGCATCGCGCTGATCCTGGCGCTGATGATCGCGGTCTGGATGTGGAGCCAGGTGCCTGAGTACCGGGTGCTGTTCGCCAATTACAGCGACCGCGACGGTGGTGCGATCACCGCCTCGCTCGACCAGATGGGGGTGCCGTATAAGTTTTCCGAAGGCGGCAGCGCGATCCTGGTGCCGGCCGAGCAGATCCACGACCTGCGCCTGAAACTGGCCGCGCAAGGTTTGCCCAAGGGCGGCAACGTCGGCTTCGAGCTGATGGAAAACCAGAAGCTGGGCGTGTCCCAGTTCCTGGAACAGGTCAACTACCAGCGCTCGCTCGAAGGCGAGCTGGCGCGTTCGATCCAGTCGCTCGGTTCGGTGGGCGCCGCGCGTGTCCACCTGGCGCTGCCGAAACCGTCCGTGTTCGTGCGCGACCAGCAAAAGCCGACCGCCTCGGTGCTGCTCAACCTGCAGCCGGGCCGCGCCCTCGACCAGGGCCAGGTCAGCGCCATTACGCACCTGGTCGCCTCCAGCGTGCCAGAACTGACCATCGGCAACGTGACCGTGGTCGACCAGAACGGCACCCTGCTGTCGGAACAAACCAGCAAGGGCGCCGGCAACAAGATGCTCGACGCCACCCAACTGAAGTACGTCGACCAGGTCCAGCAGAACATCATCAAGCAGGTCGAATCGATCATCAAGCCGCTGGTCGGCGAGGGCAATGTGCGCGCCGAAGCGACCGCCGAGGTGGACTTCGCCCAGGTCGATACCGCGGCCGAGATGTACAAGCCGAACTCGCCGCCAGAGCCGCAGGCGATCCGCAGCCAGCAGACCTCGGAAACGCAAGGCGCCGGCGGCGCCGCGTCGGGCATCCCGGGCGCGCTGTCGAACCAGCCGCCGGGCGTGAACACCGCGCCGCTCGATGGCGCAGCGCCGCCCGAAACGCCGGCCCCGACCGGCCCGAGCACCAAGAACTCGACCACCAATTTCGAAGTCGACAAGACCATCCGCTACGAACAGCGTCCGATGGGCGGCATCAAGCGCCTGACGGTCGT
>Ga0265798_10011986_pt1 | contig 10506 bp, 7 predicted proteins | sample P3T30metagenome_FD_192430 | JGI IMG/M metagenome (GOLD analysis project Ga0265798, IMG submission 192430) | Plant litter microbial communities from East Loma Ridge, Irvine, California - P3 T30 | ecosystem: Environmental > Terrestrial > Plant litter > Unclassified | place: USA: California... | reverse complement strand
CGTTGATCTGAAGGGGCATGGGTCGAGTCTCGCAGGGCCGTCGGGGGCCTGCGGACGCCGCAGCGTCGCCGACCGGGGAGGAGCGGATCGAGGACGCACCGACTCGAGGAGGCGCGGATCACCCCCGCGGACCCGCCGAGGCGGTGTCAGTGACCGGCGGTGAAGCGCGCCTGCACGGCGGTGGCGGTCTGGGCCGTGTTGTTGTAGATGGTGCTGTTGTCGACCTGGCCGGCGAGGAAGTTGCTGGTCGGGGTGCCGGTGAAGCCGGCGAGCGGGCCGTAGCCGATGCGCCAGTAGCCGGTCGCGGACTGGGCGGTGCGCGACGTCGAGTCGGTGATGACCGACTTGCCGTCGACGTAGACGACGGTGCCGGCGGTGCTCGACAGGGTGGCGACGACGTGGTGCCAGGCGCCGTCGTTGTACGCACCGGTCGTGGTGAGCGTCTTCACCGACGACGTGGTGGGGCGGACGCCGAAGGCGAGGCGGCCGGCGTTCGTCATGAAGAGGGCGCGGTCGGCGTTGGCGGTCGTGGTGCCGGTCGGCGTGGTCGTGAACGAGGCGAGCGCGCCTCCGCGGGCCGTGGTCGTCTTGAACCAGGTCTCGATGGTGAACGACGCCTGGCCGGTGAGGTTGACGGCGGTCGTGACCTGCCCGGTCGAGCCGTCGAGCTGCAGCGACGGGCTGTCGTTCACGGCGCACGACCCGCTGACGAACGAGGCGCCCGAGGTCAGCGTGCCGACGCGGGCGAAGCTGCTGCCGTCGGTCGTGGTCGTGCCCGAGAGCTCGTTGTACGGGAACCCGAACGAGGTCTCGTTGCTGTACGTCTCTTTGAGGCAGTCGTAGTTGGCGTCGGCGTTGTAGTTCGAGCCGGGGTTCGCCACCGGAGCCGAGTAGGCGGCGCCGGCGCCGCCGCCCACGACGAGCGTGAAGGCGAGACCCGAGGCGACGACCATCAGTCCGAGCACGCCGGCGGAGGCGCGGAGCCGGGCGAGACGACGCTCGCGACGGCGGAGGGCACGGCGGGTGCCCGCCGAGGAGGCGCGGGTCGCGATGCCGGAGGCGACCGACCGGAGCCCGGTGGTGCGGATCGAGCCGACCCGCGCCTCCTTGGCCTCACGGAGCAGGTCGCGGTCGAGACGCGACGCCCCGAGCAGCAGCAGGAGGACGCTGCCCGTGACGATCAGGTGACCGTACTGGTGGCCGGCCGCCCAGACGAACGGCATGCCGAGGTAGGGGACGCGGAGGAACCCGACGCCCACGACCGCGCTGCGCTCGATCGGGGTGGAGTCGGCCTCGGGGTTGGCGTCGCCCTTCGTGACGATGGAGGTGCCGGTGCCGTTGTCGAGGTAGCGGTGCAGACGCAGGTGGTCGGCGTGGTCGGGATCGTCGAACAGCAGCACCTGGCCCTTGTGGATCGACGACTCGGCGACGGGCTTCGCGACGATGATGTCGCCGGGGCTGATGCGGGGCTCCATGCTGCCGGTCATGACCGTGGTGGGGGTCCAGCCGATGAGGGCGGGACCCGCCGACCAGAGCAGCAGACCGAGCAGCGTGCCGAGCACGGTGCGGGCGAGCGTCGCCAGCAGGAGGCGGACCCAGGGGCCCGACGAGCGAGAGGCGCCCCGCGGGACCGTGATCGACGCTGTCGCCGGCGAGGGCTGCAGCTTCAGGTCGATCGTGGTCACGGGGCGCCTCTTCGGTGTCGGTTCGGGTTGCGGTGGTGCGGGTGGAGCGGTGCGGGTAGCGGTGGTGCTGGAGCGGGTCGTTCCTGGTGGTGGTGCAGCACGGCGGTTCGGGGGGCCGTGCGGGTGGTGCAGCACGGCGGTTCGGGCCGCCGTGCGGGTGGTGCAGCACGGCGGTTCGGGCCGCCGTGCGGGTGGTGCGGTTCTCCTGCGGCGGTTCGGGCCGCCGCGGAAGGGGTGGTCTCGGCGGTTCGGGCCGCCGTGACCGGTGTGTCGATCCGACTGGTTCGGGGTGTCGGATCGGTTCCCGCCGCCGGCCGGGAGGGGGCAGGGCGTCCGGCGGCGGGAGTCGAGAGGGCTGCGGGTCAGCCCGGAGATCAGCTGTTCTGGGCCTCCCACGTGAGGCCGAGGGCCGCGGTGCCGCCCTGCGTGGTGTTGGGGGCCGAGGGGCTGACCGTGTAGGTGACCTGGTAGGTGCGGGTCTCGGACGCGGTGCCGGTGGGGGCCCAGGTGCCGACGCCGGTGGCGAAGTTGGTCGAGGAGGTGCCGAAGGCGGCGAGCGAACCCGAGTAGAGCGACGCGCCCTGGCCGAGGGCGGTGAAGCCGGAGCAGGTGCCGAAGCCGCCGCCCGTGCCCTGGACGACGCTCAGCGTGATGTTCGACGCGAGGTCCTTCGTGGTGGTGGCGTTGGTGCCGTAGAGCTTGACGGTGGAGGCGAGCGACCCGGTCGAGGTGACGGCGATGCAGTTGGTGCCCGTCGAGCCCGGCTTGAGGTTGGCGGCCGTGAAGAGCGCGGTGTTGTTGTCGTCGTCGGTGAGGGCGACGCTGCCGGCCGTCCAGTTGCTCGTGGGGTTGACCGTGGTCGACGAGAAGGCCGAGTACGAGGCCTGCGAGACGACGACGCCGCTGGCGACGAGGGCGGCGGGGATGGCGATCCAGGCGGCGAGGCGGGTCATGCGGGGGGTGGGACGGGACATGGTGTGCTCCAAGTGGTTAGCGGGGGCTGATCAAGACGGGGGTGGGGTACTCGGTGTCGAGTGATTCGCAATCCGAGTAGTTCGTTACCCGAGTTGTTCGTTTCCCAAGTGGTACGACAATCAAGATACTTGCGTATCGAATCGCTCGCAAGCGGAGAGAAGTCCCCAGTGAGGGGGGTATCTTGATGACCGAGATACTTGTTGAATGAACGAGTGGCGCATGCCGCGACGTACTGCGAGGAGCAGCCTCCCCCGATGACCGATGTCTCGCCCCAGCCCGCCCGCGGTGCGGCTCCGCCCCTCGACCCGCACGGCGAGGTCGACGTGACGGCGGCGATCATCGCCTTCGGACGACTCGAGCAGAGCAACACGGCGGTGATGAAGATCGTCGCCTCGCAGCTCGGTCTCGGCGTCACCGACATCCGCGCCCTCGTGTTCCTGGCCGGTGCCGCCGATGTCACGCCCAAGATGGTGACCGAGCACATCGACCTGTCGACGGGCGCCACCACGAGCCTGATCGATCGTCTCGACGCCGCCGGGTACGTCCGCCGGTCCGACCACCCCACCGACCGGCGCAGCACCGTGCTCGAGCTCGCCCCGCGAGGCGAGAAGGCCATCGCCGACGTGGCGGCGGTGTACCGCGCGGCGTTCCGCGAGGCGGTCGACCCCCACTACCTCGAGTTCTTCGCCATCGCCCTGCACTCGCTCGCCGACTCCCTGCGGGTCCGCGCCGGGAGCGGGCTCGACGAGGTGCTCTGAGCCCACAGCCCGGCGCCGTCCCCCGGACGCCGCCGCGTCGTTCCTCGTAGCCTGGGTCGATGACTCCGTCCGACGTTCTCATCGAGGCCTTCGACCGCCTCCCCGCCATCGCCCGCGACGCCGTCTCCGGTCTGACGGTCGACGACCTCGCCTGGCGACCCGATCCCGAGGCGAACACGATCGCCTGGCTGGTCTGGCACACAGCCCGCGGGCAGGACGTCCAGATCGCCGATCTCGCTGCGAGCGAGCAGGTCTGGACGGCCGACGGCTGGGCCGAGACGTTCGGGCTGCCCTTCGCGCCCGGCGAGATGGGCTACGGGCAGAGCGCCGCCGAGGCCGGCGAGGTCCGGGTCGAGGCCGACCTGCTGATCGGCTACCTCGAGGCCGTGACGCTGCGGACCCGCGGCTACCTCGACGACCTCGACCCCGCGTCGTACGCCGACGTGGTCGACGAGCAGTGGGAGCCGCCGGTCACCGCGGGCGCCCGCCTCGTCAGCATCCTCGGCGACTGCAGCCAGCACATCGGCCAGGCGTCGTACGTGCGCGGCCTGCTCGACCGCCGCTGACCGAGCGTCCGGACGGTCGCTGACCGCGGTTCGGGGTGCTGCGGCGGGTGCCCGTCGTCGCCGGCGGGTCGGCGCCGACCCGCCGCGCATGACGGGAACCCGCCGTACCGGCCTGGGGAACGCAGAAGCCGAGGAGGTGCGGGTACCTGACCCGCGCCTCCTCGGCTCCTGTGCTCCGCCTACGCCTTGGCGGCGGCGAGCTGGTCGATCAGACGGTCGCCGGGGCGCGTCTCGATCATCTCGGCCTCGATCTCGGCGCGGTCGAGCAGCTCCTCCATGCGGCGGCGACGGGGGCGCGTGATCAGCGTCACGACGGTGCCCTGCTTGCCCGCACGACCGGTGCGACCCGAGCGGTGCATGTAGGTCTTGTACTCGTCGGGCATGTCGGCCTGCACGACGAGGGTGATGTCGTCGACGTGGATCCCGCGGGCGGCGACGTCGGTCGCGACCAGCACGTTGACGCGACCGCTCGTGAGCATCTGCAGGTTGCGGGTGCGGCGGGCCTGGTTCAGGTCGCCGTGCAGGCTCGTCGACCGGATGCCCGCGTCTTCGAGCTGATCGGCCAGCTGCTCGGCGAATGCGCGGGTGCGGGCGAAGACGAGGGTCTTGCCCTCGCCCGAGGCGAGCTGCTCGATGACGGCCGTCTTGTCGCGCTGCTCGATGACGAGGACGCGGTGGTCGATGGTCGCGCTGGCCTGGTCCTCGCCGGCGACCTCGTGGACGGCCGGGTTCACGAGGAACTCGTCGACGAGCTTCGCGACGCCCTTGTCGAGGGTGGCGCTGAAGAGGAGCTTCTGGGCGCGCGAGCCGTCGCGCTTGACCGGAGCGGTCTCGCGGATGATGCGCTGCACGGGCTCGAGGAACCCGAGGTCGCACATGTGGTCGGCCTCGTCGAGCACCGTGATGACGACCTCGCTGAGGTCGAGTCGCCCCTGGTCGATGAGGTCCTCGATGCGGCCGGGGGTGCCGATGATGATGTCGACGCCGCGGTTGATCGCACCGACCTGGCGAGCCTGGGGCACGCCGCCGTAGACCTGGGTGGTGAAGAGGCCGACCGAGCGGGCGATGGGCTGCACGGTGCGGTCGATCTGCATCGCGAGCTCACGCGTCGGGGCGAGGATCAGCGCGCGGGGCTTGCGACCCGGCTTGCGGCCCTTGGCGCCGTTGTTCTCCATGAGCTTCTCGACGAGCGGGGCGCCGAACGCGATGGTCTTGCCCGAGCCCGTGCGGCCGCGGCCGAGCACGTCGCGGCCCTTCAGGACGTCGGGGATCGTCGCCGCCTGGATGGCGAAGGGCGCCTCGGCACCCATCGAGGCGAGCTGACGCTCGATGTTGTCACCGAGACCCAGGTCGCCGAAGCTGACGCCCTCGACGTCCGCCGCCGTGACGACCTCGGCCTTGAGCTTCTCGAGCTTGACGTCGTCTTCGGGCGAGTAGCCGGCGCCGGCGCGCTTCGGGTAGAAGTCGCTCGGACGCTCGGTGCGCGAGTCGCGATCGGCGCGGTCGAACGAGCGCGGGGCGCGATCGGTGCGGGCCGGGCGGTCGGCGCGGTCGTTGCGGTCGTACGAGCGCGGGGCGCGATCGGTGCGGTCGTCGCGGCCGTACGAGCGCGGGGCGCGATCGTCGCGGTCGAACGAGCGCGGTGCGCGATCGCGGTCGTCACGAGCCGGACGGTCGCTCCGCGTCGGGCGGTCGTACGAACGGGGGGCGCGGTCGTCGCCACGGGCCGGACGGTCGTCGCGGCCGTACGACCGAGGCGCGCGGTCGTCGCGTGCCGGACGGTCGGTGCGCGTCGGGCGGTCGTACGAACGGGGGGCGCGGTCGTCGCCGCGGGGCGGACGGTCGTCGCGGTCGTACGAACGAGGCGCGCGATCGCGGTCGTCGCGGGCCGGGCGGTCGGTGCGGTCGTAGCCGCGCGACGGACGGCCGTCGCGGCCGGCGCGAGCAGCTTCCTTGCCGCCGTCGCGACCCCAGCCGCGGGCGGCGTCGCGTCCGCCGTCACGGCCGCGCTCGCCGTTGCGGGCGTCGTGGTCGCGGGGGGCGAAGCGGCTGTTGCCGGTCTTCTCGCGGGGCTCCCAGTTGGGGCGGCCGGCGCCGGCGCGCGGGGCGTCGCCGCGGCGTTCGGCGCGCGAGTCGGAGTTCCAGCGCTGCTTGCGCTCGGGGGCGCCGGCTTCTTCGGCGCGGTGGCCGCGGTGCTTGGGGCTCTTGGAGCCGTTGCCGCGGGCTCCGCCGGTGCTGCTGGCGCGCGAGGGCGTCTTGTCGTAAGGAGGCATGAGTTTCTTTCCGGGCTTGCGGATGACGCGAAGAAATACCCGGGCAGCCGTTGACCAGGACCGTTCACAATCGTGAATTCATCCCGTCGAGATCCGACGGGAATCCGGCCCACAAGACTTACAAACCCTCATGCGCACCCCCGTCGTGACGAGCGGGCGGTGCAGTCGCGCCACAGGCGCGGTGTCTTGAGCCGACCAGACGACGATACCCGACCCGCGCCTCCGGCAAAAGCCCCCCTTACACCGTCTCACTCCCGCCGGCCCGGCCCCGCCCGGCCCGCCAGGCGAAATGCGCCGAGAGGGACGAAACGCGCTGCGGCCGCGAAGCGCTTCGTCCCTTCTCGGCCAGAACCTGCCCCGGCGCCCCGGCCGCGCGCCGCCTACGCGGCGGCGCGCCGCTCCGCACGGCGCTCGCGCGCACCCTCGACCAGGTAGTACAGCACCGGCAGCACGACCAGCGTCAGCACCGTGGACGACACGAGCCCGCCGATGACGACGATCGCGAGCGGCTGCGAGATGAACCCGCCGTGGCCGGTGATGCCGAGCGCCATCGGCAGCAGCGCGAAGATCGTCGCGGTCGCCGTCATGAGGATCGGCCGCAACCGCCGCGACGCGCCCTCGAGCAGGGCCTCGCGCACGCGGAGACCGCGGGTGCGGTACTGGTTCACCAGGTCGATGAGCACGATCGCGTTCGTCACCACGATGCCCACGAGCATCAGCACGCCGATCAGCGAGGCGACGCCGAGCGGGACGCCCGAGGCGATCTGCAGCAGGATCGCACCGGTCGCCGCGAACGGGATCGACACCAGCAGGAGGAACGGCTGCAGCAGGCTGCGGAACGTCGCCACCATGACGATGTACACGATCAGGATCGCGATCAGCACGGCCAGGCCGAGCTGCGAGAACGCGTTCGCCTGGTCGGCCGTGACCCCGCCGATCTCGGTGTCGGCGCCGGCGGGCAGGTCGAGACCGGCGAGCGCGTCGGTCACCTCCGTGCTGGCGGTCGACAGGTCGTCGCCCGACGGGGTGACGGTGACGGTCGCCGTGCGGACGGCGTCGGCGGTCGTGACCGAGGTGGGCCCCGTGGTCTCGTCGATCGTCGCGATCGAGTCGAGGCGCACCGGCCCGGTCGGGCCGGGCACCTCGACGGCGCGGAGCTCGTCGAGGTTCGCCGGGGGCGTCGGAGCGACGGTGTAGACGTCGATCGAGCTGTCGTCGATCTCGATCGAGCCGACCTGCAGCGGCTGCACGGCCTGTGACACGATGGCGCCGACCGCGACCTCGCTGAGGCCGAGCGCCGCCGCGTCGTCGCGGTCGATCTGCACGCCGATGATCGGCTGGGCCGACGCGAGGTTCGAGTTCGCCTCGGCCGTGCCGGGCAGATCGCGCACGGTCGAGAGCACCGTGTCGGTCGCCGACTGCAGCGTCTCGGGGTCGGGCGCCGAGACGTCGATCGAGATGTCGTTGCTCGTGCCGAATCCGCTCGAGGCCGTGACCTCGATGTCGCCCACGTCGCCCAGCCCGTCGAGCCGGTCGCGCACGTCGGCCTGGAGGGCGTCCTGATCGGCGCTCTCGTCGGTGGTGATCGAGTAGGTGACGGTGCTGTCGCCCGTCCCGCCGAAGAAGCTGGCGATCGAGGTGCCGCTCGACCCGATGGTCAGCTGCACGGTCTCGATGCCGTCGACGCCGTCGAGGGCCTCCTCGACCTGGGTGGCCGCGTCGGACTGCGCGTCGAGGCTCGTCGCCGGGGCGAGCGTCTGGGTGACGCTGAACGTGTTCTGCCCGCTCGCGCCCAGGAAGTTCGTCTTCATGAAGGGCACGGCCGCGGCCGTCCCGCCGAGGATCAGCACGGCGACGACGATCGTGACGACGGGCCGACGCAGGGTGCCGCGCAGCACCGGCACGTAGACCCGGCGCAGACGGTCGAGGGGCGCCCCGGCGGAGGGGTCGGAGGCGCGGGTCGTCAGCACCTCGACCGCCTCGGCCCCGGAGGAGGAGCCCGCACCCGCGGCACCCGCGTGCTTGTGCGTCTTCGGCGCCCGCAGGAACCAGTACGCCAGCACGGGCACGATCGTCAGGGCGACGAACAGCGAGGCGACGAGGGCGATGGTGACCGTCAGGGCGAACGGTCGGAACAGCTCGCCGGTGATGTTGCCGACGAACGCGAGCGGCAGGAACACCACGACGGTGGTGACGGTCGAGGCGGTGATGGCGCCGGCGACCTCGCGGACGCCGACGGTGATGGCCTGCAGCCGGTCGGCGCCCGAGGTCAGGTGCCGCTTGATGTTCTCGATGACGACGATGCTGTCGTCGACGACGCGGCCGATCGCGATCGTGAGGGCGCCGAGGGTGAGGATGTTGAGCGTGTAGTCGGCCGCCTGCAGCCCGATGAACGTGATGAGCACGCTGGTGGGGATGCTGATGGCCGTGACGATCGTCGATCGGATCGACAGCAGGAACACCAGGATGACGATCACGGCGAAGACGAGGCCGAGCAGCCCCTCGGTCGCGAGGCTGTCGATCGACTGCTGGATGAACGGCGCCTGGTCGAAGACGACGGTCAGGTCGACGCCGTCGCCGAGGTCGGTGGCGAGGGCGGGGATCGCGTCGCGCACCGTCTCGGAGACGTCGACCGTGTTGGCGTCGAGCGTCTTCGTGACCGCGACCGTGAGGGCGGGCTCGCCGTTGACGCGGCTGATCGAGGTGACCGGCGCCGAGGTCAGCGCCACGTCGGCGACGTCGTCGACGGTGACGGCGGAGCTGCCGCCGAGCAGCGGCAGGGCGGCGACCTGATCGGCGCTCGTGATGCGCTGACCGGCCTGGATCGACAGCGTCTGTCCGTCTTGCGTGATGGTGCCGCCGGGGATCAGCTGCCCGTTGGCGTCGAGGGCGTCCTGGAACGCCTGCGTCGTCAGACCGGCGGCGGCGAGCGCATCGCGGTCGGGGGTGATGGTGACGCGCTGCCCGGCGTCGCCGTAGATGGATGCCTCGCGCACCCCGTCGAGCTTCTGCAGGTCGGGCACGGTCGTGTTCGTCAGCCGGTCGACGAGCTGCTGGGCGTCGGAGTCGTCGTACCCGGTGACGGCGATCTGGATGATCGGCAGGTCGTCGAGGCTGCCGGTGACGACCTGGGTGTCGACGGCGTCGGGCAGGGTCAGCCGGTTGATCGCCGACTGGATCTTCTGCTCGGCGTTGTCGAGGTCCGTGCCGTAGGTGAACTCCGCCGAGACGGTGCTGGTCGAGGTGCTCGACGTCGCGGTGGTGCCCTCGAGCCCCGGGATGATCTGCACCGCCTGCTCGATCGGCGTCGAGACGTCGTCGTTGACGACCTCGGGCGTGGCCCCCGGGTACGAGCTGACGATGGCGATCTGCGGGAACTGGACGTTGGGCGCCAGCTCCTGCTTCAGCGACGTGAGAGCGACCCCGCCGAAGACGGCGACGACGATCGTGACGAGGGCGATCAGTGCGCGGTTGCGGAGACTGAAGACGGACAGCAGATGCACGGGACTCCGGTGGTCAAGAGGAGAGAGAGGGAGGCGCGGTGCACGACGTCCACCGCGCCTCCCATTGTCACCACTCTCTCTGGGAACTGGCGGCCCCCTCATACCCGCCTGTGGACGGGATCGACCGAAGCCGAGGAGGTGCGGGGCGGCTCCGACCAGGCGACCCTCAGACCACCTCGGCCAGCAGCGGCGAGGCCGGCGCCTGCACGCCGTCGATGCCGTCCCACGCCGAGCGCAGGGCCGCGAGCGCGCGGTCCGTCTCGGTCTCGCCGTACGAGAACGGCACGCGGAGGAACCGCTCGAACGCGCCGTCGACGCCGAACACGGGCCCGGCCGCGAGCAGCAGGCCCTCGCGGCGCGCGGCGAGGGTCAGCTGCGAGCTGACGGGCGCGCCGAGTCCGACCCAGGTGCTGAGCCCGCCCGCGGGCGACGGGACGTCCCACGAGGGGAACGCGCTGCGGAGGCCGGCGACGACGCGGTCGCGACCTCGTCTCAGGTGCGCGGCCCGCGCCTCCAGCACGGTGTCGAGGTCGGCGAGCAGCTCGGCGACGACGAGCTGCTCGAGCACGGGGGTGCCGAGGTCGCCGGCCGAGCGTGCGCGGACGAGGCGGTCGACGAGCGGCCGGTCGGCGCGGATCCAGCCGATGCGCAGCCCGCCCCAGAGCGACTTGCCGACCGACCCGATCGACACGGCCCGCCCGTACGCCGCCATCGGCAAGGGCCGCCCGGCAGCAGCACCAGCACCT
>Ga0265798_10011982_pt1 | contig 10509 bp, 7 predicted proteins | sample P3T30metagenome_FD_192430 | JGI IMG/M metagenome (GOLD analysis project Ga0265798, IMG submission 192430) | Plant litter microbial communities from East Loma Ridge, Irvine, California - P3 T30 | ecosystem: Environmental > Terrestrial > Plant litter > Unclassified | place: USA: California... | reverse complement strand
CAAACCAATTACCAGGCCCACATGGCTGGCACCGACCGTTCCGAAACGGCTAGCGAGCGCCACGCCGAGCACCCCGAAACGGCGCTCGATGGTGACTTGCCGCCTTTGCACTTGCCCGGCCAGCCCGAAACCGAAACTGTATAATGCCTGCGTAAGCTCTTCGGAGTCCTATGCTACTGAAAAGGCCAGCCGCAAGGCTGGCCTTTTTTATGTCCCTTACCTTTGCCTCATGGTTTCTTCCCGCGATAAAATGCTCGGTCGCATTCGCACGGCGCTGGCTAGCGGGCCTGCGCCGCTACCGCCCGCACCCGACTGGGCCGCGTCGGTACATCCGTCGCTGCCTGTTGCTGACATAGCAGTAGCTTTTGCCGAAAGCTTTAGGCGTATTGGCGGAGAGTTTTTTTACTGCGAAGATGCGGTGCAGCTGGGCCAAGCGCTACGCGCCTGGCTAGCCGAGCGCCTACCCGCTGGCCAGCAGTTTTACGTGTGGGAACCCTTGCTGCAAGCCTTATTAGCAATGGTAGATGTGCCATTTCAAGCAACAGAAACCGACTTTCGGGCTCAAGCCGCCGCTGGCCTCACCTCTTGCGAAGCACTAGTGGCCCGCACAGGTAGCATTATCGTAGCGCCCGCTACGGCTAGTGGCCGGCGGCTTAGCATCTACCCCGACCAGCACCTCGTGCTAGCCCGGCCTAGCCAGATAGTGGCCGAAATTGGCGATGCCTTGCGCGTGATGCAGGCTCGCTATGGCACCCAATTACCCTCCATGCTCTCGCTCACGACTGGCCCCAGCCGCACGGCCGATATTGAGAAAACCCTTGTGCTGGGTGCCCACGGCCCGCGTCGGCTCAGCTTGTTTTTACTGGAAGATGACGCCGAAACTCCCGCCTGAGCTACCTCCGCTGACCCTGGCGCCGGGCCAGCGCGTATACTTTGCTTCCGATTTTCACTTGGGTGCGCCCGACGCAGCCACCTCCCGCGAGCGGGAGCGTCGCATTGTACGTTGGCTTGATATGGCGGCTAAGGATGCGGCAGCCATTTATTTGGTGGGCGATATTTTCGATTTCTGGTTTGAGTATAAGCACGCGATTCCACGTGGGTTCAGCCGTTTACAAGGCAAGCTAGCCGAGCTGACCGACGCGGGGCTGCCCATCACGCTCTTTACTGGTAACCATGATATGTGGATGTTTGGGTATTTTACCCAGGAGATGGGCATTCCCATCCTGCGCCACCCGGTGAACCAGCGCATTGGCGACCAGCTATTTCATATCGGCCACGGCGACGGGTTGGGGCCGGGCGATTTTGCCTACAAGCGCGTGATGAAGCCGGTGTTTAACTCGGGCCTGATGCAGTGGCTTTTTGCGCGCCTGCATCCCAACTTGGGTATCGGCATTGCCAACCGCTGGAGCCGCCATTCGCGCCTGCAAAATGGTGCCGCCGATGCCACCTACTTTGGCGAAGACGAGTGGCTGCTTGTTTACTGCCGCGAGCTGGAGCAACGCCAGCACCACGACTACTACGTATTTGGCCACCGCCACCTGCCGCTTGATGTGGCCGTGGGCCCCGGTAGCCGGTACATAAACTTGGGCGAATGGGTCAATTATTGCTCCTACGGCGTGTATGATGGCACCGAGCTGGTTTTGCGGGAGTTTGAGAAATAGCGCGCTGCTGGCGGTGTGGCTGCCGCTGGCCGCCGCTGCCCAAAGTACCGTGCCCAGTGCGGCCTCGGTAGCACCTGCTGCCAGGGTAGCCCCCGTGGAGGCAGCGCCCGCCAATAAGACGGCTAGCCCCACCGCGCCGCCCGCCACTACCGCCTGGACCTTAGTCAAAACGCTGGCGCTGCCCAACCCTGGCCCGGCTTCGCTGGACCGGCGCGGCATCCTCTACATTGCCGACCACGACAATAACCTGCGCCAGCTAGGCCGCGATGGCCAGCCGCTCAATACCTACTCGCCTACCCAGCCTGGCCATGTGGCCATCATCGAAGCCTGGAACCAGAATAGCCTGCTGGCTTTCTACGACGACCGGCAGCAGGTGCTGCTACTCGACCGGTTTTTGGCGCCGCTGGCCGAAATTCGGCTGGCCGACTACCTCGACGGCACCGTGCGCACGGCTACGCTGGCGCCCGACGGCCTGCTGTGGCTGCTCGACGAAAGTGCCCTTACGCTACGCGAATTTGACCCGCAGGCTCTGCGCGTAGTGCAAAGCACGCCGCTCGACCTCATCATTGGTCGCAGCCGGCCCGACTTCCGCTTTTTGCGCCAGTACCAGAACAACTTGTACTTGATAGACCATACTAGCGGCATTTTTGTGTTTGACAACTTGGGTAACTATCGCAAAAAACTGCCGTTTCCCGGCCTGGATTTTATCACGTTTCGGGGCGACGAACTGGCATATGTAGCGGGCGGCCAACTCCATTTCTTCCAGTTGTACAACCTCACCGAGCGCACTCAGCCACTGCCCGCTGGCCTTGATGCAACGACCATACGTCAGGTACTGTTTGACGAGCAGTTGGCGTACTTCATTACGTCCAAGGGCGTGAGCATCTACCAGCTTTAACTTGCTCAGGGAGTAGCTGAGCTAATGTGCTGTAGGCCCAGGTATAGCGTAGGTTTTTGACGTTGCTATTAAGGGTAAAAGGTTAAGTGTAGCGCTGTTGCAAAATAAAAAACAGGGTGAAGGCTAGCGCAACCGGGGGCTCGCAGGGCCGTTAGCTGGGGTGAGTTTTATCACCCTACTTTCCCTTTTCCATGAAAGCATTAGTGTTTCACGGCCCGCGCCACGTCAGCGTCGATACCGTAGATGACCCGATTTTGAAGGACTCGCGTGACGCCATCATTCGCGTCACGAGTACGGCCATTTGCGGCTCCGACCTGCACATTTATAACGGCAGTCTACCTACTTCGCCCATGGTGCTCGGCCACGAGTTCATGGGTATCGTGGAAGAAGTGGGCAAAGGTGTGGGCAACCTTAAGCGTGGCGACCGGGTGGTAGTACCTTTTCCGGTGGCCTGCGGCACCTGTTTCTTCTGCAACCACGCGTTGCCGGGTCACTGCGAAAACTCCAACCCCGACCACTACGGCCCCGAAGGTGGCCTGCTGACGCAGAAAGGCGGCGCCCTCTTCGGCTATACTGACCTTTACGGCGGCTACGATGGCGGCCAGGCCGAGTACGTGCGCGTACCCTACGCCGACTTCGGCCCCCGTAAGGTACCGGATTTTTTGACCGATGAGCAGGTACTCTTTCTGACGGATATTTTCCCGACTGGCTACTCAGGCATCGACTGGGCCGAGGTGAAAGGCGGCGAGTTTATCGCCATTTTTGGGGCCGGGCCGGTGGGCATCATGGCTGCCAAAAGTGCTTGGCTACGCGGCGCGGCGCGGGTGGTCATCGTTGATACCCAACAATATCGACTCGACAAAGCTAAAGAAACGACCCGTTGCGAAACCATTCTCTGGGAAAGCCACGACCAGGTAGTGCAGCTTATTCGCGATATGAGCGAGGGCCGGGGAGCTGATGTGTGTGTCGATTGCGTTGGCTTTGAGCCTGACCGCAACTTACTCGACCGCGCCAAAGCGGTGGTAAATCTCGAAAAAGGCTCGCCCAAAATTATCGAAGCCTGCATGAGCGCCGTGCGGCGCGGTGGTGTGGTGTCGGTGCTGGGCGTGTATGCAACCACCAACGATAACTTCCCAGTGGGCCAGTTTTTCGACAAAGGCATCAAGCTGGTAGGCGGCCAGGCACCCGCTCACAAGCACATTGATAAGCTTTTGCAGCACATCATCAAGGGTGAAGTAGTGCTGGATGATATCATTTCGCACCGCCTGCCGTTAAGCCAGGCGGCGCACGGCTACGATATTTTCCGCCATAAAAAAGATAATTGCCTGAAAGTAGTGCTTAAGCCCGGCGAATAATCTCGCTTAGGCCACGTAAAAGCCCGGTTGCCAGCCCTGTAAAAGGGCCTGTGCAGCCGGGCTTTTTTGGCGCTTGCTTACCTTGTTGGTCCGGGCCAGTATAAGGCCAAAGCGCAGCTGCTTTAAGTAGAAATTGATGTTAAAAAAACACCTGCCCACGTTAGCGAGTGGCGCCGTGGCCAGCCTGTGGCTAGCCCTGGCCACGCCACTGCAAGCCCAGAATGTTGTGCCTAAGCTGGCCCCCACCGTTCAGGACGCGGCGCGGCGCCACGCGGTGCTACCTGCCGTGAGGCTGCGTGTACGCGATGCTACCGCTTTCCGGCAGTGGATTAGCCGGGAGCTGCCCCATGCCCACCTGCGCCCAGCAGTTGGGCAGCCTGCTGCGTTCACCGTTAGTAGCCTTACTGCTAAGCAATTGAGCGTATTGGCTGCCTCGCCGTTAGTCGAGTTTGTGGATGTGCCCGACCGTCAGGCCCACGACGAGCGCTTGTTTGGCGGCGCCGACCTCACCGTGAATAACCTGCGGGCCGTGCAGCGGCGCTACCCCGCGCTCACGGGCCAGGGACTGGTAGTGAGCATCAAAGAAAACCCGCTCGATGCTACTGACATTGATTTTCGGGGGCGGTTACTTAATACGCCCGCTGGCACGCCCATCGAGTCAGTCCACGCTAGCATTATGGCCACGCTCATTGCGGGCGCCGGCAATTCGGGGCCGGCTGCCGAAGGCGCGGCGCGGCAGGCGGGCATTGCCTCTTCCTCCTACGCCAACCTGCTACCCGACGCCAACGCCGACCTCACTCGCCTGGGGGTAAGCGTGCAAAACCACTCCTACGGCACCGGCATCGAGAATTATTACGGCTTGGAAGCGGTGGGCTACGACCAGCAAACGCGGCAACTGCCCACGCTGCTGCACGTTTTTTCTTCTGGTAATTCGGGTGCCTTAGCCAGCCCCGATGGCCCGTACAAAGGCCTGGTCGGCGTGGCTAACCTCACCGGGCAGTTCAAAATGTCGAAAAACTCGCTGGCCGTGGGGGCCAGCGATGGGCAGGGCCAGGTTTCGGCCCTGAGTTCGCGCGGCCCGGCCTACGACGGCCGCATTAAGCCCGAACTAGTAGCTTTTGGCGATGCCGGCTCGTCCGATGCCTCGGCGCTGGGCTCGGGCGCGGCGCTGCTGGTGCAGCACGCCTACCGTGCTAGCCAGGGCGGTACGCTGCCCACTGCCTCACTGGTAAAAGCGGCCCTCCTCAACGGTGCCCGCGACGTGGGCCGGCCGGCCGTCGACTATGAGTCTGGCTTTGGCCAGCTGGATGCGCTAAAGTCCGTGCGTACCGTGCTGGACGGCCGCTACCGGGCGGGTACCGTAGGGCAGGGGCAGGAGCAGATTTTTACGCTATCTGTGCCCGCTGGTTCGCAGCAGCTAAAAGTTACCGTGGCCTGGACCGACCCCGAAGCCGCTGCCAACGCCCCGCAGGCGCTCGTCAACGACCTTGACCTCAGTATACTAGGTCCCGATGCCAGCACTTGGCTTCCTTGGGCGCTCAGCACCTATCCCAATCTGGACTCGCTGGCCCGCCCTGCGCGCCGGCGCGCCGACCACCTCAATAATGTGGAGCAGGTAACCATCAGCCTGCCTACTGCGGGTACCTACCAGCTACGGGTGCGCGGCTACGCCGTGCCCAGCGGCCCGCAGGCGTTTAGCCTGGCGTATGAGGTAATAGCGCCCGGCTTTGAATGGCTGACGCCCAGCGCTATCCGCAACGTGCGGCCCGGCCAGGCGGCCCAGCTGCGGTGGGAGTACGCGGGCGCTGCCACCACCGCCCGCTTGGAATACCGGCCCATTGGCCGCGCCACTTGGCGTACCATTACGGCTAGCCTCGACCCCACGCTGCGCACCTATTCTTGGGCTGCCCCCGATACTACCACGCTGGCGCAGCTACGGTGCGTAGTGGGTAATCAGGCGTACGTTTCCGACACGTTTGCGCTAGCCCGGCCGCTGCCTTTGCGCGTAGGCTACGTTTGCACCGATGAAACGCTGCTGACTTGGCCTGCTGCCCCGGGGGCCACTCAGTACCAGGTGTACCGGCTGGGAGCTAGCTTTTTGGAGCCCTTTCAACTCGTGGCCGATACGCTGCTGCGGGTGCTGCCCACCCAAAATGCGGGTCTGTACTTTGCCGTGGCCCCCGTGCTGAGTGGCAAGCTAGCCGAGCGCGGTACCACCAGCAACGTGGCCGAAGCCGGGGTGAGTTGTTATGTTCGCTCATTTTTGCCCCGCTTCCCCATTGCCGATACGGCGCAGTTGGTTTTATCACTGGCTACCCGCTATAATTTGCAGTCCATCCGGCTTCAACGCCTGGGCCTCAACGGTTTCCAAACTATCCAGACGCTCAATCCGATAACCCAGCTAACTACGCGCTTTACCGACCTTACTGCCGAAATTGGGCTCAATCGCTACCGCCTGCTAGGCCAAGATGTGGCCGGCCGTAGCTTCGTCAGCGATACGGTTGATGTGCAGCTCGTGCGCCGGGGCGAACTGCTCGTATTTCCTATTCCCGTGGTGATAGGGCAGGATTTGCAGGTAGCTGGCGAGCCAGGCGTGGCGCTGGAGGCCAGCCTCTACGATGCCCTGGGCCGGCTCGTGCGCACCAGCCGCCTGGGCGGCGCACTCAATCCGTTTGATACTAGCGGCCTGCAGCCAGGAGTATACCTGCTGCGGGCCACGCCCACCGCTGGTGGTGGCCCAGCCCGCACGCGTCGCGTCGTATTAATCAACTAACTACTAACTCACAAAAAGCCCCCAGCCTGCCTTGCAGACCGGGGGCTTTTTGTGAGTTAGTAGTTAGTAGCTTTAGTACAGGTAGTTGAGCGCAATTACATCGTTGGCGTTGAAGGGCCGGTCTACGTTCGTGCCCACACAGGCTAGCATCCAGGAGTTGGGGTCGGGGGCCGATGGCGTACCTGGAATCAGGATGGCGCCCACGCCGGCAGTGCCCTCATTGTTGCCCTGGCCCTTGCGGCCACAGCTGTAGGCGCGGTTCATGTAGTCGGTATGGCGGAAGCCAAGGCAGTGCCCCATCTCGTGCGCCATGATGGTGGCGATGGCATTAGTCGTCTGGTTGCCAATCACACTAGGCACCAGCGTGAAGCCCGGTGCCGGATTGCCATTGGTAGGAAAACCGCCCGACTGCCCTAGCACGCCTGCCCCGAGGCTAGCCGAGTACTTCACTGGCAGGTCGGCAGTGCCGGAGGTAATGCGCGTAAAGCGCAGCTGGAGGTTGGCATCGTTGTAGCGACGGATGGCCTCATCAATAGCCGTCACGTACGAAGCCGGAAACTCGGTCGATAAGTAAACGGTAAGCGTGCGGGGCAGGCCGGTCACCAGGTTGGTGGTGCGGTACTGCTCATCCGAGCCTACGCGCAGAAAAGTGCGGTCGGGAGCGCTGGCTAGTAGTTCCGGCGTTATCAGCATGTCGCCCTCGGCTAGGTAGCCGCCCTGCACGGCCTTGAGGTCGCTGGTATCGAAGCCCAAGGCCTTCACCTGGGCCGTTACTTCGGCCGAAACGGCTTGCGGCTGGGCGGCAGTATCCTGCGTTTTCTGGCATCCGGTGAGCGAGAGGGCAGCGCTGGCCCCTACGGCCAGTAAGGTAGAAAGCTTAATCATCGGCTTGGTTTGGTAAAAATGAGTGAAGCGTAAGACAGTCAGCCAAATATGCGCCGAATTTATTGCCGAGCCAACGAGTGCCCGCTAAATACCCGAATTTTATATGCTGCGCGTTAATTGCAGGTTATATACCTAATAATGAGCAACAAAAGAGCATGGCGAACAACAAAAAGTCCCCGGCCTGCAAGCAGACCGGGGACTGGTTTAGCAGGCTAGCTACTCTACTAGTAGATGTAGTTAAGCGCCGTCAGGTCGTTGGTGTTGAAAGGGCGGTTGACACCGTTGCCCACGCAAGCCAGCATCCAAGAGTTGGGGTCGGCGGCCGAAGGCGTACCGGGGATGAGGATAGCGCCCACGCCGCTAGCACCCTCGTTGGAGGCGCTACCACCGCAGCTATACGCGCGGTTGAAGTAGTCGGTGTGGCGGAAGCCGAGGCAGTGACCCATCTCGTGGGCCATGATGGTAGCGATGTAGTTGGTGTTCGAGCTGTTGATTACGCTGGGTACCAGCGTGAAGCCCGGAGCAGGATTACCGTTAGTGGGGAAGCCACCCGACTGGCCCAGTACGCCCGCGCCGAGGCTAGACGAATACTTTACTGGCAAGTCGGCGGTGCCCGACGTAATGCGACGGAAGGTGAGGCGCAGGCCAGCGGCGTTGTAGCGGCGGATAGCCTCGTCGATAGCCGTAACGTAGGACGCGGGGAACTGCGTCGAGAGGCTCACCGTGAGCACGCGGGGCAGGCCGGTTACCAAGTTGGTGGTGCGGTACTGCTCATCGGCGCCTACGCGCAGCATTTTGTAATCGTTTTTGCCGCTGAGCATGTCCGAAGTCAGCAGCATGTCACCCTCTACTACGTAGCCACCTTCTACGGCACGCAGGTCGCCGGTACCAAAGCCGAGAGCTTTTACCTGCGCCTTAACTTCTTGAGAAATAGCCGCTGGCTGTGCAGCATCTTGCGACTTCTGGCACCCAGCCAGCGAGAGAACGGCGCCGGCCCCGATGGCTAGCAATGCGGAAAACTTAAACATTGGTTTGGTTTGGAAAAGAATGAGAGGATTGTGAAAAACTGTGGACCAAATGTGAAGAGAAAAATTTACCTAATCACTTGAAGTGGTGTAAATACCTTAATGTTACACGTTTGTGTAACTATGTTGCTTTTATGTTTTGGCAAGGTTAAGTATAATTTTAGCAGTCTCGCCAAAGTATAAATTGCCGTTTCAAGGCAATGGCAGTTGATGTTGTCAGCGGTGCTGGTTGTCACGACAGTATTTTAAAGACCCGGCTAAGTTTTTTAAAGCCCAGGGGCCAAGCCGGCCAAAACACTAGTCCCGGCTCCGCACTACTCAAATCCATACGGCCCAGCTGGTAGCTAAAAACCGTTGGGCTAGCCCCGCATAGCTTATACTTGTCGCAAACCTTTCGGCTTGCGCGATTGGTTATCTTTGCTAGGTTCCCTCTTTCGTGCGGCCCCTGTGCGTGGCCGCCTCATTTATAGATTTTTGTGCCTCATGGCCTGTACTACTTGTTCATCCGGCGGCGGCTGCTCTACCAGTAAGGTAGGCGGCTGCGGCTCCAAGGGTGGCTGCTCCTCGGGCGGCTGCACCCGACTTAATGTATTCGACTGGCTCGCCGACGTGGACATGCCCTCCGATTTTCGGGGCTTCGATTGCGTCGAAATCCGCTTTAAGGGCGGCCGTAAGGAGTTTTTTCGCAACGATAAAAACCTGCCCCTCGTCACTGGCGACGCCGTAGTGGTGGAGGCCGCCGGCTCGGGCTGGCACCTGGGCCACGTCTCGCTGAAGGGCGAGTTGGTGCGCCTGCAAATGCGCAAAAAGAAGGTGCCCACCGACTCGCGCGACATTCGCCCCATCTTGCGCGTAGCTACCCCCGATGATGAGGAGCGCTGGCAGGCCGTGCGCGACCTCGAAAACGGTACCATGTTCCGGGCCCGCGCCGTGGTCGATGAGTTGCGGCTCAAAATGAAGCTCTCCGACGTGGAGTATCAGGCCGACCGCACGCGGGCGCTCTTCTACTATTCGGCCGAAGACCGGGTTGATTTTCGGGAGCTTATCCGGCGGCTAGCCGATGAGTTTCGGGTGCGCGTCGAGATGCGCCAAATCTCGTTGCGCCAGGAAGCCGGCCGCATCGGCGGCATTGGTGTGTGCGGCCGCGAGCTGTGCTGCTCTACCTGGCTCACCGACTTCAAGGCCGTGAGTACCACCGCTGCCCGCTACCAGAACCTCAGCCTCAATCCCCAGAAGCTGGCCGGCCAGTGCGGCCGCCTCAAGTGCTGCCTCAATTACGAGCTGGATGCCTACCTCGATGCCCTCAAGGATATTCCGCAGGTGCAGCGCCCCCTGCTCGTAGCCAATGGCGAGGCTTTCTTGCAGAAAACTGACATCTTCCGCAAGCGCATGTGGTTTGCCTTCCGGGGTGATAATAACTGGGTGATGCTGAGTGCCGAGCGCGTGCGCGAAGTGCTGGAAATGAACAAGCGCGGCGAAAAGCCCGACACCCTGCTGGCCCCTCGCCAGGAAGAAGAAGTGGCGCCCGCCGTTTCGACGCTGATGGAGGGTGACCTCGACCGTCTCGACGACCAGATAAAAGCCGGTAGCAAGCGCGGCAAGCGCAAGCGCAAAGAGCGCGGCGACCGCCCCGCCGGACAAGCCCCCGAAGCCGGCATGGGTGCTGCCCCCGCCGCGCCCGAAGGCCGTGAGCAGCCCCGCCGCCGCGACCGTAACGAAGGCCCCCGTCCGCGTCTCGAAAGTGGCCAGCGCCCGCCCCGCCCCGAAAATCAGCTAGCGGCTCCTCGTGCCGAAGCCCCCGCGCCCAGCCCCGATGCGGCGCCCACCGAAGGCCAGCCCGAGCAGCGCGGTCGCCGTGGCGCCGCCGCCCGGCCCCTCAACCGGCGGGGGGGGCGTGGCAACCGCGAAGGCG